>Ga0157357_1000015_pt1 | contig 118258 bp, 111 predicted proteins | sample AttcapACBM1_FD_111485 | JGI IMG/M metagenome (GOLD analysis project Ga0157357, IMG submission 111485) | Fungus gardens microbial communities from leaf cutter ant in Botucatu, State of Sao Paulo, Brazil - Atta capiguara ACBM1 | ecosystem: Host-associated > Fungi > Mycelium > Unclassified ... | reverse complement strand
TTTTTGCTAGTATTTGAAGTTCTGGGGCTGATTCTGGATTCGACGGGATTGTGAAGCCTTAGGAGCATGCCGAGGGGCGGTTGGCCTCGTAAAAAGCCGCAAAAAAATAGTCGCAAACGACGAAAACTACGCACTAGCAGCTTAATAACCTGCTTAGAGCCCTCTCTCCCTAGCCTCCGCTCTTAGGACGGGGATCAAGAGAGGTCAAACCCAAAAGAGATCGCGTGGATGCCTTGCCTGGGGTTGAAGCGTTAAACTGAATCAGGCTAGTCTGTTAGTGGCGTGTCTGTCCGCAGCTGACCGGCGAATGTAAAGACTGTACTAAGCATGTAGTGCCGACGGTGTAGTAATTTCGGACGCGGGTTCAACTCCCGCCAGCTCCACCAAAATTCTTTCGCGGCGATACCAGAATTGTCCGCTGAAGTCCTGAAAGCCCGCACGGCACAAGCCCTGCGGGCTTTTTTGTGTCCATAGCTGTCCACCGAGAGTTGCTAGAATCCACGCCATATGACACCCTGTTTTGGACCCAACGCCCATGGGTCCAAAATCTGAGGGTCCAAACATGCCGAAAGTCGTCACTAAACTCAATGATACTCAAATCAAAAGCACTAAGCCTGGAGAGAAAGAAGTGAATCTCTTCGATGGTGACGGCTTGTTTTTGCGCATATCGCCAACCGTGAAAGGTGGCAAGAAAAACTGGTACTTCAGGTATGCGGTTCCTGTGACTAAGAAACGAACGAAAATGAGTTTAGGAACTTACCCTCACCTTACCCTCGCGCAAGCTCGCTCTCTCAGAGACCAGTACCTCGCACTACTCGCCCAGCAGATTGATCCGCAAACCCATAAAGCCGATAAAGCGAATGCACTAAAAGCGGCCACTGAACACACATTGCAAGTGGTGGCAAGAAAATGGCTCGAAGAGAAGAAAAGAACGTCAGGGATTTCAGAAGATCATGCAGCAGATATCTGGCGTAGCCTTGAACGTAACGTCTTCCCTAGCTTGGGTAATGTTCCGATAAAAGAGATCCGCCCCAAACTCTTGAAGCAACAGCTTGACCCAATTGAACAGCGCGGGGTTCTTGAAACCTTAAGGCGCATTATTTCTCGACTAAACGAAATTTTCCGGTGGGCAGCAACTGAGGAACTGATTGAGTTCAATCCTGCTGATAACCTTGCACAGCGCTTTAGAAAACCCAAAAAGCAGAATATGCCAGCACTACCTCCTTCTGAATTACCGCGCTTTCTGGCTACGTTGAACAATGCTTCTGTACGTATGGAGACAAGACTATTGATTGAGTGGCAATTGTTAACCTGGGTTCGTCCAGGTGAAGCCGTTAAAGCAAGATGGTCTGATATCGATACAGTTAATGGCGTTTGGAACATTCCAGCCGACTTTATGAAAATGAAAAAAATTCACAAAGTTCCATTAAGCAGAGAAGCTTTACGCATCCTCGAAGCAATGAAATCAGTAAGCGGGCATAGAGAGTGGATTTTTCCAAGCATAAAGGCCCCTCTAAGCCATATGCATGAGCAGACAGCTAATGCCGCTATCATTCGAATGGGCTTCGGAGGTGAGCTTGTAGCTCACGGTATGCGTTCTATTGCAAGGACCGCCGCAGAAGAATCCGGCAAGTTCAGAGTCGAAGTTCTTGAAGCAGCTCTTGCTCACTCCAAGAAGGACGAAATCGTAGCAGCATACAACCGCGCGGAGTACCTCGCAGAACGTGCGGTACTTATGCAGTGGTGGGGTGATTACATACAAGCATAAAAGTATAAAGCTGTTACGGCTTGAACATGATCAACTTATAGCCTAGACATAAAATGAAGGTAAAGGAAACAAGAGCTTCTAAAAATCAAACTACTCCAAAAATTTTGTCTTTACTCAAGGAAAAATAAAGACCAAGTAGATACAAACGATGATGATTCACATTTGATAAATACCATCACATACACTTGATATTTAACGGCCAGATTTTAACTTAAAAACATATGTATCAGTTAGTTAGAAAAAACCTCTTAACTTTTAACTAAAATTTGTAGTCACAACGTTAAGGTGCAAATGTTGTTTTTGCGCAAACATCTTAAGTATAGCTAATGCTAGTTTTTTTTTGTAAAAAAACAAGTCGAGAAAGTAATGGTGTAAATCGTTGTTTTTTATGAATTTAAATATTCTTATTGCAATTGGACAAAAAAAAATAAAAAATACCCACCGATTAACATCAGATTCTCTACAGATACTCTTTTTTTTTGATGTGAGGTAGGTAATAAATGTGATATTTGTGTTAGAACCTAAACAAGAGTTTTATATTTTCATTTATATAATCGTCATAATAACCACAGCAATTGAATAAAAAATCAAGGGAATAATTAAATGGATACAAAAACGCAAGGTTCATGGTTAATTCATCACACAAATAAACTTCAAACAGTAACAAGTCAGGCTGGATACGATAAAACATTTCTAGCAGGTAAAGCTGGCATATTGTTATCTGCCATTTCAGCTAATAAAGAAGTAAGCCTTTCTAGCGAAAAGCTTGAGGTTTTAGCTACTGCTTCAAATATTAATTTAGTATTTGAATTACCACGACTAATCGATTTACTTAAAGCGAATCAGTTAGTTGACACTTCAAAAAAAGGCATTGCAGTACTTGGTGTGACAACAGCAACTGCTCTAACTCACACCTCAGAAATATTCAAAAATCTCAGCCCTACTCCTAATGAGCGAGCCTCTATTGCGCTAGCGGAAAGAGCCTCATTATCCCCAATCTTCAGAAATGATGTTGAAACAGAATTATCAGATGAATTTAAACTTTCTAAAAATGATTTGAATCAACTTTTCTCTGATGCTGAACAGATTAGCTTTGTTGACAATGAAAAAATCGATAAAGATAAAGTTCTTTTATTTAATGGTAATTTATTTCGTCGGGACACAACTCAAAAAATTAAAAAAGTACTAGACTCCCTAACAACAAACGAATCTATTTTACTTACAGAATTTACTGAAGAATTAAGAAAAAAAGCTTGTATAAATGTCGACAATGCCAAGAGAATGCTTGGCGACGCCCTTTTTAATAAAGTTACAGCAATTGGTCTATTCGACTTGAGCGTAGTCAGTAATAGTAAGGAAGATGCTGGATTCATAACTTTGCCATCAGCTTTCTCTAAGTATAGTAATTCTATGGTTGACGATGCTTTTGATTTAGCAAAAGCTTTTGTTAGTTCTATAACTTATGGTATGACAAAAAGCCCTTACCATAGAGGCCAAATACAAATGGTTGACGCATTACTTAGCACCTTAGTGCGTGGTGAACCAATTGGTCCAGTACCTGCTATTGCAGAAGATTATAAAGTATTAGAACTTAAAGGTGTCGTACAGGTTAGAAATGGAACAAAAAATAACAGGACTGGTCCTATGCTGCACCTTCTCAAAAAGGAAGTAGGCGAATTAGCCTTACAAGCTATCAGGCAGGGTGACATAAGTGAACATAGCTTAGAAGCTTTACCAAAAGCTTCCATTACTACTTTCAATGGCCCTGAACAGAACCGCCAAAAAATCAGAAGAACTCAAACCAAATTAAGTCCAAGAGCAACAAACGATATGCTTTCAATTCTAAGGACGGGGGGTGGTTTATGAATAACACTAAAAACTCTTTGTCTAAAGGTTACGTTATGGAGGAATTGCTGAGAAATTACTTCCTAAAAACAGGTTATTATGTTGTTAGGGGCGTTCCTTTTATTTATGAAGGTTTTGACATTACAGACATTGATTTATGGCTTTATGGAAGAAACTCTTCAGTTTCAAGGGAGATTACGATCGTTGATGCCAAAAATAAAAAAACACCACAAGCAATAGAACGTATTTTTTGGACTCAAGGACTCAAAATTGCTACTAATGCGACTAATGCAATCGTAGCTACTACTGATAAAAGAATTGAAGTAAAATCCTTCGGTAAAAAACTCAACACTCTTGTGTTGGACGGTGTTTTTCTTAAAAAGCTAGCGAATTCAGAAGATCCATTAGTAAATAGGTTATCTGATGAAGATTTTATAGCAAAAATCAAAAATTACTCTTTGAATAAATTGGATGGTGATTGGTTAGGAAGAATAACTTTTTCGAAAAGCATTTTAATAAAAAGCTTAAATTTTGATGGCTGCATAGAGTGGCTTGGGCAAGGGAAGTTTTTTTTAGAACAAAGTATCGTTAAAGGGATTCACCAAGAAACTGCATTGAGATGCCTCTACCTTGTTTGTTCTTTTTTAACCATAGCTCTCGATTATTGTATGAAAGAACTATCATTTGTTGAACAAAATGAAAGAAGCGAGTTTATAAAGAATGGTTTTACTTATGGGACAAGGGGCAGCACAGGTTTTACCAAAATTTTAAATGTTGCCATGGGATTGGTGGAAGAACATGTAAGTAATGGACATAATATTTCGGTTAAAGTCCGTAAAAGTGTTGAAACTCAACTGGCAAGTTTAAACAGTTCCATCCTAGCCGAGTTCTTCTCCAAAGCTGAAGTAGCAAGGTCATTGTTTAATGTGTCTAAAGAATTTGAAAATTTAGCTATGGCAAGAAATTTTACTCATCATAATTTATCAAGTGTTGAATTAAAAAGCGTTTTGTTTTGTCTGCTTGATTACTGGGGTATTGATAGAGTCTTATTTTCAAATGCAAGTGTTCTTTAAATAATTACTTAAATTTATTTTACAGCAGCATTAGTAGCAAGGGCTAACTCATAGAAGCTCCGCTTCTATTCCTGCCTTGCCTTTTTTTCTTTGATCAAAAGGTTGAAAAAATATGTCAAAGGGTACATTAAATCATGACAACAATACAACAAAAATTAAGTGACTTTGTTGCAGCACACCTTGTTAAAATAATATTTGCTTTTTTTGCATTAACGATAGTAATCGCGTTCCTAATCAGCTCTAGCTTTCCAAAAATTTCAGATTTATTAATGAAAATTGGACCTGTCATTTTTGGGCTTGGGATTTTCACTGGATTAACTCGAACCAAATTTTATACTGATTTTTTCCAAAGGGTCATTTTTAATGTTTTTTACCATCCTTCTGAAAACAACAAACCTAATGAACTCACTGAAAAATGGAAAGTTCTCACAAATGCCATCCTCAAAAATGTTGCAGAGAAATTTCATGACAATGGAACCAATGAGATATTTTCAAGATATCTAGACATTAAGACTGATTACCATTATTCAGATCTAGATATAACTTTTAATATTGAATTGAAGGGTGAGGATATAGTTGAAATCACTCAGACAATAAAAAACAAAATAATAGCCAATAAAATTTGTGATAAAATAGCCATGGAGCAAGTTTTTTCCTCCTATAAAGATCACGACAATGGCTTTATTGTGAAAGAAATTTTAATTAATGGTGTTCCGTATGAGAATCCTAAAGAACCTATTAAAGAGAAAAACACCACAACTCTTACAATAGATATCGACACATCTATTCAAAAAGAAGTTATAGTTGAAAGAACTTATTTACATAGACAAAACATAGCTCAAGATCCGATTTTCTCTCAAGAATATGTCAGATTTGTACATGGCATTAATATAAAATACAAAGCAAAAAAGTGTAAAGTACATATCTATAAAATAGGTTACAATACTATGATAGACGAAAAAAACATTTACAAAGATAGTAGTGGTTTTTACAGAGTCCCACTTTCTTCTTCCGATGAATTGACATTACCTGGACAAGGTTATATGTTAGTAATAACACCTAAAAAGGTACTTTCTATATGAGGATCAAAATATGAATATCATTACAAAAGTTTAATATTCGTTTATAAAAGCAAAACCCCCTGCTGGGGGTTTTATTATAGCCCTCTCTATAAATTTAAAAAATTGACAACCTCAAACTCTTTGATATAAATATTAAATGCATATGGAATATGCTTATTTTATAAAAGGAGTTTCTATGAATAAAATATATCGCCCTCCTCTTGTAGAGAATCTACGTATTCATTGCGTCAGCGTCAGACTGAATAAAGCTGAGTTAAATACACTAGATCATGAACGACAACATTACGCTAAAGGCGAATGGCTTCGCATGTGCTTTTTAAAGACCCAACCAGCTATCGTCCCAGAGATAAACCGAAGCGCATGGAAAATGTTTGGTGAGATAAATCACAGGCTCAATGAGATTGTTAGCCACTTGAACGCGAAGCAATCATGTACCCCTCTTACAAAGACTGAACTGTTCGCCGTAAAGCGGCAAATTAGTGAGCTTCGCTCACGACTTCTCACAGCTGATCTATGGAGTATTCCCTCTAATGAAGGGCATGCAGAAGATCAAACGCGGTAAGAGCTTCGCCGGAGTTGTTTTGTACGCGTTAAAGCCTGGAACTCACCATAAAACTGACCCGGTGGTCATAGGGGGGAACATGATGGGCGCTTCAGCTGCTGAGTTGATCGTTGAGTTCAACGCTTCTGCTTCACTCCGTACAGACATATTGAAACCGGTGTGGCACAACTCACTTCGCCTGCCACAAGGTGAAACCTTAACAGCTAAACAGTGGGTTGTATTCGCTGATGACTACATGAATCGCATGGGGTTCAGTGAGACGCACCTACGCTGCTATGTCATGCATGATGATGAGGCCGGCCAGCACATTCATATCATTGCCAGCAGAGTAGACCTTATCAACGGAGGGAAGCTCTACTTGGGAAGAAATGAAAACCTAATCAGCACGCGAGTAATTCAGGAGCTTGAGCTGACTCATGGCCTAACCAGAACCAAAGGTCCCTCTCCTTCACATAGCACTTCCCCTGTCAGAGAACGCAAGAAGCTATCACGTGGCGAGCAACAGAAGGAAATGCGTGAAGGTCAGCCAACGCCAAAGACATTTTTGCAGAACACAATAGATACGCTCCTCAGTACTCACAATGACATTCCGAGCTTCGTTGAAGCACTTTGCGAGCACGGTATAACGCCTGTTCCCAATATTGCCACTTCTGGCCGCATGAATGGTTTCTCATTCGAATACTCCGGGATCGCCTTCAAAGCTTCTCAGCTGGGAAAGTCTTACTCATGGGCCAACCTGAAAGACAAGCTTCACTACGAACCCGAACGTGACAATCCTATGTTCTTTGCTTTGAAAGCTTCAACTATGGGAGGCAATGATACGAATGAACCAGAGACTCAGGTGACCTTAGGAGAGCCAGCGCTCTCCTCACCGGCTGCTTTAGAGGTGGAGGTTGAGGCAATTACACATTCTCAAGTACATGAACAAGGAAATGAAGCGCAAACACTCCTTAGCATTACGCGTATGCCAGGCGAGCAAAACAGCAGTGCTGACTACTTCATGACAAGAGTATTAGAGTGGCTTTTGAGCATTCCTTATCTGGCCGCTTTCGCAGACCTGCTCAAAAAGGCAGGTAAGACGTTTCTCCACCAAAAATCCTCATTTTCAACAATTCATAAAGTCCTCTCGGCTGAGCCTGAGTTATCTGAGCCATCAGGTAACAGCCAAACACAGATTGAGCGCGCAGCAGTGCCCTTTCGATAACCTCCTGCTACAACGCAATTTTCCAGCCTAAGTTCTTATTTGCACAAACAATTGATCGTTTTTACAGATCGATAAAACACATGTGATAGTCAAAACCTATCAAATGAGGATCATCGATCGGTACAAGTGATTTGCTTAAGTTTTGAACTCGTTCAAAAATGCCTAATAAAAGCAGTTACCAATCAGCTAGTTACATACATGACTATTTTTCACTGTTGGTTTTACAAGGAATTCAACATGAGCAGCATGAGTATGAGAAAACCCTCTTACTTCCGTTCAATCAGAGTCTGGTTCACAATTGGCGTAGCCGTTTTAATCATCCTCAATGCAAAACCCACTGACGCTATGGGTATGCTTATCCTTTGGTGCATTCCTGCATTTTTCCTTCTGGTTACCGCAGCTATCAGCTACAAACACAAGAAGAACAATGCTTCGACAATTGACTACTTCAACGAAACCAATGAGGGCTTCTGGAGCCATGAATTCAACGACTCAAAGCTACTACTTAATGAGAAGCAGCAAACTATCACGATCAAAAACGGTGCTAATGAGAAAACTTATCCATTTAGTTCAATAATCGGGTGGCGATACAATTTGGATTCTGGAGGCTATGACGGAGGATTCGGAACCGGAGCTATCAGGCAAAAAAACCTAAATAATTCTGGTCTCTTCATTGAAGTTAAAGACGTCATGTTCCCCGTGTGGCAGGTTAAGTTTTATCCGCAGAAGGGCAAGTTTCATCAGGACACTGGATATAATGATGTAAAAATGCAGATTACTCGCTGGTTAAGAGTTCTTACTCAGGTTGTTAATAAGGAATAAATAATGAAAGCTAAGTTTGCAGGAGCTTTATTAATTTTTATCGTTTTATCAGGTTGTGCGTCAACAGCAGGGAATCAATCAATTAAAAATGAGACGCAGCAAAGTATTGCGTCAAAGATCTTAAAAGGTCGAACTACGAAGGAAGATATTCAAAAGCAGTTCGGTGAACCTACTCGTAAGACAACCGTAGATACCAATGAGGACATGTGGTTTTACTCAATCATTAACTCGAATATGTCAGCGATGTCTTACATTCCAATTGTAGGGCTATTCTCGAACGGAACTGATATGAAAAGTAAAAATCTGACTATCACATTCACAGGTGACAAAGTCGAGAACTGGACGTTTAGTGAGAGTAATGATTCGGTTCATAATGGCTTTTAGGTAAAACTAGTACAGTAAATTCTAGGAATGTCTTAAATTAAAGACATTCCATTTTATTGCCATATCTGCGGTGATTTTTCTCCAACAGGATGTCATATATATTTTTCAATAACTGGTAACCCCTGTGCCAAATCGAAGTTTTGGATTTCAAATTCGTATAACTTAAAGAAGTTATATGTATAGTTTCCCTTTTCACTATTCTTTATTACATTGTATTTAGTGAAAGCTAAATCTCCTACTTCGACATTTATTCGCATAATATGCTTTTTATATACATCTAGATTTGGATGTATAAACTTATAGTATTTTTTATTGAAGATAAGTCGCTTATGAAAATTTAACTCTATAAAAGCCATACTTGCTTTTTTAATCTTCATGTTGCATCTTTTGCAAACTATACTTAAATTTTTTGGAGTAAACATATACTTTTTAAAAACTGATTTAGGAAGAATGTGTTCTATATCTATAACTAGATTAAATTCTCCTCTAAAAGAACGTTGACAGTAACAGCATTTCACACATTTATCTTTATAATAAATTTTTATCTTATTTTTCAAATCAGTTAACTTAGGGTTTTTCCAAACATCTCCGTCTTCTGAAATTGATAGCCGTATAGCTTCAACATCTTGAGGGTTGAATTTTAACTTACCCATTTCTTTTAATTTCCAATATTAGAGCAGGAACTTTATCAATGATATCATGGTGATTCATGTCATCAGTAAGCCCTTTAAGTTTTTCCAATTCTTTCTCTACCGCACTTTCTGATAAACTAAAATTCAAAGCTTTAGAAATCAATTCATTTATTAAAAAACTAAAATAACGACTTTCAGGTGTAATGACTTGAAACACCTCTTTTAAAATCTCCTCTATATTTTTCCCGGTAATATTTTCAATCCTGTTAATTTTTGATTCGCTAACTTTGTATATGCTGACATTTTTATCGGAAGAACGTGCGCCTGAAACCACCATAGGAGAATGGGTGGCACAGATAAATTTAGGCTCATAATAATGGAAAACATCATTTAAATGACGAAAATAGTCTCGCTGCCATTTAGGATGTAGACTATTTTCAGGCTCATCTATAAGAATATATGAATCCTTACTAATATGCATAGATATCCATGTTAATATCGTTAAAAGCGTTAGCTCACCTGAGCTAGCATCATTTAAACTGAATCTATATCCAGATTTGAATAAAGCTATTTTTATATCCCCTACGATTTTAAGTTTGTTTAGATGATATTTTAATCGTAATAATGATATTAGATTTTCACTTTCAAGATCAACAGGTAAGCTTTCAAGATTTATTATTCGAGTTAATCGAGAGGTGTCATCATCACTAAAAGCTAACTGACCGGAATTAGCAATGCTCACGAACTTATAAATGAAATTTTTAACTTTAATAATGTCGTACTTATCAATTGAATTAGTGTATTCCATTGAACTTATTTTTTTTGAAAGGTCTTCATCCGCATCTAGTTTGAAAGAAATTTCAATCATAGTATCAAAACCAATATATGAAAGTATCTTCCGCATAAATTCTAGAGACATCTCATTTTTGTCATCTGATGAGCTAGATGTTATCGCTTCAATCAATAAGTTACTTGTCTGGTTTATCTTATTTGAAGGTAACCTATGGTAGTTCTTTATTCTGAGAGCAGGGAATTTATTATGTATAGTATTTGCAATCGTTATAATTTTAGCAAAAGGCTCAGAATAGACAATTTCGTGAGTGAATTCTGACAACACCCTGCTTTTGCCAGCACCATTTTCGCCTATTAATAAATGTATATTAGAGTTTTTTCTAAGATTAGATAACAAGTAACCCCCTGAAATTACTTCAATGAAATGTAATGACTTTTTGACTTACGAAATTTATTGATTAATTCACAATGATCTCGACTTTTGAGTATCTTTATCATGAAAACCAATAATGAAAAACTCAGCTCCTGAAGCTCTTATTGCTGAATCAGCGCTTACCAATAATACATCTAACTGCTTTTTGATATTTGAAGATGTTGTCTTACTGTATGAATTTTTCCGAGTATGAGGCTGAATTACAACCACTCTAACTTTTACTAATTCGGCTTTAATATTTTCAAGATGGTTAATAAAATTTAGGGGATTTGCTTGCGAGCCATCCTCCCAGCAAAATTTCATATTGCTGTTGCTAACTCTAGCATTGAGAGCGTCAATTAAGTTCTTTCGATTGGTATAACGAAGGTTCTTAACAGCTTGATTAAGAACAATGTCATGAACACCCACTGAAATATTCCTTTTTAAGCTTTCTGAACCCGCAGCTTTAATATGTATTAAATCAATATAATAAAAATTACTTTGCTTAGAAACATGAATAAAATCAGCTTTTTCTCCAGCACCATCATCGCAATATAACCAACCATTAGGTTTTTCAGTAGTCGTGAAATCAGACTTATTGGACCAAGATCCGCACCACCTATTTTTAACCCAGCAAAATAATGATTTTTTGTTACCAATCTGGTCAAGCACTACTTTTCTGGCATTATCTTCGGGCTTTTCTATACAAATACTGTAGTCTTCAAAATCTGCCCATATATGTTTATCATAAATAACATCTCTATAATCGGTTTTATAAATTTTCCCATTAACAATAGCATGACCCGATTGATACCAACATTTTATTAGCTCTGGATATCTGAACGCCTTCGAAAAATATTGTAGTTCTTTTTTCTTATTATTAGTTGCGGAAATTTTAACTTCAAACTCTACATCATATTCTTTCAAAGAAACATCCGCACATAGAACTCCGATAGGTTGAAATTTGTGAAAAACTTTTAATTCTATATTTTTTTCATTGAAAGCTTTAACGACTTCATATGTATATTCGTGGTGAATTGATTGAAGTAAATCATATTTAGCTGTACTGGCATCATCTTTATAAAAATCATAGTCTACAAAACTTAAGTCATACAAATCTTTAACTTCGGTAAAATTGGATATTGCTGTTGCTAAAATACTTATTGGATTTTCCAGATCTCCATCATTTTTCTCAATTTTATCTAAAATTTCAACAACCCTATTCTCAAAAGTTAGCCAATTTTTGCACGGACCTCGCCACAAAGATGATTTATATGGATTGATACCTGTAGTACGACCTTTGTCATCTAATTCCGTCCTTACAGCCGACATGGTAAATGACTGATCTTCAAGAGGATCTAATGTATCAGCGACACTATCACCTCCTAAAACCTTTGAGTCAGCTTTTGAGCTATTTTTACCGTGGATACCTAACAGCCAAAGCATTTTAACTTTATCTTCATTAATAAATAGATAATTAAGTGATTTAATGTCTATCACCTTTAAAGAAGTAAGTTTATTTTTAAAACTACTGCGTATCTCATCTTTCATACCTTTTTCTGAGGTATAAATAGCAAGAGTATTTCCAAGACATATTAAGACAAGAATATGATTCTCAATATCATTGATATCCGAACCAATCATCCAGCTCGGTTTCTTTTGAATTTCGTAATGAGTGAAGTGTACTAATGGCTCTCCAGGACGGACATCATCCTCACCACTCGAACTTAACACGTTGATTTCGCTGCTGGATATGTGAAACTGTTTGATAACCTCAGTTATGCCAATATGTATATCTTTTAACTGCGTTTTTTCGGTTTTCACAGCAAGCAGTATTGATAAAAAGGGAGCGATATCATTTTTTTCAAGTCTATACATGGGAAAAATCTCATTTTTCTTGAATAATCTCACTTTCTAATATGACTGCTACCCTTTTTTGCTAATTTTGTGATCAATATCACATTTAATCACAAAAAAACTTTGTCAAACATTATTAATATTAAACAAACAATGTAACTTGTTAAGGATTTATCTTCTCCAGTCTTAGTTATATAATTAACCCTATTATAATCTTTTACGCCCCTTCCGTTTTCTTCTGTAAGTTAACATTTCATTTGATAGAATATATCTTTCATACTTAACCCTTTCTGCCTGATAAATCCCCTCCGCTTCCTGCTCATTATCAATTGCATAGTGAATGAGATATCTAAAGAAGTAAGTTAGCTCATGCTCATAACCCAGCGTACCAATGACTCGCTGTGAACTCCCTTTTAGCGCATTTGAAAGCATTGAGATAATCGTGAAGCGATCAATCAAATGATCATTAGCTTGTGTGAGATAGTATTTAATGTAATAGCCAACACAAAAAAGCCAGATATAACGGACAATCTTGTCTTGCTGAAATCCTGACTTTTTGAGTCGTTCAATAAAAAGTTGTAGAAGAAGAAGCAGTTTCTCTTCTTTCGACAGAGCAGTAAAATTATTCATAGTTGCATCCTTGCAAAATTGTCTTCCTGACAATATGAAATTAATCATAAAATTTAGCCTAGTCAATAGGTATAAGCTATCAAATTTTACTTTCTTAACCTACGTGGTATTTCCTCTTCTAAAACAGAAGGTAATATATCGTTGCGAAAAGCATTCTCATGCATTCTTTTAATCGTAAGTAAGAGGTTTGCATTTTCTTCTTTCAATATTGAATTTTCAATTTCTAAACCACTAATACGTTTGGCTGCAATAGCTAAACTGCCAGGAAGTTTAATGTTTACCTGGGTGAAGGATTTTGACCGCTTTCTGATTAGGTATGCGCTTGCAATCTCCGAATGCTTACTCAGACCTTGACGAGTAGGCACTCTACCTAAGACTGGTTTGCATGCTAAACATAGTGATTTCCAATTGAAACTTGATTTGTTCCAAGTTTCAATGATCGTTATAATCTTTTTTATTTCTTTTTCATGAAACTTGATTGTCATTTTTAGAGCCCTCGCTTAGTTTGTCTTCGAGTTTATTACGAAAGGCAGTGAGCCTTGCAAGCATAGCCAGCTTTGCTTGCCCTTTAAGTCCTTTGGCTTTTACTCTTAATGCACCCATAGTCATTTCAATAAATTCCTCATCAATTATTGTCGAGTTTAAGGGCTTACTTATTACTTCCAAATCATTTTCTGATTTCATTAGTAACTTGCGAGACATTGCGATCATTTCGTCGTCGGTAACATGATTATAGTTATTGTTATGATTGATATTTTTTCTTCCTGACCAGAAAGCAATTTCGATTTCTGACAATTTTGTTCTTTGTGCAAGCGTATTGAGTAGGTGTCTCAACTGATGGCTATTAAAAGTTAGCGATTCTAAGTTATTATTTTCAATTTTATGCCTCTCGAAAATATTTAAGTAACCAATGCGTTCTTTAACCGTGCTCAGAAATTCATTTTTTATAAGGTTTTTTGTACCCTTAATGCTTGTAAAAATGTCATCACCTTTAACAGCATTTAGTTGATTATAGCTCAACGCTACTAATTTCCCCCTAGCATAATGACTATTTGTCATTCCACTAGAATCCTTCTTAACATCTTTTTTATTTATATAATTCCAGAAAAATTTCACGCTTACCTCACCTTTATCAAGCTTGTTTATAAATGCCGTGCATTCTTTTGAAAGATTAATTAATTTATAATCAAAACCTAGTTTCTTGAGATCGGTAGTTATCATTGGATCAAAAGGTTTTTTGTTTAGCTTTTTATATAAATCAACTTCACCATTTGAAATTATTACAGATATAGTGTTTGCATTGACACCCAATGTTTTAAGCCTTGAAATAGCTTCCTGGGCTACTGAAACCATACTATCCGGTATCCATTTTACACTGTATCCAAACCCTTTAGCCGCGAAAAAACGCAAGCCATGTCTCTCCACACCATTAGAGTCAACGATTGTAATCAAACAATCTTCGTTAAGATTCATAATCTCACTAATTCTGGATGGTGCACACAAAAGTAAAGCGAATATCGAAGTTGTAAAAATATCACGTGGCGATTTATTTTCAGATCTAAATACTTTCCCAATAAACTCAACAACCCTTAAATCTGGGAGCTTCGAGTTTTTATCATCACCTGCTGATTGATTTGGCTTTGTGTAAATATTATTATCTTTTTCCAACTTAAAACACCATGTTTTAACGTGGGCACTTATTATTTCTTTATTACACAAAAAATCATTTATCACTTTTATTTCTTTATATACTCTTTGTACAGTTGCAGGAATGAATAGTTGATAAGCTTCTAAAATAGCCTCATCTAAAATTGCATGAGTCAGCTTAGTAATATCTGCTTTGTCGGAAAATTTCAAAAGCGCAATCTCAATTAACCTAAAAGCTTTTATTACCTCTTGAGCTTTGCTGGAATTGTCTAAATGGAAGCTATAAACATAGGCTTTTACGAACTCGCAAAATTCAAAAGAAAGATTTCTTTTATGCTCTTTTTTGCAATTCCGACTACTATATTTATAAAAAGTCACACCTCTACCCCATGAAACATTATCCCAATCTGAGTAGAGTTGAGTGGCTGCCAAAGCTTTAGCTTCTACAATGAATTCGTTCTTACTTTCTTCAGAAGTTTTTTTCATAATATTACCCATGTTATATCCTGTAGGTTAAATGTCATTCATAAAACGAAAGATAAGCTCATCCATTTCATGACTTCTATTATGTGAGTTTTCATTGGATAGATACCTTTTGAGCGATAAAGCTATCTTAGTTAACTCGTCATTCATAATATCTTCTTGCGTAAATAATCCTGCTAACGATAGCATTGAACTATTCATTTCTTTGTTTAATTTGACTCCATTATTTACACTATTGTGCACATATGCCATTACGGAACGAGTAGTTGTATGATCTAATGCCTTGGCTATCGCAGAGGAGCTAAAGCCGCGCTCGGCCGCTTTAGTTCCGAGAGTGTACCTAAACCTTCTTGCATTAATGCTTCCGAAATTTACGTTTGACCTTTTGGACAGTTTCAAGAAAACAGAAATCAACCTGTTGCCAATGTGTTTTGAAACCATGCAATGGTCTTCATTCAAATAATTTGTCATATTGAAGCCACCCCGTTTGAATGGTGTGACATTGATAAATAAAGGAAGGTTTTTGATTTGTTCTTCTTTTAAGCTCACATTTAACATCTCCATTATAATTCCACTTGTCTGTTGTGATAAAAAAAGCAAATGAATGTACAAAGACTCAGGGATCTCAACTTTGGAAAATTCTGTTCTATATTTTCGGCTCTGTTTAACCCGAGGAAAATTCACAAAATATCTTTCATTGAAACTTATCAGATCCTTTATCCTCAACTGAACCATTTGTATTGGTCTCCTTCCTGAATAAGCTAACAAGGTTAATATCATATAATCTAATAGGCTCAACTCTTCATTTTCATAACACATTGCACTGACCTTAATAATTTCTTTCATTTGCTGATTATTAAATGGTCCGTTTTTGTAGTCATGTGTTTTAACACTTTTCATCTGATCCGGTTTCTTTATCTTTACATTATCAATAAACTCAATTGCTTTTTCACTGAGTACACTCGGAAAGATAAAATCAAACTTCTTTAAGAAATATTTCATGGTTTCAAGGTGAGTATAATTATCAAAGTCTGGTTTCGAAAAATAACTGCTGATCTCACTTAAACTAAATGTTATAGAGTCTTTTCTGACTTCTTTTTCATAATGCAGGAGGCTAAAATACATTTTCCTGACATAGCTGGAACTATAATTCATTGCACAATAGGCAAATGTAGCTTTGATTTTATCTCGATAAATCTCATTCTTTTTAAGCCTATTAAGATCTAGAGTACAAGTTTTATCAATGCTCCATACTGAACTCGCATAAAATATCGTTTTACCAGCGAAAGTTTTAAAATCCGAAAACTGATTTTCTAGAATTATTTTTATCTTTTCCAATTTTTATATTTTCCTTATTCAGTAGTTCAGTTGAATTAATTACCTTCATTATTTTTGTTGCTTCATTTACCAAGAAACGCTGGGTATAGGTATCTGCAGTCCGGCTGGTATTTTTCCAGCCCATTAAGTAGTTTCTTACTTTCTCATAAAGAAAATAATTTTCTGGGTCAGCCATCTTGTACATGTTTTCTGAATATGTAACATTCCACGTGTGTCTTAATGAATGAGCTAAAATGTTTTTTAGACACTGATCAGTACCTCGTATTTTTATAAATATTTTCTGAAATCCTGTAATAGTCAGCGCACTACCTAGCCTAGAATTATCACTATGACTGACTAAAAGGTACTTATGGTTGACTGAAAGAACTTCCTTTGATCTGGAAAAATTAATGTATTCCTGTATCTTTTCACTAAGGGATTTTGTAATCGGTATTTTTCTTCCTAACGTTTTCACTAAGGGTTGCCTGATTCTGTTATCCTCGATACTATCTGGCCTTCTTACAATGTTAATTTCATTTTTTTCAAAGTTAACATCATCGATTCTTAAATTGAGAAGTTCACCACCTCTTATCCCAGTCTCTAACAAAATTTCTAGTATTACTTCATTTCTTACCCTTACGCATTCCTTGAATGGGTTTTTGATAGAATCCGCTTTTATAATCTCCTTGAGAGTAGATATCTGCTTTTTATCAAGTGCCTTTTCTTCACAATCAGTGTTGGTTTCAATATTCTTAATTTTTGGTTTTAGATCTTTAAAATAGCGAGAAATTAGTTCTACAGAGCTCAGATTTTTATTTTTAATGTTAGTATAAAACCAGACTAAGTACTTTTCTATTACCGTCAATTTAAAGTGTAAGCAGTTTTCCGAAACAACCTTATCCGCTTTTATATTTACAACTTTACTCTTTGTTTTCTTCAAAGATAAGTGGTTCATTAAGTCATATACAAAACTACCAGTAACTTTAGCCTCGCAGTTTATTTTCTCGTTAAGATTAAACCCTTTGGTGTATGAATAGTTTGCAAACGATAGTAACGAGCCTGCAATGGCTTCTATTGTGGAATATGAGTAATTGATTGAACGTGATATTATAGAAATATATAGATTTTCATAAACTAAAGGAACACCTGTTTGCGCATTAACAATAATGCAAGTACGCACACCTTCCTTATCTCTTATTCTTTTTATTTTAAGACCGACTTTCATAGAACCTCTATTTACATTTTAGTTGTAAGTGGAACTAAATAAATCATATGGAACTGGCTGTTTACAAAAATAAATTCACCTTAAGTGTAAGAATGTTTTACCGCTTGGGTTGGAGGGGCGAAAATTTAATAACCCTCTAGAGGGTTATTAAATCCCCTTAGTTTTACTTTCAAAACTTAAACCTCTAAAAAATAAAGTTATTTCCCGCTTTTGTAAATAAAATAGTAAACAGCAAGCTGTTAACTTATAAACCTATTTACAAATCAATTATGATTCATTGGATAATTTAAATGTAATAAACTTAAGAATTAACTTTTCCATATCATCCCTTTCTCTAAACAAACGAATCCAAGTTTCATATACCCTCATTTTCTCTAAGTCATTAAATGTTTCAGCAATACGGAATGAAATATACGAATTACCTAATAAGTACATATTTAAAAGTTTAGCAATCGCACGGTTAAAATCATTATCAGCCAACTCTTCAATTACTGATAAATCAAACCTTCGTTCAATCTCTTCAAAATCTAAATTTTCAAAATAGCCATTACCCATGATAAAATTTGAAATATTCATGTTATTACCCTTCTAATTTAGTCAATGAGCGTGATTTACTGATCAATTCCTGAATAAACTCTTCAATTTCGCTTTCAATAAATGCAATCGCTCTTGTACCGATTTTCACAGGCTTCGGAAACTGCTCTTGATTGATTAACTCGTAGATCCAAGAACGGCTATAACCAGTTCTTTCAATCACAGCAGGTAAACGCATTAGTTTCGTATTTTGTGTATTCATGTTGCTCTCCTCGGTGCAGTTTCGACGAGAGCAAATGTAAGGGAGATATGGAGAGGAGGGTTAGTGCGACTCACGACAACAGAACCGCTGAAGGATAGGTCAGTTAGAATCCGAGAGTTTCATGACATCCGAAACTCTCATGTTTTTAAGGTGTAGGTTTCGATTTATGAAGAAGTTGAATTGCCTAATGAAATCTATGGTCGCAGCTTTCATCGCAAGGGGTCTGTCTGCGTCTTTGATATGGTAGTGCAGACGAATAACTGCCTCATCGTCTTCGTCTGTGTACAAAAGCCTCGACAGCCTGTCGTCTGAAAGCCGTAGGTCATTCATTTTTGCCCACAGAAGCACGTCAAGCATAGCGATTAGCCTATAGGTGATAATCTTCTTTATCGTCCCGTAGCCGAAGCGAACTGTGCCTGACGGCTTCTCCTCCACTCCTATGACTTTGCGCCATTGTGGTAACACCGTTCTGATTGATTCAGCAATTTCGTCGTCAGTTCCGCTCGCAAGGTCTATCTCCAGAAGGACTGTCTTTTCACAAATTACTGACATAACCGTCGATACGTAGTCTTCGTGGTCAGGAAGATTGACACAGTACTCGTCGCTACCTTTCTCCCACGTGAACAAATTAGCCCTCAAGCCAGCTACACTGAGTTCAGCAAGTCTGGTTATATCAGTAATGAAGACGTGAGGAACGCATTGAAGAGCTTGCCCGTTTTGCATGGAATCGAGCTGTTCATTTTCAAAGAGGAAGGGCTTACCCCTAAAGATTTGCCTCATGTATCCGCCAAGGCCGATCTTCTCTTCTACTGTAGGCCACGGTTTGAAGAGAAGGGCTCGCGCCCAGAGTTCATAGTACAAACGATTCAGGGTGATTTCTTCAAATCGTTTGTAGTTTTCGATGTCTAGCCATGCTTTGACGGCTTTAGTGTCTTCCGTAGACCAATTTTTCACCACATTGCCCCTAGCCATATTCTTGAACCATGATCATTGCTGAGATTGCGGCTTCAGGCTATAGCCATATGCAAATTCGCTTCATATGACATGTCAGAATGCTGTACCCTTAACGACTATCTTATAAAAAGATGTAAAATATTTAATTCAGGCTTATAAATAAAATTCATTATATTTTTGGTTCCTTTTTAGAGCTTTTATATAATTTTAAAATAAACAATCTTTATTCTTATTAAATATATAACAGCTCAGTTACAGAGACGCCAGCCCAAAATTCTCCATCGGTGATTACCAGAGTCATCCGATGAAGTCCTAAGAGCCCGCACGGCGCAAGCCCTGCGGGCTTTTTTGTACCCTTAATTTGTCCCGCGAAGTCCGAAGAGAACTAATTAAATCCGAACCTTTTAGGCCCATTGATAGGCCCAACGAAAAGCTCTATTGTTTTCGTTGGGCCTAAACGCAGGGAGACTCCCCCATGGCAAGAAAAACCAAACCGTTAACCGATACGGAAATCAAAGCCGCCAAACCTAAAGATGCCGATTACCAGCTGTATGATGGCGACGGGCTTACTCTGTTAATCAAGTCCAGCGGTAGTAAGCTCCGGCAGTTCCGTTACTACCGACCTCTCACCAAGCAGCGAACCAAACAGAGCTTCGGTGCCTACCCTGCAGTATCACTTTCTGATGCGCGTAAACTCAGAGCTGAATCTCGAGTTTTACTGGCGAAAGACATTGATCCTCAGGAACATCAGAAAGAACAGGTGAGAAATTCTAAAGAGGCCAAAACCAACACTTTCTTGTTTGTTGCCGAGCGTTGGTGGAATGTGAAAAAAGCCAGCGTAACAGAGGACTATGCCGACGATATCTGGCGCTCACTTGAGAGAGATGTTTTTCCAGCAATCGGTGATATCAGTGTGACTGAGATTAAGGCTCATACTCTGGTTAAAGCAGTTCAGCCGGTTCAGGCCAGAGGTGCATTAGAGACTGTTCGCCGCCTTTGTCAGCGTATTAACGAAGTCATGATTTATGCGCAGAATACAGGCCTGATTGATGCGGTTCCCAGCGTAAACATCGGAAAAGCATTCGAGAAACCGCAGAAGAAATACATGCCAAGCATCCACCCGGATCAGCTTCCACAGTTAATGCAGACTATGCGTACGGCAAGTATAAGCTTGTCCACAAGATGTCTGTTCATGTGGCAACTTCTCACCATCACCCGCCCTGCCGAAGCCGCTGAAGCTCGATGGGATGAGATCGATTTTGATGCCAACGAATGGAAAATTCCTGCTGCTCGAATGAAGATGAAACGGGACCATACGGTTCCATTATCTGATAAAGCTCTCGCTATTCTGGAAATGATGAAGTCACTCAGTGGTGGCCGAGAGTTTATCTTTCCCAGTCGCATCAAACCAACCCAGCCGATGAACAGCCAGACAGTGAATGCAGCACTCAAGCGTGCTGGCTTAGGAGGCGTACTCGTTTCCCATGGTTTGCGTTCTATCGCCAGTACAGCACTTAATGAGCAAGGATTTCCACCAGATGTTATTGAAGCCGCACTTGCTCATGTAGACAAAAACGAGGTGCGTCGTGCTTACAACCGCAGCGATTATCTTGAGCAGCGTCGTCCAATGATGCAATGGTGGGCTGAGTTTGTAAGCAAGGCCGACAACGGGAGCATTGTTGAAACTGGGAAAACAGCTTTAAAACTTGTGGGCTGAGTTTTGAGCTGAACTGGTGTTTTCCAGTAAAGGTGCATTGGCTCAAACCTGTCCTGGAGGAATCGTAGATAGATCGCACTCGAATCTGACAGTCTGGTTTGGGCTGTGAGTTCAACCGATGGATGCAACACACTTATTGAACCGCTCTGCGGGTGATTCATAGTCTAGCGTTTTTCTCGGCCTTTCGTTGAGCTGTCTGGCAACACTGTTTAGTCTTTGCTGGCTGTGAACCGATAAGTCAGTTCCTTTTGGAAAATATTGTCTGAGCAATCTGTTCGTATTTTCATTTGAGCCACGTTGCCAGGGAGATTGAGGATCACAGAAATAAATCTGAATGTTTGTCGCTACAGTAAATCGAGTGTGGCTGGTCATTTCCGCGCCCCGATCCCATGTTAATGTTTTATAAAGCTCCCCAGGCAATTCCCGGGCTTGTCTGATGAGTGCAGATATAACCGTTATGGTCTTGTTGTCTCTGATTTTGGCCAGCATAACAAAGCGGGAATGGCGTTCTACGAGAGTGACTATATAGGAGTTTTTCGAGCCCTGGATCAGGTCACCTTCCCAATGACCCGGTATGGCTCTGTCTGCAACTTCAGGTGGCCTTTCGCTTATTGGTATCGCATCCGGGATTGATCCTGATCCTTTCCCTTTAAGCGATGACGTTCTGGATCTACGAACCGCTCTTCCGCTTCTGAGGCATTGCTGCAGCTCTTTTTTTAATGCCCCCCGGGTTTGTATAAAAAGCGTTTTATAAATCGTTTCGTGTGACACATGCATTTCCTGATTATCCGGATAACAGCGTTTTAGCCAACCGGCGATTTGTTCCGGCGACCAGCCCTGATGCATCTTCTCTGCAATAATTTTACACAATGTGGGGCTTTCAATTAGCTTACAGGTTTTTGGTCTCAGGGCACTTTCCCATGCAGTAGCATCCGCTTTTGCTGCACGATATTGTTTTGCACCTCCGTGCCTCTTGATCTCGCGGCTAATCGTTGAAGGAGCTCTTGATAATTTGGCAGCGATGTCCCTGATGCTACGTTTTGCTACCAGCCCTCTGGATATCTCCTCTCTTTCATCTAGCGAAAGCGCTAACCGATGTCGCTTTAGGACAGGGGGACGGTATCCACCAGTCTGGTGGATAGTGGGCATGATAGAAGAATGATATCTGTCGAACATTCTGGCGATATCATGCAGGGAATCACCTTGCTTATATCTGTCCCAGATAATCGCTTTCTGTTCTGGCGTGTAGTAAATGCGCGTTCTTCGTTTCATGGCAACGTCCCCCCTTGATTAAGGATAGCGTTGCATCGACCCGTTGAACTCACAGCCAGGAGCAGACCTTCGATGTATCTGGAAACTAGGGGACATTCAGCTGAGCATAGAGATTTAAAAATACACTTGCTAAGCTCAATGCATTGAAATAAAGATAGTTGAGGTAAATCTTCAGACAATTTACCGCATGTACCAAAAATAGCCCTACCGAAGATAAACTTGAGGAATATCAGTTAGCCCGGATAACTGATATCAAGTAAAATGCCAAAACTCAAGGCTTAACTGAGCCGGATATCAATCAAGGAGTGGCTCGTCGAATGACTGCAGTTATAGATGATAGCTCAAACTCACCCGGAACCCATGCGCTTATCATTGGTGTAAGCGCGTATGACCATCTGATGGGCTCTAGTGAAGGGGAATGCAGTGAGCAAGGCTCAGATTCTGGTCTCGGACAGCTAAGTGCGGCCGCAAGATCTGCTTCCCAGTTTGCGACGTGGTTAATGAAAGATTATCGACGCAAGGACTTTCCGCTTCGGAGTTTGCGGGTACTTTTATCGCCAGCGACTGAAGACGAAGTGGGTGAAAACCTCAAGGGTTATCTTAAAGAAGACTCAATCCCAACGAGGGAAAATGTATCAACCGCATTTAGAAAATTTAAACAGGCAGCCGCAAGAAATCCGGATAATATCGCAATCGTTTATGTGGCAGGACATGGAGTTCAATTTACTAATACTGGAGCAGTACTCCTATTAAAGGATTTTGCCCATCCTGATCATGAGGAAGAACGATATAAGGGAGCTGTAGATATTAGAGCCATGCATGAAAGCATGACGTATACAAACGGGGCGCGGCGTCAGTTTTGGTTTGTGGATATATGCAGGCAAAGAGCTCCGGATGCTAAAGAGTTCGAGGAATTAGCTGGTGTATTAAAATTCAACAAAGTTATCAATACAGGTAGTTCTGGAGCGACCATATGCTCCCCGCTATTTCTGGCGGCATCATCGGGCGAGCAAGCGTTTGCCAAACCTGGAAAGCTAACTCTTTTCTGTGAGGCCTTGATGTCAGCCCTTGTTGAAGGTCATGCTGCTTCCTCCGATGGGGAGCGCAGTTCACCATGGCTAGTATCAACTAGTGGATTACAGATGTATCTTAGAGACACTGTAGAATTGTTAGCTGCCTGTAATGATGAAAAACAATTAATCGAATGCTCAGGGATTTTTAGCAATGAAGTCTTTCATGAATGCGAAAAAGCTCCGAATGTAGATTTAACAATACAGATCAAAGACGGCTTGCCTAGGGCCCACTACAGTGCAAAATTGTCTCATCTCGGCAGAGTTCTTTATGATAATCATACAACATGGCCGCTTCGCGACAGCATACCTGCAGGGATCTATAAGATAGAAGTTACAACTCTAACCACTAATGAGAAAGACTCAGATAATCTCAAACTTTCGCCTCCAAGTAGGATAAAGGAACTTCCACTATGAATGAGGTCACACCTAAAAACATAAACCTTAGTATTAGAGTGAAGTCTAAATTCAATTTCGGCGGACGAGACACGAAAATCGACATCCGAGATAGTGAACTCATTCTTGTTGAGAAGCTCACTACAAGCAGAGAGTTCAGTCTGCTCCCCGGACTGTATGAAGTTAGCACATTTCTGGGCGATGGAAAGAGAGCATCGCAGATTGTTGAAGTATTCGAATCACAATTAACTGAGATAAGTTTAGAGCCAGACATTGATTATCAGCCTGCACCTCCAAAAGATGACAGTCAGTTTAAGAAAATCGAGGAGTTGAATCAGGATAATCGATTTGGTTTGACTATTCTTGATGAAGATACTGACTTTACTATTTATCCGGCTGGAAGCTATTGGATCGTGCAACACAAAGACGCAATGCAAAAGATGCCTATAATAACACTCAAAAAAAATGGGTCGTATATTCAAGCTAGCCTCCCTATTAGCCAAGGCCACCGTTATTCCGTTACTTGTCATGTGAAACAGGTCTTAAATTCGAAGTATGGCCACGTAGAAATAAACATCTCACAGTCTAGAGCTATGGCTTTTGGCTTGGAGTGTATGCTCAAAAGTGGGCAAATTATGAATGCAGCCGAGGTGGCTTCTAATGCACTAGAAGCCTTGATAGAAAAATACACGGACCCTACAGGAGCAACACTTGCAGCACTGATTCTTTACAAGACATGCCGACTTGATGAGTCGAGCAAAAGACATTTAATCAATTTGGTAACCCATCATGATTGGTTACCTGATGCAAAAATAATATTAGCTTTATACTTAGCACGCACTGGCAACCTGGACGAATCAATGCAACTTGCGTGTGAAGCTAGCAAAAAACGTATTCTTTTAACTGAGAGCTTTTCATTATTATTGGATCTTCTTCGTTATTGGCCAGAAACAGAACACGATGAGAAAAGAAGCGAAGCTCTCGCACGTTTAGCGCAAATCGCGCCATTCGTAATTTGGAAGTCTATGTATCTTACCACCAGTATGACCGGAGATTAAATTGTTCTCAATACAAATGCTACCTGCACGTGAAGGCGATGCAATTTTGGTACGCTGGGGAGAGGAACACTCTCCTTATCAAATGCTTGTCGATATGGGGGTCGAGGAAACAGGGAAGGAGTTTAATGATAAAATTAGCGGCCTGCCCGATACGCAGCGGACCTTTGAAGCAGTTGTAGTTACACATATCGACGCAGACCATATTGGAGGATTTTTGAGTTGTTTTGTTGACTGCGATGAGCCGTGCGCCATAGTGAAAGATTTTTGGTTTAATGGTTACATGCATCTGGATGGTCGCAGAAGCAGTTCTTCTTTAGAAGGGCTAGGTGCAGTTCAAGCCGAAAGGCTCACTACATGGTTGAGCACACAGCCCTGGAATGATTGTTATGACGGAGGCTCAGTCTGTCGAAGCGAGGGAGAACCGCTTAAAGTTATTGAACTCGCAGGAGGCATGAAGGTAACTGTCCTTGGGCCTACGATGCAAAGACTTGAAAAGCTTAAACCTGAATGGGATAAAGAAATAAATAACGCTTTACAAAAAAAACAAAAAAAACTCTCAGTACCTAACCTGGAATCCATGGGAGCAAGTTTACCATTGGAGATTACAGACGCTCAGTCCCTCAAATTTTTAGCTAAGCAAAGGCCCTTGCGAGACACTAAAGCTGCAAATGGGAGCAGTATTGTCTTACTACTAGAATATGATGGTAAAAAAGTTCTACTCGCCGGCGATGCGTTCGCTGAAGACTTGGTTGATGCTATTTTAGTTTTATCAAGTGAATTTCCCCTAAAGCTCGAAGCTTTCAAAGTCCCCCACCACTGTAGTCGTGGAAATATCTCAAAGCAACTAATTGAAGCTGTTGACTGCACAAATTGGCTTATATCGACAGATGGCAGCAGACATAAGCACCCCGACGATGAAGGGATAGCGTCTATCCTGCTTCACAGGACAACCGATTTTGTAAATTTGGTTTTCAATGTAACTAGCGATTACAATTCAAAATGGTCGAACACCGAGTGGAAACAATGCTTCAGATATTCAGCAAACTATGGCTCTAAAGAAGATGGTTATTTACTGAATCTTTGATTTTATCAATTTATCTTATTTAAGGTCTGCGAGTGCTTGTAGAATTAACTTCCGCAACTCGCTCTTAGCAGACCACACAGCCCTTCAAGCGGTCCGCTACTGCCAGAAGCGGAATTTGTTAACTTTGTTATATGCTCTTTAAAAAATTATGGTTGAGTAGGTTATCATTTTCATTTTTTCGATGAGAATCAGTCCAGACTAAAACCACCAACAAGCTAAAATACATATTTCACTTTAATAATGGTAAATTGATGGGCTATGGTAATAAAACCTTTTTTTAAACAGTACCAGCCCAACTTACAATTAGAGATGGATTGTAATTTTTTGGTTTTAATAGCTTAAATGATTTTAAATTTTAGTGTGTCATAATATAAAAAAGGAGCTAGTGATGACATTAAAAGATAGATTTGACTTCGATGATATGGATCCGAAACTTGAAGCATTGGATTTATTAACCAGTTATTCATGTACTATGCAATTCCTTGAACACTTTCAAGATGCAATTTTCAATAAAGAAAAACAAATGTTATCTATTAAGGACGTTTATATTGAATATCTTTTTTCACTTGGATTGATCAATACTGTAGATGATTTACCCGAAATACTAACTGGCAGGAGAGATAACCCTAATGAGCTACAAGCCATAAGGAATATAAAGTATCCTAGGGGACTTGGATCCATTGCGGCCTATATGTGTTTAAATTTAGGAGTCGCCAAAGAAATAGTAGCTGATAAACTTCCTAATAAAAATTCAACTAAAATAAAATCTGATTGGTTTGTTGATGAGTTTGACATTATTTTAGATGAAGGGAACAAAAATCCATCAGTATACAGGATTATAACACGCCTTCGAAATTCTATTAGCCATCATAATTTTAAGTTAAGAATACCGGATTCTAAACTTAATGAAACGGATCTAAAAGATAAAATTGAAATTTCTTTTTATGATACTGATGGAAAGTCTGGAAATGATTTCTATGCGAGAGCATCATTTAAGACTATCGAAAAAATAATTAAAAAAATACATCGTACAGAATATATATTCCATAATTGCCCTGTTTTCAGTTACGATAATTTAAACTCTGAAAATATTGTTAAGTACGTTGAAAGTTGTTTTATTCATTTTAGCCGACCTTATAGTAAACAGTGTATTGAATTTAAAGGGGTTAAAATGCTTGATCCATTAAAAGCATATCAATTAAAATCAGCATCAGGATCTTTCGAAGCTTCACATTCTGATGTAGTAATGTATAAAGTGTGCTTTTCTCGAAATGGAAAACCCTGTAATGATCTGTATATAGACATTCCATATTTTAGTGAGGATAATCCAAAATCCTTAACAATTGAAGATGAAATATGCTCATTGGGCGAATATCCTATGGAATGGATTTTGAATGATATACGGTCCCCACTATGTCGATTAGATAAAAAGATTAGAGATATGATTAAATGTATTATTCATGAACGCATCTGATATATAAACATTGAGAGCGTGAAAATAGAATCACTAACTTCAGTTTAATATTCTGTCGAAACTCTTGGGTATTTATCTATAATTACTATCGATAAAAGATTAAGTCAGAGGTCCGGATAATTTTCCAGATTTCGAACAATCCTTCCAGTCTCTAGTTATTTTTAAGATGAATTGGGTCTTTACGAACTATATTCTTGTTAAAAAAACAAATTGATGTTCTAAAAGTGCAACCTCACCATCTCCCCTTTCCCTAACCAGTTTAAATATTTGTGAAAATAATAGATAATTTTAAGAAAACTTAGACTAAGTTAAGCGATATAAACAATCGCCAAAGGGAAAAAATGATCAACCGGACTGAGAAATACCGTGCTTAGCACCACAAACAACTCATGATGCAGAAAATGTGTTAGCGAGAATATATGGAAGGCATTGCAACTCACTAGCAAAAATCTTTCTGGCCTTAAGGGGAAAAGCAATGGAGGGTAAACCAGAGAGAGAGAACGAACAGATAACTATGCAAAAAATTACCCTCCCTGCTACAGCCGCTACATGTAGCGACTGTAGTGTAAATAGACCCGTTTTAGTTCCAGGCATTTTTTGAGATCCCGGCCAAATGATTGTGTTGCCGATATTCCTCCGGCGTCATATTGTTCAGTGATTCATGCGGGCGTTCACAGTTATATTCTGACACCCACCTTTCCGTGATTTCCCGCACTTCATCCAGCGTTCTGAACAGATAAAAATCGAGTATTTCTGTACGGTATGTTCGGTTAAAGCGCTCAATAAAAGCGTTCTGCGTCGGCTTACCTGGCTGAATAAATTCCAGTTTTACTGCATGTTGCTCTGCCCATTCAGCCATTGCATGTGAGATAAATTCCGGACCATTATCCATGCGTAGCATGACCGGATAGCCGCGATTTGCCGCAATCTTGTCGAGTACACGGACCACGCGCAAAGCTGGCAGATTCAGATCGATTTCAATCGACAATGCCTCACGGTTAAAGTCATCAACGACATTGAACGTGCGAAAACGACGGCCGCAGATCAGAGCATCATGCATAAAATCGACAGACCAGCTCTGGTTCAGCGCTTCCGGTGTGGCCAGTGGCGAGGGATTACGCACCGGCAACCGTTGTTTGCCTTTACGGCGAAAATTCAGCTTCAGCAGACAATAAATACGATGGATCCTTTTGTGATTCCACGGGTATCCCTGCCGCCGCAGAACCTGGAAAAGTTTTGGAAAACCATACCGTGGGTATCGCTCTGCCACTGCCTGCAACGCGACAATAACGGGTTCGTCACGCGTGGTATCCGGACGGTAATGGTAAACCGTTCTGCTCAGGTTCAGACTCCGGCAGACCTGACGGATACTGAGTCCAAATGTCGTCATCAGATGAGTGACCAGCTCACGCTTAAAGGCTGGTTTTAAAGCTTTTTTTCGATAACGTCTTTCAGCGCCCGGTTCTCAAGGCTCAGGTCGGCAAACATCTGTTTGAGACGCCGATTCTCGTCCTCAAGATCCTTGATCTTTTTAATGTCAGAAGCCTCCATGCCGCCGTATCTGGACTTCCAGTTGTAGTAGGTGGCTTCAGAGATACCGGCCTCCCGGCAGACATCTTTAACGGTTCGTCCGGCTTCAACCGATTTAATTACGGCAATGATCTGATGCTCAGTAAAACGGGCTTTACGCATAGCGATCTCCTTTGTTGGCAGAGTGATTATGCCGGAGGATCTCTAAATGTGAATGGCACGATTATACGGGATACTTACACAGTCTTAAGCAAACCAATTAAATCTGAACTTTTAGGCACCTCATAACGCTTTATTGTTTGTGAGGTGCCTAAAACTATGTAAACCCGGCAATTGCAAGACAAGCCAAACCTCTCTCCGTTAAGGAAATCGAATCTGCCAAACCCAGGGAAGCGGACTAAGTGCTCAATGATGGCGATGGCCTTGAGCTACTCATCAAATCCAGCGGCAGTAAAATCTGGCAGTTTCGTTACATCCGCCCTGTCACCCAGAAACGTGCGAAGAAGAGCATAGGCCACTACCCGTCAGTCACCCTTGCCGATGCCAGAAACTACCGGACACAGTCTCGCGCTCTCCTGGCGAAACAAATCGATCCGTAGGAGAACGTCCGAAGCGTGAATCCAAAGGGAAAAATCGCGGTAGTAGAAAGCGATATGCGTTGGTGTTCAGACTCCTTCGAGTTAGGTTGCTACGATGGTGAAAAACTACGGATCACGTTCGCGCTTTACTGCTGCGACAGAAAGGCCATAGACTGGGCAGCAAGCACCGAAGGCTACGACAGTTCTACCGTTCAGAATGTGATGCTGAGGTCGCTAGAAAAGCGCTTCTGCGAAAGGTTACCGGAAACAGCAGTGCAGTGGCTGACCTATAACGGTTCAGCGTATACCACGCATGAAACGCGGAGGTTCGCCAGAGGATTGAATCTGGATCCCTGCACAACAGCAGTGAGCAGCCCACAGAGCAATGGCATGGCCAAGCGGTTCGTGAAGACGATGAAGGAAGATTATAACGCGTTCATGCCCAAACTGGATGTGAGAACAGCACTGCGAAATCTTGCAGTAGCGTTCTCACATCACAATGAAAACCACCCGCACAGCGCGCTGGGATAAAATACCCCGAGGGAATACCAGCGGCAGCGGACATGGATAACTAAATATACAAAACTGTCCAGAGATAGCGGGTCAAGATCAAGCAAGCTTTTTTGTGTCCTGAAGTCAATCAACTTCAATCTGCATCAAGTTATATTTGGGGATACTGAGGGGGGACCGATAACTATGGCGAAGGTATTCCTGAAATTATGAGTATTGCTCAATCAGAAAGCAGGCCAACGATTTATTGTGAAATAGATTGGGAGGCCCCAAACAATGCTGTTGTCCGGGAGATAAAGTCATGCGCATACTTTGATAAAAAACTTTTTTTATGATAGATGATATTCAATGGGCTAAAAACATAACCATCTCGTAAAAGGACAGGTAAAAAAACATTATCTGGATATCTCTCTTGTAAGGTTGGCACTCTTATTTCAGTCAGAAAAAAAACGCCAAGATCATAATCAAATAAAGAAAGCATAAGTTCTATAGAATCAACCTCTAATATTTTTCTTGGTTTAAATCCAGCCTCTTGAAAGCATACATTTACAATTTCATGAAGACGATAGTTTGATTTAAGTAAAATAAATGGGAAATTTTTGAATTTATCAAGCGTAGTACCATTTTTACATTCTAAAATAACATTGCCTGCATCCCTTCCAAAATATTCAACAAGCAGTTTTCTGGTGACTGCCAGATATAGCCTGTCGTTCATCAATGGAATTGCCTCTAATAATGAATCACTTCCTTTTTTTATGCCTACAAAAAAGTCAAGCTCTCCGGAAATAACCATTTGCTCCATTCTGGCTGATGTTTCAGTTGTAATATTTATTGTAACATTAGGCCATTTTATAAAAAATTCCGGTAAAAGCATGGGGAGCCAATAACTACCTCTATATGGAGTCACGCCAATATTTAATGTACCTATATTATTCTGTTTTATATCATTTATTCGAGATGATACATTATTACTTTCCATGAGTATTTTTATTGAAGAGTCATAAAGCACTATTCCCGCCTGAGTTAATTTAAGCTGCGGTTTTCGATGAAATAGATCTGTGCCGTAATAATCTTCTAATTTTTTAATATGTATGCTGAGATTTTGCTGTGAGGTGGAGAGTTTTTGGGCAGTTTTGGTAAAGTTTAAATTTTTTGCCAACTCGACAAAATAGCTCAAACTAATGAAATTCATAACAACCTCAATATAACTATATAATAACCACCAATAATTACTCGCTTGTTTATCGTAATCACTGCATGTTAAATCGTTAAGATATGCAATGAATTGTTATTTTTTTGATGAAAATAGACAGCGATTGTATAATAATAAGAAAATTAGATTCATTGAATTAACCAACTCATGAACATATGATTCAATAATAACTTATAGAAATAGGTGTTACAACTATTTTCCATTTCTAAAATAGCGCTGTTTACCTTAATTAAGGCATAATCTCTGAAGTATAAAAATCGACCACTGATAATGCACTGTGGTCGATCACATCAGATATAAATACAATTAATAATCAAACATTCCAACAGGAGTTTTATTACTTTCTTTTGTATCTATGTAAGTCACAGCGTTATTATAATCAATTAATGGTATTGGCCATGTTGGAACCTTACCCTCATAAATCTCGGCAACGCCCATAGCAGCCATGTAAGAAGCACGAATTGCAGCTTCAACAGTATTTCCACCAATATGAGGAGTGATTAAAATATTATTCAGTTTATACAATGGGTTATTCGGCAGCATTGGCTCATGAGCAATTACATCCAGTCCAGCTCCAGCGATCACGCCATTTTTACATGCTTCTAAGAGATCATCTTCATTTACCAATCCACCTCGAGCTGTATTGATCAGAAAAGCGCTCGATTTCATCATGGCTAACTTTTCTTTGTTAATCATCTTATGAGTCACAGATGTATTCGGTGCATGAAGTGATATATAGTCACTTTCTGTAAAAATTCTGTCGAGATCTCTTACAACCTCGACACCATCAGGGAAATCTTTAGCAGGCTTATATGGATCATAGCACAGAACGTTCATTTCCATAGCAAGACACCGTTTGGCCGTGCGGCTTCCAATATTCCCACATCCAATGATCCCTACTGTTTTTCCGTTTAATGTTGTCATATGAGTTTTTAATTTTGCCGCATAGTAATCTACTGGCAACATTGTACGAAGAGTGGTCACATTACGGCTCATGTATAGCATTAGCATCAACGCTGTTTCAGCAACTGATGTACTATTAGCTACTGGCGCATACAAACATTTGACCCCAAAGTCGCTAGCAGCATCTAGATCCACAGCATCAAATCCAGCGCCATGTCGGACAAGAACCTTTAAATTTGGCGCTGCTGCCTCAAATACTTCACGAGACATTTTTGTCACACGAACAATAATCGCATCAGGCCGATGTAACTTCATATCTGCAATTACATCCTCTGTTTCAAAGCCTCGACCATCAATTAACGTATGCCCTTGACTTTCAAGCAGATGACGGCCATCTTGTTTCAACTCTTGTGGTAACAGAATTTTCCAACCCATGTTAAAAACCTCATTATTAATATATTACAATATACCAATCAAATTCCAATATGGTAAACCGACAGCAAAGAGCACTGCAACAATAAGGGCAAGTACTATCGTGCCTTTTGTATACCAATCTTTTTGGCTAACATAGCCGTTTCCAAATAAATAAATACTTGCACCGTTTCCGTAGTTACAAAGCAAAGCGCCGTATGCACCCAAGAGGGCTAGCATCAATGACAAAGCCATCATATCTACCTGAGTTGCTTTTGCTAAGGTAAGAATAACCGGGTAAATTGATACAATATAAGCAGCATTCGAAACGAAAAAATACTTAACTACTAAACTAAGTAATACCAGTATGACTAAAACAAGGGAGCCGCTTATCACAGATAGATCAATGTAGTACTGAAATTGTGACGCAAGCCATGTATAGAACCCACCTTGATTCAGAGCAACGGTTATACTGAAAAATGCACCATACCAGAGGAACATGTTCCAGGCCCCTTTTTCAGCCATTAGGTCATTCCAATCTAATAACCCAAAAATCAACTGCAGGGCTAACCAGATAAAGGCAACGATATATAAACCCATTCCAATTTTATAGCCTATGCTCCATCCCAAAATAGCTAAGATAAAAAGAACTAACATGATCTTTTCGTCTCGTTTCATGGGACCCATTTCAGCAAGCTTTTGCGTAACGATTGGTTTTATATTGCCTAAATCACGTATTTCTGGTGGAAATAACTTATAGACAACAAGAGGGCTTAAAAAAAGAATAAGTAACCCCGGGACTAACGCTGCTTTAAACCATAAACCCCACGATAACTCTATACCTACCAGTTGATTTACAGTCGATGCGATCACTGCATTGGATGCCATCCCGGTTAAAAAAAGTGCCGCTGTTGACATTGCAATTACATGCTCTAATAACTCAAGGTAAGCACCTAACTTTTTGGGGTCCTTGTCTGGATGAGAACCGAGAGATTCCGCTATCCCTCGAAATATCGGGAAAACAATTGCGGATCGGGATGTATTAGAGCCCGTTGCTGGACTTAATATCAAATCACAGAGCAGCATAACATATCCCAAACCAAGTGAGGAACGTCCAAAGGAGGTATTCCCAAACTTGGATAGTAAAATGTATGCCATACGTTTACCCAGACCATTTTTTCTGAATGAACTACAAGCTAGTAGCACGGCCAGCAAAAACCAAACGCTCTGATTCCCCCAACCTTGAAAAAGCAAATTGGGATCTTTTAAAAAAAATGATCCAATACCTACGATAATCAGGCTAATAATTGGTTCGGAAAAAGGTTTTATGATTAATCCACACATTAGAGAAAGGCACAAACCAACCATATGCCATGTCTCAATATCCAGTCCACTAGGGGACGGAAGTATCCAGATTAGTACAGGGAAAATTACAACTGGAATAAGCTTTGCTATTTTGTACTTCATATTTCGCCTTTCCTGCTTTGATATTATTATTCATATGGCTTTTCAATTATCTCTACATCTTTTTTTTCCAATAAATCGTCTACCCATTGTCGATTGACAGTACCCGCTGCAGAGTTTGCTGCTTTATTTTTATCTTTTCCAGATAATACTATCGCTTTTTCCAGAATAGAATGAGCGTCACCTTTGGGTATTACAATTACGCCATCTCTGTCTCCAAGAATGATATCTCCTGGATTTACAATAATACCACCACATGAAACAGGAACATTAACTTCCCCAGGTCCTTCTTTATATGGGCCAGATGGAGTTGTTCCAGTTGCATAAAGAGGTAATGTTCCTTTTGAAAGGACATCGATATCTCTGACCGGGCCATCAATTACAATCCCTTCTATTTTTTTGAAGCCTTGTAAATAATTAAACATTATTTCACCCATGACAGCCCTACTTCGTTCCTCCTCGTTAGAGATAACAATTACATCGCCTGGTTGTGAAATATTCATGGCTTTATGAAGCATCATATTATCACCGGCTCTGGCTTTAACTGTTAATGCAACACCACACATAATTCTACCGGACGGATTCGACATAAGTTTTATTTGTGGGTTCATTCCACACAATCGCCCCATGCAATCCGCCACATTTGCCGCTGCTATTTTACTGAATGCTTTAACCACTTCTGGATCTGGCAGTGTTCTTTTTGTAAAAACTCTATTACCTACTGACATAGTATGTTCCTTATTAATTCTATTAATTTAGGTATTATTTCCCATGGAGACAAAGTTCTGTTCCAACATGAACAAAGTGGACATCTGCATCCATCATGTCTGCATAGAATAAAATCATCCCCTCTTTACCTTGTGGGATAACTCTCGACTGCCCTGAATGTGCAACAACTAATGCAGTAATCTCTTCAGGTAGTCCGTATTTATGGCAATAATATCCACTTAAAAAACCATGTTGATAGAGTTTACCTGTTAGACTTTTTTTACTAGTTCCAGGTCCACCAACATCCATTTCCATTTCTTCCAATTTACATACATCATGTAAAACTGCTGAAATAATTAAAGTATCTGTATTTATGTCATATCCAAATTTTCTTATCATGTTCCTGGCTATGACCAGAACATTTTCCGTAACACTCTCTGTATGCTTAATCAATCCAACGTTTGGTGCTCTGGTCGCAAATTGAGCTTCCTCAATGTTTTTCCAGGCACTATTATTTAATGCCTCGATCCATATTTTGCATGTAGCATCTACAAGTGTTTTATCTTTTACTTCTGAGAGTTGCGGGAAGTATTCTTTAATTTTTTCAATGTATATCTCGCTCATTTTACCCCTCACGAGTCAACGTTATTTAATAAGCCATATCGTGTTCATATGTACTATATTGTTTGAAACCAAAAAATGGAAACAACAATTTATTTATTATTGACAACAAAATGTTGTTGGTGCACCACTAAAATATCAACGCATTTCCTTATAATATCTTGAGGCATGAAGTGGATATACATAAATAGTCAATTAAAACACTTCGCATATGAGCGTCACATCACAAAAAAAGCATTCATCAATATAATTGTAAATAAAGTAACTTTAATAAAGTTGGCGTGAATAACATTTGATACGTGAAATTTGGTGATGGCTCTAGATTGACACTATAGATCTGCTGCATGACAGATTAAGTCTTAACACTCATCAAGTCTCTTCTGCTTTGTGCCTGAACCCGAGATCAGAATCTACAGTGTCACCCCCTCCCTCTTCCTCCCCCTTGACAGCCTCCCCCTCCATGCTCTAAAAAGGAAACGATCATTTCCTAATTGGAGATTAGCTATGAAATCCCCTTCCCATACCGGCAGTGCGCAATCCTCTGCGGGCCGACCGCGTGCTTTTAACGAAGCGCAATTTCTGGATGGGGCCATCAGGCTATTTCGCGATCGTGGTTTTAGTGACGTCAGCATCAGCGACATCACCGCAGCGACCAACCTCAGTACCGGTAGCGTTTACAAGGCTTATAAAGACAAACAGGGCGTTTTTGCTATGGCGCTTGAGCGGTATGTGTTTCTCCGGGAGGAACAGATAAAAACCCGGCTGGAAAAGGCCACGACCAGCAAAGACAAGCTTGCCGAACTGCTGCGGGATTACGTTGAGCTCAGTCAGGGGAAAGAAGGCAAGCTGGGCTGCATGGTGGTGGCAGGTGTCACTAACGTCGACCAGCTCGGCGCTGCAGCCACCAGCCTCGAAAAACAGCTGGCAAAGCGACGCAGCAACATTGCGGAATTGATCAAAAGCGGAAAACAGGATGGTTCCATTGCCGCGACAACCAACGAAACCGCCGCTGCCGAGGTGATTCTGGCGTTGCTTCAGGGAATGCGCGTCATCGGTAAAGCCTCAACCCTCACCGACGATGCTGAGCGTTTTGTGGCTCAGGCGTTGAAGATTCTGGCGTAACGCATGATTGTTGAAGCCGCACTCGCCGGGGCAATATTGCCGTTGCAGCGGTCTTCATGACTCATTTGATCCATGCACCTGGTTCACCATTTTAAGCGGCGGATGATTACAACGCGCCATGGCGGCGGTAAGCCGGTAGTGTACTTTTACTTTAGGAAAACCCTATGTCTGCTCTCATGCTCCCTGCTGCACCCGATGGTTTTAGTCACCATTTTTCCCGGATAGAAGGTCTGCGCTTTCATTATGTCACGGGCGGTCGTGAGGATGGCTTTCCGCTGGTGTTGCTGGCCGGCTTTCCTGAAAGCTGGTTTGCATGGCGACATGTCATGCTGCCTCTGGCTGATCAATACCGAATTATTGCCGTTGATTTGCCGGGCCAGGGCGACACCGATAAGCCGCTTTCCGGCTACGACACTCAAACGGTTGCCACGCGGCTGCATGCCTTTATCGATTCACTCGGTTTGGGATCGTACTTTCTTGCCGCACACGACGTCGGTGCCTGGGTAGCCTTTACCTATGCGATGTTATATGGCGAGGAAATACGGGCGCTGACGTTGATGGATGCCGGTATTCCGGGCATATCGTTACCGGATAAACTGCCGTCGGCTTCTGACAAATCGTGGAAAACATGGCACTTTGCCTTTCATGCCGTAGCGGATCTTCCTGAAGCCTTGCTGGCAGGCCGTGAGCGCATTTATCTGGAATGGTTTTTTCGCGAGAAAGCCGCTAACCACAGCTGTTATGGCGAGACTGAACTGAGCGAATATGAGCGCTTGCTTAAAACGCCGGGGGGCTTACGCGCGGGGCTGGCGTTTTACAGAGCGCTGTCTCAGTCGGCCGCGCAAAATGCGGAGCTGGTCAGGCAGGGGCGACTGGTCATGCCGGTACTGGGGCTGTCCGCCGATCAAGGCTCGATTGCAGATATGGCGGCGACGCTGAAAGCCTACGGCGATGATATACACGGCCAGCACATCGCTAATTGCGGGCACTTTCAGCCGGAGGAACAGCCCGAAGCCACTGCCAACGCCCTGGCCGCGTTTTTTGGCCAGTACAGGCATTAGACCAGTCTCTGTCCATGGATAACAAAACCATCGGCACAGCTTTGCTGGCCGTTCGGTGTGGACAATAAAGGTGAATGCGCTATCCGAACGCCGCGTCCCTTTCCTCTGAGGGCCGCGGAGTATCAAAGGCGCGTTGACGTCAAAAACGTGTCTGAGGATTGAGCATCCCCGGAACACGTTTAGCGGATGCGCCCGCAATCCACTGCAATATCCCCGCCGCCTCTGAATACGATATTCATCATTATTCTGAATAAAAGATTCGCCTGATTTTCCAGTTTCCCGCAGATTACGCGTTACCTGCACCGCAACTCCGGCCCGATCATCGTTAAAATATAAATAAAACGCTTATTGAAAGTTAATAACCAAGCCCGAAATTGTTGATTGCCTGTATATGTCTTCTGAGATAAAGAAGAGAATATCTAATATTTAAGCGTGACTTATAGACAACTCATTATTCAAGCCAGTGTTAATGAAAATTTAAATTTAGCCAAAGACAATCCCAAAACCGTGCAGTCTTAATCAGTTAGCTCAGGCGCATTTGTGGCACCTTGGTATTGTTACGACGCTTGCTGGCAATTTAATTCGTTAAAAAAACCACTCAGTTTCATGACGGATTTATTTTTCCGGCAATTGATAATGATTATTGAGTTGATTCCCATTTGCATATGGAATTATGATTTCTTTCGCTCAGGGATATATCAACTGGATGACAATCGTTAAAGGATTAATCGTTATGATGCCGTTGAAAAAAATCACTCGCCATATTACCACGAGTTTATTGGTTCCCGCTGTTGGCATGATCTCCCCCGCTCTGGCTGAGTCTGACAGGAATGAAGACAGTGAAAATGTCATGGTGGTAACGGCATCGGCGATTGAACAGCGACTGAAAGATGCCCCTGCATCAATCTCTGTTATCACGGCAGAACAGCTGGAAAGAGACATTGGTAAATCCGCCACGGACCTGGCCGATATTCTTGAACGTGTCGCAGGCGTGACCAAAGCCATTGGCACAGACGTCAGTTCCGGTATTCAACTGCGCGGTATGCCCGCGGCTTATACGCTGTTATTGGTTGACGGCAAACGCATCGGCTCAAGTAACGGTATTAAAAGCACCCAGCAAAACTATTTCGACGATATTAACTGGATCCCCGTTGATGCGATTGAACGCATTGAAGTGGTCAGAGGGCCCATGTCCGCGCTCTATGGTTCGGATGCAATGGGCGGAGTCGTGAATATTATCACAAAGAAAAATAGCGATACCTGGCACGGCGCATTAACGGCAGGCACCCGACGGCCGCAGGATGGCAACCGGGGCAATACCCAGACCTGGACAGGCAGCATCGGCGGTCCGCTGGGCTATGGGTTTGATTTGCGTGTTAACGGTTCGTGGAACAAGCGCGAAGCGGATAAAAGCGAAACCGACGCGTTGCGTTGGGGAAGCGGCCAGGAAGGCCGCAAAAATGAAAATTACGGCGCTGAACTCGGCTGGGATATCACCCCTCATCAGCGCATCGCCGTTTCCACTCAGCAGGGAACCGAGCGAGGTATTCCCGGTGAATCCATGGATGGCAGTGAAATTGCGCTGCGCGGTGTAGATAAACTTGAACGTGAAAATTATGCGCTCGATTATCGCGGTATTTTTGATTTCGGCACGGCAAAGCTGAACGTTTATCAAAATAAATTTAAAAACTGGGTAACCGATATTCCGGTTATTTCTGGCGGTACGGTGACGGGCAGTCAGGATGTGGCGCTGTGGAATCAAGAACGCATTGTTGAAGGCGATATTAACCTGCCATTTGAATTCGGTTTACCGCATAACCTGACTGTCGGCGCACAGTGGAAAAAAGAAGAGCTGAACAACCCTCGCTCTGTTGGCGTGGTGGCGGACGCCTCCAGCAGCTATGGCAAACATCACGCTCAGGCCAAAAGTACCGGCCTGTTTGTCGAAGATCAAATCGACCTGCTGGATACTGTTTCACTGACGCTTGGCCTGCGCAAAGATAATACCGATTACGGTAACAGGACAACGCCACGCGCCTATCTGGTTTGGCAGGCCACGGATACGCTGACGTTAAAAGGGGGATATTCAGAAGGTTTTAAAGCACCCAGCGTGCGCCAGGCAAGCAAAGGCTTTATTGAATCCTCCAAAGGCGCTGGATGTAACGGCTATGCCGATTACCACGGCGGCGGCTGTTACACGATGGGCAGCGATAAACTCAAGCCTGAAACGTCACAAAACTGGGAAGTGGGCGCGATCTTCGATTATGAAGGATGGAGCGCGGGGCTGACGTTCTTCGACAGCCGCTTCAAAGACAAAATCGCCTCTGCGCCTGTTGGCTATTTACCCGGTGATACCTCAGGCCGCTACTGGCTTGAACGCGTCAATCTCGATACGGCGCGAACCCAGGGCCTGGAAGGCAATGTGACCCTTCCCCTGATTTCAGAAGAAATGGGCCCCTGGATGAAGCGCCTGTCGCTGAGTAATACGTTCACGCGAATGCTCAAAGCCGAAGATTCTCTGGGCGTGATGCTCGTGACAACGCCAACGCTCGCCACGTGGTCCTCCCTTGACTGGCAGGTTAATGACGATATCAGCCTTTCATTTACCGCAAAATACTACGGAAAGATGCTGGGGCTGAACAGCAGCGCAGACCAGGCGGCGAGAGGCAATACCGCGACGGCACGTATCCGCAATGCCTACATGATTTATGGCCTGTCTGGCCAGTACCGGGCAACGAAAAACCTTAAGGTGAATGTCGGGCTGGACAATCTTTTTGATAAAAACCCTGTCTCTGACCATCCGTCCTCCAGCGGGGTTTCAGGCAACAACTACGCGGTTCCCGGCCGCACAATGTATGCCTCAATAACGGCGTCATTCTGATCGCCCCACTGAGGCTTTCACGCCGCCCCGTCAATGGTGCCGTCACAGGATGATTTATCTGAGCGAGCGTGGGATGGACAGAGAGCAGCCTGAACAGTAACTGGCCCGGCATCACGTTTTAGGCATTGCGGCCGCTGCGTGATACAGGCGCGTAGAGCAGGTATTCAGAACTGCATATAACCCAAAACCACTGACCATATACGGACCCTAACCACGCGCAAGGAGAACACATGCGTTTCCCGTTTCTGTCGATTTTATTGCCCCTGGCCTGGGTACTGACGGTTTTGCCTCCGGCATCTGCTGGTGAAGCACCAACGGTCAGGGTAGCGCATCTGCAGGGAACCACGACGCTGCCGCAGCATCCTCAACGCGTGGTGATCCTCAATCCGTCCACGCTGGATATTGCCGATGCATTAGGCATTACACCGGCGGGCGTCCCGCAAGCCGGTTTCACCTATCCGGCGCATCTGGCTAAATATAATGGTCAGGGCTATTTCAATGCCGGAACGCTGTTTGAGCCCGCCTATGAAGCCTTAAGCGCCGCCGCACCGGAGGCGATCTTTGCCGGTGGCAGAGCCCTGGCGGCCTACAACAAACTCAGCGGTATCGCCCCCACCGTTTCTCTGGATATTGACCCGCATGATTTCATGCAAAGCCTGACGCAGCGCACGACGCAACTGGGGGAAATCTTTGGCAAACAGGCTCAGGCAACAGCCGTTTTAACCGCATTTAACGCGCAGATTGCAGACCTTCGCCCCCTCGCCGCCCGGTCGGGAAGCGCCATGATGTTAATGGTTAACGGCGGCAAACTCAGCGCCTATACGCCGCACTCCCGCTTTGGTTTTATTTTTGATGTGCTGCAGTTCAAGCCTGCACTCTCTCTGCCCAATGCCAGCAAACATGGCAATGCTATTTCGCCCGAGTTGATCATGCAGGCGAATCCCGACTGGCTGTTCGTTCTGGACCGTGACAGCGCCATCGGCAGTAAAGAAGGCCTGTCGGCCCGTCAGGTTCTGGATAATCCGCTGGTGCGCCGCACCACCGCATGGAAAAAGCAGCAGATTATCTGGCTGGATTCCGCCTCGCTGTATATTGCTGGCGGGATCCAGAGCTACAGCCTCATGATGAGCCAGATCAAACAGCAACTGCTCGCTGCCAGAGAGCAGCCTGAATGAAATACGGGGCTTATCTCATCGGCCTGGGGCTGCTGTCTACGCTGGTTATGCTGAGCTTAGTCACGGGCGTAACGCGCGTGTCATTAATCGACCTGTGGCACGATGCCGAGATGCGGGAAATTCTGTTTGTCAGCCGCTTTCCACGTACTGTCGCGCTGGTGCTTGCCGGCAGCGCGATGAGCGTGGCAGGCCAGATCATGCAGATGCTGACGCAGAACCGTTTTGTTGAGCCCTCTGTGGTGGGTACAACCCAGTCCGCAAGCCTGGGGCTTCTGCTGGTGATGGTCTGGTATCCGGCGGCGCCCGTTATCGTCAAAATGTGCATCGCCTCCCTGTTTGCGCTGGCCGGTACGGTGCTGTTTATGCTGCTCATTCAGCGCATTCGGCAGAAAAGCGCGTTTATTGTGCCGCTGGCTGGCATCATGCTGGGCGCCGTTTTCAGCTCGGTAACGACATTTTTGGGGATGCAGTTTGATATCCTGCAGTCGCTGGGCAGTTGGGAATCCGGTGACTTTTCCAGTGTAATGCAGGGCCGCTATGAGCTGATCTGGATTGTCGGACTGATTACCCTGCTGGCGGCCCTGATTGCCGATCGCTTCACGGTGGCCGGTCTGGGCCAGGACTTCTCGGTTAACGTCGGGCTGAACTATCGCCAGATCCAGTTAACGGGGATGGCGATGATCGCCATTGTCAGCGGCGTGGTGATCGTTGTCGTCGGTGTCCTGCCTTTCCTGGGGCTGGTTGTGCCGAATATTGTCAGCATGATTTTCGGCGATAACCTGCGCCGCACCGTGCCCTGGGTCGCGATGACAGGTGCCATACTGGTTTTGAGCTGCGATATCCTGGGGCGGCTGATTATCTATCCCTTTGAAGTCCCGGTCAGTGCTTTACTCGGCGTACTGGGCGCGGCGGTTTTTCTGGTGCTGATTATCAGAGGAAGGCGCTATGGTAACTGATCTGTCACCGCTGTCCCGCTCCCTGAAAAACGTCTCCTCGCCCGTCTGGCGAATCAGCCTGTTAGCCCTGCTTGCGGTCATTGTTTCCCTTGTCTTTATGACCTTGCATCTGCAGGGAAGCATCAGCTACGTTTTAAAACATCGGGGGCAGATTTTATTCACCATCGTGCTGGTCGCCTTTGCATCCGGCATCAGTACGTTGCTTTTTCAAACCATCACGCAAAATCGCATTTTGTCGCCCTCGGTCATGGGCCTTGAGTCGCTTTTTGTGTTTATCCAAACCCTGCTGGTATTTTTTGTTCAGCTTTCGCAACTGAGCCAGCTGGGAAGTATGGTGCCGTTTCTTGGCGAAACGGCACTGTTGATGATCTTTGCCACGCTGCTCTATCGCTGGCTATTTAACCGCAGTGGGCTGGATCTTCACCGGGTACTGTTAACGGGCCTGGTGTTTGGCACCCTCTTTCGCAGCCTTTCGGGTCTGATGCAACGTTTATTCTCCCCTGGCGAATTCGCCGTGCTGCAAAGCCGGATGTTTGCCACTTTTACCCATGCTGACCCGGCGGTGCTGGCCCTTTCGGCCGTGCTGATTGCTGCAATCACGATTATCGTCTGGCGCATACGGCACCGCCTGGACGTTATTGCGTTAGGGCGCAATAGTGCGACGGCACTTGGTGTCCCTTTTCAGCGTTATGTCACCGGTCTGTTGCTGTTGGTTTCGCTCCTGGTGGCAATTTCAACTGCGCTGGTCGGGCCGATGACATTTCTGGGGCTATTGGTGGTCAACCTTGCCTGGCCCGTGGTGGGATCGTGGCGTCATCGCTACCTGCTTCCGGGTACGGTGCTGATTGGCATCATCATGCTGACGGGCGGACAGTTAATCCTGGAGCAGGTGTTTAACATGGCGGGCACGCTGTCCGTCATTATTGAATTTTTAGGCGGTGGACTGTTTATTTACCTGATTCTGAAAAAGGTGGCGACGTGATTGAAGTTGTGAATGTGAATAAGGCATACGGCCCGTTATCTGTCCTTAAAAACATCAACGAAACCCTGCCCTCATCGGGTATTACCTCAATCATCGGGCCCAATGGGGCAGGCAAATCAACCTTGCTGTCGGTGATTAGCCGACTGTTGAAGCCCGACAGCGGTGAGGTCAGAATCGATTCGCTCATCGTCAATGAAGCGCACAGCGAGAAGCTGGCGCGAATTATGTCGGTACTGCGGCAGGAAAATCAGGTCACCAGCCGGCTCTCGGTGTACGATCTGGTGAGTTTTGGTCGCTATCCCTATTCCAAAGGGCGCATCACGGAAAACGATAAGCATCATATCCATCAGGCTCTGTATTTTCTGGATTTGCTCCCGCTTGCTGAACGTTATCTTGATGAACTCTCGGGAGGCCAGCGACAGCGCGCTTTTGTCGCGATGGTGCTGTGTCAAAATACAAAATACGTGCTGCTGGATGAGCCGCTGAATAATCTGGATATGAAACACAGCGTGACCATGATGAAACAGCTACGGCGCGCCGCTGACGAGCTGGGAAAATCCATCATCCTGGTTATCCATGATATTAACTTCGCCTCGACGTATTCAGACCATATTATCGCCATGAAGAACGGTGCGGTTTTTTTTCGCGGCACGCCGGCTGATATGATGAAACCCGATCTTATTGAGCGCCTTTTTGAAATACCTGTCGCGGTTGAAACCGTGGCGGGCCAGCACATTGCGGTCTACTACCGTTAACCTTGCGCACCGGGCGAAACGCCGGTGGTTATGCCATCGGCGCTTTCAGTCAACCTGCGGGCCAACGCGTGCATGTAGAGCCTGTGGCTGTATTTATGCACGCGTTCAGCAACAGGTTTTTTACGCGTTGTGTGCGTAAACAACATCACAGAACGCTTTTCTCGCGCCGAGTTGAGCGGAAAGTCTGGCTGCGGACTCTCGCATCAGTTCTCCCAATCCCGCCTCTTTGCGATCCAGCGTTAACCGTGATGATGGGCCGGTTAACGCCAGGGCTGCGGCTAACTTATCCCCTTCGCCAAACACCGGGATGGCAAAGGCGGCAGTATGGGGATCGCGCGCGCCCGAGGTATAGAGCGGTAAATCCGCTGCGTCGTCAAACAAGGTTTCGCCCATCCCCCAGTGACGCAGCACCTGACCAATTGCGGAGTTGTCCAGCGGATACAGCGAGCCCGGCAGTCGCGTATGCCGTAAGCCATCTGAGGATTCGGCACGAAAGACACAAAGACGCTGGCCGCTATCAATCACATACCAGCTGGCACTTTCCTTTGTGGCTAAGGCCAGCGTTTGCAGTTCGGGCTGAACCACGCTGGCCAGATGAAACGACTGTTCATAGAGCTTGCCCAGATAAAGCAGCCTTGGCCCCAGGGTGTAAATGCCGTTATCCCTTCTGACCACGTAACTCATACGTTCCAGCGAATTCATCAGTCGATAAACGGTGGTTTTGTGGTAGCCCGAAAGCTGCGACAGCGTCGTCAGGGACAGGCTTTCTTCACCTGGCTTAAAACAATCCAGCAAGGCCAGCGCCTTCTCTACCGCATTAACGCCTTCGTTTCCCATTTCGCTTCTCCTGATTTTTGCTGGCACCGAGTGTACCCGAAACTGTGAGTCACATCTTGTTTACATCACAAACAAGCTCGCAACACTGGCGCCGTGGTCAGTGTCACCGATATAGTTATTTCATTATGTACAACACAGTTTTACCCTGTAAAACAAACAACCTGTGAGGTGACCCATGTCCGCGAACGAAAAACCGATGATCAACCGAGACGTTACGCGAGTCAGCAGTGATTATGTCAGACGTGCCGCTGAATTTCAGGCCGCGATTATTGCGGATGTCGCGGGCAGACGCGGCACGCTGCATGGCCGTATCAAACCGCTGGGCACACATATGAAAGTGGCCGGGCCGGCGGTGACAGTGGAAGTGCGCCCGGGTGATAACCTGGCGATCCATGCTGCGCTGGCGGTGGCCAAACCCGGCGATGTCATCGTCGTGGATGGCAAGGGCGATATCAGCTGCGCGCTGTTAGGCGAGATCATGGCAACCCAGGCCGAAGCATCCGGCATTGCCGGGATTATCATTGATGGTGCGGTCAGGGATGCGGACGCACTGAGCACGCATACCTATCCCGTTTTCTCGGCCGGGCTCAATCCCTGCGGCCCGACGAAGTTCATTCCTGGTCGCGTGAATTACCCGGTTTCTGTTGCCGGCGCCACGATTAACGCAGGCGATCTGGTGGTGGGTGATATCGATGGCGTGGTGGTGGTGCCACGCGATGAAGTAGAAGTGGTATTGGAGCTCGCGGCGAAAAAACTGGATATGGAAACCCGCCGTATTGCGGCGATCAAAGCCGGTGACAAAAGGCCGGGCTGGTTGAACGGTGCCCTGCGTGCAGCGGGCATGTTAGCGGAAGGGGAGGAACTGTGATGCGTAAAAAGGACACAGTCATCATTACCGGCGCAGACATCGCTCCCGCCGCGCTCGCGATGCTGGAGGATTATGAGGTGGTCTTTGCGGGCACTAAGCCGTCAGAAGACGATCTTGTTGCGCTTTGTGAGCAGCACAATCCGGTCGGGATTGTGGTGCGCTATGGAAAAATTAACGCCCGCATCATGGATGCAGCGCCTGCCCTGCGCGTGATCTCCAAGCATGGCAGCGGCATTGACGTTATCGATCAAACGGCGGCGGCCGAACGAAACATCAGCGTCCAGTCTGCGCCCGGTGCCAATGCGGCAGCGGTGGCAGAACATACCTGGGCCATGATTCTGGCCTGCACCAAATCCCTGATCCCGCTGGATCGCCGGATGCGTGACGGCTACTGGGATAAATCCACCCACAAGTCGCTTGAACTTGAAGGCCGGACGCTTGGGCTGGTTGGGCTGGGGGCGATAGGCGGCCGGGTGGCGGACATTGGTCGGGTGTTTGGCATGCAGGTGATAGCTTACGATCCCTGGGCGAAAACGCTGCCCGCAGGCTGTGAGCAGGTGGACGATTTAGCCACGCTGTATGCGCGCGCAGATATTGTGTCACTGCACTGTCCGCTGACCGCGCAAAACAGCAAGATGATCAATGACCAGGCCCTGGCACAGTTCAAACCCGGCGCCGTGCTGGTGAATACCGCGCGCGGTGGACTGATTGATGATGATGCCCTGATTCGTGCCCTTAACAGCGGCAGACTCAGCGGCGCGGCGCTGGACAGCTTTACCGTTGAGCCGCTGACTGCGCCGCACATCTGGCAGAAGGTGGTAAACGTCATCATTACGCCGCATATCGGCGGTGTGAGTGATAATTCTTACGTGAAAATGGGCACGGCCTCCGTAACCAATCTGCTTAAAGTATTAGCGCAAAAGGAAGCCACCGTATGATGTGCCTGACCACACCGGAGGTCAGGCAGACATCGGTTTTTACCCGGTTGCCCGACCGCTTCCGCGCACCTGACCGTCACAATGCCTGGGCCACCGCGAATCGCGGCGGCCAGCTTACCGACTCTTTTCTTGAAGGGCCGGTCTGGCATCCCTCGGGCTGTCTTTACCTGACCGACATTCCCTATGGCCGGATATTCCGCGTTGATATGGCAGGCAACTGGGACATCGTCGTGCAATACGATGGCGAACCCAACGGCATGAAACTTGTCGGTCCGGAGACGCTTCTGATTACGGACTATCGTCACGGGTTAATGAAGCTCTGTCTCAAAACGCAAAAAATCACGCCGTGGCTGTCGCGCCGTAACAGCGAGAGTTTTCGCGGCGTGAACGATTTAACGCCCGACAGCCGGGGGAACCTCTATTTCACCGATCAGGGGCAAACCGGGCTGCACGATCCCACAGGACGGGTTTATCGGCTCAGCGAGGATGGACGGCTGGATATTCTGCTGGATAACTGCCCAAGCCCAAACGGGCTGGTGCTGTCGCCAGACGAAAAAGTGCTGTATGTCGCAATGACGCGCGGCAATGCGATCTGGCGCGTGCCGCTTCAGCGCGATGGTTCAGTCAGCAAGGTCGGTCAGTATTTTACCTCGCACGGCCCCAGCGGTCCCGATGGATTAGCCATGAACGCGCACGGCGAGCTGCTGATTGCCAACCCTGGCCTGGGCCGCGTCTGGCTGCTGAACGATCTGGCTGAGCCCGCAGAAATTCTCACCAGTCCCGCCGGACGCTCCACCACCAATCTCTGTTTTGGTGGCGAAAATTTACAGCAGCTGTTTATTACCGAATCGGTCAGCGGCAGCATTCTTACCTGTTCAATGAAAACACCAGGCCATCCACTGCCCTTCCTGTCCACCGATTTTCTCTGAGAACAACACTGCGTTTTCTGAACGCAGCGGAGGCAACCATGAATCTGCATTCTGTAAGCACTGGCTCACCTGTTGAGCCAGCAGCCGTGTCTGCATCCCATGAAGACATGAATCAAACGGATTTTGAACAAAGCGAACGGGCGGCGGCTAAAGCGTTCCGCCGTATCCTGCCTTTTATTTTCATCTGCTACGTGGTCAGTTATCTGGATCGCACCAATGTCAGCTTCGCCGCACTGGGCATGAACGCCGATCTGGGCATTACGGCTGAGCAGTTCGGGTTTGGTGCCGGGATGTTTTTCATCGGCTATTTTCTGTTTGAGGTGCCCAGTAACCTGATTATGCAAAAAGTGGGGGCCCGTATCTGGATCGCCCGCATCATGATCTCATGGGGCATCATCTCCATGGCGACCGCCTTCGTTACCGGGCCGGTCAGCTTTGCCTTTGCCCGTTTTTGCCTGGGCGTGGCTGAAGCAGGCTTTACACCGGGTATTTATCTGTTCTTCACCTACTGGTTTCCCGGGAGCTGGCGCGCAAAAATCACGGCGGCATTTTTAGTCGGCATCCCCGTGGCCAATATCATCGGCGCACCCTTATCCGGCATGTTGATGCAAATCACCGGGCATGAGCACATTCGTAACTGGCAATGGTTGCTGCTGCTGGAAGGGTTTCCGGCCGTTATCCTCGGCGTCCTGTGCCTGTTCTTCCTCAACGATCGCCCGGCAAAGGCCAACTGGCTGAGCGAGGCGGAAAAAACGTTGCTGAGCCGAAGACTGGCAAACGAGCAGCAGCAAATTGAAAGGGCGCACGGTGCCAGCCTGCGTGACGCGCTGCGCAATCCCCTGCTTTACCTGCTGGCTTTCATTAATTTTTGCGGCATTGTCGGTTCTATTGGCGTGGGCCTGTGGATGCCGCAGATCATCAAGCAGATTGGCGTGAGCCATACCGCCACGGGTTTTCTGACCGCGCTACCTTATATTTGTGGTGCCTTCAGCATGCTGTTCTGGGCGCAGCGGGCCAATGCCTCCGGCCACCGCATTCGTTGGATCAGCGCTGCGTTGGTTATCGCCGCCATCGCGCTGGCCTGCAGCGCCGTCGTGAATGAGCCGGTGGTGAAGATGCTTGCGCTGTGTTTTACCGTCAGCGGCATTCTGGCTTTTCAGGCGTCATTCTGGGCACTGCCTTCGGGTTTTCTCACAGGAAGCGCGGCCGCAGGCGGATTAGCCATGATTGTTTCTGTCGGCAATCTGGGAGGATTTGTCGGGCCTTCGCTTATTGGCTATGTGCGTCAGACAAGCGGGGGTTTTATGTGGGCGCTGCTGGCAGTTTCCGCCGTGTTGCTGATTGGCGCGTTTACCGTAGCGTTAATCAAAGATCCTTACCGCAAAGCATAGTCATCCCCTCCCCTGAGGCGCTCCGGCGCCTTTACCTTTTCCTGTTAAGCCTTATTCCGTCATGTCAGCGGCTACAAAAAAAGCGCCCGCAGGCGCTTTACTGGTTTTTCAGGTTGAACCCACTATTTGCTTGCCGGTGACAGGCTCTGATCAACCTCGATTTTTGCGGCGCTTTTGCGGCCCATGATCAGCACCGCGATACCGCCCGCCGCGCAGAGTACCGCCAGTGGCACCATCGCCAGCGCATGGCTGCCAGTTTGCTCATTGATAATGCCGTAGACGTTGACCATCAGGCCACCACCAATCAAATTCGCCATTGCGCCGATAGCCGCTAAGCCCGCCGCTGCGGTGGTAGAAGACATCCAGCCGGACGCCAGCGCCCAGAACGGGCCTTTCATGGAGTAAGCACCAATCAGAACCAGCGACAGAATCACCACGCTTCCCGCCAGCGACTGCGTAAGGAAGGCAGAGAGTAGCCCACCCGCGATCAGGAAAAGCGTTAACGCGGTATGCCAGCGGCGTTCGCCCGTGCGGTCAGAGCTACGTCCCCAGACAATCATCAACACCGACGCCAGGCCATAAGGAATCGCGTTGACCAGCCCGGTGGTGAAGTTGTCGAGTCCAAACGACTTAAGCAACTGCGGCGACCAGACGCTCAATGTAGAACCGGCAGCCGAAGCCCCTGCGTAAATCAGCGCCATCACCCAGATATGTTTATGCCGCAGAAGCTGCCACAACGAAATATGACCAATCACTTTACGTTTTGCGTTCTCTTCAGCCAGCGTGGTGCTGAGCCAGTTGCGCTGATCTTCGGTTAACCAGGTCGCATTTTCAGGGCGATTGCTTAACAGGAAAAAGGCGGCGACGCCTAAAAGCACGGCTGGAATGCCTTCTAAAATAAACAGCCAGTGCCAGCCGCGTAACCCGAACCAGCCATCCAGCGAGAGTATTGCGCCCGAGATCGGTGAACCAATAAAGTTTGCCGCCGGAATGGCCACCATAAACGTCGCGATGACGCGGGCGCGGTACTTACCGGGGATCCAGTAGGTCAAATACAGGATAACGCCGGGAAAAAACCCCGCCTCGGCAGCACCCAGCAAGAAGCGCAGGAAATAGAGCATTTCAGCGCTTGAAACAAAGGCGGTGCAGACGGACACGATGCCCCACGTCACCATAATGCGAGATATCCAAATCTTTGCGCCAATCTTTTGCATCGCTAAGTTGCTGGGCACTTCGAACAGAAAATAGCCGACAAAAAACAGACTGCTTGCCAGACCAAATACCGCTTTGGACAGGCCGAGATCCTCGTTCATTTGCAACGCCGCCATCCCGATGTTGCCCCGGTCAATGATAGCGATCAGATAGCAGACGATCAGGAAGGGAAGGATCCGTCTTATCACGCGTTTTACGGTCTGCTGTTCGATATCGGAGGTTAATGCGCCATTCGGCATCTTTTCAGACATGGTGTTCCTCGCAGAATTGTCATGGTTTTACGCCTGGATACATCGTTTGTTTTACTCTGTAAAACCGTGGTGTACAAAGTACACTCATTATCTGGTCAAACTTTTTCCGCCGCAGGTAAATGTTATGAGGTTGTGTTATTTGTCACAAAAAGGTATCAGCATAAGCGGCGATATGTGACGCTGGAGGAGTTTTTACGCGTTGAAACGGGATCGATGTTGGGGAAATGCGACAGTCAAAATATCAGCAGAGACCGGCAAGGCTGGCGTTAGGCAGAGTCGCCTGATGGATGATGTGGCAGCATCGGCTGCCGACGAGAAAGAGGCCAGCCGCAAAATGGCAGGCAAGTTGAGGCAACAGAATCGCGCAGCCTCAACCCGCCTGAGGGACGCTATGCTATTAAGGACGGGCTGTTAACGATGCGCCTTTGGATGCGATCACGTCCTGATACCAGTAGAAGCTTTTCTTGCGACTGCGTGCCAGGGTGCCTGCCCCGGAAGCGAAGACGCGTGGCACAATGCACCAGACTGACGATGTTCTCTTTGCCGCCGACGTGGCTGAGAATATCCCTGGCCAACGGTTGATATTTCATGTTGCTGTCCTCAGAGCGATGCCGGTGGCATCCGTTAAAAATAAAAAAACCTGAGAACGGCCCCCTTGTGTGTCATGGGCCGCGCTCAGGTTTTGCCTGCGCAATGCAGTTACAATCCTGTGTTAATCAGGCTTAATGCGCCTCTTTTCTTACCCGTTCGATATGAATGGCAAGAAACACAATCTCTTCTGTTGTCAGCTCACGCTGATAGTTTTGCTGTAGATACTGTGAAACCTTTTCAGCGCATTTCCAGGCTTTCGCATAGTTGTCTTTGACTGCCGAATGCAGTGAAACATCATCATCTTCCACCACGGTGCGCGTTAACATGCGCTGCGCAAAAAACTTCAGATGCGTCACAAAACGCTGATAGCTGAGCGATTCCTCCTGATACTCCAGCCTCAGTTGATATTTCACCAACTGCAGGATTTCCTGCATAACCCGGGTGACGTGCATCACTTCAGGCATTTCACTGTTAAGTTGCGCCGTGACCAGGTGCAACGCGATAAAACCCGCCTCGTCCTCGTCCAACTCGGTTTGAAGACGACGGGCAATGATTTGCCTGGCCTCCTGCCCTAGCGCAAACTCTTTGGGATAAAGACGTTTGATATCCCACAGCAGCACATTTTTTATCGCCAGCCCTTTCTTCTGCCGCTCAATCGCAAAGTAGCAGTGATCGGTCAGGGTGATGTACAAGCTTTCCTGCAATTTTCCCAGACATTCTGTTGCCCGTTCGATAATGCGATCGCAGGTCGTCATGACCTCCAGCGGGATCTGGTTGAGCAGTTCCCCCAAGCGGTGAACCAGCTCATCGTTTTGCAACGCAAACACCTTTTCGACGCGCTGTTTATCCAGTTCTTCACCGACCCGTTTCTGAAAGGCCAGCCCCCGGCCCATAACAACCTGCTCACGGCCGTGCTCATCCAGAACAACCACCACATTGTTATTAACTATTTTGGCGATTTTCATCGGAACCCCAGAAACAAAAAAACCCGACTTCCGGCACAGGCCAGGAAATCAGGTTTTGCCTGCCGCAGCAGTAACAATTTAAAAAAGGCATCTTATCAGTTTCATTTTGCGCCTCAATACACCGCCACTAAAAACGTGATGTCGCGCGAAGGTCTCTTCATGTTTTCACTGCACGCGAGCGCAGACAGGCGAAAATACACCCAGGATAAGGCGCGAATCGATGACCTGACCGACACTGACAGCGTTTTGTGTTGAGAGCGCCTTCAGTGCACGCGTCGAACGTGCCTGGTCAACGCATTCACGGTCATCCGGCAATCACCCGACAGCTGGATTATCCTCCATGCGCCGCCATTTGCTTTCAGGTGACAGCACTCCGTTCAGAGGCGCAGGTGTTCACTGATAACAGGTTTCGCGATATTCAAAACAGTGTTAAGCATCAGGTATTCCGAGATTCACGCTATTACTATCGCGAGGAAAAAAAATTCGCACCCTAACGATTAAAAATGCCTGATAAATAATAATGTGAAATATATTAAAGGGTAACAAAGCCCTGCAAATAACCAATCGGCATTGCATAAAATCCCTGTGGCTGATAAGAAATGAAAAAAACGGAGGGATGATTCAACAATGAAATATAACGCTTTGATAGCGGCCCTGCTTATTACGATCAGTGCACCCTCTTTGGCTGCTATCAACAGAGTCGTTGACGGCAAACGCCCGCCAAATACGGTTAAATCCGTAAAGGTGTTTTTTACCGGCGCGGTTACGCTCAATAAAGTGATGTCGCTATCATCCGTGCTCGACGAGATCGGCCAGAATTATAAATCAGCCACGCAGGTGCTGCTCTATATCAGCAGCCCCGGTGGTGACATTGATGCCGGGAAAATTGGTTATCAGGTCGTTAAAAACTCCCCCATTCCCGTTACGACCGTGAACGCCTCCTCCGTCGAGTCCTCGGCCACGATGATCTACTGCGGCGCACAAAAGAGGCAGGTTATGGGTGACAGCATTTTCTTATTGCATGCGCCAACCGTTGGAAACGCGCCGCGTAGCAATGTCAGTGAAAATATGCTGGACGAGAAAACCGAATTTACCAGCAGATACCGGAACGTGATAAAAACGATTTATCAGTCCTGCACCCACCTCACTGACGAGCAGATTGAAAAGATCACCTACAGTGAAGATAACCATAAGCTGCTGGACAACAAGCAGGCATTAGCCACGGGCATCGCCACAGGCGAAATGACCGATTTTCAGCCTGCTGATGCCGCGTATTATATTCATGATAATGACTAAAGGATGATGAAGAGGGGCAGAGCCTGCAAGTCAGACAAGGTTCGAGCCGTTGGATGATAACACCGCTCACTTACCCGTGCTGTGCAGGGGGTTTTGTTGAAAAGGGTGCACAGCGTATGCACCCTTTTTTGACCAACGACAAGCAGGTTTTCGCCTCTTATGACAAGGCTTACATGCCCACTTTATCTATCTGTCACCACTCAACACAGATTTTGCCCAGATGCGAGCCGCTCTGCTGCCAGGCGAAGGCCTCGGCAATATCGTCATATTTAAACGTCCGGTCAATAACCGGCTTCTGGTTCATGCTTTCCAGCGCCTTCACGTAGTCAATCTGGTCCTGACGACTGGCAACGATCACGCCTTTAATGGTGACCTGCTTCGCCAGAACAGACAGAATGGAGAGCGTTGCTTCATCGCCGGAAATGATACCGATTTGGGTGATGTGCCCACCGATTTTGACCGCTTTCAGTGACTCGCCCAGCGTCGCCGGGCCGCCCACCTCAACAACATGATCCACGCCCACGCCGTTGGTCAGTGCGAGGACGCTATCGCCCCAGTTCGGAGTGGTGCGGTAGTTGATGGTTTCATCGGCACCCAACGCTTTAACGTGCTTAAGCTTTTCATCTGATGAGGATGTGGCGATCACTTTCGCGCCCATCGCTTTAGCAATCTGCAGGGCAGCCATGGACACGCCGCCCGTGCCCTGCACCAGCACCGTGTCGTTGGCCTGCAGTTTGCCTTCAGTGATCAGGGCGCGCCAGGCTGTCAGGCCAGATGTGGTGATCGTGGCCGACTCGCAGTGCGTCCAGCCTTTCGGGGCATGGGTAAAGGCATTCTCAGAACGCACCACGTATTCGCTGGCCATGCCATCAATGCCGTCGCCCGGCGTATGGGCAAAGCCTCCCACTTCTGCGGAAGGTTTGCCGGACAGCCAGACGGGGAAGAAGGTTGACACAACGCTGTCGCCCACGCGGAAATCCTTAACGCCTTCGCCGACGGCTTCTACCACGCCTGCGCCATCAGACAGCAGGATGCGGCCGTCTTCGGTTGGAAACTGCCCGGTAGCGACAATCAGATCGTGAAAATTCAGGGAGCCGGCTTTGATAGCGACCCGAATCTCACCTTTGCCCGGCTGGCCCGGATCGGCGATGTCCGACACATGGATATTGTTGAGTCCGCCTGGTGCTTTAAGGGTAAGTGCTTTCATGCTTTTCTCCGTTAAAAGAGGGATGTCTTAATCAGCAGTTGCTAAACATAGACCATATGTGCATTTTATTAAATACGGTCATTTAGGTGATATAGGTACATTTTGGATACTGTAAAAACCCCAAGATATGAAAATTACGATGCGGTGGCCTGCCCGGTTGAAGCCACGCTGGAACTGATTGGCGGCAAGGGTAAAGGGATGATTCTTTACCACCTGCAAAACGAAACGCTGCGGTTTAATGCGCTAAGAAGACGGCTGGGTGATATCACGCCGCGGGTACTCACGCGACAACTTCGGGAACTGGAAAACGTCGGGTTAATTCATCGCGAAGTGTATGCTGAAGTTCCGCCGAAGGTGGAGTACAGCATGACCGAAGAAGGCGCTTCGCTTGCGCCCTTGCTTGGGCTGTTAAAGCAGTGGGGAGAGCAACACGCGCTGGCCTTATTAGGCAAAAAAAACCCCGCCGTTGTGCCGGAAACGTCCGAGGCTGAAGCACAATGAATGGCCGTGCGCGGTGCCCCCAAAACCTGTTATGACTGATCCTGGACAGGTTCCTCCGCAGGATATCATGGGGAGGAACCTGAAACGCAGGTGGTGAGGTTCAGTCGTTCAGTACGTTTCCATCTGCCACATCACAAGGTGGCCCGCAGCAACCGATGACCGGTTTTCTGTGCTGTCTCGCCATTGCTTATTTCTCAAGCACAGAAGCAACCGACTCACAGTTCACCGGCATCCTGTGCTCTGCCACGGAGACAACACAAAATCCGGCCGCATCTTTGCTGTAATGTGCCGCCACACTGAAACGATTGTGGCGTTTAATCTCCTCAACCGGCGGGATTGAGCCAGGCACACCACCCACAGCGGTTTGCAAGCCTACCGTCCAGGGCTGGGTAAACAGATTGTCGTTAACGCTAACCGGCCCGTCGGTCGGTACACCTCGAATATAAACACTGCCTCGGTTTGACGTCCCGTAGCGGCCATAATCAAACAGATTATTGTTTATGATGATGTTTTTCCCGCCGTGGCCCTGCGCGCCCTTGTGCATATCAAACTGATGGTAAGCGCCCCGTGCTCCGCCATTGAGCACAAGGTTGTTATAAGCGTGATAGCCCTCACCGTCATCGCCTTTTCCTGCAATAGCATGACGATTAGCGTTAAAGGTATTGCAGTAGATATCGGCCTGGGCATGGCCATTTTGTACCACCACACCGTAGCCCAGTTGGGTACGGATATTATCGTGGATAACGTTGTGATGAATTTTATTGTCGACGGACGTTTTTACGCTAATCCCGGCCCACGGCCAGTGATAAATCTCATTGTTGTCGATATCAATATGATCGGTGCCGGGTAAAAACTGGATGCCAATCGTTTTATTCGGCGTGTCCGGTTGTCCAGAGGGGCCTTCAATACGCAGCCCGGTTATCCTTGCTTTAGCCTCAACAACATACACAGGATATTGATTAAGTCCGTCATTGAGCCATGGCGTTTGTAATAAAGCGCCCCGACTGCCTTTTTCACCACGATTGCTAAAAAGCGTCTGCCCGGCTTTAATGCGCAATGCCTGTGGCTGATTCGGCACCGTGATGGTGACATCACCCGGAACATAGATGAAGGGATGATTGCTGTCGACAGCCTGTTTCAACGCATCGAAAGTGCGGACAGTAACATAGTGGGCGACGTTATCCGGCGTAAGACGATCCTGATACTGCGCCCCACCTCCAATGACATCGCAACTGCCCACCGCGCTAATGGCAGAGCCGGATATCAGTAACAGGCACGCTATGGCTATTTTCATTTTGGTCATCTCCTGTCGACGCCCGATACAGGCCAGGCTGTCATGTACGCCGTTTTGCAGGGCAGCGATCGCCCTGCCATGCTTTATTCAATGGTGCTGTCTACGACCTCCTGCGCTTGTGCAAACAGTTGCTCATAATGCGAGTGGCTGTCATCAATCGTCTCCTCAACACCCAAGGTGTTATAGAGGAAATGAACCTCCACGTCACCGATCGCCAGATAGCCCGTAACGCCCATCATGTAATCCGTGATGTTTTTCTCCCAGCCATATTTAATAAAGGTTTGCTTAGAACCGCCGACCAGCACCAGCCAGCGTACTTTTTTATCTTTTAACGCGCTGTTTTCACCGTAGGCCAGACCGTAGTTCCATACGCGTTCCAGATAGCCTTTGAGCATGGCGGGATAGCTGTACCACCACAGCGGAAAGACAAAAATGATCGCATCACGATCGTCAAGCTCACTGAACAGACGATGCACCTCCGGTGAGTAGCGCTTAGCCGGATTTTCCCACTCGGGTTCGTCCTCTTCCCGCATCGCCGGATCAAAGCCACTGCGGTAGAGATCCAGCGTCTTAACATGTGCGCCCCGCTGCTCCGCCCGGTGGCGCAGGCTTTCCACCATCTGTGCGGTGAGTGAATCGGCACGGGGATGTGACCAGACGATATACAGGTTTGTTGATTTCATCTTTCACCTCATCTTGTGTTGAGGCATTCACATTACGCTCGCCACATTAGTGTGTGAAACGTATGATTTGAGATGGGTTAATGAGAGATTTTCACCAATGAAACTGAACGTCTATGACTTTGCGACCTTTATCGCGGTTTCACGCCACAAAAGTTTTCGCGCGGCCGGTGACGAGCTTGGCCTGTCGCCCTCGGCGGTCAGCCACGCAATAAAGCAACTTGAGCAGCGGCTGAAAATCCGGCTGTTCAATCGCACAACGCGTAGCGTTGCCCTGACAGAAGCCGGAGCAAATCTGTATGAGCGTTTGCGCCCGGCCTTTGATGAAATCAATGTGATACTCGATGAGGCTAACTGTTTTCGTCAGACGCCCATGGGCTCGCTAAAAATTAACTCATCGCGTCTTGCCTCGCGCATGGTGTTAATCCCACTGGTGGCAACATTCAGTCGGCTTTATCCGGATATCCGTGTGGAAATCACAACGGAAGACCGGCTGGTCGATATCGTGAAAGAGGGATTTGACGCGGGTATTCGCCTCAGCAGCAGGCTTGAAAAAGATATGATCGCGCTTCCCGTTGGGCCCAAAATCAGGTTGGTTGTGGTGGCAACCCCGGACTATTTCGCCCGCCATGCACCGCCTGAGCACCCGCGTGACATCATGAATCATCAGTGCGTGATGTTCCGTCACGGCAGCGGTCGCATTTATCAATGGGAATTCAGCGGCCCGGAAGGCAGGCTTGAGATACTTCCGGCCGGTAATATCCTGCTGGACGATATGGACGCTCAACGTGATGCCGTGCTGTGCGGTGCCGGACTGGGCTACCTCTATCACGAACAGGTAAAAGATGAGCTGGCAGCTGGCCGTCTGGTTCCGGTACTGGAAGCGTGGTTACCAGAGCAGCCCAGCCTGCAGTTTTACTATCCTAATCGCCACTATATGTCATCGGCGTTAAGGGCATTTATTGACCACATCAAAGCCGCTTCGCCAGCCGCGGTTAGCCGTTAAGATCGTACTCTTTCAACTTACGCCACAGGGTGGTCGGGCTGATGCCAAGGATGGCTGCCGCCCTGACCTTATCCCCTTGAGTTTGGGTGATGATACGCGTGATGAGGTGTTTTTCCTGCTTTTTAAGCAAATGGGTTTCGCTCTCCGCAGGCTCGCAAAGCAGGGATTGCTGGCTGGCAGAGCCAAAATCATCGGCAACCCGCACGGCCCTGAGCAGTTCGTCTTTGTCCACAACATCGCGATCGTGAAACACGGCCAGCCTGTAGATAACCGACTGTAATTCGCGGATGTTACCCGGCCAGCGGTGCCGCCTTAAGACATCCAGCGCATCCGGAGTAAACGCGATCTCTTTTCCCTGCTGATGCAGTAAATGCCGCGCCAGTAATTCAATATCCCCTTCGCGCTCAGCCAGTGCAGGCAGCCTGAGTTCCAGGATATTGATTCGGTAGTAAAGATCCTGGCGAAAAACGCCCGACTGAACCAAAACATGCAGATCTTTATTGCTGGCGGTAATCAGCCGAAAGTCTGCCGCAATGAGCGCCTCTCCCCCCAGACGGACAAACTGCTTTTCCTGCAGGACACGCAGTAATTTAACCTGCACATTGAGCGGCGCTTCGCTGATCTCATCAATAAAAACCGTTCCCTTCATCGCCATTTCGAACACGCCGGGCTTGCCACCTTTCCGCGCATGAGTAAATGCCCCCTCAGCATAGCCAAACAGCTCGCTTTCCAGGAGGTTTTCAGGAATGGCAGCACAGTTGATTGCGATAAAGGGGCCATGTTTTCGGATGCTGTGATGATGAATACTCTGCGCAAAGAGTTCTTTGCCGGTGCCGGTATCACCCAAAATATGAATGGGGGCATCATGACGCGCGCACAGCTTGGCTTTATCAATCGCGATGTTAATGCTGGCTGAATGACCAATAATGTCATCAAAAGCGTAGCGAGTATAAAAGCCTTGCTGTTTTATCTTTTTGTCTGCACTGTTTCGCCACTGGCTCTTCCCCTGAATAAACCCAGTAACGATGGAATAGCCATCCTGGCGCTTGGTGTAATGCTTTATTGAGGTACAGATAAAATCACCGTCGAGTTCTACGATCATTTCCTTTACGTCTGACTCATCGATAATTGAGCGATAAACCTCTTTGAAAGCGTCTTTGCGGTAAATTTTATCGCCAGCATGACACTGAAAAAGGGTTTTCCCTCTGTTGTTAATGCTCACCACCTCCCCCATTTGGTCAATGCACATAATGCCTTCACGAGACTGATTCATCGCGGAATAGCTCATATCCAACTTCAGACTTTCCTGATGGATATATTTCAGCAAACTGAAGGCCTCGTTGATGGCTTGCTCAATTGAATTATTATCCGTGTCCCCCATCACAACATTGAGGTCATATTTCTTCGCCATCTCTGCAACTGTCAGACCGCCTATAACGACTTTGTAGTTATTTTCTGCAAGATTTTTTACAACACTTTCGATGTCATAGTGATTATAGACCTGACAGATTTTTAGATTTTCATTGGTCATGTTTTGGTAATGCTTGAGCGCGTTACAAAATTGGGGAAAACCTACCGCAGCAATTTTTTGCGATTTATTTTTCGCCTGCTTAAGAATACGATAAATGCCATGAAAATCATGCGCTATCTCGATCACTGGAATGGTCACATTGCTGCGAAGAAGCGCGGCAGTCCCGCCACGACTAATAATGATTTTCGTTCCAGACCGAATCATTTCATTCGCTTTATCTAATACTTCTGAATAGCCCGTTTCGTACACTGGCAGTTCAAGCTGCTTTTCAATAAGAACATTTAAAATGCGTTGGGTAATGGTTTTTGAAACGGAGAAAATGACGATTTCATTAGACTTCATTGAAGGTTCGCTTTTGTCGCTCGCTATTTCATCGAGTATAAGGATAACGATGAATGAGATATTGACAGGCGTCATTCCAGCTTGAGTAAAAAAAGCCTTGTTATATTCAGGTCACAAGGCTTGAGAGGCGAGGTAGTTAAAAATTAGCCATGCAGGCGCCGGTAGCAGATCTGACCATTACTGATCGTGACGCAGTTATCAATATAGCGTTCGCCTTGCAGTCTGGCTCCCTGAGTATCTTCGAAAACAATTTTTTCATTGCGCAGTTTTACCACCGAAATATCGGCAAATGCCTTCGGCTCCAGCGTACCTATCTGCCCTTGCATTTTCATGAGTCGTGCCGGCGTGCTCGTGACCGCCCTGATAACCTCAAACAAAGACATGCCCATATTGAGATATTTAGACATGACATGTAGCAGACTGTAGACCTTATCGGTACGCAGACTGTTGCGCTGCGTTAAGTCGGTGCTAATGATATCCGGGTAGAACCCCTGATCCATCGCGTTGCGGGCAACGTTAAAATCGAAATGCGCCACACCATTTGAACAGTCAAAGACTACGCCTCTTTGCTGTGCCGCCAGAACAGACGGGTACACCTCGCCCCGACCGTTGAGAATGGTATGGCCTGTCCCGTGGAAACAGTGCGCATAGATATCATCCGCGTTGAAATGCTGAATGAGCTCATTCGCCGGCAGAAAGGAATCGGTGACATGCACACAGAGTGACGTCTCCAGCTCACGCGCCAGCGCAACCGTGGTTAAAAACGGATCGCTGCTGTACGACTTGCCTTTGGCAATATCCTGGCTGTAACGCAGTTTCAGCCCAAGAATATTCTCTTTATTTTCGCTTAATACCTGCCTGATTCGTGGCAGGTTATAGTTGGCCGGATTGGTGTTTTCCAGGTATCCCGTTGGCCCGCCACCCAGCGTAGACAAGCCAACATTGACCACATTAAGATAACTTTTTATCTTCACGGTAGCCGTATTAATCACGCTGTTACGGAACAACTTATAGTTTACCCAGCCACTACTGCCGGCATCGACAACGCTGGTTACGCCGTTGGGTAAACAAACCACATCCGGGTTAACGCCTATCGCCGTCCCGCCGTGGAAAACATGCGCATGAAAGTCGATCAATCCGGGGAGAACAAGGCAACCCGCTGCATCAATCACCGTTTCCGCCTCGGTGCTGTCAACGTTTTCAAGGTCAACAATACGGTTGCCGATGATGCCAATATCCCGCCTGAGGTAATCTTGTTTGTCACTGTCCACCGTCAGGCCATTTCTGATAAGCAAATCCAGTTTCATCTTTATCCTCCGGTTAAATACCTATCAATTTCCAGTAAGGGAGACCAATCAGGAAATAAACGATGACGTTAATCAGCACCATCATGGTGCCCAACAGCCAGAAGGTTTTTTGCGGCACGTAGCCACTGGAGAAGGTAAATACGCCAGCGCCGTTACCGTAGTGCGTCAGAAGTGCGCCGTAACCCGCCGAGAATGCCAGAGACAAGGCAACATACATCGGTTCTGCCTGGGTGGTCATACCGAGGGTGAACAGCACGGGATAGAAGGAGACAACAAATGCGCTGTTGGACACAAAGAAGTAACGCACAGCAAGACTGATAAAGATCAGCACGCCGATTGCGCTAAATTCGCTGAGATGAGACAGGTCAAGGTAGTTTTTAATGACGCCGACCAGGAAGACATAGAATCCCCCTTTTGACAGCGCAACGGCGCATCCGTAAAACGCACCGTACCAGACAAATGTCTGCCAGGCCGCTTTCTCGCTGACGACATGTTCCCAACTAAGGACTTTAAATAACAACAGACAGGCGAGAAAGGCAAATCCGACCGGGATAAAAGGAATACCGGTAATTGATCCCGTCATCCATCCCAAAACGCCCATGATGAAGAAGGCGATCAGCAGCCTCTCTTCACGTTTGACCGGCCCCAGTTCACGCAGCCCCTGCTCAGCAATCTCATTAACGTTATCGATCTTTTTCAGTTCTGGCGCATAGACTTTGTAAAGGAGCCAAGGACACAGCAGCAGGATAAATCCGGCAGGAATGATGGCAGCCTTAAACCAGGTCATCCAGTCCAGATTAACCTTCATAATTTCGTTAGCCAGTGAAACAGTAATGGCGTTGGTTGCCATACCGGTTAAAAACAGGCTCGACGTCCCCATCGACACCACATACATCAGGATAGTGAGATAGGCGCCGATCCGGCGGCTACCCTCGTCTGGTTTCGATCCCAGTGCCTCAGCTATATTTCTGAAAATGGGATAAACGATACCGCCAGAACGCGACATATTCGATCCGGTTGCCGGGGCCAGCACCGTATCCGTTACCATCATCAGATAACCCAGCGTCAGCGTATTTTTACCGTAGCGTTTTAACAGAACGTAAGCGATACGCTTACCGAGCCCGGTAATGACAAATGCCTTACAAATAATAAAGGCACTGATAATAAACCAGACCATTGAGGTGCCGTAACCCGCGAAAAGAATATGCGGATCGATGAAGATCGATGCGATGCCCAAAATGATCAGCATAATAATCGCATCAGTGAAAGGCCGAAATACCAGTCCGCACAGCATCGCCAGATAAATGCCGACCATATGCCAGGTCGTGGCGGAAATCTCTTCAGGATTCGGTATTATCCAAAATAAAACCGGAAAGAATACGATCGGGAAAAGTTTTAAATAGAACATATTTTATTACCTTTGCTTTATCACCACGGAAGCATGGCTTCCGTGGCTTGAGCTAATCGATGTTAGCCAGGCAGACTAACGAAATACGTCGTCAATGAACTCAACGCGCTTCTCGTCCAGTGTTTTTCTGACCCAGGCACGGTTGGCGGTTCCGTTTTTGGCCGCCTCGACTTTGCTCGCGTCAAATTTTGAATAGGCTTTTGCTTTTTCAAGCAAGGCTTCCGCATCACCCAAGGGAACAACAATCACGCCATCCGCATCACCGACAATGAGATCGCCGGGCGATACCGCAACCCCGCCAACGGCAATCGGCGTATTGACCTCGCCGGGGCCTTCTTTAAACGGGCCAGCCGGGTTTGACCCCGTGGCAAACAGAGGAAAGTCCAGTACCGATAAGGCATCAATATCGCGGATGGGCCCATCCAGAACGATACCGGCGATTTTCTTGCAGTGATGGGCGTAAGCCACCATGATTTCGCCCATCAACGCCCGAGAACGGTCGCCTTCGTTGGATACCACGATGACGTCGTTTTCCGTGGCCATATCCAGTGCTGCGTGAAGCATCAGGTTGTCGCCAGCCCGGGCTTTAACGGTAATGGCATAACCCGCCATGACCGGTTTTTGTGGTGAAGAAATACGCTGAATACCGTTGCCCAGTACGGCAATACGATTCATGGTGTCCGCAATATTCGCAGCGGGCAGTTGCGCGTACGCTTTGAGTAATTCAGGGTTGCCTTCAGGACGTTTTAAATAAATACGATTGCCAATAGTCATCTTATTCTCCAAAGCCAGGAACGGGCCAGGTGGGTTTTTTACCAGACAAAACCTCATCAATACCGATTGCGGTATGCAGTGAAGCTCTGTCAGTGGCTTCTTTTGTGGCGGCACCAATATGCGGACCAATCACGACATTACTGAGTGAGAAAACAGGATCGTTCGGGTCGAAGGGTTCTTTCTTTAAGACGTCCAGGCCGGCACCGGCGATAAGATGGTTAGCGAGCGCGTGATACAGCGCTTTTTCATCCACAAGCTTGCCGCGAGCGGTATTAATGAAATATGCAGTGGGCTTCATCATGGCAAATTGCTTTTCGCCGACGAAATCCTGGGTTTCCGAGGTGGTTGGACAATGCAAAGAGACAAAGTCACTTTCCTGAAAAATGCGGTCAAAGTCCTCGGTACGCTCCACGCCTTCTGGCATTTCCGCCTGGGTTTTATAGGGATCGTAAGCAATGACTTTCATGTTGAAACCGTGCAGCGCTTTGAGCGCGACGCGCGAGCCAATATTACCGACGCCCACTAAGCCAAGCGTTTTGCCATCCAGTTCGACCTTTGGCGTGCGCAATTTAGCCCAGTAGTAATCCTCCAGCATCTTCTCTTCAACCAGCCTGAAGTTACGCGAGCAGTGCAACATGTAGAAAATAGCCAGTTCTGCTACGGACATGCTGTTAGCAACGGGCGCGTTCAGAACAACAACGCCATGACGTTTGGCCGACTCAAGGTCAACAGTGTCGTAGCCCGCGCCGTGCCGGGCGACGACTTTCAGTTTCTTTGCTGCCTCAAAAACGCGGTCAGACATTTTTGATAGCCGCACAATAATGCCGTCGCAGTCAGGGATATCACGAATAATGTCGTCTTCTTCCATACCTGAACCGGTAATCAGCTCATAACCCCGACTTTCTAAATAAGCGCGCCCTTCTTCCATTATTTCCTGAGGGAGCAAAATTTTATATGCCATGTAAACTTCTCCTGTGTTGAATACGCAGAATGTATTGCAGCGTGCGTGCCAACACCGAAAGAATAACAATAAAAAAAATATAATCATTTGATTTTATGATATTTCATAGCCTCAATGTCCCAGACATGTGGTCGCATAAGAGTGATAATTATCACGAATAAAAAATGGGAGCTTTTCAAAAAGAAAAGAGAGATTGATTAACCATTTCATTCTGAAAGTGAAGATGTGAGGCAGTTAACGGTGAATGGATGTTGAGAAACTCAACAGTTTTGCTGAGGACGTAGATCCGGGAAGATAAACACGGTTAACAAATACTTGTGATAAACATATCCACTTTTTCAAACACCTCGTTCTTATTAAACACTATTTTAACAAAGCGCAAATAAACGCTGTACATTATTAATCCGTCTCTCAGGGTAAGTTCTCACCTTCAGTGTCAATAAATGCAAAGCCTTTAATTACGTAAAAACACTTCCCTCATCTTTATTCTTTTATTAATGAAGTTATAAAAACCAGAGAATGCCAGAAAAAACAATTAACAAATAAGTCATAATAAGAACAAAACAAAGAACCCATAAAAAACAACGGAGCATTAAAAAAATAGCAACAACGACAATATAAAAACAATAATTTTAAGACAAGCAGAAAACACACCAGCCCTTCTATTTAGACGCAGATCATACAAACACAAATAAATCGAAATGGCAGGAAACTTATTATTGAATTCATACCGCATTGTCATTTAAAAGTAGTGAGCCATTTAAGCGCGCCTCATCCATCAGTGGCTCTGGTTAATATAAAATAAAACTACAGGATTTCTCTCATGAAACTTAAATTAGTTGCAGTGGCAGTAACTACATTGTTAGCAGCAGGTGTAACAAATGCTGCAGAAATCTATAACAAAGACGGTAATAAATTAGATCTCTACGGTAAAATGCAGGGATTGCACTATTTCACCAGTGATAAAGGTGAGCGTGGTGACAATTCATATGCTCGCCTCGGTGTAAAAGGGGAAACGCAGATCACCGACCAACTGACCGGGTTCGGTCAGTGGGAATACAACATGCAGGCGAACCGCGATGAAAGATCTGAGAGCCAGTCATGGACGCGCTTAGGCTTCGCGGGGCTCAAATACGGTGACTATGGTTCGTTCAACTACGGCCGTAACTACGGCGTGGTTTACGATGTTACCTCCTGGACCGACGTGTTGCCGGAGTTTGGCGGCGACACCTATGGCTCCGATAATTTTATGCAACAGCGTGCCAATGGCCTGGCGACCTACCGTAATACCGACTTCTTTGGCCTGGTATCCGGACTTAACTTTGCCTTACAGTATCAAGGCAGAAACGGCGGTGCTGATGGTGAAGGCAACAGTGTGACGAATAACAACCGTAATGCTGCGAAGCAAAACGGCGACGGCTACGGTGCAGCAGTGACCTATGCCTCTCCTCTGGGCATAAATGCCGGTGTGGCCTATTCTCATTCCAAACGCACACTGGACCAGAACGGTCTGGCATTGGGTGAGGGTGATAATGCCGAAACGTATTCAGCCGCGCTGAAATACGATGCCAATGCCGTTTATCTGGCGGCACAATATACCCAAACCTACAATGCCACACGCGTTGGTAATGGCAACCCAGGTTTCGCCAACAAAGCACAGAATTTCGAAGTCGTTGCGCAGTATCAGTTCGACTTTGGTCTGCGCCCCAGCATCGCTTATCTGCAATCAAAAGGGAAAGATCTTGAAGGCTTTGGCGACCGGGATTTAGTGAAATATGTTGATTTAGGTGCGGCCTATTACTTCAACAAAAATATGTCAGCCATCATCGATTATAAAATCAACCTGCTGGATGAAACCGACTTCACTCAGGCAGCGGGCATTTCAACTGACAATATTCTGGCCGTCGGCCTGGTTTATCAATTCTAATTCCGACGCACTCGTGTTAAGCCAGCTCTCAGAGCTGGCTTTTTTATCACCCGCATATTTACCGCTCTGGGGTACAAGGATGGTTTTGACAACATTTACCGGGCGTTGCCTTTGTGGTGAGTGTCAGTTCGCCGTCGAGATCGATGAACTGAACGTGCATGCCTGTCATTGCACGTTGTGTCAAAAATGGTCAGGCGGGATTGCCATGTACATGGAAGCGGCCAGTGCGCCAGCATTACTCAGGCAGTCAGCCTCGCCCTCATGTTTCACCTCGTCTTTACAGGGTAAACGCTATTTTTGCCCCGGCTGTGGTTCTCCAATGTGGTTGTTGTTGACTGACAGCCAACGCTACTTTATTCCCTGGACACAGCTTGACCTGACTGAAGATGTGCAGCGCCGTCTGGTGCTGGCCGCTGAAATCTACACCGAGACTCAGCCTGCCTTCTGGCGCCTTACAGGGCAATATGCCCGCTTTAGTGGCAAAGCGTTCGAAGCCAGAATGCCGCACCGCTAATCGGTTTCCTCAGCCATCCCTCATGCACTGACGCCAGCGGCGCAGTCACGCCACCTCACAGCAGTAAAGATCATCACGCCATCTTAACAACCTAGTGCGCTATCTGACCCGACAACCGGACGAATGGCTATGTTGCCCTCGCCCGGCCTGATTCAGAGGCGCTTAGCGCTGCTTCGGTTTTAGTTTTTCGACCGCCTTCATCACTGAAAAATAGAACAGGGGTACAAAGAATATGGCCAGCAGCGTGCCGCTGATCATGCCACCAAATACGCCACTGCCGATCGCCTGCTGCGTTCTGGCACTTGCTCCGCTAGCCAGCATCAAAGGTACCACGCCCAGGGTAAAGGCCAGCGACGTCATCAGGATCGGGCGTAAACGCATCCGCGAGGCTTCCAGCGTTGCCTCAACCAGCCCTTTGCCGCCTTCGTGCATCTGCTTAGCAAATTCGACAATCAGAATGGCATTTTTTGCCGACAGTCCAATAATCGTAATCATCCCAACTTTGAAGAATACGTCGTTCTGCATATCCATCAGGCTGACGGCAATGACCGCGCCCAGCAGGCCAAGCGGCACGACCAGCATAACGGAGACCGGCACTGACCAGCTTTCATAAAGCGCCGCCAGCACCAGGAACACCACCAGCATGGACAGCACCATCAGCATAGGCGCTTCAGAGGCCGATTGCTGCTCCTGTAACGAGCCACCGGTCCACTCTATTGCAAAACCTTCTGGCAGCTGTTTCGCCAGCCGGCTCATCTCGTTCAGCGCATCGCCACTTGAATAGCCGTGTGCGGGATTGCCGGTTATCTTGATTGACTGATAACCCTGATAACGAACCAGCTGCAACGGGGAGGTTTCCCACTCCGCATGAACAAACTCAGCGAGCGGTGCCATTCCGCCGGACGCATTGCGCACGTATAACCTGAGAATATCCTCGGGTTGCATACGATATTTCGCATCGGCCTGAATGATGACCTGCTGCATACGATCGCTGTTGGGAAAATCATTGACGTAAAGCGAACCTATCGCGCCGGAAAGCGTCTGGCTGATCTCATCAAAAGCCACGCCCATCGCAAAGGCTTTTTGTCGATCGATATTAAGCCGGATCATCTGCCCATCGGGTAAGCCGTCAACGTACACATCCCGGACGACAGAACTCTTCGCCGCAAGCGCCAGCAACTGCTCCTCCGCCTTTTTCAGCGCCGCATAGCCTTTGCCGCCGCGATCCTGCAGGCGCAACGTAAAGCCCGATGAGTTCCCCAGCTCGTCAATAGCCGGGGGGATCAGATTAAAGGTTTCCGCTTCAGGATTCGCTGACATCACTTTCTGCGCGCGCGCGGCTTCAGAAAAGGCGGTGGCCCCCTGACGATCTTCCCATCCTTTTAAGGTGGTGAAAGCCATGGCGGAGTTAGGCCCGGAACCCGCAAAGCTGAACCCCATTATCGCGATAGTTGACTGCGTCGCCGGGCTTGAAAGCACCTGCTGTTCAAAAGCTTTTACCACGTTCAGCGTGCGTTCGCTGGTCGCGTCCGAGGGGAGCTGAATGGAGGTCATAAAGTAGCCCTGATCCTCCTCCGGCAGAAACGAAGACGGCAGGTTTTTTATCGCCAGAAAGAACAGCAGGCACAGCGCCGCATAAACCGCTAACGCACCGCCTACCCGTTTTAATAAACGGCTTACGCCCTGGCCGTAAAGGTAAGTCATTGCTGCAAACTTATGGTTGAACCAGCCAAAGAAGCCCTTTTTCTGATGAGCATGCCGATCAACAGGTTTTAACAGCGTGGCACACAGCGCCGGCGTCAGGCTGAGCGCCAGGAAGGCGGAGATCAGGATAGAAACCGCCATTGAGAGCGTAAACTGCCGGTATATCGCCCCAACGGAACCACTGGCCAGCGCCATCGGGATAAAGACCGCGCTCAGGACCAGCGTAATCCCGATGACCGCACCGGTAATCTCCTTCATCGCCTTTTGCGTTGCCGCTTTCGGGCCCAGCCCCTCTTCCGTCATGATTCGTTCGACGTTTTCCACCACCACTATCGCATCGTCAACGATGATTCCAATCGCCAGCACCATACCGAACATGGTTAATACGTTGACCGAGAATCCCGCCAGTAGCATCACGGTAAAGGTGCCCAGCAGCGCAATCGGCGCAACAATCGCCGGGATAAAGGTATAGCGAACATTCTGTAAGAACAGATACATCACAAGGAAGACCAGTATCATGGCTTCGATAAAGGTATGAATGACCTTCTCAATCGAGATCTTCACGAAGGGCGTCGTATCAAACGGAATGCTGTAAGCCATTCCCTCTGGCATAGCCTGACGCAGCTCGTTCAGACGGAGTTTGATCCGCTCTGCGGTTTTAACCGCATTGGCGCCTGGCGAAAGCTGAATCGCTGCCGCGGTAGAGACGCGTCCGTTTTCACGGGTGGCAAAACTGTAGGTTTGCGATCCGAGCTCAACCCGCGCCACGTCGCTCAGCACCACGCGAGATCCATCCGGATTGGCGCGCAGGGTAATACTGGCGAATTCCTGGGGTGAACCAAGCTGGCCTTTGACCAGTAGCGGATAGCTGACCTGCTGGCCAGCAACCGCCGGTGCGTCACCGGTCCGTCCGGGCGCGATCTGGGTATTCTCCGTGTTGATTGCCCGACTGATATCGCTGACGGTCAGGCGATACTGGCTAAGCTTGACCGGATCGACCCAGATCCGCATCGCTTTCTCTGCGCCAAACAGCTGCACGCGACCCACGCCTTCAATACGGCGAAGCTCTTCCGTGATATTGCGTGAAAAGTAGTCGCTCAGATCGGCCTCAGTGAGTTTGCCATCTTTAGACGTCAGCCCGACGATCATCAAAAAGTTAGCGCCCGAGGCCTCAACGCTCAGGCCATTCTGCCGCACGACCTGGGGCAAGCGCGGCTCAATCACTTTGATACGGTTTTGCACATCAACCTGAGCCAGCTCAGGATCGGTGCCGGGCGCAAAAGTCACCGTAATGGATGCCATACCGCTGGTATCGCTGGACGATTCGTAATACAGCACGTGCTTTGCCGATGAAAGCTCACGCTCAATCAGCGCCACCACGCTGTTGTTCATGGTTTCCGGCGTTGATCCCGGATATGAGGCGGTGATGCTGATCGTCGGCGGTGCCACCGAGGGATAAAGCGCTACGGGTAATTTGGGAATGGAGAGCAGGCCAAACAAAATAATAAAAACGGCAATAACCCAGGCAAATACCGGTCGATTAATAAAAAACTGAGGCATGATTTACCCTGACTGAATATAAAAAAGATGAGGGCAGAAAACCGTCACCTGTTACGCTGTAAGCCACACACGTGTGCGTGCTTTTTAAAGTAAGACGCCAGTCTGTCAATTCATCGTGGTGGTAACTGGCTTGTTTGCTGTGTGCATTTACGCCTCCTTTAGTCGGCGCAGCGCGGCCTTATACAAGAGCCGGGTCACGCGCCCGCCCCGGCAGGCCAGCGCATTGGTGGTGACCGCCTCCCAGAACGGCGTCTGGGCGGTTCGCTCATGGCGATTAATCTTTTTCACAGGCCGATACATCGTCGCGATCACGCTTCTCCCCTTAACGCTTAACGCTTGCTGTAGCGGTGTGACGCCGGAAGGATGCAAACCGGTGGTGAACAGCAGCAAAAATAAAAAGCAAAAACCGGACCTCACTAAATTACGCGGCGTCATCACGAATACTCTCCAATAATGCGCATTATTCCGGAGTGTACCCGCCTGACAATGACCTATTATGTAAAGTTTATGGAGAGAGTATGGATAGGTAAAAATAAAAAAACGTCGCACACCGCGCAATATATTCGATAGACAATTTAAAAGCGCAGGACATAATATATGCTGAACTTTGACAGGGACAGAGATTATCTGGACACAAAATTACAAGGTATTCGCCTTTATTTTATCCCGGGAAAGGGTTTGAGATGAAAATAGCTGAAAGTGAACGCGTCTTCATCAGGCGTTTTTTGCAACAGGATGCTCAGGGCCTGTTAAATTATTTATCCGCGCCTTATCCGGCCTGCTTTTTCGATGAGAAACTGGCCGATCTTGAGGCCGCCGTCAAGGAGGCGCGGAAAAGGAGCATTGACGCCACGCAGTTTGCCCTGTGTCTGCAACAGACAGGCGAATTAATCGGTCATCTTTTTGCCTGCGATGACGAAGAACCGGATGCCCGTACCCGGAACGTGGGATGGTATCTGAATCCTGCCTATCAAGGCCATGGCTATGCTCAGGAAGCCGCAATCTGCCTGTTTAATTATTTATTTCGGATAAAAAATGTCAGGCGGATTTATGCCTATGTCGCCGATGACAACGCGGGTTCGCAGCGATTATGTCAGCGTTTGGGGATGCGGCTGGAAGGATGCTTTAAAGAGCATGTGTCATTCACGGATCACAATGGCATCGCGATTTATGAAAATACGCAGGTTTACGCCATCCTGCAAAGAGAGTGGTGCATCAGCTAATCGGCGTTCCATGCTTTCTGTCGCCGCGTGACGTTGCTTTTCTTTTGGCTAAGGTCTGATTGTGGGTTTCATGCTGTGCGCAGTGCTTTTGCTGGTCTGCCTGTCATGACAGGCGTAATGTTCCTGATGATAGGACGCGCTTCTCCTCCGGCTGTGCTGCCCCATCATCCGCAACAGGTGTTTTTAATTTTGAGGGCGTTATGAGCAACGATAATCTAATCCTTGTGGCAGAGGATGACTTTGAAATCTCTGATATATTAATGAGTTATATCAAACGCGCCGGAATGAAAGCGGTACATGCGGCAGAGGGGGAAAGCGCTCTGGCCTTAATTAAAACCTTACAGCCTGACCTGGTGCTGCTGGATATCCAGTTGCCGCTAATCGATGGCTGGAATGTGCTTTCAACGTTGCGTAAAGAAAGCAACACGCCGGTGATCATGGTGACCGCGCTGGATCAGGATATTGATAAGCTTATGGGGCTTCGCCTGGGTGCCGATGACTATATCGTTAAACCCTTCAATCCTTCGGAAGTGGTCGCCCGTATTGAGGCCGTGCTGCGCAGAGCAAAAAATCAGGCTGTCCCTCAATCCCTGATCAGAACCCGCTTTATGACCATCTACACCGATGAGTTCTGTGTGGAGATCCACAGCGGTGGGCAGACGTTTACGCCGGTACTGACCACCACAGAATTCAAGCTTCTGACGCATATGGCAAAATATCCCCGTAAGGTCTTCAGCCGTGAAGAGCTGCTCAATGCCTGCCTGCCCGAAAGCGACACGCTCGACAGAACCGTAGACAGCCACATGAGTAAGTTGCGTAAAAAATTTGAAGGCTGTGGCTTAAACGGCGTACCGGAAAGCATTCGTGGGATAGGCTATCGGCTGGGTGAACAGAAGTGAATAAAGATAAAGCGCTCAGTCGGCAAATTCTTCTGTTTATGCTGTCCCTGACGTTCACCATCATTATTGTGGCCGTGGTCGGTTCCTATCTGTTTTACAGCTTCATTATTGAAAACTTCCCCGGCGGTTTGTCCGCCAGCAACAGTGAAAGCATGACGGTCTTTGACTGGGTCTGGATCGCTATCAGCTCGATAATCAGCTTCCTGATTGCCTTACTGTTTGCTTTCAAACTCTCCGCCAAGATACTGAATCCCCTGAGTTCCGTTGCCACCAGTTTGCGCCGGATTTCTCAGGGCGATTTGAGCGCCCGCGCCGCAAACAGTCAGAGCAGCCTGGGGGAGGTGAATACGTTAGTCAGGGACTTTAACGAAATGGCGGAAAAGCTGCAGACGCTGGACAACCAAAGAAAGTCCTGGAATGCGGCGATCGCCCATGAACTCAGAACGCCGGTCACGATTTTACGCGGCAGGCTGCAGGGGCTGGTTGAAGAGGTGTTTGAACCCGATCCGCCGTTGTTCAAAAGCCTGCTGCGGCAGACAGAAGGATTATCACGGCTTATCGACGATTTGCGCGTCGTGGGAGCGGCAGAAGGCGGATCCTTTACGCTGGATGTGAAAGCCGTGGCAATGAGCGATGTGCTGGAAAACGTTGGCGCATCGTTTGGTCACCCGTTTCAGGAGCAGGGATTTAACCTCATCATTGAGCAAAATAATGCCGTTACGCGGTGTGATCCGCTGCGCATTATCCAGTGCCTGACCATTTTATTTGATAACGCGCTTAATTACGCCACGCCGGGCATCGTCAGGGTCCGAAGCGGACATCGGGACAACCTGTTTTTTATTGAGGTGGAAGATACGGGGCCGGGCGTGCCTGACGATTTCCAGCGTCATATGTTTGAGCCGTTTCAACGCGGCGCCGCAGGTCGTGCGATAAACCCGGCGGGATGCGGGCTGGGTTTATCCGTTGCGAAGGCGATTATGCAGGCTCATGGGGGCGATATTCGTTACCGCACATCATCCCAGGGCGGCTCCCTTTTTTTACTGCGCTGGCCTGACGCTGACTAGCGCAAATCCACCTCTGGGCTTGAAGGCAGGCGGAAGGTTTTATGGTACGCCTGCTGTTGCCACATCGCGCCAAGTATCGCGTCCCATTCCTGGGGAATGATTTTGAGCTTACCGCGCTGTGGCGTAAGCGTGATCTCGCTGAAGTACAGGCTGTCGTCCTTCAGCATTAAATCGACCCGGCAATAGTCGATATCTTTTGCCAGCGCCTGCGCAGCAGAGAGGGCGCGATAAAACAGCGCCGGTTCCGGTATAAAAGCCGGATGATGGGGATAGGCTATCTGGAAGGGCTGCAGTTCCCATTTTCTGTTGTACACATTCACGTACTCCCTGCCCTGTTCATCAGTAAAGTCGGCTTCGATAATGCTCGCATTGCCGTCGAAGCAGTGAATACGCAACATCTCGGGCGTAGTGCTTCTGTCCCTTCCCTCAAACAGTTCAATATATTCTTCACACAGAATGGTGGGCGTAATGTCTTTGTATTGCCACTCTCGCGTGCAGTAATACATGTTCTTTTTCAGGGCTAAATCCAGCGTTAATAAAGCAGACTGACTATCGAACGCCGTTTTGTCTTTGCAGATTATCGTGCTGCCACTGTCGTGATTGCACTTTAAAACGAAGGTATCGGGCAACGCGGCAAAATCAATCTCTTTGGTGCTTTTATAGGTCTTAATTAAGGGCGCGACCGTGACTTTATCCGTGCGGCTGGCAACGTAGTGACGGACAGCGAGCTTATCTGCCAGCAGCGTATAAAGCGGCTTCCTGTCATAGAGCAGCCTGTAGCACATTTTTTCATTCAACGTGACAGGATGAATCAGATCCGGCTCTCTGTTTAACAACGGGCGCAGTCGTTGCGTATGGAAAAGTAGGTCGCTAATTAAAAAACACCTGACGATTTTGAGGTTATATTCAACATATTTAGCGATATAGTTCAGCGTCTTCATCTTATCCTCCCCGAAAGTGGCAGGATGATAAGCAGAATAGATTGCTGGAGTTTGTGTGAATGATGGAGCAGAGATGGAGCCGCCAGCCCTTGCCGAAAACGTCGCTGGCGCTGCAGACGCGACGCGCCGGGGCAACGCAGACGCATTCCCGCGTGAGGCGCTCGCAACCCAGTCAGTCAGTCAGTCAGTCAGTCAGTCAGTCAGTCAGTCAGTCAGTCAGTCAGTCAGTCAGTCAGTCAGTCAGTCAGTCAGTCAGTCAGTCAGTCAGTCAGTCAGTCAGTCAGTCAGTCAGGAACGCTAAACTGCGCATTGCCGTACTTCACCCTCTTCCTATGGTTAATATTATTTCATCTATCATTACATTAACTATTACGCCTCTAATTGTAATGAAGGGTTTACTCATCTGTTTTAGCTCAGTGTTATTTATTTTAATAATGACCAGGCTGGCACGTTGATTTCTTTCACTCAAGTAATTTTTATACATTTCAGCTAAAAGCCAACTCATATAATAATGATTTCTATTTACATTTTAGGTCTGATAAAATCCGCCGCGCCAGAATGTTAAAAGCACGCAGTCTCATTTATTAATGGACAGATACTAATGAAAAAAATGCTTAGCCTGTTAAGTTTTATTTTCCTGACAACGAGTTCCGCCTGGGCAACCACCTATCCTCTGACGATTGAAAACTGTGGTCAGAAAGAAACATTCACCAAGGCACCTGAACGCGTGGTGGCGCTTGGGCAGAATACCGCTGAAATTCTGCTGCTGCTGGGACTGCAGGACAAAATGGTGGCCAGCGCATTCTGGCCGACCAAAGTCTTACCGCAGTTAGCGGAACAAAATGCCAAAGTGCCGGTACTGACCGTCGAGATCCCAACGCTGGAATCCATTCTGGCGAAGAACCCCGATTTTGTTGCGGCACAGATCCAGCTGCTGATGGGGCCGAACAGCAAGGTCGCAAAACGCGAAGACTTTGAGTCAGTGGGCATCAACACCTATCTGTCTCCGGGCATGTGTGCCACAAAACAGAACACCGGCGATATCTACGGTAGCCGTGCCACGCTGTGGAATATGTCCTACGTTTATCAAGAGATCGCCGATTTTGCCAAAATCTTTAACGTAGAAGATCGCGGCCAGCAGGTGATCAACGACTTTAAAGCACGCGAAAGCGCCCTGAGAAAAGCCTTCCCGAAAGGTAAGAAAGATCTCTCCTTCCTGTTTTGGTTCTCCAGCTCCTCGCCCTCTGCCGACGCTTACGTCGGCGGTAAGAACGGCGCATCCGGTTTTATTGCCAATGTGTTAGGCGGCCATAATGCGATTACCACTGAAACTGAATGGCCCACCGTGAGCTGGGAAAGCATTATTGCCACCAATCCGGATGTGATCGTTGTGACCAGCCTTGACCGTAATCGCTGGAAACTGGATAACGCCGAAGAAAAGATTAAGTTCCTGAAAAGCGATCCGGCGGTCAGCCAGCTGGATGCGGTGAAGAAAGGCCATATCGTGGTGATGGACGGTCAGGCAATGAACCCGACTATTCGTACCCTTTACGGGGCAGAACAGGTTGGCGAACAGTTACGTAAGATGGGCCTGAATTAATGCGTGAAGGGGTTGTTCAGGCACGACGTGGCATGGGTTTTATTGCTGTCGCAATCATCGCCATCGTCGTGCTGTTTATGGTTATCGCGCTCGGCGTCAGCGTAGGCGAATTATCGATACCGTTGAAATCCGTGGTGTACACCGTGACCAATAAACTGGGTATGACGGATGTGCCCGTGAACCGTATTCACGAAAGCGTTATCTGGGACTTTCGTTTAAGCCGTGCGCTGGTTGCGGCGCTGAGCGGTGCCGGTCTGGCCATTTGCGGTGCTGTACTGCAAAGCCTGTTGAAAAATGCCCTTGCCGAACCTTACGTACTGGGCGTTTCTGCCGGCGCATCGACGGGTGCGGTATTGATCGTGGTCTCGGGCGTCGGGGCCGGTGCGATTTCCCTGTCGCTGGGCGCCTTTACCGGCGCCTTTGCCGCCTTTGCCTTTGTTGCACTACTCACCAATGGCGCACGCGGTGGCACAGAGCGTACCATTCTGGCGGGCGTGGCAGCGTCGCAGCTTTTCAATGCGATTACCGCCTATACCATCAGTACCTCAGCCAATGCCCAACAGGCGCGTGACGTGATGTTCTGGTTGTTGGGTAGCTTTAGCGGCGTGCGCTGGCCTGAGTTTCAGCTGGTTTTGGTGATAGTGGTCATTGGTTTAGCGGTCTGCCTGTACTATTCCCGCGCGCTGGACGCATTTACCTTTGGTGACGACGCCGCCGCCTCGCTGGGGATTCCGGTCGGCATGGTGCGTCTGGTGCTGTTCACGGCAACCGCCCTGATGACCGCCACGATTGTCAGTATGGCTGGCTCGATCGGTTTTGTCGGCCTGGTCGTTCCCCACGTGATGCGCTTCTTTTTCGGCCCGCTACACAGCCGCTTACTAATTGCCTGTGCCATCGCGGGCGCGATTCTGATGGTCCTGGCGGATATTGCTTCACGTATGTTGATTGCGCCGCAGAGCCTGCCGGTTGGCGTCGTGACCGCGCTGGTTGGCGTGCCTTTCTTTGCAATTATTATTTATCGCTCCAGGACGCAATAATGAGCATCAGCGCGGAAAACCTTACCTGGCGGGTAGGAAAAAAAGTCATCGTTAACGATGTATCCCTGGCGGTCTCGTCGGGCGAAACCGTGGGCTTACTGGGGCCCAACGGCTCCGGTAAATCGTCGCTGCTGCGCCTGCTGGCCGGTCTGCGTAAGCAACACACGGGCAAGGTGATGCTGGATGGCAAGGATCTGTCCCTGATTGCCAGAAAGCAGCTTGCCCGCCGTGTGGCTTTTGTTGAGCAACATGCGTTAACCAGCGCCAATATGACCGTACGTGACGTCGTAAAGCTTGGGAGGATCCCGCATCACTCCCCTTTTTCCAGCTGGACACATCACGATGATGAGATAGTGGAAGCCGCGCTGACGCGGGTGGATATGTGCTCACGCTGCGATCAGGGCTGGCAGAGCCTGTCCGGCGGTGAACGCCAGCGCGTACACATCGCCAGAGCATTAGCCCAGGCGCCTAATGAAATTCTGCTTGATGAGCCCACTAACCACCTGGATATTCACCATCAGATCCAGTTGATGAAGCTCATTAGCGAGCTTCCGGTCACCAGCATTGTCGCCATTCACGATCTGAATCATGCGGCGCTGTTTTGTGACCGGCTGATTGTGATGCTGGAGGGCGAACTGATTGCGCAGGGAACGCCTGATGAGATACTCACTGAGTCGCTTCTGTGGGACGTGTTCAAGGTCAGGACGAAAATCGAGACGTCGCCCGTCCATGGCAAGAAGCATATTCATTACTATGCCTGATTCAGTGCTGCGTTAAATGTTTAACGCGATGTCACCGTTTCCGCTGCGCCCGGTCAGCCGTTTGTGATCGCCTGTTCTGCCTGCCGGTTTGTGTTTACTCTCGGCTTTTATTCGGTCGTGCCCCTTCAGGCCGCTTTCTGTGCAAGGACGGGCTGCTTGTCGGGCTGCCAGACTGGTCGCGTGCTACGGCGCGCTTGAGACGAGGGCGTTTTTGCCGTGCTGGCCGAAATCTCATCATGGGCAGCCAGCTTGCTGCTGTGCTACTCCTCTTTCCCCAGGCCATACTAAGCTGGTGCTTTTTCCTTTCGTGCACGCCGTTGCCATGCTGATAATGTGTTGTCCCTTAAAAAAAGCGTAGCGTTCAGGGCTGGGCCTGTTATCACGACAGAAATAAGATAATTAAAATTCAGAGGATGAACCACTTGCAGGATTTACGCCCGGGTTCTTTTTTTAATAAACCACTGTTTTCCAGTTTCAATAACCAGTTTCGCGCAGCATAAATAGACATATCGCATTCATCCGCGACATCACGAGTCATGATGCCTTCCGCCTGGCGCTTTATCAGGCACATCATCACATCTTTCATTTTTGGTTTTTTTTCCGTTTCCTGAAGCTGATTCCATTTCGCCTCACACTGAATTTTATAAGCTAAATTTTTCATCGCTGGCTCCCCGTAAGGTAAAAATCCGACTTCATTTTCGAAATCAAACGCTTGTATAAGCGCGTATCGGCGACGGCTCTCTGCCACAACCGACCGCAATCTTAACCGAGGATGCAATTTAACAATTACCGCCCTCATGCAACCATAAACACTCACCCACGCTTGTTTTTAGATTTAATATTCTGAATTTATAAATAAATACAAAATAATAAACCAGACAAAGGCAGCGGTGAGGCAAGAAGAATGAGGACAGGCGAGCGGCAGGCAAGCTCGTGCCCGCCCGGTCAATCCGTTAGCGGGTATGACAGACAATCAATGGCAATACACGGCTACCGATAAGTACGGCATCGTGCATACCGGTTATTTTGCTGATATAAAGATAGGAGAAGTTGGTATTCAATACGCTGTCAGGAACATTATCCCGCAGACCCGGATGAAGGGTGAAATGATTGAGTTTATACAGAGACTGAATATAAGGTGAATAGTGGAATTCGGCATTACGCCTTAATACGTAATCCTTGCCATTTTTATGTACGATGCCATCAACGGAGACCATTGCGTCGCCAGAATAACGCAGCGTCAGCACAAAACTGGCGTCCAGATGAAAGTCAGTGGCGGCATCGCGCTGCTTTAAATTAGCCGCGCAGGTAAATTCAAACATGTCACTGTGCGATCGCACGTAATAATAGCTGGCATAAATGACCACGCCCGCCAGGGCAATGATGAGGCACAGCAATAAGGCGAGGCGTCGTTTAGGGTTTATCATTATCTGGCCTCCATCCCAGCTCGGTATAATTTGAGCACGCTATTTTTTCGTCTTTCGTTCTCACGCAGTACGAGACATAGACGTTGCCGCTGTGGCCTGCCGTGACATTTCTGTCCACATAAAACATATACCGACCGCCCTTCTGACACGCCATTCCGCTGTCTGCAATCAGCTTGTGCCACACACGTTCAGCAGGAAAGGTCGATTCACCGGGGTGAACGGGAAGATAAAAGACGTCACAGCCGTCAAGCCGGGCGACGCTGACGGGCGTGATGCTTTTCTCTTTCAGAAGCAGCGGAAGAAGAAGCACGCCGAGTAACAGTAAGATAAAACCGCCAGACAGCCAGTAGGCGCGCGGGCTGCGTCGCGTAACGGATGTGGAAGTGGACGCCGGTTCGCCCCCGGGATTTGGGAGCTGGAGGGCCGATTTTTGGATGCGAATGGCGGGATTGAAAACGAAGCCCACCTTGTACACCGTGGTAATCGCCTCCTGCTCTATGCCCAGTGAAGACAGCCCGCGTCGAATGGCGGAAACGTAGGCATTGAGGCTGTTGGAAGAAGGCGTTGCGCCCGTCTCTTGCCAGAAGTTATCCAGGATCTGCTCGCGGGCCAGCACGACGCCGGCGCTTTTCAGGAACATTTCCAGTAAATGGTTGCAGGCAGGCGATAGCGGCACGCTGGTCTCGCTGGAATCCACCAGGCATAGCAGGCCCTGAGCCGGTATAAACCGCACCAAATCGTCAATCACATACTCCGTTTGTTGCATCCTGTTCTCCGGCAACAAACTGCGTGTTTAATCAATAAGCAACACATGCGTGGCAACAAACCCTTATCGGCATGGGACAAAAGCGCAATGGCTCGCGAAGGCACACAAACGGTGAATGCGGAATCCGCTTCGGCAGGACCTGGCCCTCGTCGAGGCGATCGCAGGTTCAGGTGGTTAACAACCTGCACCCGCGGCAGTGAACGCGGCCTGCCCCATACCGGCTCACCTCAAGATCCCCCGACGCTGACGCGGTGAATAATGTGCAAATTGTATCAGAGAAATCTGGCGGGAGAGAGGAAATGACCAATAGCTTGCTTACATTTATGGCATCACTTTCGACGGATTGATCCAAAACAAAGTGTGCGATCGGCAGCAATGCGGGGAGAGTATGGCGGGCAGGTGGATGCGTTGCCAACGCGGTTTCGGCATCCACCTGTCGTTTATGACGTTATCGGTTTATTCCTGCAGGCGGATTAATACCAGCGGCCGAAACGTTTGATATAAAACATTTTCATTCCCTGCGCGACCAGGCAGTAGCTGAATAGCGTCAGCACCAGCCAGGGGAAATAGTGCCATGGCAGGGGCACTAACCCGACCATTGCGCCAAGCGACGAGAACGGCAGCAGAATACCGGCGGCGGAAATACCCAGCGTGGTCAGCAGCACTGGTAACCGGGCACAGCTCTGAACAAAGGGGATTTTCTGCGTCCGTAACATGTGCACCACCAGCGTCTGGGACAGTAAACCTTCAACAAACCAGCCGGACTGGAACAGCGACTGCGCACCGGCGTGATTGGCGCCAAACACATACCACATCAGCGCAAAGGTTGTGACATCGAAAATGGAAGAGGTTGGCCCCATCCACAGCATAAAACGTTTGATGTTACCCGCATCCCATTTACGCGGTTTGCGCAGAAACTCGCGATCCATTTTATCCCAGGGCAACGCCAACTGAGAGACGTCATACATCAGGTTCTGAATCAGTAACTGCACAGAGAGCATGGGCAGAAAAGGAATAAACGCACTCGCTATCAGCACGGAAAACACGTTGCCGAAATTCGAACTGGCCGTCATGTTCAGGTACTTGATGATATTGCCAAAGGTCTCACGCCCTTTCAGTACGCCTTCGCCCAGTACCGCTAAGTCTTTTTCCAGCAAAATAATGTCGGACGACTCTTTGGCGATATCTGTCGCGCTGTCGACCGAAATGCCGACATCCGCCTCGCGCAGCGCGGGCGCATCATTAATGCCATCGCCAAGAAAGCCAACGGTATGTCCATTCTGTTGCAGTAATTTAAGCACGCGTGACTTCTGCTGAGGCGTAAGTTTGGTGAAGATCATGCAGCGCTCGACTTCGCGGCGCAGCTCGTCGTCACTCATGGCCTCGATTTCATTACCGGTCAGCATGGCTTCTGAAGCCAGCCCGATTTCCTGACAGACGCGCATCGTCACAAGGGGATTATCGCCGGTCAGCACTTTAACGCGAATTCCGCTGTCTTTCAGTGCCTGTATCGCCTTGCCCGCGCTCTCTTTGGGCGGATCAAGGAATGTCAGCAGGCCTTCAATCGTTAATTCGCACTCATCTTCACGGCTGAGCGGCACCGATATCCCGTGCTCACGCGTGGCCACCAGCAGCACACGAAAACCCTGCTGGTTATAATGCCGGGTCAGCGCGAGCAACTCTGCGCGCTTTTGCTCGCACAGTGGAAGGGTGGTATCGCCCTGACGTAGCGTGGTCGCCGCCGCCAGCATTTCTTCTACAGCGCCTTTGCAGATGAGCAACGGGCGGTGGCTTTGCAAATCCTCCACGATGACCGAGACACGACGACGAACGAAGTCGAAAGGAAGCTCATCCACTTTCTGAAACTGGCTACACTGCGCTTTAGACAGCGTTTGCTCACCAAACTTCAGCACGGCGCGATCCATCAAATTTTTCGCACCGCTCTGGCTGCTGCTGTTAAGCCATGCCAGCAGCAGAACGCGGGCATCCTCTTCATCGTTAGCGTTGAGATGCGCCGACAGCAAAATATTGTCCTGTGTCAGCGTGCCGGTTTTATCAGTACAGAGCACATCCATTGCTCCCAGGTTCTGGATGGCGTTCAGGCGTTTAACAATCACTTTGCGACGGGACATCGCAATGGCGCCTTTTGCCAGATTGGCGCTGACAATCATGGGCAGCATTTCCGGTGTCAGGCCCACCGCAACGGCCAGCGCGAACAGCATGGCATCCATCCAGTCGCCCTTGGTAAAGCCGTTCAGCAGTAAGACAATCGGCACCATCACCAACATAAAACGGATGAGGAGTCTGGAAACGCTGTTCACGCCGCGGTCAAACGATGTCTGTGGACGGCGGCCGGACAGAGAGGCCGCCAGCGAACCAAACCAGGTCTCGCTGCCGGTGGCGACCACTAACGCTCTGGCCGTGCCGCTGGCAACATTGGTCCCCATCAGGCAGCTGTTTTTCAGCTCAAGCACGCTGCGACCGGGTTGCTCTTCAATCTCCACGCCTGCGCTGAGATCGTTTTTTTCTACCGGCAGGGATTCCCCGGTCAGGATCGCCTGACTGATGAACAGATCGCGTGAGGTCAGCAGGCGCACATCGGCAGGCACCAGATCGCCCGCGCTCAGTAAAATGACATCCCCCGGCACCAGTTCGCACATATCGATATCGTAGCGCCGGGAGATTGCACAGCCCTCTTCCCGACGCAGCACGGTCACCTGAGTGCGCACCAGAGATTTCAGCGCCTGAGCGGCACGATTGGTGCGAAACTCCTGCCAGAAACGCAGCAGCCCGCTCAGCGTCACCATGGTAAGAATAATCGTCACGCCCGAGAGATCGGTTTCCTGACCAGCCCGCAACGGCAGCCAGTAATCCGTTATAAAGCTCACCAGTGCCAGAACCATCAGCACATAAATAAACGGATTATTGAATGCCGTAATCAGCTGGATAAACGCAGAGGGCGCCTTCTCATGCATGACTTCATTACGACCATAGTCATTGAGCCGCGCGCTGGCTTCCGCATGGGTCAGCCCCTCAAAGCTGCTGTGCAGATTCGTCAGCGTCACATCGGTGCGATAACGTGCTTCACGCTCAATGGCATAAGGGGTGTTTGATTTTTTTGCTGCACGATGCGCATGGTAAGCCATCGCGGCTTGTTCGAGTTTCATGTCGCTCATGTCGACATCTCCCTGATTTAAAGCAACAGATATCCTGCATGCCAAATAATGCATGCCTGGTTTTCCGGTGATTACCGGTTTATTGAATCAGCCCGTCTCTTAGAAAAAGTTATTTTCCCCACCCTGCGGCCGTAATATCAGGCCGACAGATGTCGGGCCTTGCGAAATAAACGCAAAGCAAAAGAAAGCTGAAAGTGAAAGGGTGCGCAGCCCGCAGCTACGCCTGTCGAGGCGGAGGAAAAAGTGCCAGAATATACATCAACATAGCGTGCTCTCGCGGTGACTACAGCGTTAATTTCAAGGAGAGCAATCGTGATCTAAAGAAGGGATTGCTGCCCGCCGTGTGGCAAGCAGCGAAATGCAGTTAGCTTGCCGGAGTTAAATCGCGTTTAGGGTGACTGTCCAATGTATGACTCCTGCAAATATTTTCACGTAGTATAAACGCCAGGCCCTTCGGGTAAAGGAAAATAACCGTTCAATCGCCATCTCGTTTATTAACCGTTTCTGTTTCGCACAGCCATTTTGTTTGCGTCTTATAACCGGGCTGCATTTGTTATAACTTTTTTGCATATCATTAGCCGATAATGGACTATTCTTTGCATGAGCCCTTTCGTACACTCGCGTTACTTTCTCAGGCAAGGATTTTCCATGAAAAAAATAATTCCATCACTACTGGCCTTGTCACTGGCCACCGCCTTTAGCGTCAATGCTGCCACACCAAAAGATACGTTAGTCGTGGTGCAGTCGACCGATGATGCCGACAGCTTCGATCCGGCGAAGGGATTTGAACTCACCAGCGTACAGGCGTTCACCAATATTTATCAGCGGCTGGTCCAGTCCGACCCGCAGAACCCAATTGATTTAAAACCCACGCTGGCAACGTCCTGGCAGCCAGGCAGTGACAAACGCAGCCTGACATTTGCGTTGCGTAAAGACGCTAAATTCTCCAGCGGCAATCCACTGCGTCCGGAAGATGTGATCTTCTCGCTGGGTCGCGTCGTGAAACTGAATCTGGATCCCTCCTTTATTCTTACCCAGCTCGGCTGGAATAAAGATAATGTGGATAGCTTCCTGAAAAAGGTCGATGACGACCATGTGCAAATCAGCTGGACGGCCGACGTCAGCCCGGCCTATGTGCTGAGCCTGCTGTCAGCACCGGTGTCCTCCATCGTCGATGAAAAAACCGTTAGCGCGAACGCCGAAAAAGGCGATTTGGGGAACGGCTGGCTGGCCACGCACTCCGCCGGTAGCGGCCCGTATCAGATTCGCAAGGTCGTGATGCACCAGGCCGTGATCCTGACCGCCAATCCGACCTCTCCAGCCGGGGCGCCAAAGATCAAAAATATTCTGATCAAGAACGTGCCGGAACCCGCGGCCCGCCGTCTGCTGCTTGAGCAAGGTGATGCAGACATCGCCCGTAACCTGGGGGCCGATCAGATCGCCTCGCTGCAGGGCAAAAGCGGTGTTAAAACCGAAGCCATTCCGATGGCCTCGCTGTATTACATTCAGTTCAACATCGGCAACAAAAACAACGCCGCCTTAAAAAATCCGGCCTTCTGGGAAGCCGCGCGCTACCTGTTTGACTACAAGGGCATTGCCGGACAGCTGCTGAAAGGCCAGTTCGATGTGCACCAGACGTTTCTGCCGAAAGGTTTTCTGGGTGCATTAAACGACAACCCCTACAGTTACGATCCTGAAAAAGCCAAAACGATTCTGAAAAAGGCCGGCCTGACTAACGTCAGCTTCACCCTGTCTACCAGCAATCAGCCTCCCTACCTGGATATCGCTCAGGCCCTGCAGGGCAGCTTTGCCAAGGGCGGCGTGAAAGTGGAAGTGTTACCGGGACTGAGCTCTGAAGTCTCGACCCGCGTCAAAGCGCATAATTACGAAGGCACGATCAACGCCTGGGGCGCAGACTACTTTGATCCGAACACCAACGCCGCGTCATTTGCCTATAACCCGGAAGATGGCAGCAAGACGATTGCTTACCGTTCCGACTGGCACATTCCGGAGCTGAACAAACAGGTGCTGGCGGCAACGGCTGAAAGCGATCCGAAAAAACGCGTTGAGCTGTATCAGGCCATGCAGCGTGAAGTGCTGAAAAGCTCGCCTTATGTGATTGGCCTGCAGGCGAAAAACCTTATCGCCCTGCGCGATAACCTCAAGGGCTATGTTCAGGGCATTAACCCGGACATGGTTTACTACTCGCAGGTAACGAAGTAATGGCACAGTCTGCCTCTTCTGCCGGGCCCGCCCGGCATGTCTGGCGGCGCGTTGGCCGCCTTTCATCAGGCTTGCTGTCGCTGGCGATCACCCTGCTGGGTTTGCTGGCGTTCACCTTTATGCTGTCGCATCTGTCCCCTATCGATCCGGTACAGCAAATCGCTGGCGATCATGCCAGCGAAGCGACCTACGCGCAGGTGCGTCACGATCTGGGATTAGATCAGCCGGTACTGATGCAGTTCTGGCACTACATTGAACACCTGCTGCGCGGCGATCTCGGCGTATCCCGCCTGACCAACCAGCCGGTGAGCAGCGACCTGCTTCAGACGTTTCCGGCCACTATCGAGCTGGCGACCTGCGCGATGATTTTTGCCGTCATCTTTGGCGTTTCACTGGCACTGATTGCCGCGTGGAAACCCGGCAGCTGGATTGATAACGTCGCCCGCTTTATCTCCCTGCTGGGCTACTCTGTGCCGGTTTTCTGGCTGGGCCTGCTGGGCCTGTTGCTGTTTTATGCGGTTCTGCACTGGTCTGCCGGACCGGGGCGGCTGGATGATATCTGGGCCTATACGCTGGAGCCGAAAACCGGCTTCGTGCTGATTGACAGCTGGCTGTCGGGTGACCGGGAAATATTCTGGAATGCGGTGGCGCACTTATGGTTACCGGTGGTGATCCTGGGCCTGCTGGCGATGGCAGGCATCACCCGCCTGCTGCGCGCGGCGCTGCTGGAAGAGAGCAGCAAAGAGTATGTGGTGCTGGCACGAGCCAAAGGCGCGGGACGGGGGCGCATTCTGTTGCGCCATATTTTCCCTAACGTGCTCGGCACCCTGATTACCGTGATTGCGCTCTCTTACGCGACCTTGCTGGAAGGCTCGGTCCTGACGGAAACCGTATTTGCCTGGCCCGGCGTGGGGCGCTACATGACCAATGCGCTTTTCTCTGGCGATGTGCCGGCGATTTTAGGCGCCACCTTACTGATCGGCGGCTGCTTTATCCTGATTAACGCGCTGGCGGATGCCCTCACCTGGTTAACCGACCCGAGAACACGATGACGCAACAACTCACTGAACTTGAAACGGTGCGACCCCGTCGCCGCCGTCGCCGCATCACCTCGTTAACCATTGGATTGACGCTGGTGACGATTGTGATTCTGATGGCAGTGCTGGCCCCGCTTATTGCCCCCTACGATCCGAATCTGCAAACCATCGCCAGCCGGTTGCTGCCCCCTTCGGCTGCACACTGGTTCGGCACCGATGGATTTGGTCGCGATTTACTCTCCCGAGTGATTTATGGCGCGCGCCCTACGCTGCTGCTGGTTTCGCTGATCCTGGTTCTGACCATTCCGGTTGGCCTGTTGGTGGGGATCACCGCGGGTTACGCAGGCGGCTGGACCGAGCGCGTATTAATGCGCATTACGGATATTTTTCTGTCGCTGCCCAACCTGGTGATTGCGCTGGCGCTGGTCGCAATGATGGGACCGGGACTGATGAACGGCGCGTTGGCTCTGGCGCTGACCAGTTGGCCTCCGTTTGCCCGCCAGGCACGAGCCGAAACCCTGGCGCTGCGCCGCAGCGACTATCTGGCGGCGGCCCGAATGCAGGGGATTACCGGTTTTCGCCTGATGTTCGGCCATATTCTGCCGCTGTGCCTGCCCACCGCGGTGGTGCGCGCCGCACTCAGCCTGGGTGGGATTATTCTGGCGGCCGCCGGACTGGGCTTCCTTGGCATGGGCGTGCAACCGCCGACCGCCGAGTGGGGTTCAATGGTGGCAGAAGGCAGTAAGGTCATATTTGACCAGTGGTGGGTCGCTGCTGCACCCGGCGCGGCCATTCTGTTTGCCAGCCTGGCCTTTAACCTGACAGGCGATGGCCTGCGTGACCGACTGGATACCCGACATGCAAAATAACATTCTGGTAGAGTCGCTCAGCATCCGCAGCGACGACGCGACGCTGGTCGATAACATTAGCTTTTCTATCGGGCGTGAGCGCGTGGCGCTGGTCGGCGAATCCGGCTCCGGCAAATCCCTTACTGCACGAACCCTGATGGGACTGCTGTCTCCGTCACTGCATCTGCAGGCTACCCAGCTCCAGGTCGCCGGTGAAAATGCCCTGACCCTGAACGAACGCAGCTGGAGTAAGCTTCGTGGCGATCGCGTGGCCATGGTGATGCAGGATCCCAAGTATGCGCTGAACCCGGCGCGGACGATCGGCTGGCAGGTTGAAGAACCGCTGATTCTGCATCGCCGCCTGAGTCGGGCGGAACGAAAAGAAAAAGTCTGCGATATGCTGGACGCGGTGGGCCTGCCCGATCCGCGAGCCCTGATGCAGTTCTATCCGCATCAGCTTTCGGGCGGTATGGGCCAGCGCGTGATGCTGGCGATCGCCCTGATTACCGATCCGGCTTTTTTGATTGCGGATGAGCCGACCTCCGCGCTGGATCACGCCATGCGCGATCAGGTGCTGTCGCTGATCCGCCAACTGGTTGAGTCACGCAACATGGGCCTGCTGCTGATTAGCCACGACCTGCAACAGGTCTCGGAACACTGCGAGCGGGTTATGGTGATGTACAAAGGCCGGGTGCTGGATACGCTGCCGGCCGCCGATCTGCCTCAGGCCACGCATCCCTACACCCGCACGCTGTGGTCATGCCGTCCCAGTAAAGCAACACATGGACAACCGCTGCCGGTTCTGGACCGCGCGGCGCTGGAGGCCAACCACAATGATTAATTTGCATAACCTCAGTGTGTCACACAAACAGGGTTACGATCTCCGCACGGTGGTGCACGACGTGAATCTTCAGGTGAACGCCAGTGAGTGCTTTGGCCTGGTCGGCCCGTCCGGCTGTGGTAAATCGTCGCTGCTGTGGGTTATGGCTGGACTGAATCCCCACTGGCAGGGCGAGATGCAGCTGGCCGGGCATCCGGTGCAGCCAGGCAAAACCTTTACCGGTGCGCTGCGCCAGGACGTGCAAATGGTGTTTCAAGACCCTTATGCTTCCCTGCATCCGCGCCACCGTTTGCGCCGCACGCTGGCTGAGCCGCTCAGGCTGCTTAAGCAGGATAACATTGACGATCGTATTGATGACAGATTTCGCCATGTCGGGCTGGACCCGTCGTTAGCCGATCGTTATCCTCATCAGCTGTCCGGCGGCCAGCGTCAGCGCGTGGCGATTGTTCGCGCTCTGTTGCTGCAGCCCAAAATACTGCTGCTGGATGAGCCGACATCAGCACTGGATATGTCAATACAGGCTGAAATCCTCAATCTGCTTAACGATCTCAAGCGTCAGGATGGCCTGACCATGGTTCTGGTGAGTCATGATCCTGACGTGATTGACCATATGTGTGACCGTGCCGTCCGCATGGCGCAGGGGCGGATCGTTGAGCACATTGCCGCTCCAGCCTAAGTAAGGAAAGATAATGACCATCAGACTCCGCCCGCTGGAAAGAGAAGATCTGCACTTTGTGCACCAGCTTGATAACAATGCCAGCGTCATGCGCTACTGGTTCGAAGAGCCGTATGAGGCTTTTGTTGAGCTGTCCGATCTCTACGACAAACACATTCACGATCAGACCGAGCGACGTTTCGTGGTGGAACATGAGGGGCAAAAAGCGGGAATGGTGGAACTGGTCGAAATTAACCATGTCCATCGCCGCGCTGAGTTTCAGATCATCATCGATCCGACCCATCAGGGCAAAGGCCTGGCAACCCAGGCCGCCCGCCTGGCGATGGATTACGGTTTCTCAGTCCTCAACCTGTACAAGCTGTACCTGATTGTCGATCAGGAAAATGAGAAAGCGATCCATATCTACAGCAAACTCGGTTTTGAGATCGAAGGCGTGCTAAAACACGAATTCTTTATCAATGGCGAGTACCGCAATACGATCCGTATGTGCATTTTCCAGCATCAGTATCTGGAACGGCATAAAACCCAGGGCAGCATGGTCAAACCCACTGCCCAGTAATCAGCCGCGCGCGCCGACCGGATTCATGTAAGGGCTGGGATGCTCTGGCTCGAGGTTGTACATGCCGCCATAGAACGGATCCACCAGTAACCAACCGGGTAAACCCAGCAGGGGAATATTTCCCAGCAGATACCAGAGGTTGGCGCGGGCCTCAATTGGCACCGTTACTGGCACATAGCCCGGACTTTCCAGCATCAGCAGATAGTGTTTTTTGCCAAAGTAGCGGTGGTTGGATTTCTCCAGGATGACGGTTTTCGGCGTGTATCCTTCCGCAACCGGGCGGCCGTTTTCATCCTGCACGGTAAAACGCGCGCCCGGCGGCTGTGAATCGATCAGAACCGATTGAGTTTCAGTGCCAACAATGGTGGCGCAGCCGCTCAGAAGCATCGCGGCGGCAAGCGCCAGAATGTGCTGTTTCATGGAAGGATCCGATAAAAGTCAGGAAGCACAGTGTAAACCGCCCTTCCCACCTTTTCATCTGTCTCAATCGGGCTATCATCGCCCGATTCTGCCGCTTTATTGCGGTTGACAATGCCGGGCAATAGCCGCGATGTCTTTGGGGGAGGTGCGGCAGCAGCCGCCAATGAGCCGGGCACCGGCCTGCTGCCACTCGCTAAACTTGTCATGCAAGGTGCAGCCAGAGGGCGCAGAGTGCCAGGTTTTGCTGCTGGCGTCGTACTGCTCGCCCGAGTTGGGATAGACCACCAGCGGTTTGTCCGTCAGGCGCTGGAGCTGCTGCAGGGCCGGCGTAACGCTTTCCAGCGCAATACAGTTGATTCCTAATGCCACCACCTGCGGTTGCGCATTGAGGTAAGCCGCCACCTCACGCAGCGGCGTACCGTCGCTGATGTGTTCGGCATCACGCAGCGTGAACGAGAACCAGGCGCGGCTGTCAGGGAATTCGCCTAACAGGGCAACCAGCGCCTGGGCTTCTGCAAAGGAGGGCAGCGTTTCGCAGGCCAGTACATCCACGCCCGCCGCCAGTAATGCGTTGATCCGTGGGCGATGGAACGCCATCATTTCAGCCTCTGGCAGCGCGTAATCCCCCCGGTATTCCGATCCATCGGCCAGAAACGCGCCGTAAGGTCCGACCGATCCCGCCACCAGCAGGCTCTTTGCTTCAGCCTGCGTCGCCAGATAATCTGCGCGGGCACGTTTAGCCAGTTCGACGCTTTGCGCGATCAGCGCCAGAGACTGCGTTTCGTTGAGGCCCCGCGCCGCAAAGCCCTGCGGCGTTGCCTGATAGCTGGCAGTAATGGCGCAGCACGCGCCGGCAGCAAAATAGTCATAGTGCACCTGGTAAATCAGCTCAGGGTTCTCCACCAGCACTTTAGCGGACCATAACGCATCCGCCAGATCGCAACCACGCGCCTCAAGCTCGGTCGCCAGCGCGCCGTCAAGAATCAGCGGTGCAGACTGTTGTAATGCGCGCAAAACAGGATTATGCGACATCCCTGGCCTCCTTAGCCTGTGTTTTTTTGTGCGTGACATGGTAAGCGCCATAGCAAAACAGCACAAACGGAATTCCGCACCACAGGGCAATACGCTGCGAGGGATCGAAAGCCAGCCCCACACAGGCCAGCAGGCAAAGCAGGAAGCCCAGGATGGGAGTGAGCGGATACAGCGGCGCGCGATAAACCAGTTCCTGCAGCGATTTACCCTGTTGCACATGGCGACGACGAAAAACATAGTGCGACGCGCAGATGCTCAACCACACGGCCACCACTGCAAAGCCAGAGATAGCAGACAGCGCCACAAATACGGTATCCGGCGCGACCACGCTGGAGAACAGCGCCAACAGGCCGCCGATCATACTGACCGTTATCGCCAGCAGCGGTACCCCGCGTTTGTTGACCCGGGCGAAGGCGCGCGGCAGCGTGTTCTCATTGGCCAGCGACCACAGCATGCGGCCTGAGGCATACAGACCCGAGTTCGCCGCAGACAGGATGGCCGTGAGTATCACAAAGTTAATGATATCTGCCGCCCAGGGAATGCCGATCTTCTCAAATACCAGCACAAAGGGACTTTTAACGATGCCGGCCTGGTCCATTGGAATTAAGGCGGCCAGCACGAAAACGGTGCCGACAAAGAACAGGATCAGGCGCGCGACGGTAGTGCGAATGGCCAGCGGCACGACTTTTTGCGGGTTTTCGGTTTCGCCTGCGGCAATGCCAATTAGCTCGGTGCCGGAAAAGGCAAAGTTCACCGCGACCATCGTCATCAGAATCGGTAATACACCATTAGGCAGCCAGCCGTGTGCGGTGATATTGCTCAAACCCGGCGCAGGCGTGCCGTCTTTCATCGGAATAAAGCCAAACATGGCCGCGCCGCCCAGGACGATAAAGGCGACAATCGTGATGACTTTGATGATGGAAAACCAGAATTCCCCTTCGGCAAAGAAACGGGTGGAAATCACGTTGAGCAGATAGATGGCAATGCAGAAGACCAGGCACCATAGCCAGACCGGCACATGTGGAAACCAGTACTGCATGCAGAACCCTGCCGCCGTCAGGCTGGAGCCCAACGCGACGGTCCAGGTCAGCCAGTACAGCCAGGCGACGGTATAGCCCGTGGCCGGGCTCAGATAGCGAGCGGCATAGACGTGAAATGCCCCCGTTTCAGGCATGGCGACCGACAGCTCACCCAGGCAGGCCATCACAAGCCATACCACCAGCGCACCAATCAGATAAGCCAGCAGCGTGCCTGCGGCCCCGGTGGTGGAAATAATGTAGCCGGTATTAAAAAACAGGCCGGTCCCGATGACGCCGCCCAGCGATAGCATCACCAGGTGGCGAACTTTCATGGTTCGCTTAAATTGATCCTGCGAAGAAGTCGTCTGCTCGCTCATATATCCCATCCGTATGGACGTCTAAACATCTATATGCAGCAGATTTATACGCATTACGGCGCCGAAATGCAACGGGCGAAACAGTCAGGCATCGACGGGAAGGGATCGTTGCCCCGCGTTAACGGGGCGGGATGCGCTAGCCGAACACGCTCTGTATATAGCGTTCAAGCGCCATGCGGGAACTGAAACCGTGTGGAATACCATAATGTTCCTGCGAATCACCCGCCAGGTAGAGAGGGAACTGCGTGTAGTGATCACAGGTTTTCATTTCTGACGCCGGTTCGGCAAAAGGCTGACTTTTTTCTTTCAACGTTGGGTGAATGATCAGCGCCGTGCGCCCCATACGCGCTTCGCGGTTAACATAAACATAGTTGTCGCCACGACGGTAGCCATAAGCGCGTGGTGTAATCTCATCGACTTCAAAGCCTACTTTTTCCAGTACGCGCGCTACCTCATCTGGTCGTAAATACATGCTTGATCCTCTCCTCTTCAAAAGCCACGCAACCTTACATCAGCGTGGCTGCACGGGCATTCGGAATTTTCCCTAAAGGGCCATCCCGCGCCTCGTTAAGCCAAACGTGGTCTACACTGAGTATTACGTGTTAATGACAAGGGAGCCAAAAATGTTTAATCGAACGCAAAAAAACGATGACATTGATATCAATCAGGATGTGAACGAGCTGGCTGATTCACTTGAAGCGTTGCTGAAATCTTACGGCAGCGAAGCGAAGGATGAGGTTAATTCTGCCCGCAGCCAGGCGGAAGCGCTGCTGAAGCAAACCCGTGCGAAATTAAACGGTGGCAGCAATCGTGTTTCGCAGGCCGCCCGCGACGCCGGCTATCAGGTTGATGCCTATGTGCATGATAAACCCTGGTACGGTGTCGGCATCGGCGCTGCGGTCGGGATTGTGCTGGGCGCGCTGTTAGTGTCCCGCCGCTAGTCCCTGCCCTGCCGTTATCATCAGCCTCGCTCAATGAGCGGGGCTTTTTTTATGCCTGTTTTTTGCGCAACTGGCTTTACAAAATATTTTTTCGCGTGGCAGGGCGCGTCGCCACTGGCTTGCCGCATCCGGGGCCATTAACCCCATATATAGTACGCTTGACCGCAATTAACGCTACATCTAGTATTCATTTCATTGTCACACCACAAGATGTTTGCAAGGACGAAGCCTGATTCATGGAAAAAAACTTCGTTATCCGCAGCGGCACCGCAATGAAAGAGGAATACGAATCATGCGCATTATTATTTACACTAAAAACAACTGTGTCCAGTGTAATGCCACGAAAAATGCACTGGATCGTCAGGGCATCGACTACCACCTCATCAACCTGGATACGCAACCGGAGGCCATCGATAACCTCAAGGCCTTGGGTTACCGCCAGGTACCGGTCGTCATGACGCGTGACGATCACTGGAGTGGGTTCCGCCCTGACAAGATAGCTGGCCTGTCTCAGTCCGTGGCGATGGGCGGATAGCCGCATGTTTCCACTGGTCTATTTTTCCAGCCAGTCGGAAAACACCCATCGGTTTATTCTCCGTCTGGGCCTGCCCGCGTGCCGCATACCGATTGACGCGAAGCAACAGCTGCACATTGACCAGCCCTATATTCTGGTCGTGCCCAGCTATGGCGGCGGCAGCCACCGCGGTGCGGTGCCCAGACAGGTTATTCAGTTTCTCAATGATGACGCCAACCGCAACGGCTTACGCGGCGTTATCGCCGCCGGTAACCGTAATTTTGGCGAAGGTTACTGCCTGGCTGGCGACATCATTGCTAAGAAATGTCAGGTTCCCTACCTGTATCGGTTTGAACTGATGGGAACCCCCGACGATATCGCCAATGTGAAAGCGGGAGTAACCCAATTTTGGCAACGACAGATACCCTCAACGACGTAGCGCTGGATTACCATGCGCTGAACGCCATGCTGAACCTGTATGACGCTGACGGCCGTATCCAGTTTGACAAGGATCAGCAGGCCGCACGTCAGTTTGTAATTCAGCACGTGCAGCCCAACACCCAGTACTTTGCCAGCATCGCCGAGCGCCTGCGCTATCTGGTCGCCGAAGGCTACTACGAAGCTTCCGTACTTAATCAGTATGATTTTAACTTTGTCTGCGGACTGCACGACGAAGCCGATGCATGGGGCTTTGCGTTCAAGACCTTTTTGGGTGCGTGGAAGTACTACACCAGCTACACCCTGAAAAGTTTTGATGGCAAGCGTTACCTGGAAACCTTCGAGCAGCGTGCCTGTATGGTGGCGCTGACGCTGGCACAGGGCGATGAAACCCTGGCGCGCTCGGTGCTGGAAGCCATCCTGAGTGGCCGTTTTCAGCCCGCCACGCCGACGTTTCTGAACAGCGGCAAGCAACAGCGCGGCGAACTGGTTTCCTGCTTCCTGCTGCGCATTGAAGACAACATGGAGTCGATTGGCCGGGCCGTGAACTCTGCGCTCCAGCTGTCTAAACGCGGCGGCGGCGTGGCGTTTCTGCTGTCGAACCTGCGTGAGTCCGGCGCGCCGATCAAGCGCATTGAAAACCAGTCTTCCGGCGTTATTCCAGTGATGAAAATGCTGGAGGATGCGTTTTCTTATGCTAACCAGCTCGGCGCGCGTCAGGGAGCCGGCGCAGTCTGGCTGAATGCTCACCATCCGGATATTTTGCGCTTCCTGGATACCAAGCGCGAAAACGCCGATGAAAAAATCCGCATTAAAACGCTGTCGCTGGGCGTGGTCATTCCGGATATCACCTTCCAGCTTGCCAAAGAGAATCAGCCGATGGCGCTGTTCTCGCCCTACGATGTTGAAAGAATCTACGGTCAGGCGTTTGGCGATATTAGCATCAGCGAGAAATACGCGGAGATGCTGGCGGACGACAGAATCCGTAAAACCTATATTCAGCCGCGCGATTTCTTTCAGACGCTGGCGGAAATCCAGTTCGAATCAGGCTATCCCTACATCATGTATGAGGACAGCGTAAACCGGGACAACCCGATTGCCGGTCGCATCAATATGAGCAACCTCTGCTCAGAGATTTTGCAGGTGAACAGCGCCAGCGAATTCAACGAGGATCTCAGCTACCGCCGCATGGGCAAAGATATCTCCTGTAACCTTGGCTCGCTGAATATCGCCCATGCGATGGATTCTGGCGATCTGGCCCACACGGTGGAAACGGCAATTCGGGCGCTGACTGCGGTGTCAGATATGAGTGACATTGGCTCGGTTCCCTCCGTTGCGGAAGGCAATCGCCGCTCGCATGCTATCGGTCTGGGTCAGATGAACCTGCATGGTTACCTGGCCCGTGAAGGCATTGCTTACGGATCACCCGAGGCGCTGGATTTCACCAATCTCTATTTTTACTGTGTGACTTATTATGCCCTACGTGCCTCGAATCAGCTGGCAAAAGAGCGCCAGCAGACTTTCGACGGTTTTAGCGCCTCAACCTATGCCACCGGCGCGTATTTTGACAAATATCTGCAAAGCGACTGGCAGCCGCGAACCGCCCGCATCGCCGCCCTGTTTGCCGATGCGGGCATCAGCTTGCCCTGCCACAACGACTGGCTGGCACTGCGTGAATCGGTGATGGCCTCGGGGCTGTATAATCAAAACCTGCAGGCGATACCGCCTACCGGATCGATCTCCTATATCAACCACGCCACGTCCAGTATTCATCCGATTGTGTCGCGAATAGAGATCCGCAAAGAGGGCAAAACCGGTCGCGTTTACTATCCGGCTCCCTTCATGACCAACGACAATCTGGAACTCTATCAGGACGCTTACCAGATTGGGCCGGAAGCCATTATTGATACCTACGCAGAGGCGACCCGACATGTGGATCAGGGCCTGTCATTAACCCTGTTTTTCCGGGATGACGTGACCACGCGCGACATTAATAAAGCGCAGATTTACGCCTGGAAGAAAGGGATTAAAACGCTTTACTACATTCGACTGCGCCAGATGGCCCTGCAAGGCACTGAAATTCAGGGCTGCGTCTCCTGCGCACTGTGAGAACCGATTATGCAACTCAGACAAATTCATGCCATTAACTGGAACCGTATTCAGGATGAGAAAGATCTTGAAGTCTGGAACCGTCTGACCAGCAACTTCTGGTTGCCGGAAAAAGTCCCTTTGTCCAACGATCTGCCGGCCTGGCAGACGCTGGATAAACAGCATCAGCAGTTGACCATCCGCGTATTCACCGGCCTGACGCTGCTGGACACCATCCAGAACGTGCTGGGTGCGCCGGGCTTAATGCCCGATGCGCTGACGCCGCATGAGGAGGCCGTCTTGTCGAATATCAGCTTTATGGAGGCGGTACATGCCCGCTCATACAGCTCGATTTTTTCGACGTTGTGTCATACCAGCGATGTGGATGCCGCTTATCAGTGGAGCGAAGAGAATCAGGCGCTGCAAAATAAAGCCGAGATCATTCTTACTCATTACCGCGCTGACGATCCGTTAAAGAAAAAAATCGCCAGCGTCTTTCTGGAGTCGTTCCTGTTCTATTCAGGATTCTGGCTGCCGATGTACTGGTCAAGCCGTGGCAAACTGACCAATACCGCCGATCTGATTCGGCTCATCATCCGCGATGAGGCCGTTCACGGCTACTATATTGGCTACAAGTACCAAAAAGCCCTTGAGCAGGTTGATGAAGGCCGCCGCGAAGCATTGCAGCAGTTCGCCATCGATCTGCTGCTGGCGCTGTATGAAAACGAGGTTGTTTATACAGAAGCGCTCTATGGCGATGTCGGCTGGGCGGAAGAAGTGAAAACCTTCCTACACTACAACGCCAACAAGGCCTTGATGAATCTTGGCTATGAAGCGCTGTTCCCGGCAGAATTAACTCAGGTTAACCCGGCAATTCTGTCGGCGTTATCCCCAAACGCGGATGAAAATCACGACTTCTTTTCGGGTTCGGGCTCCTCATACGTGATGGGCAAAGCGGTCGAAACCGAAGACGAAGACTGGAGTTTCTAAGGTTGCCTGTGCCGTCATAACAGGTCACAGGCGGTCATGATTACTGGCGCTGATTAATAAGCTGTTATTTCCCTTAAATCAGCGTCATTATTTCTCATTCATTCCCTCCCTACCGCTCGTCATTCTACCAATATCTCAGCGCTGCACGGTCTAATTACTGTCGTTTTTCAAAATAAATCATAAAAAATTCATCTCCCCGCATCCCTTGTGATGACTGGAAATTATCGCGATAAGACGTGATTTCCAGCCATGAATATTTTACACCAGGGTTGACAGATAATCTGAGTATGTCAGGTTATAGCCTGCTTAAATTGAACCAGGGTACGTCATTTTACATTAAAATAATTTAATCAGGGCATTAATTACGGATGACAATAAAATTAGAAGTAAAAAATCTTTATAAGGTATTTGGTGATAATCCACAGAGGGCATTTAAATATATTGATAAGGGTTGTGGTAAAGAGGAAATCCTCGAAAAAACAGGCTTATCGCTCGGTGTCAAAAATGCCAGTCTGGCCATTGAAGAAGGCGAGATCTTCGTCATCATGGGGTTATCCGGTTCAGGGAAATCCACCATGGTTCGCCTTCTCAATCGTCTGATAGAGCCGACGCGCGGCCAGGTGATTATTGACGGTGTCGATATTGCAAAAATATCGGACAGCGAACTGCGTGAGGTTCGCCGAAATAAGATCAGCATGGTATTTCAGTCATTCGCCTTAATGCCGCATCTTGACGTTGTAAATAATGCCGCTTTTGGCATGGAATTAGCTGGCACCCCCTTAGCAGAACGTCAGGAAAAAGCCCTTGAGGCATTACGTCAGGTTGGGCTGGAAAATTACGCCCACGCCTATCCTGATGAGCTATCAGGCGGCATGCGTCAGCGTGTAGGTCTGGCACGCGCTTTAGCCATTAATCCCGATATTTTATTAATGGATGAAGCCTTTTCTGCACTCGATCCCTTAATTCGTACCGAAATGCAGGATGAGCTGGTGAAATTACAGGCCAGACATCAGCGCACTATCGTATTTATTTCACACGACCTGGACGAAGCCATGCGCATTGGCGATCGTATTGCCATTATGCAAAATGGCGAAGTCATTCAGGTCGGCTCACCCGATGAAATCCTGAATAATCCCGCCAATGATTATGTCCGCACGTTCTTCCGCGGCGTCGATATCAGTCACGTCTTTAGCGCTAACGATATTGCGCGCCGAAATGCTGGCGCGCTCATTCGCAAAGCGACCGGATTAGGCCCGCGCTCGGCCATAAAACTGCTGCAGGAAGAAGATCGTGATTACGGCTACGTGCTGGAGAAACAGAAATTCATCGGCGTAGTGTCAACCGATTCTCTCAAGGCGGCCCTGGCGGCAGGGCAAGGGCTGGAAAGCGCCCTGCTCGACGCGCCAGCGGCGGTTCCTGCCACGACCTCGTTAAACGAACTGCTCTCACACGTGGCGCAGGCTCCCTGTGCCGTTCCGGTGGTGGGAGAAGAAAATCAATACGTCGGTGTGATATCGAAAAGCACACTGCTACGTGCTTTAGATCGTGAAGGAGCCAGCAATGAGTAAAGACACAGCAACCCCATGGGGTAACCCCACGACCACCGATACGCAGAGCGCCCCGGCGAGCGATCCCTGGTCGGGTGCCGCAGATCAGAGCGGTGCCGCCGACAGCGGCCATCATGCCGCCACCGGCGGTGCAGATGCATGGGGCACGCCAGATGGCAGTGCCGCGACAGGCTCCAGCAGCAGCACAGACTGGTTGAACAACGCGCCTGCACCCCAGGCGGACCATTTCACTATTATGGATCCGTTCCATAAAACCTGGATTCCGCTGGATCACTGGGTCACCGAAGGGATCGACTGGGTCGTGAATCATTTCCGTCCGGTCTTTCAAAGCATTCGCGTACCGGTGGATTATATCCTCAGCGCGTTTCAACAGCTGCTGCTGGGCATGCCCGCGCCGGTGGCTATCGCGCTGTTTGCGTTAATCGCCTGGCAAATCGCCAGTCCGGCAATGGGCATTGCCACGCTGATTTCGCTGATCGCCATTGGCGCCATTGGTGCCTGGTCGCAGGCGATGATTACGCTGGCGCTGGTGCTCACCGCCCTGCTGTTTTGCATCATCATTGGCCTGCCTATGGGCATCTGGCTGGCGCGCAGTGAACGTGCGGCACGTATTGTGCGTCCGCTGCTGGACGCCATGCAGACCACACCGGCCTTCGTTTACCTGGTGCCGATTGTCATGCTGTTTGGTATCGGGAATGTCCCGGGCGTCGTCGTCACCATCATTTTTGCCCTGCCGCCCATTGTCAGGCTGACCATCCTGGGAATTAAACAGGTTCCTGCCGACCTGATCGAAGCCAGTGAGTCCTTTGGCGCCAGTCCGCGCCAGCTGCTGTTTAAGGTTCAGCTGCCGCTGGCCATGCCCACCATCATGGCGGGTGTGAATCAGACGCTGATGCTCGCCCTGTCGATGGTGGTGATTGCCTCCATGATTGCCGTGGGTGGACTGGGCCAGATGGTGCTGCGCGGCATTGGTCGTCTGGACATGGGCCTGGCCTCCGTGGGCGGCGTCGGCATCGTGATTCTGGCCATTATCCTTGACCGCCTGACGCAGTCGGTGGCGCGTGACAAACGCAGCCGTGGCCGTCGCCACTGGTATCACACCGGCCCTATTGGCCTGCTGACACGTCCTTTCCGTCAATCCTGAATCTTGAGTGCGGCAGTCAACTGCCGCCGTTATCGCGACAATAAAAACGAGGAATAATCATGCGCAAGACGCTCCCTGCTGCCGTTGCCATTCTGGCCACTTTCTCTGCTTCTCACGCTTTCGCGGCCGATCTGCCGGGTAAAGGCATCACGGTGAAACCGGTACAAAGTACGATTGCCGAAGAGACTTTTCAGACGCTGCTCGTGAGCCGGGGCCTGGAGAAGCTGGGCTATACCGTTGAGAAACCGAGCGAAGTGGATTACAACGTCGCCTATACCACCATCGCCTCGGGTGATGCGACCTTCCTGGCAACCAACTGGCGGCCACTGCATGACGATATGTATAAAGCAGCAGGCGGGAGCCAGGCGTTTTATCGCGAGGGAACCTATGTTTCCGGCGCGGCTCAGGGTTATCTCATCGACAAAAAAACGGCTGAAAAGTATCACATCACCAATATCGCCCAGTTGAAAGATCCCAAGATTGCCAGGCTTTTCGACAGCAATGGCGATGGCAAAGCGGATATGACCGGCTGTACGCCTGGCTGGGGCTGCGAGGCGGTCATTAACCACCAAAACACAGCTTATGGCCTGAGCAACACCGTCACCGCCAACATGGGCAACTATTCGGCGATGATCGCGGATACTCTGGCGCGCTTTAAACAGGGAAAACCTGTCCTTTACTACACCTGGACGCCTTACTGGCTGAGTGATGTGCTTAAACCGGGCCGCGACGTGGTCTGGCTGCAGGTGCCATTCTCTTCATTGCCGGGCGAACAGAAAGGCGTGGATACCAAACTGGCTAACGGCGCGAACTATGGCTTCCCGGTCAACACGATGCACATAGTGGCCAACAAAGCCTGGGCGGAAAAAAATCCCGCCGCCGCGAAACTGTTTGCTGAGATGACACTGCCGATTGGTGATATCAATGCGGAAAATGCCGCCATGCACGCAGGGCAAAATTCTGAAGAGGATATCAATCGCCACGTAGACGGTTGGATCAAGGGCCATCAGGCCCAGTTTGATAAGTGGATTAACGACGCGCGCGCCGCGACTCAATAAGGCTCGGCAGGCAGACGAAGGGCGGACACCTGTCTGCCCTTTTTCCGTTATGACTGATTAACAGGCGCATGACATAAACATAGCTCTCAAATAATTTTTTAGGTTATTATTAACGCCACTTTATTAATATTTACCTCTGCCTCCCTATGACAACATCTCGCCCTGGTTTAACGTCTGCACTGGTGGGACTGATGTCCGTTGCCACTGGCCTCTGTGTTGCCAGCAATTATTATATTCAGCCACTGCTTCATACCATTGCCCAACACTTTGACCTGTCGGTGGCGCTCGCGGGGTTCATTGTGACCAGCGCACAGCTTGGCTATGCCTGTGGGCTGCTGCTGCTGGTCCCGCTTGGCGATATGCTGGAACGGCGCGGCCTGATAGTGGGCATGATGGTGCTGGCGGCGGCGGGCATGGTGATCATTGCTCTCTCTTCCTCATTTCCCTTTCTGCTGTTAGGCACGGTGATCACAGGACTCTTTTCGGTGGCGGCCCAGATTCTGGTGCCGCTGGCCGCGACGCTGGCAGAGCCGGAAAAGCGGGGCAAAGTTACCGGCACGGTCATGAGCGGCTTGCTGCTGGGCATCCTGCTGGCGCGAACCGTTGCGGGCGGCCTGGCGCAGTTAGGTGGCTGGCAAACCGTATACTGGGTCGCCAGCGTATTTATGCTGCTGATGGCGATTGCGCTATGGCGCACGCTGCCGCGCATCACACCTTCTGTTTCATTGAATTATCCGCAATTGCTGATTTCCCTGTTTCGGCTGTATGCCGCCGATCCTGTGCTGCGCAACCGTTCCGTTACCGGCTGTCTTACCTTTGCGAATTTCAGCATCCTGTGGACATCAATGGCATTTCTGCTCTCTGCCACGCCTTACGGATTCTCGGAAGGAGAAATCGGGTTACTGGGACTGGTCGGCGCCGCCGGGGCACTGGCAGCCAGGAAAGCTGGCTCGCTGGCGGACAGAGGTCATGCCAAACTCACTACCAGCGCAGGCTTGCTGCTGATGTTGCTGTCCTGGGCGGCCATTGCCTGGGGCGCGCAGCAGCTTGTGGCGCTGATTGTCGGTATTTTAGTGCTGGATCTGGCAGTTCAGGCCGTGCACATCACCAATCAAAGCGTGATATACGCACGCCAGCCTGAGGCACGAAATCGACTGAATGCCGGTTATATGACCAGCTACTTTATTGGCGGTGCGCTAGGCTCATTGCTGTCGGCCAATGCCTACCATTTCGCGGGCTGGTATGGCGTCTGCGCGGCCGGTGCGACACTGACTTGCCTGAATTTACTGATCTGGTGGCGGAATCATCGCCTGGAACAAACGAATAGCCAGAATAGTGTGATTTAGCCTGTTCAGCGGAGTGTGAGTTTGCTATCGTTGGCCCAAAGTTATTCACGCCAGTTATTTTTTCTTTTGCAATCATTTGATGTCGTACCGTTTCACTGTACGACCAACGCGTATGAAATCGATGCGCAAAACCTTTACCCTGGGGTCAAGGACAGATCTTGAACTACCACAGTGCGACAGCCTGAGGATGACCTGTTAAGGCCAGAATACTCAGCAATGACGCTGCCACCGTGGTGATTATAAAAGTTGAAATTAGTGAGGTTTTTTCTAATGGAAAGTTCGTTTACGCCCATTGAGCAAATGTTAAATATCCGTGCCAATCGTCACACGGATTTCCCCTTCCAGGAAATTCTCCTGACGCGCCTTTGCATGCATATGCAGGGTAAATTGCTGGACAATCGCAACAAAATGCTTAAAGAACAGGGCATTAATGAAACCCTGTTTATGGCGTTACTGACGCTGGATGCGCAGGAAGACCAGAGCATTCAGCCTTCTGAGCTGAGCACCGCCCTGGGTTCCTCACGGACTAATGCCACGCGCATTGCCGATGAGCTGGAAAAACGGGGCTGGATTGAACGTCGTGAAAGCGCGCAGGATCGCCGTTGTCTGCATCTGCATCTGACCGACAAAGGCAATGCATTTCTGCAGCAGGTGCTGCCGCCTCAACATCAGAGCCTGCAATACCTGTGGTCTTCACTGACCGGTGATGAGAAGTCACAGTTGGAAAACATCACCCGCAAGCTGCTTACCCGTCTGGATAAGATGGAAGAAGATAAACTAACTGCTTCCCTGTCGCGGTAATAGCAAGATCTGCGACACAATCACCTGACGAAATCGTTATTTTAACCCTCTTTTATCCGGCCAGCGCTTAGTCGCTGGCTTTTTTGGCTCGGGCGATGGTGAAAACGGAGTTTAACCCGCCGATTAAGTGGAAAACGTGGAGAAATAAATGAGTGCATCAGAGGCGCAAAGCCCGCATCAGCCAGTAAATAACAAGAAGAAAAAGCGCAAAGGCGCGCTGCTATTACTGGCGCTGGTCGTCGTACTGCTTGGCATTGCGTGGGGCGTTTACTGGTACCTGGTGCTACGCCACTATCAGGAAACGGACGATGCTTACGTTGCCGGTAACCAGGTGCAGGTGATGGCCCAGGTCTCAGGCAGCGTCAATAAAGTCTGGTTTGATGATACCGATTTTGTCAAAAAAGGGGATGTGCTGGTATCGCTGGATAAAACCGACGCACAGCAGGCGTTTGAAAAAGCCCAGACCGGGCTGGCGACCAGCGTGCGCCAGGTACATCAGGAGATGATCAACGCGAAACAGTACCAGGCCACCATTGCGCTCCGTCAGACCGCGTTAGATCAGGCGCAGGCCGACCTGAAACGCCGCGAGCCGCTGGGCGCCTCTAACCTGATTGGGCGTGAAGAGCTGCAACATGCACGCGATGCCGTGGCTTCAGCGAAAGCGGAGCTGGATGTGGCGGTTCAGCAGTATAACGCGAACCAGGCGATGATCCTGAATACCTCTCTGGAAAACCAGCCTGCCGTGAAGCAGAGTGCGGCACAGCTGCGTGATGCCTGGCTGGCACTGCAACGTACTGACATTCGCAGCCCAATGGATGGCTATGTCTCGCGCCGCAGCGTGCAGGTTGGCTCGCAAATCAATACCAGTACGCCGCTGATGGCGGTGGTGCCTGCAACCGACTTGTGGGTAGACGCTAACTTCAAAGAGACCCAACTGGCTGGCGTGCGTATCGGCCAACCGGCAACCGTTGTGGCGGACATCTACGGTGACGATGTGGTTTACCACGGTAAAGTTGTCGGTCTGGACATGGGAACCGGAAGCGCGTTCTCCTTGCTGCCGGCGCAAAACGCCACCGGTAACTGGATCAAAGTGGTTCAACGTCTGCCGGTCCGTATTGAGTTGAATCAGGACGAAGTGGCTAAACATCCTCTGCGTATCGGGCTGTCAACATTGGTAGAAATTGATACCGATAATAAAGACGGCAGCGCACTGGCTACCAGCGTTCGTCAGCAGGCTGCCTACAGCAGCAACGCCCTGGCCATTGACCTTGCACCGGTTGATAAGCTGATTACCGATATCGTCCACGCGAACGCCGGATGATCACCCGGAGGCTGTAATGGCACAAGCACCGCTTAAAGGGATGCCGCTGGTCTTAATGACCATTGCGCTCTCCCTGGCGACGTTCATGCAGGTTCTGGATTCCACCATTGCGAACGTTGCTATACCGACCATTGCGGGTAATCTGGGGGCCTCAAACTCCCAGGGGACCTGGGTCATCACGTCTTTCGGGGTGGCAAACGCCATCTCGATTCCGATAACGGGTTGGCTGGCCAAACGCATCGGTGAAGTCAAACTCTTTACCTGGTCGACCATCCTGTTTGCGCTGGCTTCCTGGGCCTGCGGCATGTCCGAAAGCCTGGAAATGCTGATTTTCTTCAGGATAATTCAGGGGATCGTTGCAGGTCCGTTGATTCCGCTGTCGCAAAGCCTGCTGCTGAATAATTATCCGCCCGCAAAACGCAGTATCGCCCTGTCACTCTGGGCGATGACGGTGATTGTGGCCCCCATATGTGGCCCCATTCTCGGCGGCTGGATCAGTGATAACTATCACTGGGGCTGGATCTTCTTTATCAACGTGCCGATTGGTGTTGTGGTCATCATGCTCACGCTGCAAACCCTGCGTGGTCGTGAAACCGCTACCCAGATCCGCCCCATTGATACCGTTGGCCTGGTGCTGCTGGTGGTCGGGGTTGGCTCGTTGCAGGTGATGCTGGATCGCGGTAAAGAGCTGGACTGGTTTAGCTCAACAGAAATTATTGTGCTGACGATTGTCGCGGTGCTGGCGCTGGTGATGCTGTTGATTTGGGAGTTAACAGACGATCACCCGATAGTCGATCTGTCGCTGTTTAAATCGCGTAACTTCACCATAGGCTGCTTATCCATTAGCCTGGCCTACATGCTCTATTTTGGATCGATCGTTCTCTTGCCGCAGTTGCTGCAGGAGGTCTACGGTTATACCGCGACCTGGGCAGGGCTGGCCTCAGCGCCGGTCGGGATTATCCCGGTTATCCTGTCGCCCATCATTGGTCGGTTCTCCCATAAGCTTGATATGCGGAAACTGGTCACCTTCAGTTTCATCATGTATGCCATTTGTTTCTACTGGCGCGCTTACACGTTTGAACCGGGCATGGACTTTGGCGCGTCGGCCTGGCCACAGTTTATTCAGGGCTTCGCGGTCGCCTGCTTCTTTATGCCACTTACCACAATTACGCTGTCGGGTTTGACACCCGACCGGATGGCGGCGGCATCCAGTTTGTCGAACTTCGTGCGTACGCTGGCGGGTTCGATAGGGACGTCGATCACCACCACGATGTGGACGGATCGTGAGGCAATGCATCACAGTAATCTCAGCGAATCGGTGACGCCTTATAACGTTAATGCGCAGCAGATGTACAGTCAGCTTGAGGGGATGGGCATGACGCATCAGCAGGCCTCAGCGTACATCGCTCAGCAGATCACCAATCAGGGATTGATCATTTCCGCCAACGAGATTTTTTGGGCGTCGGCGGGCGTCTTTCTGGTGCTGCTGGTGCTGATCTGGTTTGCCCGTCCGCCCTTTACCGCCGGTGGCGGTGGTGGTGGTGCGCACTAGACGAACGCGATGGGGTTCTGGCGTGGAAGTCACGCCCGCCAGAACCCGTTTTTACGCCCAGCGCGTCGCTTTCATATCCATCACGAACCGGTATTTCACGTCACCTTTTAGCATTCGCGTAAAGGCTTCTTCGACCTGCTCTCCACGAATCATCTCAATGTCTGCGGTGATGTTGTTGTCGCCGCAGAAATCCAGCATCTCCTGGGTTTCTTTAATGCTGCCGATGGACGAGCCGCTGATACTTAAACGACGGAACACCATTGGCGTCACGTTCGGTGAAGCGTGCGGACTGTCGGGAATGCCCACCAGCACCAGGCGGCCATTGGTTTTGAGCGTCGCCAGATAAGGGTCAAGATCGTGCGGGGCCGCCACGCAGTCAACGATAAGATCCAGCGCGTTCTGGCTGGCCTGCATAGCCTGAGCATCGCGTGATACCACCACATGACGGGCACCGAGACGGCGGGCATCCGCGGCTTTGTCAGCCGACGTGGTGAAAAGCGTCACCTCAGCTCCCAGCGCACTCGCCAGCTTCACCGCCATGTGGCCTAACCCACCCAGGCCAATCACGCCAACCTTATCGCCCGTTTTCACGTTAAAATGGCGCAGCGGTGACCAGACAGTGACGCCTGCGCACAGCAACGGCGCAACACCGGCCAACGGCAGGTGCTGTGGCACCGAAACCACGAAGTCCTGATCGACCACCACGTGCTCAGCATAGCCGCCTCGGGTAGATTCACCGGTGTATTTATCCGTACCGTTATAGGTCGCAGTGAAACCGGCTTCACAATATTGTTCTTCCTGCTGCTGACAGAAATGACAGGTGCGGCAGGAATCCACCATCACGCCCACGCCAACAATATCACCCGGCGTAAATCGGGTGGCAGCGCTACCGGTTTCGCTCACCCGTCCAACGATTTCGTGTCCTGGCACCAGGGGATAATGGCTTACCGCCCATTCGTTGCGTGCCATATGCAAATCTGAGTGGCAAACGCCACAGTAAAGGATTTCTATCCGGACATCCTGCGGTTGAAGCGGACGCAGCGCGATCTGGCCGGCGGTAAGGGGCTGGGTCGCATCGTGCGCGATCAATGCATTAATTTTCATGGTGCCTCTCATAGTGACTGGCTTTTGATAACGGAGGGCGGCAAACTCTACTTAAATAGAGCCATTATTGATAGTAGTTACCATTTGGTGACCATAAAGGAGGGAGAAGACGATGCCTGCCTGGGTAGAGGGTAAACTGGTTTTTTATGTGGATTCACCGCCGCGCCGACTCATGGATCTTTTTTCTGCCAAGTGGAATCCGATGGTGCTGCATGCGCTGTATCACTGGCCGGGAGGCCGCGCACGCACGGGCGAGTTGCAGCGAAGTTTGCAGGGGATATCAAAAAAGATGTTGTTTCAGACGCTGAAGGAGCTGGAGCAGCGCGGATTGATCACCCGCCATGTTTACGACGTGATCCCACCCAAAGTCGACTATGCGTTAACGGCGCTGGGCCAGACCTTCGCGGAACCGGTAGAGCAGCTGTATCAATGGGGGCTGGATAATCAACGGGCGCTTGATGAGATGGACGAACATGTTGATCAGGCTACGTCCGACGTCGGGCACGGTAAGGCGGGGTAACAGGCTGGCGGAGCATCTTTCACGCCCCGCCGGGAACACTGAACCTGTATGGCACGTTTCACGGCGCCATACATCCGCTGACATCAGGCGTTCTGACGCCACCATTCGGCCAGCAGAACGCCGGTAGCGACGGAGACGTTCAGACTTTCCACGTTGCCGGTGCCGCCAATCGACACGCTCATATCGCCCTGCTGGAACGTGCTGTCAGACAAGCCTTCACGCTCCTGACCCAGCACCAGTACCATTTTGGCCGGTAGCACCGCGTCAGACAGGGATGTGCCCTGATGGCTCGAGGTCGTCACGATGGTGTAACCCGCTTTTCGGAAGGCTTCGAGGCCTTCATTAAAGGTTGCGCCGCTGATAGCCTGAACGTGTTCAGCGCCGCCTTCCGCCGTGCGAACCGCTGCACCGGATTCCAGCAGCGAGGCATCGTTAACCAGCAGACCTTTCACACCAAAGTGCGCGCAGCTGCGCATGATCGCGCCAAGGTTATGGGGATTGCTGACATCTTCAAGCGCCAGTACACAGTCTTTGCTTTCGGCCTTGTTAAGCCATTCTGCTACGTCCATGCCCATGCGTTTCTTGATCAGGAAGCAGACGCCGCCGTGGTGTTCAGTACCGGAAGCTTTGGTGATCTCTGCGTCATCGACCACGTGGTAGGCTTTGCGGTTAGCCGCCAGCCAGCGCAGCGCATCGCGGAAACGTGGCGTCACGCTTTGCACAAACCAGGCGCGAACGATGCATTCAGGACGGCTCTGGAACAGCGCCTGACAGGCGTTTTCACCGTAAACGCGGGTTTCTTCCAGACGCTGGCGACGAATCTGCTCAACGTCAACCACGCCTTTACCGCTAATCCCTGGGTTTTCCGGTTTGTTGTCTTCCACGACCGGCGCGCGGGAGACGGTGCGCCATGGGGAATCACTGCTGCCGTAAGCATCACGATTGTCGCTGCCGCGATCGTTGCGGCGCGGTGCGCTGTCACTGCGGCGTGGCGCGCTATCGCTGCGACGGCCTGTGCCGCGACCGCCTTCTTCACTACGCTCAGTGCGCGGGCCGGATGAACGACGATTGTCTTCACGGCGAGCAGCAGGACGGCCACCTTTGCCTGTACGAGGATTCGGCGCGCGCGCGCTTTGCTCATCTTCGCCACGCACATACATGACTTTGACCTTACCACTTTTGCCTTTAAATTCGTCGTTCATTTCTTCCTCCTGCATTGAGAGCGCGAAGATTACCTGATGTGACTGCGCTTAGCTATCAACTATTGTACCTATAGAGCAATCCACATTGAGACGATCTTACCACCCTTTCATAATGGACAATATTGAGCAAAGTGCTCTAGTTCATTATCAGAGGTTTATATGAATACGGTATGCACGTCTTGTCAGGCAACCAATCGCGTTCCCGAAGAACGGCTTGCCGATGGTGCCAAATGTGGTCGTTGCGGCGAAAGCCTGTTCTCTGGCGAGGTCATCAACGCTACCGCCGCCACGCTGGACAGCTATCTGCAGGACGATCTGCCGGTCGTGGTGGACTTTTGGGCGCCATGGTGCGGCCCCTGCGTTAATTTTGCCCCGGTGTTTAAAGACGTCGCACAGGAGCGCAGCGGCAAGGTGCGCTTCATTAAAGTGAATACGGAGGCCGAACCGGCGCTGAGCAGTCGCTTCCGCATTCGCAGCATTCCTACTATTATGGTCTTTAAGAAAGGTGAGATGGTGGACATGCTAAACGGTGCCATGCCGAAAGCGCCCTTCAACGAGTGGCTCGACGAATCCCTGTAAGCGCAAAAGGCCAGCCCTTGCTGGCCTTTTCCCTTTGTCCGACGCTTCGATTACACTACGCTTTTTCCTGTCCTGAATAATCATGTCTGAAAATGCCGTTTTGCGTTTACGTGCTCAACGTCTGGCCCGCGCCACACGTCCCTTTCTGGCGCGTGGAAACCGTGTGCTTCGTTGCCAGGGATGCCTGTTGCCGGAAAAACACTGTCTGTGCGCCAGCATTCGTGTGCAGTCTGCCCGCAGTCGCTTTTGTCTGGTGATGTTTGATACCGAACCGATGAAGCCAAGTAATACGGGCCGGTTGATCGCCGACGTCTTGCCAGATACCCAGGCCTTTGGCTGGTCACGCACCGAGCCCGATCCTTTACTGCTGCAGGCCGTGGCCAGTGAGGCTTATCAGCCCCTTGTGGTTTTCCCTGAATCTTACGCCGATGAAGGTCGCAAGATTGTGCATTCGCCGCCGCTGTCAGGTAAACCGCCGCTGTTTATCATGCTGGATGGTACCTGGAATGAAGCCCGCAAGATGTTTCGTAAAAGCCCCTGGCTTGACCGCTTTCCGGTGATCTCGCTTAATGTCACGGCACCGTCCCGCTACAGGCTGCGCGAAGCGCATGGCGAAGGTCAGCATTGCACCGCAGAGATTGCCGCGGCGCTGCTGCACCAGGCCGGCGACCGTGCGGCTGGCGAGGCATTGACCCTGCACTTTGAGCAGTTCCGTCAGGCCTATCTTGCCGGTAAGCCGCATCATCCCGGCCAGGAGAAGTAACACTCGCCCTGGCAGGCCGATTGTCATTATTCAGGCTGGGATCTGCCCGACGGTAAAAAAGCCTAAAAGCGTTTACACTCCCCTAAATGCCGACGAATGGAGAAGGTGATGAGTCAACGTGGACTGGAAGCGCTGTTAAGACCAAAATCAATTGCGGTAATCGGCGCCTCGGTCAAGCCGGGACGGGCAGGCTATTTTATGATGCGTAATCTGCTGGCGGGCGGCTTTAGCGGCCCGGTGTTGCCGGTGACGCCAAAATATAAAGCCGTTAGCGGCGTGCTGGCCTGGCCTGATATTCACAGTTTGCCCTTCGCCCCCGACCTGGCGGTGATCTGTACCCATCACAAAAGAAATCTGACGCTGTTACAACAGCTTGGCGAGAAAGGCTGTAAAGCCTGCATCATCCTCTCCGCCCCCGCCAGTCAGCTCGCCGAGTTAAAAGCCTGCGCCAGCCGCTGGCAGATCCGATTGTTAGGCCCAAACAGTCTGGGATTGCTGGCCCCGTGGCAGGGGCTTAACGCCAGCTTTTCTCCTGTTCCCATCGCCAAAGGCCGTATTGCGTTCATATCGCAGTCATCAGCCGTCTCCAACACCATTCTTGACTGGGCGCAGCAACGTAACCTGGGGTTTTCATGGTTTATCGCCTTAGGCGACAGCCTGGATACCGACGTGGACGATCTGCTGGATTTTCTGGCCCGTGACGGCAAAACCAGCGCGATTCTGCTTTATCTTGAACACCTTAGCGATGCCCGCCGGTTTGTCTCGGCCTCCCGTAGCGCATCCCGTAACAAACCTATTTTGATTATCAAAAGCGGCCGCAGTCGGCAGGCACAGGCGCTGCTTGGTACGCACAGCGGTCTCGATGCCGCCTGGGATGCGGCGATCCAGCGTGCGGGCTTGTTACGGGTGCAGGATACGCACGAGCTGTTCACCGCAGTTGAGTCCCTGAGCCATATGCGTCCACCACGCGGGCACCGGCTGATGATTATCAGCAATGGCGCGGCTCCCGCCGCGCTGGCGTTAGATGAACTCTATGCCCGCAACGGTAAGCTCGCCACGCTGGGCGAGCAAACGATAGAGCAGCTTAGTGCCGTTCTGCCGGAGGGCGTCGGGCACGGCAATCCGGTCGATTTAAAGGACGATGCAACGCCGGAACGCTATCTGGCCTGCCTGGCCGTCCTGCTCGACAGCCATGATTTAGATGCCCTGATGATTATTCATGCCCCCAGCGCTGTTGCCCCGGCGACCGAAACCGCAGAGAAAATCATTCAGCTTATTCATCAGCATCCGCGCGGAAAACAGCTCACGCTGTTGACCAACTGGTGCGGCGAATTCTCCTCTCAGGCGGCGCGCCGTGCTTTTACTCAGGCCGGCATTCCCACCTGGCGAACGCCGGAGGGCACCGTCACCGCCTTTATGCATCAGGTTGAATACCGGCGTAACCAGAAATTGTTGCGGGAAACCCCCGCCCTGCCGGTAAACCTGACCCAGGACAGCGCTCAGGCCCACCAGTTGCTGTCTCAGGCGCTGGATAAGGGCATCCTGTCGCTGGATACGCACGAAGTGCAGCCCGTTCTTAAAGCTTACGGCCTCGCGACGTTACCCACCTGGATAGCAAAAGACAGTGAGGACGCCGTCACGATTGCTGAACAAACCGGCTATCCGGTCGCGCTGAAGCTCCGTTCGCCCGATGTGGCGCATAAGTCCGAAGTGCAGGGCGTCATGCTCTACCTGCGTAACGCCGCCGAAGTTAAACGCGCGGCGGACGCGATTATTGACCGGGTCAGGCAGACGCTGCCGCACGCGCGTATTGAAGGACTGGTGGTGCAGAGCATGGCGAACCGGGCTGGTGCCCAGGAGCTGCGGATTGTGGTGGAGCAGGATGCGCTGTTTGGCCCCATCATCATGCTGGGTGAAGGCGGCGTAGAGTGGCAGGCAGAGAAACAGGCGGCGGTTGCTTTGCCGCCGCTGAATATGACCCTGGCGCGCTATCTGGTGATCCAGGCAATAAAAAGCGGCAAGGTCCGCAGCCGAAGTGCCTTGATTCCGCTTGATGTAGCTGGCCTGAGCCAACTGCTGGTTCAGGTCTCTAACCTGGTGGTAGATTGCCCGGAAATACAACGGCTGGATATTCATCCGCTGCTGGCGGCAGGTAGCGATTTCACCTTACTGGACGTTACGCTGACGCTTGCGCCTTTTGACGGTGATAACGAAACGCGTCTGGCCATCCGACCCTATCCTCAGCACCTGGAAGAACAGGTCGAGTTGAAGGACGGTCAGCACTGCTTATTCCGCCCTATCCTGCCGGAAGATGAACCGCTGCTGCGTGACTTTATCAGCCAGGTGACGAAAGAAGATCTCTACTACCGCTACTTTAGCGAAATTAATGAATTCACCCATGACGATTTGGCCAATATGACGCAGATTGACTACGACCGGGAAATGGCGATTGTCGCCGTTCGGCAGCATCAGGGGCAGCCAGAAATCATCGGTGTGACCCGCGCGATTTCGGATGCCGACAACGTTGATGCCGAGTTTTCGGTACTGGTGCGCTCCGATCTTAAAGGGCTGGGGATGGGAAGACGTTTACTGGAAAAAATGATCCGTTACACCCGCGCGCATGGCCTGCAACAACTGAACGGCATTACCATGCCCGGCAACCGCGGCATGGTGACGCTGGCGAAAAAACTCAACTTTGACGTGGATGTCCAAATGGACGATGGCATCGTCAGTCTTAAGCTTTTGTTACAGGATAATGTCAGTTTGCCGTGTAGAGAAAAGTAAAAATCGCCCAGTTCGTCGTGGTTGATGTTATTATTTAGCGTTATGACCCTGATTTGGTGGCAAAAGGCCATACAATGAACCGAGAAGAAGTGCACTGTGATGTTGTCTAAATTTAAACGCAATAAACACCAACAACACCTCGCACAGCTGCCTAAACTGTCACAATCTGTTGCGGATGTGTCGACGCTTTATTCGCCCGCCGAATTTCGTGAGACGCTTTTGGAAAAGATTGCGTCAGCGCAATCGCGCATTTGTATCGTCGCACTCTATCTGGAAAATGACGATGCGGGCCGCGCCGTCATGAATGCACTGTATGCTGCGAAACTCGCTCGCCCACAGCTCGACATCAGTATTTTAGTCGACTGGCACCGTGCCCAACGTGGCCGTATTGGTGCTGCACGAGGCGTGACCAATGCCGACTGGTATTGTGAGATGGCCCAACAGCATCCCGACCACGTCATTCCTGTCTACGGCATTCCGGTTAATACTCGCGAGGCACTCGGAGTACTGCATCTGAAAGGCTTCATCATTGATGATACGCTGCTCTACAGCGGGGCCAGCCTGAATGACGTTTACCTGCATCAGCACGATAAATATCGCTACGATCGCTACCAGCTCATTCGTAATCCCGCGCTGGCCGATACCATGTTTGAATGGATCAACCACCATTTAAAAGACGCCGAGGCCGTCAATCGCCTGGACTATGCTGAGCGTCCTTCCAGTCCGGAAATTAAAAATGAAACGCGTCAGTTTCGTCAGGACCTGCGCGGGTTCAACTATCAGTTTGAAGGCAACGCCGGCAACGATGAACTCACCGTGACGCCACTGGTCGGCCTGGGCAAGCGTAGCCTGCTGAACAAGACCATTTTCCATTTGATGCCCTGCGCTGAAAAGAAGCTCACCATCTGCACGCCTTATTTCAACCTGCCTGCGCTGCTGGTGCGCAATATCATTGGCCTGCTACGTCAGGGGCGTGACGTTGAGATCATCGTGGGTGATAAAACAGCGAATGACTTCTATATCGCACCCGATCAGCCATTTAAGATCATCGGTGCACTGCCCTACCTCTACGAAATTAACCTGCGTCGCTTTTTAAGCCGGCTGCAGTACTACGTTAGCAACGGGCAGCTGACCGTACGTTTATGGAAAGACGGTGAAAACAGCTATCACCTGAAAGGAATGTGGGTTGACGATGAGTGGCAGCTCATTACAGGCAACAATCTTAATCCCCGCGCCTGGCGGCTGGATCTCGAGAATGCGGTACTGATCCACGATCCGCATCAGCAGTTGGCCGAACAACGACAGCATGAGCTGATGCTGATCCGTCAACATACCACGGTCGTTGGACACTTTCGCGAGCTGGAGAGCATCGCTGACTACCCGGCGAAAGTGCGTAAGCTGATTCGCCGTCTACGCCGTATTCGTATTGACCGCCTCATCAGCCGCATACTGTAAACCCTCAGAATGCCGCAGCCTGCCTGCGGCACTCCTTTCCTCTGCTACAGCTTAATTCCTTTCCCATGCCGGTGGAGCAGCAGCGAAACCAGAAACGCCAGCGCGCCCATTGCAGACACGTACCAGAAGAAGGTGGTCTCCATCCCTTTGTGCTTCATCAGTAACGCCACGTACTCTGCAGACCCACCGAAGATCGCATTCGCCACCGCATAAGACAGCCCGACGCCCAGGGCTCGCACCTGCGGCGGAAACATCTCAGCTTTCAGAATCCCACTGATCGAGGTGTAAAAGCTGGTAATAAGCAGTGCCAGCATAATCAGAACAAATGCCATGCCCGGACTCTGTACGTTTTGCAGCAGGGTAAGGATGGGTACGGTACAGATTGCTGCACCGGCACCGAAAATCATCATGGACGTGCGTCGGCCTATTTTATCCGACAAACCGCCAATAACGGGCTGCAGCAGCATATAGACGAAGAGCACACCGGTCATCAATGCACTGGCGGTTTTCGCATCCATACCAGAGGTATTTACCAGATACTTTTGCATGTAGGTTGTAAAAGTGTAAAAGCTCAACGAACCGCCCGCCGTAAAGCCCAGCACCATCAGGAAGGGTTTGGTGTGATTACGTAACAGGCCAATGACGCTACCGGCATCCCGATGCTCACGGCTCTGTTTATCGGACGTTTCGTCCAGAGAGCGGCGCAGCCATAACGCCACCACGGCCAGCGCAGCGCCTAAAAAGAACGGGATGCGCCAGCCCCATGTGCGTAGCTCCTGGTCGGTTAAGATGAACTGCAGCACCACCACCGTCAGCACAGCGGCTAACTGCCCACCAATTAAGGTGACGTATTGAAAGGAGGCATAAAAGCCTTTGCGCCCTTCCAGGGCCACTTCACTCATATAGGTTGCACTTGTGCCGTACTCCCCGCCCACCGACAGCCCCTGGAACATACGAGCCAGTAACAGCAGGGCTGGCGCGGCTATCCCAATGCTGTTGTAACCCGGCAGACAGGCGATGACCAGCGATCCGAAACACATCATACAGACAGAAATCAGCATGGATTTTTTTCGCCCGTGGCGGTCACCAATATAGCCAAATAACCATCCGCCAATCGGCCTCATTAAAAAGCCTGCGGCAAACACGCCTGCCGTCTGGAGTAACTGGGTTGTCGTATCGCCTTGCGGAAAGAAGATATGGGCAAAGTAGAGTGAGAAAAACGAGTACACATAAAAGTCGAACCATTCGACGAGATTACCTGAGGATGCACCTACTATGGCCCAGATACGTTTTTTTCTGTCGAGCAACTGCGATTGTGGATTTTTGATCACATCTGACATGCTATGCCTCGGCTCCATGCTGATAAGCAGCGTTAAAGCGTTGAGTAAAGCATGGACGGGTATAAAACGGAAAGAGGTGTTGGTTCTGGATGACAAAATGTGACTTATGTTGTTAATTTGCTGTAACAACTGAAAGTGTCAGACCACCGCGCCAGCCCGCTACGGATATCAAAAACGACCGACCTTTCTCTACAACATGTGTACGAGCAGTGCAGACAGGCCGGTGTTTTAGTGTTTTAGTGCATCAGAACGTCGTGACTACCGTGACGCCTGGTGATTCAAACTTATCCATATTGATTAACGCTTCTATGGATTGCTCGAGGCTGATGGTACGGCCAATGAGCTTTTGAGGACAGAGTTTACCGGTGGCGATCATGTTCATCATGTCGCCGTAACGATGAGCCTGCATGCCGTGACTGCCAATAATCTCCAGTTCGTTAGCAATAACGCTGGCCATTGGAATGGGCGGTGCACTGTGTTCGCCCGCCATCAGGCCTATCTGGATGTGCCTGCCTCTTTTTCTTAGGGAATGAATGGAGTTCACGCAGGTCACAGTATGACCCAGCGCATCCAGTGACACATGTGCTCCGCCTTGGGTGATTTCTCTGATGGCTTCCGCCACATTGTGCACGCGAGCGCCATTTACTACGGCAACTGCACCCAAATCACGGGCCAGCTGCAGCTTTTCATCCGAAATATCCACCGCCACCACGTTTGCCCCGAGCGCATTCGCGATCATGATGGCGGAAAGTCCCACACCGCCACAGCCGTGCACGGCAAGCCACTGCCCTGCCGACGTTCTTCCCTGATCGACCACTGCCCTGAACGAGGTAATAAAACGGCACCCGAGACTGGCTGCGGTAGTGAAGTTCAGCGTGTCCGGCAGTGCGATAAGATTTAAGTCGGCCTGCTTTATCGCTACGTATTCGGCGAACGATCCCCAGTGCGTGAAGCCAGGCTGGAACTGATGGTCACAGACCTGCTGATTACCGGTATGACATTCGTGACAAAAGCCGCACCCCGATACAAAGGGTACCGTGACATTATCGCCCGGCCGCCATTTAGTCACCGCGTTGCCAACGGCTTCAATTGTGCCTGCGAATTCGTGTCCCGGCACATGAGGCAGAGGAATATCGGGATCGTGCCCGACCCAGCCGTGCCAGTCACTTCGGCAAACACCGGTGGCTTTGACCCGAATCACCACGCCGTGCGGCTCGGGAGTAGGGTCCGGGACCGTTTGCAGCATCGGCGGCGACAGAAATGACTCGTATATCACTGCTTTCATCAGTAACCCCTCATCGTAGGCGTTCATAAAATTATACCTTTCGATCCGGAAATTACTTTTCATCTGTTGCAGGTGGATAATTATTTATGAAATTATCTTTCATAAAATACACGATGGTTGAGTGGATATTTCAGGTGAGTCTTCTTGATAAGAAAGATCTGGCGCTGCTGCGTTACCTGCAGCAGGACGGCAGGGTATCGAGTCTTAAACTTTCACAGGATTTGGATGTTAGCCCGGCTTCTGCATGGCGACGTCTGAAACGGCTTGAGGATGAGGCGTTTATTGAGGGTTATCAGGCGGTGGTTAACCGCAGAAAAGTGGGCTTTGCCGTGATGGCATTTGTCCGTCTGGTCTGTAGCCAGCACAGTGAAGCGGCAACGCGGGATTTTGAAGACAGGATCAATGCCAATCCCTATGTGCTTTCCTGCCACAACATTACCGGTGAAGCTGATATCCTTTTACAGGTCGTGGCGCGCGACTTAGACCATTACAGTCTTTTTATCGAAAAGGAACTGCGTAAATTACCGGGGATACTGAGTATTAATTCTTCGATTTCACTCAGAGAAGTGAAGAAAACGCATCCGCTACCGGTTTAACGGTGTCGCGATTTTGCAGGATGCAATGCAAAGTTGCTTTTCACTCGTTCTACCCTTCATAGCTGGGTAGTCGGTAAATTCCTTGTTGCCTGATTAATGATGTCGGTTAAAAAAACAGCTATTGCATTGTGCTGGATCTCAAACAGAGAAGGAATGCGGTGGATTGCGGTCAGGTACTCGCGGCTTTTGTAGCGATGGCGTTTGTTGTATCACGATGATCAGGCGGTTCGTCGTCTTTGGGCAGGGGGTGCAGGTATATGACGCCGGGCGCGGCATGCCATTCGGCTTTCTCACGCGCCATTTTATCCCGATCCGGCGGTTTTAATGACGCGGAAGGCGCTCGCGCGGTCCCGGCCGTGTAGGACAGCCGGCCTGACGACCCGCTTTTCACCGGTTACGCACGTAAAAAAGCCCTGAACGTCAGTTCAGGGCTTCTTCACTTGTTTGATGCCTGGCAGTTCCCTACTCTCGCATGGGGAGACCCCACACTACCATCGGCGCTACGGCGTTTCACTTCTGAGTT
>Ga0157357_1000014_pt1 | contig 119177 bp, 121 predicted proteins | sample AttcapACBM1_FD_111485 | JGI IMG/M metagenome (GOLD analysis project Ga0157357, IMG submission 111485) | Fungus gardens microbial communities from leaf cutter ant in Botucatu, State of Sao Paulo, Brazil - Atta capiguara ACBM1 | ecosystem: Host-associated > Fungi > Mycelium > Unclassified ... | reverse complement strand
TGCGTCTCAGAACCGTTTTGAGTCCACCATCAGCAACCTGAACAACACCGTAACCAACCTGACCGCGGCCCGCAGCCGTATCCAGGATGCGGATTACGCAACGGAAGTGTCGAACATGTCCCGTGCGCAGATCCTGCAGCAGGCCGGTTCTTCTGTACTGGCCCAGGCCAACCAGGTACCACAGACCATGCTGTCTCTGCTGCGTTAATCGCCGCAAAACCTGTATTAATAAAAACGCCCTCATTTCTGAGGGCGTTTTTTTGCTTAATCGCTTTAATTAGCCCGGTTTACTGTAGCTAATGTCCCGCTAAGTTAGTCGCTTACACTTCTACAATAGTCTGATATGGGTGATCTATGTGCGTGCAGATTTTGCTGATGCACAACCAGAGGATATCAGATGAGCAGGCTTTTAATTAGCATCGACAGATTCGAGCACTTTTCCATTCACGTTAATGAAGCGCTCGATATCATTGATGTTTTTTTGTCCTTAGGATGGCAGGTTGACGTCGTTACCAGTACGTACGGTAAGACGGTGTCATTTGAACTGGAAAGGCTCAGACAGAATCCAGACTTTCGCATCATCAGCGAAAAGCTGGGCACTTTGGCCGATGAGTATGGGCTTATCCTGGTTTACAAAGGTTTTTTTAGCCAGAAACTCCTGTCTTCTGTTGGGTTATTTTCCAGAACCGCGCCCGTTATTTTCCGGCATTTTTACGACTATCACGATGTTTATATGCCATGGGGCGTTGAGCTTGAGAATCAGCTTGCTTCACTCTCTCTCAGCCTGTCGCCGGCGATCTCTGAGCGATTACTCCAGAACGGCCTTCTACCCGATCAGGTAGAGGTTTTACCCTATACTTTCTCCCCTGCATTCAATGCATTCGGGCAGCGTAGGATTCGCACAGAATTGAAAAAGGTGCTTTATTTTGCGCCTGATATTTCTGCCGAAATGTATGAACTGCAGCAGCAGCTCAAAGCACAAGCAATCAGCCTGGAATGGTTCGATTGCAGCCAGCCTGTCAGCCGTATTGAGCCTGAGTGGCTCAATAATTATGATGCCGTTATCGGAAGTGATGAGATTGTGGCGAAATCACTCATCCTCGGTATTCCTGTGTTTCTCGCCTCTACAAATTATGTTGAAGGCTATTTAGGAGAGCATAATTTTAGTGAGTTCGATAAATCACATTTTACTGTCGTTAACCTGCAGTTTTGTCCTGATGCGGATGAATGGATTGAATTACTTAAACGTGGCTTCAAGGATGCACTGCAGTGGACGCTTGCAAATGAAGACCGCTTCCGAAATCAGTGGGACCTGTCTTGTGCCATCGACAAAATCATTAGCCTGCCACTTGTAGCCAAAAAATGGTCTATGGATGAACGCGCGCATCACGCTTTGCGTTTCCATAGCCAGTCAGTATTGTCATGGGTAGACAAAAACTATTCTATAGAGCAGTGGCTTAAAGAGAGGCGTATTACGGACGCCCGTCGGGCAGCATTACTCTCGTTTATTGGAGCCGTTCCAGAAAGTGGTCACATCGGCGTCGTCATCGTTAATGAAAAAGGCAACGCAGCTGACTGCAAACGTTCTCTGGCTGCGGTCAGGGAGCAAACACTGCCGCCCTCGACAATAAGCTTATTAAGCGATGATGATGTCGTTTTAGATGAAGGAACTTTTGCGCGATGTGAAAAGGGCTGGCTGGCTGAACTTAACCACTTGCTCAAAGACACAAGCGCGCCTTCCACATTTATTGTTGTCATGGCGGGAGATGAGCTTTTACCGGATGCCTTGTTGCTCATGGCTGAACACCGTTTGCGCTATCCGGATACCGCCTTCTGGTATTGCGATGAGAGCTTTAACGATGAAAACAATGAACCCGGCGTCATACTGCGACCCGCGCCTAATATCGATCTGTTAAGAAGCACGCCTTACGTGGGCCGCACGCTGATGTTTGACAAACATAAGGCGCAGGCAGCAGGGGGGATCACCGATGAAATGAATCCCCTCGGACTTTATCAACTTCTTTGGCAATGCATTGAACAGCAAGGGCCGGGTGCACTTGGTCATCTGTCAGAAGTGGTGGTAAAGAGCAGTAAAGATAACGGCCGCTGGTTCGAGGAAAGCCATTACAGCGCAGCCTATCAGGACGTTGTTAAAGCACATTTACAACGTTTAGGGATTACGGCATCACTTGACGCCGGGATGAATCTGGGCACGATGCGGGTGCGTTATCACTGGGATGCTAAACCGCTGGTTTCAATTATTATTCCCACCCGCGACCACGCCGCCTTATTACGTACCTGTATTGACACGTTGATGGAGAAAACGCGCTATCCCTATTATGAATTGCTGATTGTTGATAACCAGTCAGTGGACGAACAGGCGTGCGCATTTCTTAACGATCTTGAAAAATTAAATATCGAACAAATCAAGGTCCTACGCTATGACGCGCCGTTCAACTTTGCAGCCATAAATAATCGTGCTGCGGAACAGGCACGAGGCGACATACTGCTGTTTCTCAATAACGACTGCCAAATTACCCATCCGGACTGGCTTGATGCACTGCTCGAACATGCCTTGCGTCCGGAAATTGCCTTGGCGGGCGCTCGTCTGGAGTATCAGGATGGCCGGATACAGCATGGCGGCTTTCTGCTCGGCGTACAGAATGGTGTAGACAGCCCCTGGGATGGTGTTGATGGTGAAGCCAGAGGCTTCCAGCGTTATCTGCAAACTGAGCACAATCTCGCCGCGGTAAGCGCATCTTGCATGATGGTTCGCAAATCGGTCTTTTTTAGTCTGGGTGGATTTGCTGAACAAGAGTATCCCCTGTATTTCGCGGATGTTGATCTGGGCCTACGCGCTTTACAGCAAGGTTACCTGAACGTCTGGACACCATGGTCGCGCGTTCGTCATATGGGCGGAGCAACCCGACTGATGACGGAAAAATTCCATGTGCAGGAAAGACCTTTTCTTCACGATTACAGCAAGCTTCGCAGCCAATGGCGATCGATGCTCTTGCGGGATCCCAGCAATAATCAACAAATGCAGCGGGCAGGTAAAGCGTTCACGCTTGGCGCAGGAACGGCGCGTTTCCAGCAGCCGTTACCGGGGCGCCCCTTGCCGGTTGTGTTAGCGCATCACGTTGACTGGCAGGGATGTGGCAATCACCGTATCGTCCAGCCATTTAAAGCGCTGGAAAGTAATCTGCTGTTAGAAGGCGGTATGACCCAGCAGATTCCCGGCGTCATGGAAGTGGCGCTTCTGCAACCAGACATCATTTTGCTGGAGTCATTAAGTGGAAGCCGCTTCCCTTCAATTATGAAGCAGTATCGGGACGTCAGCGACGCGAAGATCGTGGTGGAATATGATGATTTCCTGCTGAACGTGCCGTTAAAAAATGGCAACCGCAACCACTTTCCCCAGCAGATCGTCAAAAATCTTCGCAAAGTGATGGAGTCCGCAGACTGGGTTGTCGTTTCCACGGCGCCACTGGCTGAGGCTTACAGCCGCTTTCACGCCGATATACGGATCGCGCAAAACCGACTGGCGGAAGCACAGTGGGGACACTTATTGAGTCAACGTGGTGTCGGGCGTAAGGTGCGTATCGGCTGGGCAGGCGGCAGCACGCACACGGGCGATCTGCAAATTTTATTGCCAATTATCAAGGAGCTGGAAGATAAGGTTGAATGGGTGTTCATGGGGATGAAGCCCCGGGGCGTTCACTGTGAATTCCATCCAGGCGTGCCTTTTGAGATGTATCCAGAAAAACTCGCCAGCCTCAACCTGGATCTGGCGCTGGTTCCTCTCGAAATCAACCAGTTTAATGAATGCAAAAGTAACCTTAGGCTGCTGGAGATTGGCACCTGCGGCGTGCCCATTATCGCGACCAGTATCGAGCCTTATCGCTGTGGATTGCCTGTGACCCTGGTTGAAAACCGCTTCAAAGACTGGATGGGCGCCCTACGCGCGCACCTTGCGGATATGGATGCCACTCGTCGTCTGGGCGATCAACTTCGCGCGGCGGTCCATCAGGACTGGTATTTGCGAGAGCATGGACTGAATGAATGGCAAAAGGGTTGGTTAACGCAGTAGCGTTTTAACATCCGAATAAACAGGCACCGCGTTATCGCCAATGACAGAGTCAGCAAGCGTCATTGTGCTTTAGGTGCCTTCAATATCGTTAACAGTGTTACCGCGCCGTACAGGTTGAAACCAGAATGGATAAATTTACCTACCCTTACTTGTTATTGTCCCCTGATTATCGTGAATCTTCACTGGGTATTCAGGTCATGCATCGACTCTGTCATATGATAAATGAGCAAGGCGGTAAAGCCTGGATGGTGAACTGTGAAGTTAATCCTGAATGGAATACGCCGCGCCTGGACGAAAAACAATGGAATGATATTCAGAATAGTGGCCAACCCTGGATAGCCGTTTATCCAGAAGTTACCTCCGGAAATCCGTTATCTGCCCCAGTTAGTGTTCGTTATATGCTGAACAGGGAAGGGATCATCATGAAAAACAGGCTGGAAGCCGGCCCAGACGATCTTTTTTTCTGGTATCGCAGTGAATTTGCAGAGAAAGCTGTTAATCCTGAAATTCTGTGTCTTGAAGCTTACGATCTTGATGTGTTCCGTGACGATAATCCGCATAAAGATTTGAACGTTCTTTATTTGAATCGCATCCCGAAATCGGCTGTTGATTTCAGCCAGCTTCCAGCAGACATACAGATTTTGTCAATGGAAAACCCGCTCACCCTGTCGGAACTTGCAAAGTTACTAAAACGGACCAACGTTCTCTACTCTTATGAGTCGTCTGGAACCTGTGCGCTGGCGATTTTGTGCGGAAGCCCTGTTGTAGCACTGAGGGCTGCAGGCTATGAGCACCTTGCTATCAATACGATCACGATACGTGATAATGATGGTGCTGGTATCACGCTAGAAAACTCAGCGGAAGGGATTGCCCGTGCGCGTCAAACCCTCGGCAAAATGCGGGAAAATATATTGGCGCGCCGGGAGACGGGGCAGCGTCAGTTTGAGCGTTTCGTCGCATTGACGCAACAGCAGGCCGCGCAAAAGGATGCAGAAAAACAGCAACTCAGTTTGACTCACTGGTTACAGCATCGCAGCGTGCCGCAAACATTATGGCCGGCAACACCTGAGAACATCCCCCGCCTACTGATTGTTATACAGCAGCATGAGGGCGGTGACATACAGCAAACACTTAATACCTTGCTGCCTCAATTTGAACACGCTATTGGCAGTCAGATAGTGATAGTTTCCTCTGATTCAGCTAATACTAAACCGAACTCGCCCTTAAATTATTGCCCTCCTGAACGTTTACTGTCCGTCGTTAACAGCCTGGCAGAGCAAAACGCATTTGACTGGGTTCAGTTCATTCCCGCGGGATGTGATTACAGTGCTCAGGGTATAAGACTGGCTATTGATGCATTACAGGATATCCATCATCTGGCCCTGGTCTATGCCGACGAAGCGATTAAAGAAGTCAATGGTGTGCTGAGCCCGCACTTTAAACCTGCTTTCAATCTGGATCTTTTTTTAAGCGCCCCACATCTCTATTTGCAACGCGGCTTCTTTCATCGTGAAGCCCTTATGGCCATTGGCGGTCTGGACACCGACTATCAGCGTTGTTTTGAACTTGATGCGATTTTAAAGCTACTCATTCGGTTTGATATTGGCGCTATCGGACATTTATCGGATGTCATAGCGCTGATACCGAAAGAGGTCTGCACTGCTACTGCGTCTCAAGAGCAACAGCAACTGCTTCAGCGTTACCTTTTGCAGAGAGGATTTGATCAGGGAAGTGCTACTGCTCAGCCAGGCAAACCGTGGCAGATACAATATGGTAGGAACATCACGCTCTCACTGTCAGTGATTTTGGTAGCGGGAGATAATTTGCCCGCTCTCCAGCGCTGCTTCACTACACTTTATCAGCAAATGCCAACCCAGGCATTTGAGATGCGCGTTGTCGTTCAACCGCACACGTCTGATGAGATTCGAGCCTGGCTCGACTGGCTGGTAAAAAACAATACGGCCGTAATCCACATTGTTGAAAGCCATGAAAGGTCAGACATGATGGCGATTAACAGGGCGAGTCAGCATGCAACGAGTGAATACCTGCTCTTGCTCAATGCCAATACCGCCTTCGTCAGCAGTACCTGGTTTACGGGACTGGTAAACCACGCTCTTCGTCCAGAAGTCGGTTGCGTGGCGCCACAACTGATCAATTTTGATAATCAGATAGTCTGTGCGGGTTATCTTTTAGGGATAAATGGCCTTGCTTTTCCGATGGGATATGGTGAGAACTGGGGCCGTGCAGGTAACCTTTCGCGGCTGCTCAGCGATTGCGATTATTCGGCACTGAGTAAAGATTGTTTACTGATCCGCAACAGCCTGTGGCAACAAACTGGCGGATTTGACACACAGTTTACTCAGCCCTTGTTAGCCAGTCTTGACTTAGGGCTGCGCATTCGCGAAACCGGGCATCTATCGATCTGTACGCCCTACAGTGTGGTAGCAAAAGATCATGTCATTACAGGCTATCCGTCCGAGTGTTTGCCTCAACCTTCATCAGAACTCACTCTTTTTTACCAACGCTGGTTGGCGGTTATTGCCCAGGATCCCGTTTACAGCCTTGGGTACAGCTTGAGTCAACGGCTCTTTCAGCCAGATACAACGTTGAGTGCCAGCTGGAATCCGTTGCATCACCACGGCGTACCTAATGTGGTCTTGATTGTCGGTGGGCAACAAGATGCTACTGTGCAACGTCTGATTTTAACGCTGGAAATGCTTGCGTCAGCGTGCGCACTTCATTTATTACTGCTTGAACGTGTTCTAACGGCACCTGAGTTGTACAGATTAAAGCCCGATGTGCTGCTGATCGCGGGAGAAGTGAATAACGATCTTTGCCAGTGCGTAAAACAGTTCAAACAGCATAGCGCCTGCCAGATAAGCTATGCCCTCAGTGATGACATCAACAGATTTAATCTCAAAATTCTATTTGAAAATGAACTCATCAGCACCTGGCTGACGTCAAGTAGCGCTTATGTCAATTGGCTCAAAAAGCGGCATAAAATGGCCGTTATTCTGCCTAATATTCTTTCAGAGCAATGTCATGATAGAGAAAACCAGCAACATAGCGCAAAACCGCGTGTACTTTGTATCACCCATTATCTGGAAGAAAAAGATTGCCAGCTGCTTGATGCTGCGATTGTAAGTTATTCAGACCAACTTGACTGGATAATACTGGGCGACTCGCCCAAGGCGTGGTTGCCCTATATTGCTGAAACACATCGTTATTTTGATGAGCGTCGTCTGGTTAAGCAACTGGCATCGCTTTCGATTGATTTCGCTGTCGTACCGCGAAGTAGCATTGATGAAAACCGTTTTAAAGATAATTTTTGCCTGATGCAGTTAGCCGCGTGCTCAATTCCAGCTGTAAGCAGTGATGTGCCTTCTTTAGCGTGTTCACTACCGGGCTGGAAAGTTAAAAACAATGCAGATGCCTGGAAAAAGGCGATTCATTTGCGATGTGAGGCGCCAGACGAAACCATACAGACTGCAAGCCAGTTACAGGCCTCACTTTCTGCGCTTATCGACAGCGAGGACGCTAAAGCGTGCTGGTTTAAAGCATTAGGGTTGAGCAAAAAATAACGGATAACAAGAACCTGTGCCACAGCGGTAAGTCAGCGAGGCGGGTTCTTTATATGAAGCAAAATTAACAGCGGGTGCTTACAGTATGCAAAATAATGGCCAATCGAAAAATGTACTCGTAACAAGCCCGCTTTTGCCGCCGCTTGAAGAGTTTTTACCCTATCTGGAACAAATTTGGCAGAGCAAACAGCTAACGAATGGGGGGCCTTACCATCAGGAGTTAGAAAAAGCGCTCGCCGAGTATCTGGGTGTTGAACATATTTGCCTGTTTGCTAACGGTACACTTGCGCTGGTCACCGCCTTACAGGCGTTACGTGTGACGGGGGAAGTGATTACGACACCCTATTCATTTGTTGCGACATCACACTCGCTTTTGTGGAACGGCATTAAGCCCATTTTTGTCGATATTGATCCTGTCACCTGCAACATGGACCCGGCAAAAATTGAGGCCGCCATTACACCTAATACCAGTGCGATTCTTCCCGTTCACTGCTATGGCATTCCTTGCGATGTAGAGGGTATTCAGCGTATCGCGGACAATTATGGCTTGAAGGTGATCTACGATGCTGCTCACTGTTTTGGCGTTAAGCAGGATGGAGTAAGCGTTCTGAATCATGGTGATTTATCTATCCTTAGTTTCCATGCCACTAAAGTATTTAACACATTTGAAGGTGGGGCGATCGTTTGCCCTAATGCAAGTGTTAAACGCCGCATCGATTTTCTTAAAAATTTCGGTTTCGCTGACGAAACTACGGTAGTGGCTCCGGGTATAAACGGCAAAATGAATGAAGTTCAGGCCGCATTTGGGTTGTTACAGCTCAAGCATCTTGATAATGCATTTGCTCGTCGGGCTGATGTTTACGAAAAATATGTCGCGGCATTGGGTTCGGTGGAAGGGCTGTCGTTCAGTCATCTTCCGCAAGGATTAACATGGAACTACTCATACTGTGCCGTGTTTATCGACGAGCAGTATTTTCCAATGAGCCGCGATGCGCTGTATCAATTATTTAAGCAACAAGATATTTATGTTCGTCGCTATTTCTACCCACTCATTTCAGAATTTCCAATGTATAAAAGTTATGCTTCATCACATCCTGGCAATCTGCCTGAGGCAACGCGCCTGTCTCATCAGGTGCTTTGTTTGCCGATACATCCGAGCCTCAGTGTCGACGATCAAAACAAAATTATTGAGATCATCCTGTCTGTTAGCCAGATGAAAACGGTGGCCTGATTCAGCAGCAGTTATGGATGTTAATAAATAAACATGCCAGAGGTGCGCGTATCTGGCATGTTTGTCTCCTTTACCCCAACTGAGCAACAGGGCCGGCTGGAGATTAGATACCTACGTCCAGACTATTTTTAAAGGGGACAGACAGAACGTTGACCCTCTTTCTCACATGCCAGATGCGACAGCACAACACCATTTTCTGAGCAGCACGATCATTCTGTTCAGCATCACAGCACTCTTTCCCCAGCCTTGTCAGCAAAGCCATGCATTGAGTACCTGCTTTTCACTGCCTCCTGAATTATTCAATGTCTTAATTAACGACAGAAAACGTACGGTATTCCCAGCCAGAAACTTGAATCTGGTCTGGTAAATTAGTGCTATTCAGTTTGAGTTAGGTAAAGCAGACAGTGAAATTAGCGATCTATGGTGCGGGTGGACTGGGAAGAGAAGTCTTACTTCTTGCTCAGCAGATTGAAAAACAGGCTCATCGTTGGGATGGTCTGATTTTCATTGATGATATTTCGCCCAATCGTGATGTTAAAGGTATCCCGGTTGTTAGTTTTGACCAGGCGCTGACGCAGCACATTGAAGTGGTTATTGCGGTGGGCGAGCCGTCACTCCGTGCGCAACTCGCTGATAAAACTGCCTCTCATCACCTGGCACTTGCCACGCTTATTCATCCCGATGTTACCGTTACCGAATGTACCCGCGTTGGGCCTGGTTGTGTGCTCGCAAAAGGCGTTTATCTTTCCTGTGATGTGACGCTTGGCAGTAACGTTTATATGCAACCTAACGCCAGCGTGGGGCACGACGCTCAGGTGGGCGATCACGTTGTGATATCTACGTTTGTTACGACTGGTGGCAATGTCGTGATCGGCGATCGCGTATTTATTGGCATGAGTGCGGTCTTACAGCAGAAAATTACTGTAGGCAATGACGCTATTATCGGTATGGGTGCCGTCGTCTTTAACGATATCCGTGAAGAAGGTATTGCGTTGGGGAATCCAGCTCGGGTGATGCGCAATAATGATGAAAAGCGGGTTTTTAAATCACTGTGAACTGCGCTACAGACTCTGAGGTAAGAATGAATTTTTTGTCAGAAATTACAGAACGAGAACACTATTTTTTATCTGCTATCGCGCGGTTCCGCAAAAATGGCCTTCCTGTTGTGCTTTGCGGTAATGGGTATGTCGCCAATGTTTTTAAGAAATTTTTAGATAAGCAGGGTGTGAGTTTATATTGCTCAGCGCTAACGCTTGAGTATATGCCTAACGAAAAACATGAACACATTGAAGTCCGCGCTATTGAAGAGCTGGTTGACCTACCCCAGCGATTTAATTATATAATTGGTTTTCAGACCTGTACTGATTTTTTGATAGAAAAGCTACAAAAAAATGCTGAAGAATTGATAATTTGTGATCCTTCTTCAATCGAAATGTTCAGTGCAGGCATGATTGATTACGATTTTTGTTTTGATAATCGTGACAGCCTTCAGGCTTTATACGACTCGTTCGGTGATGATTTTTCACGGAAAACATTTACAGCTTACCTTAATCAAAGAATTTGCGGTCAGGTTGGTCATCTGCTCCCTTATCATAGCGATAATGCTTACTTTAATGATGAACTCGTGACACTTGGGAACGATGAGATTTTTGTTGACTGCGGTGCTTATGATGGCGATACAGTCCTTTCGTTTGTAAAGAATTTACGCGAACTCAACCTTGCACCAGCGAGAAAAATTTATGCATTTGAACCTGACTCAAAAAACTTTAAGAAATTGGTGAGCAATACTAATCATCTGTCAAATGTTTCGTGTATTCATTCTGGCGTGTGGTCGAAGAATGACGAACTGAGTTTTAATGAAAGTGGTGACCAGAATTCAGGGATTGTTGAAGGGGGCAGTCATCATAAAATTTCAGTCTCGAGTATTGACCGTGTTGTAAATGATGAACCTGTTACATTTATAAAGATGGATATTGAGGGTGCTGAACAGCAAGCGCTTAAAGGTGCCGAGGCCACGATTTTAAAGCATAAACCATTACTTGCACTTAGCTTTTATCATCGGCTGGACGACTTGTTTATTATCCCGTCCTACATTAAAGCTTTGCATGACGACTATCGTTTTTGTTTGCGTTGGCATCACCGTAAATATGCATATGACCTTGTTCTTTACGCCTTGCCATATTAACAAAGTACGCTAAAAAGATAATGAGAGAAATACTATGTCTAATATCGAACGTTACAATGCTATTTTTGTAGAAACCTTTGAAGTCGATGCATCCATCCTGCCGGATTACAAATATCAGGATACACCATCCTGGGATTCCGTTGGGCACATGAGCATGATCGCCGCACTCGAAGATACCTTCGATATCATGCTGGATACCGAAGATATTATTGCCTTCTCTTCCTGGTCTGAAGGCAAAGAAATCCTGAAAAAATACGACGTAGAATTATAGGAGTTATTATGCTTCTTGCTGGAAAATGGGCAGTCATAACGGGATGTCTGCAAGGTATCGGCAAGGCAACGCTTGCGACGTTCGCCGCGTCAGGCGCATCAGTTTTTGCCTGTTGCCAGCATGAAGATCCTGATTTCATGTTTTTCATCAAGCAGTTAATGGATGAAAACGACGTTGAGATTGTCCCTGTTTATTTTGATTTACTGAGTGATGAGTCGGTTAAGGCCGCGGCACAACAGATTCAGAAAGCCAAAAAGCCTGTTGAAATATTAATTAATATTGCCGGTGCTAATTTTGATGCGCTTTTTCCCATGATGACGAACGAGCAACTTCATAAAACATTTAGCATCAATTTGTTTTCTCAGCTTGTGTTTACCCAATACATCACGCGTCTGATGCTGCGTAATAAAAAAGGCAGCATCGTTAATATTTCCAGCATTTCAGCACTTGATGGAAATGTCGGCCAGTTGGCGTATTCCGCTTCAAAAGCGGCGTGGTTAGCAGCAACGAAAACACTCTCGGCGGAGCTTGGTCCACAGGGTATAAGAGTGAATGCCATTGCGCCGGGCGTCATCAGCACGCAAATGACGTCAACATTACCGACAGAGGTCATGGCGCGTCAGATGGCCCGCTGCGAATTAAAACGTCCCGGACTGCCTGACGAAGTTGCCAATACATTGCTATGGCTTGCATCCGATAATGCAAGCTATGTAACAGGACAGGTCATTCGTGTCGACGGCGGAATGGGTTGAGGGCACTAGCATGTTGATGAAAAATAAAACGGTATTAATTACCGGCTGCCGTCGCGGTATGGGACGTGCAATGGTTGAAATTTTTGCGGCCAATGGCGCAGACATTTATGCGCATGCCAGAGCAGAAACGGCTGAGTTTCTGGCTGACATGGCGCAATTAGCCGAGAAGTATCAGGTGAACATATGGCCATTATGTTTTGATATGACAGACCATGTCGCAATGAAGCTAGCTGTAAAGCGGCTGATTGCTGATAAATGCTGCCTGGATGCCGTGATTAACAATGCCGGTATTACCCATAACAGCCTTTTTCAAATGACAACTGAAGCACAGTTACGCCAGCAGTTTGAAGTTAACTTCTTTGCGGTGTATTTGTTCAGCCAGTTTATGGTCAAGCTGATGATGCGCCATAAAAAAGGCAGTCTGGTGAATATCGCGTCTACGGCCGGGGAAGATGGCAACCCAGGCAAGTCAGCCTATGGCGCCTCTAAAGCGGCATTGATCGCGATGACAAAATCTGTGGCCGCCGAATTGGGTGAGCATGGCATTCGCGCGAATGCTATCGCGCCCGGTATCACCGATACCGACATGCTGCTAACCATGCCCGAACATATCGTTGAAGCAGCACGTCAAAGCACCGATTTACGCCGGCAAGGGTTGCCTGCCGAAATCGCTGAAACGGCGTTGTTCCTCGCTTCCGATTTATCCAGCTATATCACCGGGCAAACGCTTCGCGTTGATGGCGGTCTGAAATGAATATGTCCATCCAGCAGCTAAAAAAAACCGCGACGGCTACCCGCATTACTATTCTTAAAGCCGCGTATCAGGCACCAAGTGATGGCGTACATATTTCCCCAGCGCTGTCTATGACGGACGTGCTCACCGTGCTGTTTAGCACTGTTATGCGCTATCAACCCGATCGAATCACAGATAAACAACGCGACACCTTTATTTTGAGTAAAGGCCATGCCGCACTTGGGCTCTATGCCACTTTGCACCATCATAAAATCATTACTGAACAGCAGCTGAATAGCTTTGAAATCAATGGTTCCGTGTTACAGGTCCATCCTACCCGGCATGCAGCCTTTGGTATTGATTTTTCAGCCGGCAGCCTGGCGCAGGGAATGAGTTTTGCTATAGGTTTGGCGTTAAGTCGTCGCTTGCAACAGCAGCCGTGGCAGACGTTCGTCGTCGTGGGGGATGGTGAGTGCAATGAAGGGGCGATTTGGGAAGGCGCTTTCATGGCTGCACAGCAAAAGCTGGATAATCTGACGGTCGTTGTTGATCAAAATGGCCTGCAGTCAGATGGATTCACTGCGGATATTATGCGAATGAACCTTCCTGCCTTGTGGTCCGCCTGCGGCTGGCAAACGCTGGAATGTGATGGTCATGATTATCAGGCGCTTATTGATGCTTTTAATGCTCCTCATGAAGGTAAGCCCAAAGTGATTATTGCCCGAACACTGAAGGGTAAGGGCGTTTCATTTATGGAAAATAATAAAGACTTTCATCGCAACCGTTTAAATGAGCAACAAATGCAGCAGGCATTAAGCGAACTTGAACAGGAGGCACCATGCTGAACATTAAACCCGTCTCAGTGCGTTCATGGGCCATGCTAGGTTCCCGCGGTACCTTTGGTCTTGCTCTGCTTGAACTGGCAGCCGACCATCCTAAAATCGTCGCATTATCAGGCGATCTCTGCAAATCGTCTGGGCTTGATCGTTTTGCAAATACCTATCCTGACCGTTTCTTTAATGCCGGCATCGCTGAGCAAAATATGGTTGGTGTGGCGGGTGGACTTGCTGCGGGTGGATACGTACCTTTTGTCACCTCATTTGCGAACTTCCTGACTTTTCGTGCCGCTGAACAAGTGCGACTGAATCTTGGCTACATGGAAGAGAATGTCAAACTGGTCGGACTGGCCTCAGGCCTGGCGACAGGTATGTTCGGAGCCACGCATCATGGTATAGAAGATCTGGCGGCTCTACGCGCTGTCTCAAATATCACCATTCTGTCACCTGCTGACTGTACTGCAACCGCGAAAATGACGGAAGCCGCTTTGCACCATCCGGGCCCTGTCTATCTCCGACTGACCGGCAATATGCGTGCACCTATTGTTTATAAAGAAAATTTTGACCTGAAGATTGGGCGCGCCATTACCTTAAAAATGGGTGATGAGGTAGCGCTGGTTGCCACGGGCACGATGGTGAGTGTTGCCTTGCAGGTTGCAGATGAACTGCAAGCGAAAGGGATTAATACGGCCGTTATTGACATGCATACCATCAAGCCGTTGGATACTGAAACACTTGATCATTTATTGAATAACAAGCTTGTTGTTACCCTTGAAGAGCACAGTGAAATTGGCGGTTTAGGCAGTGCCGTTGCTGAATATTTCGCACCTAAAAGCACGAAACCCGCTCAACTTATTATCGGTATACCGCAGGGTTATCCACATGCAGGGGATTACAACTGGATGCTTGAGCAGGCCGGACTGACGGCAGCACAGATCACTGACCGTATTCAGACGGAACTGAGGTAAGCCAATGTCTTTCTGGCGTATTGAACAACATGATCCCCGGCAACTCGCTGTGATTGACGATAGCGGTTTACGCTGGCGTTACGCTGAGCTGTTAACGGAAGTGACGCAAATGGAAGGCAGACTTAAGTCTGGACTGCTGATATTCATTCTGTGTCGGAATACCACTGCAACGCTTATTGGCTATCTGGCTTGTCTGCGATGTGGGGCGGTTCCTTTACTGCTTGATGCGGACCTGGATAGCACGCATCTTGCTGAGTTGATTACCACTTACCGGCCGGCGTTTCTTTGGGCTCCCACTGGTCAAGTTCAGGGTGAAAGCCATTATCAAACGCTGGATTATCAGCTCACTGCGACAGGTAAGGCCCCTCAGCAATTACATCCTCAACTCGCCCTGTTGGTTACGACCTCAGGCTCAACAGGAAGCCCTAAACTGGTTCGTCTGAGTCAGCAAAACCTGCAAAGCAACGCCACCAGTATCAGTGAATACCTGGCACTGGATGAAACTGAAAAGCCTCTGGTCCATTTGCCGCTCAATTACGTATTTGGTTTATCTGTTGTTAATAGTCATTTACTGGTGGGAGCGACGCTGATACTGACGCGCTATGGTCTTATGCAGCGTGAGTTTTGGCAGCAGATGGCGTCTGAAAACGTGACTTCTTTGTCAGGGGTTCCCTATACGTTTGAAATGCTGCATCGCTTGCGCTTTTCGCGTATGTCGTTTCCTGCCTTACGCACGCTGACTCAGGCAGGTGGTAAGCTTTCAACTGCGATGCATCAATTTTTTGCCGATTATGCACAGCAGCACAGTAAAAAGTTTGTCGTGATGTATGGCGCGGCAGAAGCGACAGCGCGTATGGCATGGTTGCCTGCTGAGCTTGCACAGTCAAAATGTGGCTCAATTGGTCTTGCCATCCCGAGAGGGAAATTAACACTTCATCGCGAAGATGGGAGTCTGATTACCACTATGGGTGAACAAGGTGAGCTTTATTACCATGGCGATAATGTGATGATGGGATATGCTTCGGACGGAGACGACCTTCACCGAGGTGATGATCTCAACGGGCTGTTAATCACAGGTGATATTGCCACCCAGCACGCGGATGGTTGCTTTTATATTGTGGGGCGAAAAAAACGGTTCCTGAAAATATTTGGTAATCGCGTTGGCTTAGATGAGATGGAGCAGCTCCTCAAAACGCATTTTATTGGACTTGATTGCGCCTGCGTGGGACGTGACGATCAACTTACCGTTTTCATTACCCAACCCGATTTGGCAGATGAAGTAAAACGTTTTGCCTCACAGGTGACAAAACTTCATACCTCTGCCTTCAAAATCAATGTCGTCGACACCCTGGTAAAAACATCCTCAGGTAAAACCCATTACGAGAGGCTCATGGCTGATGAAACCGGGATTTGAAGAGGGATTTATCCCTGCGCCGTTTTCATTACCCAAAGCGGAGAAAAAGGCGTTACTCTTTAAGCGACTGCATGAACTAAGCGTCCATCATCAACGAGATTGTCTGGCCTATCAGCGTATCCTGGCCGCGCAGCAGTGCGATCTCGCATCATTATCTGAACCCGATGCTTTGCCTTTTTTACCCGTTTCACTCTTCAAACAACTTACTCTGAGTAGCGTGCCAGAGGACCATATCGTTAAAACGATGACCTCTTCTGGAACCAGTGGCCAGCAAGTATCACGCATCTATCTCGATAAAAGCACGGCGGCACTTCAACAGAAGGTGTTGATAAAGATTGTCAGTGATTTCATTGGCGCCGCCCGTTTACCGATGCTGATAATTGACTCACCTGCTGTGATGAAAGATCGCGCCATGTTCTCGGCTCGAGGGGCAGGCATTCTGGGGTTTTCCATGTTTGGAGCAGACAGGGCCTACGCACTGGATGAAGAGATGAATCTCAATCACGACGTGCTGGCTGCCTTTCTGCGGAAGCATGCCGGTAAGCCGTTGTTGCTGTTTGGCTTCACGTTTATGGTCTGGCAGCATTTTTATAAAGCGCTTGAGGACTGCGCTGGCCGTTATGATTTATCTCAGGCCACACTTATACACGGTGGGGGATGGAAAAAGCTACAGGCCCAGGCCATTTCTGCGTCCGCGTTTGCGCAGCGCTTAAATTCAGTGTGCGGCATTACCCGCGTTAGTGACTATTACGGCATGGTTGAGCAAACAGGCTGTATCTATATGCAGTGTGAATACGGTCATCTTCATGCCAGCCTTTTTTCCGACGTTATTATTCGCGATCCGCAGGATTTTTCAGTGTGTCCTGTTGGGCAGGCAGGCATTATTCAGGTTCTGTCTGCGCTGCCCGAGTCCTACCCGGGACACTCTTTGCTTACGGAAGATGAAGGCATTTTGCTGGGCGAGGATGATTGTTCCTGTGGTCGTATGGGGAAATATTTTCAGGTATTAGGGCGTCTTAAAAATGCTGAGATCAGAGGATGCAGTGATACCTATGGCGGATAAATTCGAACAGGTCACATTCCTGATTGGCGATGCCCAGCGGTTGGCAATGCTTAATAAAGTGCCGGCCTATAAGCCATTCGCGCCAGAAATTATGGGGTTTATTGACACCTTCTCTCAATATCTTTTTCAGTTACCGGACGTTAAGCAATGGAGTGATGTCGCAAGCCTGGCATTCTGGTGTCGACCGGCCTCGCTACGTCAAATGCAATCCCGCTATGCCGGCCTTGAGCACCGGTTAGGCAGAGGGGCGGCATTTCACATCGCGCCGGCGAATGTTGCAGTGAATTTTGCTTATTCACTGCTTGTGGGCTTACTGGCGGGAAACGCCAATGTCGTTCGTCTACCAGGTAAAGATTTTGTCCAGATTTCGATGATCTGCACGGCCCTCAGGCAGGCGCTAAATGACCATCCCCATATTGCCCCCTATATCGTGCTGGTGCGCTACGATAAACAGAAAGACGTGAATGATGCGCTTTCACTGCTCTGTCAAACAAGGTTAATTTGGGGAGGGGATAATACGATAGCGATGCTGCGTCAGTCCCCTTTAGGCCCAAGAGCGCTGGACATCACTTTCGCCAATCGACACTCGTTTTGTGTTATTGGAGCTCAGGGGTATCTTGATGCTGTCAATAAAGAACGCATTGCTAGTGATTTTTACAATGACACATTACACAGCGATCAAAATGCCTGCTCTTCACCTGGATTAGTCGTCTGGCTGGGTGAGAATGCAGAGATTCGCGAGCAGGCTCAACGTATATTCTGGAAACATTTTGACCGAATAGTACAAGAGCGATACACATTGCAAGCGGCGAGTGCAGTTCAGAAGTTGACGCAATTCTGCCTGCTCAGCGCGCAAGTTGACGGGGTAAAACGCTACCCGTTGAGCCATAATCGGTTGATGCGTGTTGAGCTTCCTGCGTTGTCTTCAGAAAGTTTATCTCACAGCGGGACGTGCGGCTATTTTCTTGAATATCAAATTAACACGTTGTGCGAGATTTTACCGTTGTGTAGCGGGACCTGCCAGACGCTGTCATATTATGGAATGGAATCTGCAGCACTGGCTGAATTTATCATGGCGTACAGGCCAGCAGGCGTAGATCGCCTTGTCGAAATAGGTCAGGCTCTTCAATTCACCTTGCAGTGGGATGGCTTTGATTTAATCTATATGCTTACACGCATTGTTAATATTTGAATCTTTTATATTGTGGGTTCATTCATAACGTACGTAACCAGCTGACAAGACTGCGCGGGTTGTATGGTAAAAAGGTGCTAATAAAGCACCTTTTATATTAACAATGGCGTGTTGTAGTTACCCATATTTTTTGAATCTGTTGTTACTCAGAGGGCGATTGTTTGATTCGCCTCAGGGCAGATATTCTTATGCAATGGCCTGTAGTGTGCAACACGCGAACTACGCTAAAACATTATCGAATCAGGATAAGCCGTAATTAAACATTCTGGAATTCAGCCTGTAATCCCTGATAATAGGCCGACTTTAGCAAAGATTTTTTCAATATCTCATCGTTTTGGGAAGAGAAAAATGAGTAGTTGATTTTACCCGCCAGAGAAAGTCCTGTGTCGCGCATCATCAGATAACTCTGGTCACCACTTCCAATCTCAGGGGCATAATAATTATTGAGTAAATCGTTACCATTGAGATCAAAGTTTTTATTTTCTTTGAAAAGATCATAAAAGATAGCACTCAAAAAAACGCTCAGATGCTTATTGTTTGGATGACTAACGGTACTATAGCACTGCTTATTTTTAAGCATTGATTCCTGATAAAAGTGGGAATAGTCAAATGCGACTTTCTCTTCCTGAAAAAGTTTGTGATAACGCTTTGCGTCTTCAATGACCATATTATGCTGCTTCTGATTATCATAACTCACTTTATGATATTGAGAAACTGCATCCCCGTGCTGATGGCCTGTTAAATAAAGATGCAGGAAGCGATAATCTACATAGACCATTAACTCCGGGACAGGCGCAGGAAAATAACCTAGTTGAGGGGTGGATACACGGGACTCCATCGTCGGCAGAATACGGATGTCGAAATACGCTGCCAGCTTATCAGTTGAAAGCATCCCCCAGCGTTCTGAGTGATACTGCATATAGATATGATCACAACTTTCAAGTTCATGCATAAGATTGATAACATCCCGTTGCGCATCAAGCTTATAAATGGGCGTATTTGCCACCTGCTTAATGGCACCGAGATGAAGATCAGAATAATTACTTAGCAACTGGCCGACAATTTCAAGTTGGCAGTTGCCAATGGTGGCGACTTTCATTGGCTTTAATCCTTACAAAATGCTGGCATATGAAAAAGGAGTTGACTGAGGTTTTAAACAGGTTATCAGTTGCTCCTGCCAGTCGGATGCAGTTATTCCTGCAGAGGTAATATGTTCTGTGTTCAATATACTCCGTGCGGGCCGCGTTGCTGCGGAAGGATATTGTGAACTGGTTATTCCGCGTACGTTAACCTCTTTTTCTGCCGCAACAAAGATGGCTTGAGCAAATTCACACCAGCTCACCGCAATATCGCCACAGTAATGATAAATACCCATATTTTCTGGCGAACCAGCAAGGTGAATCATCGCCTCCGCTAAATCACCCGCGTAGGTCGGACAGCCATACTGATCGTTCACCACATGTAACTCGGAACGCGTCTGCGCCAGACGAAGCATGGTACTGACGAAGTTATTGCCATACTCGCTGAACATCCATGAGGTTCTAATCACAATGGCTTCTGGCAATGCCTCAAATACACGCTTTTCACCTTCCCACTTGCTTAAGCCATAGAAATTAATCGGGCAGGGCGGATCATTTTCGCTATAAGACGCTTTCTTTAACCCATCAAAAACATAGTCAGTCGATATATGAATCAGGCGTGCGTTGACCAGTTTTGCTGCTTGTGCCAGATTTTCAGGACCAATCGCATTCACCTTCAGCGCGCGGGTACGATCGGTTTCTGCTTTATCGACGGCCGTGTAGGCCGCAGCATTCATGATGACATCAGGTTTGAATTTTTTGACGACGCGCATAACCGCACAGCGGTCAGTAATATCCAGTTCTGCCGAACCACACGCCAGCGTGATCCAGTCAGCGGGAAAACGATCCAGCAAGCAACGCCCTAATTGGCCATAAGCCCCTGTAAGTAAAACGCGCATTACACCAACTCCTGCAGTGATAGTCCTTGTTGATCTTTTACCGACAATATCGGCTGTTCTACAGGCCATTGAATTGCAACATCAGGGTCATTCCACATCAGGCAGGCTTCATCCTTAGGGTTGTAATATTGAGTACATTTGTATTCAAAGTCAGCGACGTCCGAAAGGACGACAAAACCGTGCGCGAGTCCGGGGGGAATCCACAGCTGCGTTTTATTTTCTTCAGAAAGCAGAATACTCTCCCACTGACCAAAGGTCGGAGAACCGGGACGGATGTCGACTGCAACATCGAATACTTCGCCCCGCACGACGCGCACCAGCTTGCCCTGGGGCTCTGTTTTCTGAAAATGTAAGCCGCGTAATACATGTCGGCCTGAGCGCGAATAGTTGTCTTGCACAAATTCGAGGTGGGTTTCAAGTAACTCCTGATAGCGACGTTTTTCAAACGTTTCCAGGAAAAAACCACGATCGTCACCATAAACCGCTGGCTGGATGATTTTAACATCGGCAATTTTAGTGGCTTTGACCTTCACGCTATTCCTCCACCAACATTTTTAAATACTGGCCATACTGCGTTTTCCCAAGATATTGGGCGCGTTTTAACAGGGCTTTGTGATCTGTCCAGCCTTTACGCCAGGCAATTTCCTCAAGACAGGCAATTTTAAAGCCCTGACGCTTTTCAATGGTGTGGATGAAGTGTGACGCTTCAAGCAAGCTTTCATGCGTGCCGGTATCCAGCCAGGCAAAACCACGGCCCAGTATTTCGACGTTTAATAATCCATCGTCGAGGTACATTTGGTTTAGCGTAGTGATTTCCAGTTCGCCGCGTTCAGAAGGGCGAACCTGTCGGGCCATGGCGCTCACATTGCTGTCGTAAAAATACAGGCCCGTCACCGCATAGTTTGATTTTGGCGTTGTGGGCTTTTCTTCAATAGAAAGTGCACGGAATTGTTTGTCAAATTCGACAACACCAAAACGCTCAGGGTCCATTACCTGATAACCAAATACGGTGGCACCAAGCTCACGAGTAACAACATCTTCTAGCTTTTTACCGAAGCTTTGACCAAAGAAAATGTTATCGCCCAACACGAGTGCGCAGCGTTCTCCAGCGATAAACGACTCACCAATAATAAAGGCCTGCGCCAGACCGTCTGGCGATGGCTGCACAGCATACTGAAGATTGACGCCAAAATGTGAGCCATCACCGAGTAAGCGTTGAAACCCTGCGAGGTCTTCTGGAGTGGTAATGACCAGGATATCTCTAATCCCTGCGAGCATAAGCACCGAGAGCGGGTAATAGATCATGGGCTTATCGTAGACGGGGAGTAACTGTTTGGAGACGCCGCAGGTTACAGGATGTAATCGAGAACCTGTTCCACCAGCCAGCACTATGCCTTTCATCATTCACTTCCTCTATACCCGATCTGCATCTGCAGAGTGATGGTGAAAGAATACGAGTGTGCAAGTGAAATTAATGGCAAGAATAACCGATAAAAAAGCAGGTAAAGTAAAGGATAAGAACACCGCGCGCCCCTGAACAGAGAGGGAGATAAAACAAAAAGGCGTGTTTTGTGTTGCACTAATGCAAATGTTGCAGGGCAAAACGAACGGATTTTGGTCTGGGCCGTAAACAATAAAAAAGTGAACTCAGCGTTACAGTTCATCTCCGCTATGCCGATAATTCCCTTCAGAATGGCTCTAATTTTGATATTACTTTTCATGTTCTGGGGTGGTTATGCGCTTTAACTATGACCTGCTACCGGGCGAACGTCTCTCATTTGAAGAGATCGCCCTACGTTATGCACAACAATACCCTGATGAGAAAGAACTGACCGCGCGTGCGTTGCTGAGTCCTTCAACCAGCTATCGGACGTTAAAAATTCGCGCTGTCTTTGCTCAGGAAGAGAGTAACAGTCCGCTGGAAGACCTGTTGTTCATCGCCAACGATAACGAACGAAAAAATTATCTGCGCCGTTTTGAGCACTATCTGAAACAGCAGCAGCCTTTTCACTATTTTCGTCGGGGACACGAGGATAAAGAGAACAACCGGTGGAAAGTGATTGGGCAGAGCTACGTCTATGCGATGGTCGATCCGCACTCCGCTCAGGCGCAAAACCTGATCAACAGCCGGGGCTATAAGCTGGTTCTGATGCGCGAGGACGAAGAGGATGCCTGGTGGCAGCTGTTCAACGTTCAGTCTAATCCTTGCTTTCCACAGTCACGCCGTATCCAGTTTATTGTGGTACTAAGCACGCCTGAGCACAGAACGCCCGCTGCAGTTATGCCTGGTACGGAAGTCGGGCGGCGGGTGAAAGCCAAAGTGTTGCAGAAGGCCAGCCAGTCAGAGTTTATGGCGGCGGTTAAGGCGCGCTATGGGGCCTGTATCATTACCGGAACCAGCCTTCTCGATCAGCATCAATGGCCCTGGGTCGAAGCCTGCCATATCGATACGCGCGAAAACGAAGAGGGATTTCTCGCAGACAATAGCGTGGATAATGGGCTGTTCCTGCGCAGCGACTTACAGCGGCTTTTCATCAACAGAATGATTAGTATTGATGGTGATTCCGGGCAGGTCCGTTTTCACACGGATGATAAAACACGTGAAAGCATTAGCCCGTTTTATCAGGAGATGGAAGGGCGGGTTTGCGCGCTATGGGAAAACGTTCCCGTAGCCACACGGCAGCGTTTGCTGACATTACGTTAGCCTTCCTGTTCAGAGCGGAGACTTCCGCTCTGAAACATCACAAATTTGAAATAACCTCGGTTTATCCCGCCTATTCTGCCAATCAAAAGCCCTACAGAATTGCATAATCATGCCGATAACTTCATTAACGCAGGGTAGTCAACGTGAACGATCTCTATACCGCCGAAGGCGTGATGGACAAACATTCGCTCTGGCAGCGCTACGTACCACTGGTACATCATGAAGCACTGCGCTTGCAGGTCCGCCTGCCAGCCAGTGTTGAACTTGACGATCTGCTTCAAGCCGGGGGCATTGGTCTGTTGAATGCGGTGGAGCGCTATGACGCACTCCAGGGTACCGCCTTTACCACGTATGCAGTACAGCGCATCCGTGGAGCCATGCTTGATGAGCTTCGCAGCAGGGACTGGGCACCACGTAGCGTCAGACGAAATGCTCGCGAGGTTGCGGGAGCCATGCATCAGGTTGAACAGATGCTGGGCCGCGCTGCCTCTGAGCAGGAAGTCGCGCAACAGTTGAATGTTTCGATAGAAGAGTACCGGCAGATTCTGTTGGATACCAACAACAGCCAACTCTTTTCGTACGACGAGTATCGGGAAGAACACGGTGACAGTGCGGAACTGGTGACGGAAGGGCACGAAGAGGCCAATCCACTTCATCAGTTGATGGAAGGGAGTCTGCGTGAACGCGTCATTGAAGCGATCGAGGCCTTGCCCGAACGCGAAAAGATGGTGCTGACACTGTACTACCAGGAAGAACTGAATCTGAAAGAGATTGGCGCGGTTCTTGACGTGGGGGAATCCCGAGTCAGCCAACTGCACAGTCAGGCGATAAAACGCTTGCGTGCCCGACTTACGGGAGCGCGCTAGAAGGCTCAGTTCCTGGCGATCTATAAATAATAAGAAATCGGGGACTCAACAGTGGGAGCCAAAACCAAAGCCAGACCTTTAAGTCGTTATCTTAAAGACTACAAACACAGCCAAACCAATTGTTCACACTGTGGCAAAGTTTTAGATCGTATGGCGCTGGTCTTCCGAGGTCAGATCATCAATAAAGAGGCCATCGCACGCATGGACCAAATGATTGATGAGCCGCTTTGGCTAAAACTTCAGCCTGAATTAACGGCGCTTTGCCGTTTTTGCAGCGATATTTTTTGTAATACACATCCTAACTACTTTGACATTATGGCGTTTAAACAATATCTGTTCGAACAGACGGAAATGAGCCCGAGCACGATTCGTGAATACGTGGTTCGCTTACGTCGGCTTGACGATATGCTGAAAGCCAGAAACTTTCCGGCTGAAAAACTGACAGGCAATAGCTGGCATCAATGCCTGGAAGAAGACTTACCTGATGCTGGCAATAATAATTATCGTATTGCGCTGCGAAAGTACGACCAGTTTTTAGGCTGGCAGCAACGTTAAGGGACACAGTGAAATGTCAGAGAGCGTTGCCACTGACATGATGTCTCCCACCCCCATTTTTCCCACTTCGCGGGGGAAAATGGGGATGTTGCGCTGCAGCAGGCTGACCTCTCTTTTCCCCCGCATTTGAATTCAGGATGATCCTTTCCGCATCTTCTGTAACACTGTAAAGATCACTGCCTTGTGCCCAACGGGAGGCCGCATTGTCCTTACATCTTATCCATCAGTTTCCTCGTATCGAACTTCTGGGCGCGCCCACGCCGCTGGAATATCTGCCCCGTTTATCTGACTATCTTGGTCGTGACATCTTTATCAAACGTGATGACGTGACACCGCTGGCTATGGGCGGTAACAAGCTGCGCAAGCTGGAGTTTTTAGCCGCGGATGCCCTTCGTGAAGGCGCTGACGTGCTGCTGACCGCCGGCGCCATTCAGTCTAACCATGTGCGTCAAACGGCGGCCGTTGCAGCCAAACTCGGCCTGAAATGTGTGGCCTTGCTGGAGAACCCGATAGCAACGCACAGTGAAAACTACCTGACCAATGGCAACCGCCTGATGCTGGATCTCATGGATGTCGAGGTGGTGATGGTCGATGCGCTGACCCAACCTGCCGTGCAACTGGCGGAACAGGCGGAGCGGCTTGAAGCGCAGGGCTTCCGGCCTTACATTCTGCCGGTGGGCGGTTCGAATGCGCTGGGGGCGCTGGGCTATGTGGAATGTGCCCAGGAGATTGCTCATCAGAGCGAAGGGGTGGTGGATTTTGCGGCAGTCCTGGTTGCATCAGGCAGTGCCGGAACGCATGCCGGTCTGGCGGTTGGGCTGGAACAGCTGCTGCCGGAAACTGAGCTGGTTGGCGTAACCGTATCGCGTAACGTCGCTGAGCAACGGCCTAAGGTTGACGCACTACGCCAGGCCCTGGCAACGCAGTTAGCCGTAGAGGCGAAGGCACCGGTCACGCTATGGGATGACTATTTTGCTCCGCGCTACGGCGAGCCGAATGAAGAAGGCATGGAGGCGATCAAACTGCTGGCGCGTCTTGAAGGGATTTTTCTCGATCCTGTTTATACTGGTAAAGCCATGGCGGGCCTGATCGATGGTATCAACCAGAATCGTTTTCGCCGGGAAGGGCCGCTGTTGTTTGTGCATACAGGCGGCGCGCCCGCGTTATTTGCTTATCACCCTTCGGTCTGAGACGCAGCGCAAAAAAGGGTTATAATTCAGCCGTTATTTTAACGCCTTAGGTAAAATAACGCCCATAATGACAGAGCGGCAGGCCGTGATGCGCCGCTCAACAGCACACTTACAAATAATAAACGGGGTAAACATGGCTTTCTCACAGATTCGTCGCCAGGTGGTGACGGGAATGATGGCGGTTGCGCTGGTGGCAGGCTTCAGCGTTAAAACGTTTGCGGCAGACGATTTACTGGCGCAGGTTAAAAGCAAAGGCGAGCTGCGCGTCGGTCTGGAAGGCACCTATCCTCCTTTCAGTTTTCAGGATGAAAAGGGCAAGCTGACGGGCTTTGAAGTGGAGTTTGCTCAGGATCTGGCCAAACACATGGGAGTTAAAGCCGTCCTGAAGCCGACCAAGTGGGATGGCATGTTAGCGGCGCTGGATTCGAAACGCATCGATGTGGTCATCAATCAGGTGACGATCTCCGATGAGCGTAAAAAGAAATACGATTTCTCTACGCCCTATACGATTTCTGGCGTGCAGGCGCTGACGCTGAAGAAAAACGCGGGCAGCATCACTAAGCCAGAAGACCTCGCTGGGAAGAAAGTCGGTGTGGGCCTGGGGACCAACTACGAGCAGTGGCTGCGCGCGAACGTAAAAGGTGTGGATATCCGCACTTATGATGATGACCCAACCAAATATCAGGATCTGCGTTCTGGTCGCGTTGATGCGATTCTGGTGGATCGCCTGGCTGCTCTGGATCTGGTGAAGAAAACGGGCGATACCATGGCGGTAGCCGGTCCGGCATTCTCGCGTCTGGAAGCGGGCGTTGCGCTGCGTAAGGGCAACGAAGATTTACTGAAGGCGATCGATCAGGCCATTGCGGAAATGCAGAAAGACGGCACCCTTAAAAAGCTGTCAGAAAAATGGTTTGGCGCGGACGTTACTAAATAATGCAGGAAAGTTTACAACTGGTGCTGGACTCAGCACCCTTTCTTCTTAAGGGCGCGCTGTTCACGCTGCAGCTCAGTATTGGCGGTATGTTTTTCGGGCTGATACTGGGCTTTTTGCTGGCGCTGATGCGCCTGTCCCGCTTCTGGCCCGTGAACTGGCTGGCGCGTATCTACGTGTCCATCTTTCGTGGCACGCCGCTTATCGCCCAGCTGTTTATGATCTACTACGGTCTGCCGCAGTTTGGCATTGAGCTGGATCCCATTCCCTCGGCGATGATTGGGCTGTCGCTTAACATGGCGGCCTATGCCTCAGAATCGCTGCGCGGCGCGATTGCTGCCATCGAGCGCGGCCAGTGGGAAGCGGCGGCCAGTATCGGCATGACGCCGTGGCAAACGCTGCGTCGGGTTGTTTTACCGCAGGCCGCCCGCACCGCACTCCCGCCTTTGGGTAACAGCTTTATCAGTCTGGTAAAAGATACTTCGCTGGCTGCCACGATCCAGGTTCCGGAACTGTTTCGTCAGGCGCAGCTGATTACCTCACGCACGTTGGAGGTGTTCACCATGTATCTGGCGGCTTCGCTGATCTATTGGGTGATGGCAACCGTGTTGTCAGCATTGCAGAACCGACTGGAAGCGCACGTTAACCGTCAGGATCAGGAGGCGAAATGAGTGCTATTGAAGTTCGCCAGTTGGTGAAAAAGTTTAACGGACAAACGGTACTGCACGGCATCGATCTCGATGTCGCCCCGGGCGAAATCGTCGCGATAATCGGCCCCAGTGGCTCAGGTAAAACCACGCTGTTGCGCAGCATCAACCTCCTTGAGGTCCCGGATGCTGGCCGCATTAAAGTGGGTGATATCACCATTGACGCCAGCCTGGGCATGAACAGACAGAAAGATCGGGTACGGCTGTTGCGTCAGCAGGTGGGTTTTGTCTTTCAAAACTTCAATTTATTTCCGCATCGTTCGGTGCTGGAAAATATTATTGAAGGTCCGGTGATTGTGAAGCGGGAAGCGAAAGCGGACGCGGTTGCCCGCGCGCGCAGCCTGCTTGAAAAAGTTGGACTCAATGGCAAGGAAGACAGCTACCCACGGCGCCTGTCCGGTGGTCAGCAGCAGCGTGTCGCCATTGCCCGCGCGTTGGCGATGCAGCCAGAAGTCATTTTGTTTGATGAACCGACCTCTGCGCTGGATCCGGAACTGGTGGGTGAAGTACTGAACACCATTCGCGCACTGGCTCAGGAAAAACGCACCATGGTTATCGTGACGCACGAAATGAGCTTTGCCCGCGACGTCGCCGACCGCGCCATTTTTATGGATCAGGGCCGTGTTGTTGAACAGGGCCCTGCTAAGGCACTCTTCAGCGATCCTCAGGAGCCGCGTACCCGGCAGTTTCTGAATAAATTTCTTAATCAATAAACCCGCTGCCGCCAGAAGTTGGCGGCGCTTATTGCGCTGTCTCCCACCTTTATTCTTCTCAGTTTCTTCCGAAAATTTACATTTTGCATAGATTTAATTAACTGATTTTAAAAGTTATTTGTCATCATCTCGCGTCCGGAGGTAACAGATTGTAACTTTTAAGAGCCGCCTGATTGAGACTTCCCGCTAAATATTAATAATTCTTCACAAATTCATTGCACGATCGGGAAGACATAATGAACCAACCCAGGAAGGAAATCCTCTGGATCAATACCCTAAAAGGGGGATGCATTTTACTTGTGGTACTGCATCACTCCATCATTACAACCTTCGCGCCAGCGCTTCATCATTTGACAGCCGGTATCGTACCGGCTCATGCGTGGGTGGCGTTTAATACCTGGCTTTCCCCCTTACGGATGCCGGCATTTTTCTTTGTATCCGGCCTGCTGGCCAGTAACTCGGTGATCAATAAACGCTGGAAAGCGGTCTTCACTAAAAAGTTCAGCAACATCGTTTACCTGTATCTGCTGTGGGGCGTAATCCAGTGGCTGAGTATCCACTACATTTCAACCCACCTGGGCGAGCGGCTGTCCAGCAGCAAAAACGCCGCCTATGCGGATTCGCCAATGGAGTTTATTAAACTGCTGATGCTGTCGATGACCAGCCTGTGGTACCTGTATGCTCTGGCGGGGTTTTTTCTGGTCACTAAACTTTTCCATCGGCAGAAGATGCTGCTGGTGGCTGCGGCAATAGCGGCAAACTACGCCGCGCAGTTTAGCCTGATCCCCGGATGGGGCCCGGCCAGCGTGGCACAGAACTATCTCTATTTCTTACTGGGCGTATTTTTTAGCGCAACGTTAATCGAACTGAGCGGTTTAAAAGGTCGTCACTGGCTCTGGTTGGGTGCAATCGCCGCGATCGGCATTGCCCATCATCTGGGCGGGATATATAAAAACCCGTTCTACAGCCTGCTGACCATCGTCTTTGGTATTGTGCTGTGCCGTTTTCTTAATGCGCATTTCAATATGGCGTGGCTGAACTATATAGGGCGTAACACGCTGCAGATTTATGTTTTGCACCGTATCTTTATCGAACTGGTGGGGCTGAGCGCCATCTCACTGGCGCTGCACTACGGCTGGTTTGGCAACGCGGGTTTTAGCTGGGCATGGGCGTTGCTGATGCCGTTAACCGGCGTGGCAGTCTGCACGCTCCTGTCTTTGATGGTCTGGTCGCTGCTGAACCGGGGGCCGGGACGGATGCTGTTTATTCATCCACGTTTAATCAGTAAACGGCAGCCAGAAACCCAAGCCTCATGATCCTGACGTACCGGGCCAGCATGCTGGCCCGTTTCGTATCCTTTCTCTGGCGGGCACCGCAGGGAGTGAGCATTTCTCCCCCGTTAGCCTGTTCCTGTCGCGTCAGCTGACAGGGCGAGAAGCCTCAGTCGCCTCTGGTCGGGGAAGGGACACTTCATGTTGAGGCTGCTCTTTGCGTGCCGTGTTATGCCGGGAGACAAATGCCTTTGATGACCAGGTGCTGAATCAGAATAATGGTTTTCGCGTCAATGATGATGCCGGCATCAATCATCGCAAGCGCCTCTTGAATCGGCACCTCAATGACTTTGATATCTTCACCTTCAGCAGCAAGGCCTCCGCCCTCGTTAATCCGCATTTCGCGGGTAAAAGGGGCGATGAAAAAGTGCAGACGCTCAGTAACGGAACCCGGGCTCATGAATATCTCGCCAATCTTAGTGACCTCATTCAGCTTATATCCGGTCTCTTCTTCGGCTTCACTTCTTATTGCCTGAATCGGGTCCCGCTCATCAAGCAAACCGGCGCAGGCTTCAATCAGTTCGTAGTGATGACCGATCAAAAACGCAGGCAGGCGGAACTGGCTGGTAAGGATGACCGTTCTGTCATCGCGGTTGTAGAGCAGAATAGTCGCACCGTGGCCGCGATCGTAAGCTTCACGCGTGAAACGCTGTTCTGTCCCATCGGAACGGACATAGGTCATATCGTATTTGGTCAGGGTGCCCCAGTCGTTTGCCAGTATCTGCTGGTTGTTAACGGTCGCGGTGGTGGAAACGGGCGTATAATGCGCATGCTTCATATTGAGATTCCATTGGTAAGTAAGTCTGGAAGAGCCATTCAGACACAGCGTGCCGAGTGGACATTAAAAAAATCACCCCTAAACCTAAACCTAAACCTAAACCTAAACCTAAACCTAAACCTAAACCTAAACCTAAACCTAAACCTAAACCTAAACCTAAACCTAAACCTAAACCTAAAAATGCACTTTTCACCTGTCAGCGATATTTCCGAAAGGAACACCTAAGCGAATAACGTTTAGCGGTGTTTTATCCACGCCCTGTCTTTTTTAAGGTGATATTCGAACCTGAAATAAAGATACAGGCAATAATGCAGGGAAAAATTTAGCCGAAAAGGGCATAAACGAACGATTTTACCTGGCTGAATAAGCCACTCGCGCTAATCAAACACGCACAGTAACGTTACCTGTACTTAAGATGAGTCACCTGACCTGACATAAAGCCAGAAATAAGGTTAAGCAAGCGTTGAGTGTGAAAATTCGCCGGGACGTCATCGTGCGGTGTGGCATCGCGCGATGAAACGTTTATCTGTTGCCGCAACGATAAAGTCATGGATCTGAGGGGCAGGATGCGCGGGGCATTGGGGCCTTTGCGGCAGGATGCCTGCATAGCGCCGCACGGCTTTTGCAGCGCGCGTTCACGCAACAGCGTAGGGCCAGGGAATAAAATACCTCGCCTGTCCTGCGCGACCCAGGCCAACTGATTTAATAACTGACCTGATGCTTAACGGGCACCAACACCTGGATATTTCTTATTTATTCAGATAAGAACACCTTATTTATTCCGTCGTCTGACAACGATTACCTGCGTTGAAATTAAATTCGGGATAAATGTCAGAAAACATCCTGTATTGTAAAGTACGGTTTTAAACCCTTCCGGGAGGGGGACTTTAAGACTTTCGCTACATTCAGGAGTGCGAGCATAGGGAATACTTTTCGTATAACGATAACGTCGGCAGTTCGAATAACTTGTTTGTACATGACACAGCGACGGAAAAAGCCTGATGACGAAAAGTGAAAAAAAAGATATTGCATGGATTAATACCCTAAAGGGAATCTGTATCCTGCTGGTCGTCCTGTATCACACGGTGTTACCCGGTTTTGAAAGCCGGGTGAAAGATCTGGCCGCAGGTGAATGGGTGGCAGAGATGTGGGTGCAGTTTAATACGTTATTATCGCCGCTGCGCATGCCCGCGTTTTTCTTTGTGTCGGGTTTACTGGCCAGAAATGCCATCATTGATCGCCCCTGGAAACATATCGCGACCAGCCGGATGACAAATCTGTTTTATCTCTATCTGCTGTGGGGAGCCATTCAGTGGGGGGCCATCACGGGCATTTCAACGGAAATTACCGGGCAGCGTATTTCACAAAATATCAATGCGGCCTATGCGGGAACCTTTTCTGAGTTCCTGACGCTGACGTTTCTGGCGATGAGCACCTCATGGTATTTATATGCCCTGGGGATCTACTTTCTTCTTGCCAAACTTTTTCAACGTTACAGCCTGCCTTTATTGCTTATGGCCGCAGTGCTTAATTATCTGGCGGTTGAAAAAATCATTCCCTACTGGGGCCCGCAGAGTCTGGCGCAGTATTTTGTTTTCTTCATGCTCGGCACGTTCTGGTGTTCGCAGATACTGCGTTTAAGCGAGTGGCGAAGGCAAAACGGACTGCCGTGGTTGTTACTGCTGCTGCTGGCGGGCCTGCCCGCTCTGTTCGATTTCGACAGAAGCCTCTTCTTATCTGTTCTTGCCATCCTCATCAGCGTGGCGGCCTGTCGCGGGTTAAATCAGGTCAGTAGCATGGCGTGGCTCAACTGGATTGGCCGTCACACCTTGCCTGTTTACGTCCTGCATCGCATCTTTATTGAGTATTTCGGCATGACGGCCATTTTGTTTGCGCAGCGCCACCAGCTCTTTGCGCTGGCATGGTTTTCGTGGCTGTGGGCCTGCCTCTATCCGCTGGTCATTGTCGCCCTCTGCTCACTGGCGTCCGTTGCCGTCTGGTCGCTGACAAATCATGGCGTCGGGCGCGCGTTGTTTCGCTTCCCGACGCTGATAAAACGGCCTGTGTACCCGGCGGCGTAACCGGGGCAGGTGGCGCAGGATGCGGGAACAGAAAAAGGCGTGGTGTAAAAAGCGCAATGAACCCGGCCGCTGATAGCGGGCCGGATTGCGGTCAGGCTTATTTACGCGCGCGCACCACCTGATAGCGGCGCGTGAAATACTCGACCGGCGCGCTCCAGATGTGCACAAGGCGGGTAAACGGAAACACCAGAAAAATCGTCACTCCCAGAATCAGGTGAATGCGATCAATCCCTTCCACCCCGTCAAGCCCGCGTGAGGCGTTGCCCCGCAACATGATCACCACCTGTGCCCAGCCGACCTGTTTCATCATGCCAGGGCCATCCATATATCGCCCAACGCTCAGCGCAAAAAAAAGGTTCATGCCCGGGCATGAACCTTTAACGTAAGCGATCGGTCTGAAGGACGTTACCCGATTGTCATCAGGCTGGCATTGCCGCCCGCGGCTGCGGTGTTAACGCTGAGCGAACGTTCAATCAGCAGACGTTCCAGCAGTAGATTAGTTTCGCCGCGCGCAAAACCCTGCACCGACACGATGGCACCTTCGCGCGCCGCAACCTGTTCGCACAGGTTGCGGAGCTGGTCGGCATCACCGTGATAGATAACGGCGTCAAAATGCGCAGACAGGGGTTCGTTGGAGAGCGTAATGCGGCTTTTCACCGTCGCCGGTAAGGTGCCCAGCAGTGCGCGGTGCAGCTCATCGTCCTGCCACAGTGCCTGGCTGCCTACGCTGGTGACCGCCGCCAGTTGAATCAGAGCATCCTGCTCGTTATCCGCCAGACAGAGTACCTGCTCACGCGGCAGCAACAGGAAGGTATTGCGTTCGCCTGTTGGACCGGGCAGCAGGCGTACCGTGCCTGCCTGAGCCAGCTCGGCATAATGCTGGCACAGTGAAGACAGCTGAGGCTTATCTTTTGCCCACTCGTTCAATGCCTGATGCGCTGCCAGCAGCAGCTGACGCTGGGCATGGTCGGCCGGGCGCTCAGCATCCTGACGGGCGAGGGTGGTGCTGAGTGCGTTGTCCGGGCGATTCGCCAGCAGGCGATACAGATAAAGCGGGCCACCCGCTTTCGGACCGGTACCGGATAACCCCTCGCCGCCGAATGGTTGCACGCCCACCACCGCGCCAACCATGTTGCGGTTAACGTACAGATTGCCCACTTTGGCCGCTGCGGTGACCTGCATGATGGTTTCGTCAATGCGGGTATGTACGCCTAACGTCAGCCCATAGCCCGAGGCGTTAATCTGTTCGATCAACTGCGGCAGGCCACTGCGGGTGAAGCGCACAACGTGCAACACCGGACCAAATACCTCTTGCGTCAGATCGCTAACCTTATCCAGTTCAATCAGCGTCGGTTTCACAAAGGTCCCGGTTGCCCACTCTTTGCTGTCCTGTGGATGATCCTGCGCCGTTTGGAACACCTTAAAGCCTTTATTGCGCATGGCCTGAATATGGCGCTCAATGTTGGCTTTGGCCTCTTTATCGATCACCGGGCCGATATCGGTGGACAGGCGCTCCGGATTGCCCATACGGCACTCCGCCATCGCGCCACGCAGCATTTTCAACGTATGTTCCGCGACGTCCTCCTGAACGCACAGCAGACGCAGCGCAGAGCAGCGTTGACCCGCGCTGTCAAAGGCCGAGGCGACGATATCTATCACCACCTGTTCTGTCAGGGCGGATGAATCGACAATCATGGCATTCATGCCGCCGGTTTCAGCAATCAGCGGAGTGGGGCGGCCTTGGGGATCCAGCCGGCCTGCCAGATTACGTTGTAACAGGGTGGCGACCGCCGTGGAGCCGGTGAACATCACGCCACGTATGCGTTCGTCTCCGGTGAGCTGTGCGCCCACGGTTTCACCGAGGCCCGGCAGCAGTTGCACGACGCCAGCCGGGACACCGGCACTCAGTAAGATCTCAATGGCCTGCGCGGCAATCAGCGGCGTCTGCTCGGCAGGCTTCGCCAGCACGCTGTTTCCGGCCGCCAGCGCGGCTGCGACCTGACCGGTAAAAATGGCCAGCGGAAAGTTCCACGGGCTGATACAGACCACAGGTCCCAGTGGGCGGTGCGTTTCGTTGTCAAAATCAAGGCGGACGATGCCAGCGTAGTAATAGAGGAAGTCCACGGCCTCACGCACTTCGGCAATGGCGTTGCTGTAGGTTTTACCGGCTTCGCGCACCAGAATGCCCAGCAACTGCTGTAGCTGACCTTCCATTAACTGGGCTGCACGCTCAAGGATGGCCGCGCGCTCCTGCGGCGGAGTGGCAAACCAGATAGGACCGGCATTGACCGCCGCCTCAATGGCCTGGGAAACCTCCTGTTCTGAGGCATGGCGAACGGTACCGACGACGTCCGACGGCGCGGCCGGATTCACCACATTCTGGCTTTCTCCGCTACCAGCAGGGCCGTCAATAAGCGGTTGTGCCAGATAAGGCTCACTCGCGCCGCTCAGCAGAGCACTGGACAGGGAAGCAAGGCGGTGCTCGTTAGCCATATCCAGACCCGCAGAGTTAACCCGGTCGCTGCCATATAAGTCTCGCGGCAGCGGGATCTTTGGATGTGGCAGGCCCAGGGTGCCTTCGCTGGCACCCAGTTTTTCAATTTCACTCACCGGATCGGCGACCAGCTCGTCTATCGGCATGGACGTGTCGGCAATACGGTTAACAAAGGAGGTATTCGCACCGTTTTCCAGTAGGCGACGCACCAGGTAAGCCAGCAGGGTTTCATGTGTACCTACGGGGGCATAGATACGGCAGGGACGATTGAGTTTGCCGTCTGCCACTTTGCCTACCACCTGATCGTAGAGCGGTTCACCCATGCCATGCAGGCACTGAAACTCATACTGTCCGGGATAATAGTTATTGCCCGCCAGTTGATAGATCGCGGCCAGCGTGTGCGCGTTATGTGTGGCAAACTGCGGATAGATCAGATTGGGCACTGCCAGCAGTTTACGGGCGCAGGCCAGATAAGAAATGTCGGTGTACACCTTACGGGTATAAACCGGATAGCCTTCCAGCCCTTCCACCTGGGCGCGTTTGATCTCGCTGTCCCAGTAAGCGCCTTTCACCAGGCGAATCATGAGACGACGACGGCTGCGTTGGGCCAGATCTGTCAGCTCATCAATCACAAACGGGCAACGCTTCATATAAGCCTGAATCACGAAACCTATGCCGTTCCAGCCTTCAAGCTCGGGTTCAAAACACAACCGCTCCAACATATCGAGAGACAGCTCTAAACGATCGGCCTCTTCCGCATCAATGTTAATGCCGATGTCGTAAGAGCGGGCCAACAGGGTCAGCGACTTCAGAATCGGATACAGTTCATCCATCACCCGATCATACTGCGCGCGGCTGTAGCGCGGATGGAGTGCGGACAGCTTGATAGAAATGCCCGGGCCTTCATAGATGCCCCGACCGTTTGAGGCTTTACCAATGGCGTGAATCGCCTGCTGATAAGAAACCAGATAGGCTTTGGCATCGCTGGCCGTCAGGGCGGCTTCACCCAGCATATCGTAGGAGTAACGGAAGCCTTTTTCTTCAAGCTTGCGGGCGTTGGCCAGGGCTTCGGCGATGGTTTCACCGGTCACGAACTGTTCGCCCATCAGGCGCATCGCCATATCCACGCCTTTCCGGATGAGCGGCTCGCCGCTCTTGCCAATAATTCGGTTGAGCGAGCGCGACAGGTTGACTTCATTGTGCGTTGAGACCAGACGGCCCGTAAACAGTAGTCCCCACGTCGCGGCGTTCACAAACAGTGACGGGCTGCGGCCAAGATGTGACTGCCAGTTACCGTTGCTGATCTTGTCGCGGATCAGCGCATCGCGGGTGGGTTTATCCGGGATACGCAACAAAGCCTCGGCCAGGCACATTAATGCCACACCTTCCTGAGAGGAGAGTGAAAACTCCTGCAGCAGGCTTTGCACCATGCCGGCACGGCCGGTCGCCCCTTTTTGGTGCCTCAGCTTGTCGGCCAGCTGGTGCGCCAGCTGCTGCGTTTTTTCTGCCAGGGCGGCGGGAAGGCGCGCTTGCTCAAGCAACATGGGAACGGCATCAGTTTCAGGACGGCGCCAGGCGGCTGTCACCGCAGAGCGGGCGACCGACTGCGGCAAAATGTTTTCGGCGAATTCAAGGAAGGGCTGAACCATCTCTTCCGGGGCAAGCTCATCGGACGCTGAGTCGTTATGCTGCAGGGGGATCTCATCCACCGTTTCACCCGCATCTAACTGGGTCAGATAATTAAAGATCGCCTGTTTAATCAGCCAGTGAGGCGTGCGATCGAGTTTCTGCGCCGCCAGTTTAATACGGTTGCGGGTGGCTTCATCCAGCTTCACCCCCATGGTTGTTGTTCCCATGATTTTCTCTTCCTTAAAACGGTTTTTACCAGAGCATGGGCTGCACTATTACCCATGTTGCAACTTTGTGCAACCAGGTTAAATGTGACCTCGGTTGCACACTTTGAAACCCCTTTTTTAATTAACATTTAAAAGCGGCACAAATCTTGCTGCAAAAAACTCGCCAAAGTTGCAACCTCATTCAATTTAAAGGGTGAAATCATTGCAAAGGTGCAACTTTATTGTGAGCGGGCGCAACCTGTGAGCATTAAAAAGGGATTGAGAGGTGAAACTGATGTGACGGATGTGTTAAATGCATTGTGTGCGCCGTGCCTTTACGGCAGGATACCGCGCCTTAAGGGAAATCGCTTTCTCTTGATGCGGTAACAGCCTGACGCCTTCACGTTCCGAGGGGGGCAGGAAAAAGATTTCTCTCAAGAGATCGGATAATAACGGAGAAACAAATGACAGTAAGTACGCCAATGTTGGTGACCTTTTTAATTTATATCCTTGGGATGGTGCTTATCGGTTTTATTGCCTGGCGCTCAACGAAAAACTTCGACGACTATATTCTGGGCGGGCGCAGCCTGGGCAGTGTCGTGACTGCGCTGTCCGCTGGAGCCTCCGATATGAGTGGATGGTTGCTAATGGGATTGCCGGGTGCCATTTTTCTTTCCGGTATCTCTGAAAGCTGGATCGCCATTGGCCTGATTATTGGTGCATGGTTTAACTGGAAGATTGTCGCGGGGCGCTTACGGGTTCAGACGGAACATCATGATAACGCCCTGACGCTGCCTGACTTCTTTACCAGCCGCTTTGAAGATCGCAGCAAAATCTTGCGGGTCATTTCTGCCGTGGTGATTCTGGTGTTTTTCACTATCTACTGCGCATCAGGCGTGGTAGCGGGCGCGCGTCTGTTTGAAAGCACCTTTGGTATGGATTACTCCACCGCCCTCTGGGCCGGTGCCGCCGCCACCATTCTGTATACCCTGGTGGGCGGATTCCTGGCGGTGAGCTGGACGGATACCGTTCAGGCCAGCCTGATGATCTTCGCGCTGATCCTGACGCCAGTCATCGTGGTTATCGCCGTGGGTGGCTGGAGCGATTCGATGGCGGTGATTGAGGCCAAAAATGCTGAAAACGTGGATATGTTCAAAGGCCTGAATTTCGTGGCCGTGCTGTCACTGCTGGGCTGGGGACTGGGCTATTTCGGTCAGCCTCATATCCTGGCACGTTTTATGGCGGCGGATTCACATCGTTCCATTCGTACCGCGCGCCGTATCGGCATGGCGTGGATGATTCTCTGTCTGGCGGGCGCGGTGGCCGTGGGCTTCTTTGGGATCGCCTATTTCCACAATAATCCTTCTCTGGCTGCGGGCGTTTCACAGAATGGAGAGCGCGTCTTTATTGAGCTGGCACGTATTCTGTTTAATCCGTGGATTGCCGGTATTTTACTGTCTGCCATTCTGGCGGCGGTCATGTCCACGCTCAGCTGCCAGCTGCTGGTCTGCTCCAGTGCGCTGACGGAAGATTTGTACAAAGGCTTTTTACGCAAGAATGCCAGCCAGAAAGAACTGGTTTGGGTAGGGCGCCTCATGGTGCTGCTGGTAGCGTTAGTGGCCATCGCGCTGGCGTCGAATCCCGAAAATCGGGTGTTAGGCCTGGTCAGCTACGCATGGGCCGGTTTTGGCGCGGCATTTGGACCGGTAGTCCTGTTTGGCGTGTGCTGGAAACGCATGAACCGCAACGGTGCGCTGGCGGGAATGATTGTCGGTGCGGTCACGGTACTGGTATGGAAACAGTATGGCTGGCTCGGCCTGTATGAAATCATTCCGGGCTTTATTTTTGCCAGTATCGCCATTGTGGTCTTCAGCCTGGCAGGCCGGGAACCTTCTGCAGCGGCCATTGAACGCTTCGATGCTGCCGAGGCAGAATTCCAGACTAAATAAGGCGTGAACGTGTTGAAAAGCCTGCCCTGTAAAGGGCGGGCTTTTTTTTGGCCTGCGTCTGGCACAGACAGTTACGAAATTATTTCACGGAGGAACTTGTTTTTTTTTTGAGTGGTAATGATAATCGGTATCGTTCGTTTTTACGTAAATTTACGTCCCATTTACGCTGCTTAACATTCAAGAGGTCGGCGATGTTTGTTCCCTTTCTCATCATGCTGCGTGAAGGCCTGGAGGCAGCGCTCATCGTGAGCCTTATTGCCAGCTACCTGAAAAGGACGCAGCGCACACAATGGTTCCCTGCAATGTGGGCGGGCGTGTTTATTGCCGCTGCGCTTTGCCTTGCGCTGGGCATCGTCATCAACCAAACCACAGGGGAGTTTCCTCAGAAGCAGCAAGAGCTTTTTGAAGGCATTGTTGCGGTGGTCGCGGTCGTCATCCTGACCTCAATGGTGTTCTGGATGCGCCGGGTGGCGCGCAATATCAAGCTGGAACTGGAGCAGGCGGTCGATCAGGCTTTACAGAAATCAGCCGGGGGCGGCCTGGCCCTGGTCCTGATGGTGTTTCTTGCCGTCGCCCGGGAAGGGCTGGAGTCAGTGTTCTTTTTACTGGCCGCCTTCACTCAGGACGTCGGTTATGCACCGCCGCTGGGGGCCGTGCTTGGCCTGGCGACGGCCGTTGTGCTGGGCATGTTGATCTACTGGGGCGGGGTTCGTCTGAATATGGCGCACTTTTTCCGCTGGACCAGCCTTTTTATTCTTCTGGTGGCCGCGGGGCTGGCAGCTGGCGCTATCCGTGCCTTTCATGAAGCCGGGCTGTGGAACCATTTTCAGCAGGTGGCCTTCGATATGAGTAACACCTTATCGACCCATTCACTGTTTGGCACGCTGCTTGAAGGCATTCTGGGTTATCAGGAAGCCCCCAGCGTAAGTGAAGTGGCCGTCTGGCTGCTTTATTTGATTCCGGCATTATTACTGTTTGTTATGCCTGCACGTGCTGGAACCTCAGCCGCTGCGCGCTAACGCGTTTACCAGGCGCGTCAGGCGCGCCTCTGACTGAATAGGGAAAAATATGAAGAAGCGTTTTCGTCGTCACGCGGTGCTGGCTTCGCTGCTGGCGGTTTCCGGCTCCACACTGGCTGCAGCCATTCCACAGGTTAGCGTGAGTGTCACGGACAAGCAGTGTGAACCGATGTCACTGACGGTTCAGGCGGGCAAGACTCAGTTTCTGATCAAAAACAACAGCCAAAAGGCGCTGGAATGGGAAATCCTGAAAGGGGTGATGGTGGTTGAGGAGCGCGAAAATATTGCGCCCGGCTTCAGTCAAAAACTGACCGCCAACCTTGAAGCGGGCGAATATGAAATGACCTGCGGCCTGCTGACGAATCCGAAAGGCAAGCTGATTGTCCAGGGCGGCGCGGGCAAAAACGTGCAGAAAGGTAAAACAGAACTGATGCAGCTGGCGGGTCCAATCAACGCCTACAAAGCCTACGTGACGGACGAAGTCAACCAGCTGGTGGCGGGAACCCAGGCCTTTACGGATGCGGTGAAAGCCGGAGATATCGAAAAAGCCAAAGCGCTGTTTGCCCCCACGCGCCAGCATTACGAACGTATAGAGCCGATAGCTGAGCTGTTCTCCGATCTGGATGGTCGCATTGACGCCCGTGAAGATGATTATGAGAAAAAGGCTGAAGACCCGAAATTCACCGGTTTTCACCGGCTTGAGAAAGCGTTGTTTGCCGATAATAGCACCAAAGATATGGCGGGCTATGCCGAGCAGTTAAACAACGACGTGCGCGATTTGCAGAAACGCGTTAGCGAGCTGGCGTTCCCCCCGGCCAAGGTCGTGGGCGGCGCCGCAGGGCTGATCGAAGAAGTGGCTTCCAGTAAAATCTCCGGCGAAGAAGATCGTTACAGCCGTACCGACCTGTGGGATTTCCGGGCGAACGTGGATGGCGCGCAAAAAATTGTCGAGCTATTGCGCCCCGTCCTGAAGCAGGCAAATCCAGCGCTTCTGGCAAAAGTGGATGCCAATTTCGCGAAAGTTGACGCGATTCTGGATAAATACCGCAGCGGTCAGGGTTATGAATCGTATGAAAAACTGACGCCAGCCGATCGAACCGCGCTGAAAGGGCCGATTACTGCCCTGGCGGAAGATCTTTCTCTGCTGCGTGGCACCTTAGGCCTGGATTGATGATGGATAAGGATAAGGCGTTAAGCCAGCCATCGCGCCGCCGTTTATTGAAAGGACTGGGAATGCTGGGCGGCGCGGCGGCCGTCAGCGGTGGGTGCCCGTTTCATGCCGCGGCCGCCGAAAACCCGGACAGCTTTTCGCCCGGCACGGTAACGCCGAACGCGCGTCAGCAAGTGCAGCCCTTTTATGGCGTGCATCAATCCGGCATTACGACGCCACAGCAGGCGTCAATGATGCTGGTCGCGTTCGATGTGCTGACCCGCGATAAGCAGGAACTGCAGCGTTTGTTCAAACTGCTTACGCAGCGCATCGCGTTTCTGACCCGGGGCGGGATGGCGCCCGCGGTGACCAACCCACAGCTGCCGCCGCTGGATTCAGGCATTCTGGGGGCCGAGATTGCCCCGGACAACCTGACGATGACGGTTTCCGTCGGTCATTCCCTGTTTGATTCGCGCTTTGGTCTGGCGGCGCTTAAGCCGGCTAAACTGCAGGCCATGAGCCGTTTCCCTAACGACTCTCTGGATGCAAATCAGTGCCACGGCGATCTGCTGTTGCAAATCTGTGCTAACACGCAGGACACGGTGATTCATGCACTCCGTGATGTGGTGAAACATACGCCCGATTTGCTCGGCATTCGCTGGCGACGGGAAGGTTTTATTTCCGATCATGCCGCGCGCAGCGCGGGAAAAGAAACGCCCATTAATCTGCTGGGTTTTAAAGACGGCACGGCCAATCCCGATACGCATAACATGGCGTTGATGGATAAGCTGCTGTGGGTAACGGAAGAGCAGGCGGAACCCGCGTGGGCCCGTCACGGCAGTTATCAGGCAGTAAGGTTGATCCGTTTTCATGTGGAAATGTGGGATCGCACGCCATTGGGTGAGCAACAAACGATCTTTGGTCGCGAGAAATTAAGCGGCGCACCACTGGGCATGAAAAACGAGCACGACGTGCCGGATTATCGCCAGGATCCTGATGGCGATGTCATTGCGCTGGATGCGCATATTCGGCTGGCGAACCCGCGCACGCCTGCGACCGAAAGCAGCCTGATGCTGCGCCGGGGCTACAGTTATTCGGCGGGTATTTCAGCGTCAGGCCAGTTGGAAATGGGCTTGTTGTTTGTTTGTTATCAACATGATTTAGAATTGGGTTTTCTGACCGTACAAAACCGTCTGAATGGTGAAGCGCTGGAAGAGTATATACGTCCCTTTGGCGGCGGATACTTTTTTGTATTACCCGGCGTTATCAATGAAAATCATTATTTGGGCCAGTCCTTACTTGAAAGCTGATTAAATTTTAATCACGGCATTCTGTGCCTGACCGCCCAGCGTGCCGTATTTCTGTCTCAGGTTTTTTATCCTCCGCCTGTTTTTTCGCGCTCCGTTTTAAACCGTTGATGCCGCATTGAAAAATAAACTAACTCTCTGTAATACTTGCGTAATTTAATTTAAGTAAGGTTGGCGTTAACGCATGGTTGAATATTTATTTTTCAATAAAGTGAAAATACTGTTGCAAAATACCAATAAGATGGTTCACTTTACTATGAAAGCGTAATCGGGCGTGTTGATGTCTCACACTGGAGTTCGCGCATGGATAGATGTTTTTACAGCCGTTCAGCAGTAAAAAATATCGCATTTACCCGTGAGGAGGTTTCTTCCTCAACCGCTTTTACACCGCAATGTGTTTTCTCTTTTCAACCTCACTCCTTTTTTACCGGTATACGGCCTGGCTGTTTTGCTGCCGGATATCAATCGTCATGGCCTGTCACGGCTCTAAAGGAAGCCAACTGAAACCTCTAAAGCGTTCACGTAATCGCATCGGGCTTGTTGCCTGAGCGGGAAATGAAACCAACTGTAAGGTGCCACTATGGGAAGACAGAAAGCAGTGATCAAAGCGCGTCGAGAAGCAAGACGAGTGCTTCGTAATGACTCCCGCAGTCATCGTCAGCGTGAAGAAGAATCGGTCACTTCGCTGGTGCAAATGGGTGGGCTGGACTCGATTGGCATGGCGCGCGATGTGCGCGATCGTGCTCCGATTGAAGCCCGCAATGAAGCTCAGGCGCACTATCTCAACGCCATAGAATCAAAACAGCTTATCTTCGCTACCGGCGAGGCAGGCTGCGGCAAAACCTGGATTAGTGCTGCGAAAGCGGCAGAGGCCCTGATTCATAAGGATATCGACAGGATTATCGTTACGCGCCCGGTGCTGCAGGCGGATGAAGATCTGGGATTCCTTCCCGGGGATATCTCAGAAAAATTCGCCCCGTATTTCCGCCCGGTTTACGACATTCTGGTTAAACGTCTTGGCGCATCCTTTATGCAATATTGTCTGCGTCCCGAAATTGGCAAAGTTGAAATCGCGCCCTTTGCTTATATGCGCGGTCGTACCTTTGAAAATGCAGTGGTGATTCTCGATGAAGCGCAGAACGTTACCGCTGCGCAAATGAAAATGTTTCTGACCCGCCTTGGCGAAAACGTCACGGTGATTGTTAACGGCGATATAACCCAGTGCGATTTGCCCGCTGGGGTGCCTTCTGGTCTCGCGGACGCGCTGGCGCGTTTTGAAGAGGACGAGATGGTGGGCATTGTCCGTTTTGGCAAAGAGGATTGCGTGCGTTCCGCGCTGTGTCAGCGCACTTTGCATGCTTACAGCTAGCGTTCGATTGAGTCATGTAGCGACCAAAACCCGGCTTCGGCCGGGTTTTTTATCTCCGTGATGGGGCGCTATTCGCCGCTGCCGATTTGCCAGATAAAGGTAGGATCGCGCCCGTTGACTTCCCAGTCGCCCACGTTACGGCTTTTATAGATCACCGGATTGTGCGAGCCAATCGTTCGGGCATTGCGCCAGTGACGGTCCAGCGCTTTACTCACTCGCGTATCTGACGCGCCAAGCGCGTTAAACAGCTCACTGGCCGCACGCGTCACCCAATCCACGGCCACGACCTGCGCCTTCGCAGCCTCCACTTCTGCCTGGACGTTGGCGGCATGAATCTGCGTTTCATCTTGTCCCTGAATGTGCGTATCAAAAGCCTGTTGCAGCGCGTGCGTGGCCCGCTGCACGGCGGCATCGGTTGCCCATATCCAACTGCTGATCTGTCCCACCACCTGCAAGACCTGCACGTCCTGGCTGACGTGACGGGCATTACCGTGGCTGTAGATTCGTTTTCGGTTTGCTACGCCCTGTGACACGTCCCGCACGATAGCCCGGCCGATCCCGGCCAGCGTCGCCAGTAAGACATGCTGATAGAAGGCGGTTTGATATCGGAAGCGCTCGCTGAAATCATAGACATGGGCAGGTTCCACAACGGCCTGATGAAAACGCGTGGTTCCGCTACCGGTAAGACGTTGACCAAATCCGTCCCAGTCATCCTCTCGCACTACCGCATCCTGATGTGTACTGACCACCGCAATGACATCGCGCTGGTTGTCCGTACGCTTAGCGTAAACATCAATCCAGTCGGCATACAGCGTGCCGGTGCTGTAAAATTTTTCGCCCTCAAGCAGCCAGCCGTTGGCGGCGGGCGACACCTGCGTATTCACGTCTCCTAATCGAACGCTGCCTGTTTCACTCCAGCCGCTCCCGACAATATCACCGTCGATAAACCGATTAAACCAGCGCTGGCGCGCCTCACTGTCGGGCTGGTTAAGACGATCCTCGACAAAGGCCATGTGCGCGCGCAGCGCCTGAGGCAGGTTAGAATCCGCTTCTGCCAGCTCGGTCAGTAAGCGGAACAGTTGTGGCAGCGAGGCACCCAATCCGCCGTTTGCTTGTGGAATACGCAGCGTGCCAAAACCCGCCGCCTTCAGCCAGCGAACCGGCTCGTGAAGCAGGGTACGATTCCGTTCGCGATCGGCAGCGCCTTCGGCGATGCGGGCAAATATGGGGCGGAAACGCGCCGCCAGTGAGGTGTAATCGGGTTCAGACATGGTGTTCTCCGTGTGTTGACTGGTCATCGATATCGTGACGAGTGGGTTCAAACCGGACGACTAACAGGAAAATGATGGGAATAAGGGCGGCCAGTGACACGATCCAGAACATATTGGTGCCATAAGCCGCCTGCAATATGGGCAGAATGAACAGCGCCAGCGCGCTCCCGATGCCCGAGACGGAACGACTAAAACCGACGCCGGTGGCCCGAATGTGCGTGGGATAGGAGAGGGCGGGATAGATCATTAACTGCGCTCCTGGCCCAAAGCCCTCAGCAAACAACCACAGCCCCAGCAGTAAAATGGCAAATACGACGCCGTAGGTTGCAACAGGATGGCCAATCAGAGCCAGTGAGATCAGCGCAATAAACTGCAGGGCAAATCCGGCAATCGCAACATGGCGTGACGGAAATCGCCAGGCCAGACGCATGCCAAGCAGGCCGCCGGTAAAGGCGAACAGCGCGTTAAGTCCTAGCGAGGCGGAGATCGTTTCAAAGACGCCCGCCCCCAGAAACTGCGCCAGGATAGAGGGCAGGAAAAAGGCGATCGCCGTATATTCGAATGAAATACAGGCGTTCATCACCGCCGCCACAACGGTGCGCTCCCGGTAAGGTTTTTGAAACAAGACGCGAAAACTGACCGTCTGGGCGACGGGTTTGGCCGCCGGCTCAGCGCGCTTATCTTCGTGCGCGTGAATGCCGTACGAATCGCGCAGGATTCGCACTGCGCCGCTTAAATCCCCCTGGTTTGCGGCCCACAGCGGAGATTCATTCATAAACCTGCTGCGCACAGCAATGATGAGCAGGGCAGGCACTGCGCCAAACAGCAATGAAGCGCGCCACAGCCAGTCGAGGTGCTCTGCAGGCAGCAGAAAGTAAAGGCCAAAAATAATCAGAAAGCACACCGAAGACGCGGCATACCACATGGGGCACCAGGCGGCGAGCCGCGACGCTTTATTCCCTTTTCCGGAGAATTTCGAAAATTCGGCCAGATAGGCCATCGCGACAGGCAAATCAATGCCCACACCAACGCCCATCAAAAAGCGCGCGCCAATCAGTACCCAGACGTTCGGCGCCAGGCCGGCCGCAATAGCGGACACCACAAAAAAAAGCATGTCCGCCATAAAGACGGAATAGCGGCCATATTTATCCGTCAGCCAGCCCCCGACCAGATTACCGACAATGGTGCCAATCATAATGGATGAGGTGACCAGTCCGGTTAATGTGGGCGTTAAGCTGAATGTTTTCACGACATCATCAATGCCGTAAGACAGGGTGGTCAGGTCGTAGGCATCCAGAAATACGCCGCCTAACGCCAGAAACACGATCCAGCGTGCGTAGCTGTTTTTCTCACTTTGCGTATTAATCAACTTTGCAACGTCGCTGACGGAGCGAATGGGCGTTGAGTGAGGTAAGGGGATCGCGGCATCGTCATCGATATTTAATGTGCTCATTTTATCCTCGTTATTGTCTGTACAGGTGACGCCTTTATATGCAGGAATCGCGATGTAAACAAACAACAAAAAGTGATAACTATTACTTCAATTTCAATAAGTTAATTTGATTTTTGTAGGTAAGGGAAATACCGGGTGCGCTGTGACGCATCCGGTAAAATAAGCGGGCAAGGGGACGTGATGTCAGTCTGCTCAGCGGCAGACGGGCTATCCGAACAGATCGTTAAATCCCCTCATGATGCCTCCGCAGGCACAACCCGGCCTGATACCGAGGTTGTGCGTCGATATCCTGCGCCGGGATGAGGATGTTCAAGGCGGGCGCCTTTGGCAAACAGCTTCTCTCTCAGCGTACCGGGTTGGTAATCCTGTTTATAAACGCCACGTTTTTGCAGTTCCGGCACCAGCAGATCGACGACATCAGCAAAGGTTTCATGCGTGAGGGCATAGGCCAGATTAAAGCCATCCACGTCCGTCTCCTCCACCCAGCTTTGCAGTTCATCGGCAACGGTTTCTGTGCTGCCCACCAGCAGGGGGCCAAAGCCGCCAATGCCCACCCAGTCGGCCATGTTTTGCACCGTCCATTCACGCTGCGGATCGGCTGTGGAGAAGCTCTCTACAACAGACTGAATGGCATCGGTATGCAGATGCTTAAAAACCTGATCGGGTTGGTACTGACTGAAATCGATGCCGGTCCAGCCGGAGATCAGCGCCAGTGCGCCTTCATGGCTGACATAGCGTTTGTAATCCTGCCACTTGGCCTGGGCCGCTTTATCGGTTTCCCCCACAATGACCGTTTGCATATTGAAAATCAGAATACTGCGCGGATCGCGACCGGCCTCCTCTGCACGACGACGTATATCAGCCACGGTTTTCTTCAACAGCACTTTAGACGGCGCGGCAACAAATACGCACTCGGCGTGTTGTGCGGCGAAGGCTTTACCGCGGCTAGATGCGCCTGCCTGATACAGCACAGGCGTGCGCTGGGGCGAAGGCTCACACAGATGAATGCCCGGTACCTGGAAAAACGTTCCCTGATGATTAATGGGATGCACCTTATTGGGATCGCTGAAAATATGACGCTGGCGATCGCGTATCACGGCATCATCCTCCCAACTGCCTTCCAGCAGCTTGTATACCACCTGCAGATATTCGTCGGCGTAGTCATAACGCGCATCGTGGCTGGTTTGGCTGACCTGTCCCAGATTGCGGGCTCCGCTTTCCAGATAGGAGGTAACGATATTCCAGCCGATCCGACCTTTGGTCAGATGATCCAGCGTCGACATGCGCCGGGCAAACGGATAGGGATGCTCAAAAGAGAGTGATGCGGTCAGGCCAAAACCGAGGTGCTTTGTCACCATCGCCATCGGCGTAATCAGAGCCAGCGGGTCATTGACCGGTACCTGGGCGGCACTGCGAAGAGCAGCATCATTATTCCCGTTGAAAACATCGTAAATCCCCAAGACGTCGGCGATAAACAGGCCGTCGAACTTACCGCGTTCCAACAGGACCGCCAAATCTGTCCAGTATTCCAGATCTTTGTATTGCCACGAGCGGTCGCGAGGGTGCGCCCACAGGCCAGGTGACTGGTGACCCACACAGTTCATATCAAACGCATTAAGGCGGATTTCACGTTGTTTAGGCATAGCAAACTCCTGAGCGGATGCGGCACTGTCGGGCCGCCCACTTCGTTGGGATGAAAAAGGGGGGTAAATTAATTAGTCAGAGAAAGGGGACATCGCTCATGACGCGTGTCATCAGTGAGGTTGAGCAACTGGCGTGCGACGGCCTCAGCATGTGTGGCAACCTGCGGCAGGCCCATTAATTCACCAAAACGTCCGCGCGCCGCAGGCCCGACCACATACAGATGAGGATTCGCCTGGCCCTTGGGGTTTAGCGTCTGTGACCGGGCATTGACATGAATTCCCAGCGCCAGCGGATCGGACTGAATAACGCCATCCTGAGCCAGCTGGTTGAGTAACGCATCGCGCTCAATCAACGCGCCATGCGCAGGACCGGTGGTGACGATGATCTTGTCCACCTCCAGCGCCTGTACGCCGCCGAAACGCGGTTGCAGGCTGAGCCTGATGGTAGAGGGCAACGCCGCCGCCGCGGTCAGTCGTGCGGCGAGCACGCGGAGTGTGCCGCTGCGTTGGTGGTGCTTTAACACCTGCCCAACCTGGGGGGCAATCCGATAACGGTGAACGTCCCACCATGGCCGCAGATGCCGCAGGAAACGCCGTTGTTCATCCAGCGACAGGCTTTGCCAAATCGCCTGACCGTTGTGACGGACTTCATCGAACACCACCTGCCACGGGATGTGCCTGGCCGCCGCCTGGCGAATTTCCTGTCTGATCCGGCGTAGCCAGGCGCGAACGCCCAGAGGTTTGCTGAAATCAATACCAAGATGCCAGCTGAAATTGTCCTCAGTGAGGCTGGAACGCGGAAGCTGACCGCGTCGGGAAAAGACGGTGACTGGCCCGCGATGTCCCTGACGGTCCAGGGTCGCAACCATGTCTGACATGGTTAAGCCGGTACCCACAATGGCAACCCGGTCGTCAGGCGCAATCTGTGACAGGGCACCTTCCCGCCAGGGATCGGCAATCAGTGCCGGGTGAGGTGCCAGCGAGGCCAGGACTGAGGGAAGTTGAGGCGCGGGATGGCTGATGGCCAGTACCACGATATCAGCATTGAGATGTGCGCCGGATGCGGTGCTGACCGTACCTTGTCGCAGCGCAACGGCGCGGTCCTGCACATGCAACAGCTCAACAGGGGAATGCTGTTTTACTGCATCAAACTGTTCACTGACCCACTGGCCAAAATGCCTGCGCTGTGGAAAAACCGTGCCGTCGTGCCATTCAGCCGCCGCATCCCTGGCAAATGCGGCAGAGGCACGGAACCAGCGCTCAAAGCTGCCTTCCTCGTCGCCGGCGAGTTGCATACGCGAGGCGGGCACGTTGGTGCGATGCGCCGGATCGGTGGTCGAGTAAGCCACGCCCTGGGCCAGCTGCGCGCGGGGTTCGATGACCGTGACGCGCAGGCCCGGGCCGCCCAGACGACCAAGATGAACGGCCAGCGCCGTTCCGCTGAATCCGCCACCCACAATGACAATATGCTGCTCGGACATACACTGCCTCTCTGATTAGCTTGCACTGGCCTGTTTTTCGGGACGACGGTCGCCTCCGATGGTTTCGCCAAAAGGACCGGTATTAACCGTGCGCTGTTTATTTCCCGCAGGGGTTGAAAGCGGCAACAGCGGCATCAGCAAATCGGCAACCCGGTGTGCTTCTTCGAGATGCGGATAACCGGACAGAATAAAGTTATCAATGCCCAGCGCCTGGTATTCCCGAATCCGTTCCGCGACCTGCTGCGGATTTCCCACCAACGCGGTGCCCGCGCCGCCGCGTACCAGACCGACGCCAGCCCATAAGTTGGGACCGATGCGCAGTCCATCACGCGAGCCACCGTGGAGTGCGCTCATGCGAGCCTGTCCGGTCGAATCCATTCTGGCAAAGATTTTCTGGGCGGCGGCGATGGTATCTTCATCCAGATGTGCGATCAGCTTATCCGCCGCGGCCCAGGCTTCTTCCTCGGTTTCCCGCACGATGACGTGCAGACGAATACCGTAGGAAAGCGTCCTGCCGCGTTCCTCTGCGCGCTTCCGCACCCCTTCAAGTTTAGCGGCAACCTGCGCTAAGGGTTCGCCCCAGGTCAGATAGGTATCAACCTGACGGGCTGCAACGTCAACCGCTTCATCGGATGAGCCACCGAAATAAAGTGGTGGACCTTCGGCCTGTACCGGTGGAAAGAGGATCTCAGCCCCTTCCACGTGAATATGTTCCCCGTGATAGTCCACTTTCTCTCCTTTAAGCAGGCGGGAATAGACATCAAGAAACTCACGGGTGACCTGATAACGTTCAGCGTGGCTGAGAAAAATGCCGTCGCCCTTGTTTTCAACCGGATCGCCGCCGGTCACCACATTGATCAGCAAACGTCCTTCAGACAGACGATCCAGCGTAGCCGCCATGCGCGCCGCCAGGCTGGGTGGCTGCAATCCCGGCCGGACGGCTACCAGATAGCGAAGCTGTTTAGTAATCGGCACCAGCGCAGAGGCTACCAGCCAGGCATCTTCGCAGCTTTTTCCAGTGGGAATTAAAACGCCATAGAAACCCAGATTATCGGCGGCAAGGGCTACCTGTTGCAGATAGGGCAGGTCTACCGCTCTGCCGCCCTGGGTGGTTCCCAAATAACGCCCGTCACCATGTGTCGGTAAGAACCAAAAAAGATTGATGTTTTTTTCAGCGGTATCAGGCATTAGCAGATTCCTTTATAACGATATTTGAAATTGGCAATTAGAAAATTCATTTTCAGTTATATAGCTTTAAGCAGGATACGTGCCAACAGGTTAAGTGTTTTTTATTTTTTAATATCAATAAGATAGGTTTTTATTGCGGCGGCGGCTGCTGCTGCAAATGCAGCAATGTGTGAAGGATGCTGCTGTATTTGCAGCAAATCACGCTGGGCAGCGGCTCGTTTCTGGCCGCAACAAGGGATATCTTTAGCGCTCTCTCACTCACTCAGCAGGAACGCGCTATGCAACACGCTGGCCCCGATTTAATTGACCCTGCTTCCCTGGCGTTCAGGCATATTCTGGATCAGCTGGCGCCCACGGACGCGACCGTATTAATCATTGGTGAAACCGGCACGGGCAAAGAGGTGATGGCGCGCTATCTGCATCATCACAGCCCGCGCCGCCATGCGCCCTTTATGGCAGTGAACTGCGGTGCGCTAACGGAGAGCCTGGCAGAATCAGAACTCTTTGGTCATGAGAAGGGGGCATTTACCGGCGCGACCGACCGTCATCGTGGCTGGTTTGAGGCCGCGCAGGGCGGGACGTTACTGCTGGATGAAATCGGCGAGCTGAGCCTGCCCCTTCAGGTCAAACTGCTTCGCGTACTGCAGGAAAGGGAAATTACCCGCGTGGGATCTTCTCGCGCAGTAAAAGTTGACGTCCGGGTGATTGCCGCGACGAACCGCGATCTGACGACTGCGATAGCCGAGCGGCGGTTTCGCGAGGATCTCTACTACCGGTTAAACGTCGCCAGCGTTGCCTTGCCGCCGCTGCGCCAGCGGTGTGAGGATATCCCGGTTCTGGCTAACTATTTTCTGCAAAGCTATGCGCGCCGACTGGGACGACCGCAGCTGCGCCTGAGCGACGAGGCAATGGAAACGCTCAAGGCCCATTCATGGCCAGGGAATATACGGGAGCTGGAAAATACATTACATAACGCGGTGCTGCTCTGTGAAACACCGCAGGTAGAACCACAACAGCTGCGGCTGGGCACGGTGACGGGCACGGGGCGGGTACAAAAGCAGGATGCGCTTGATGATTTTATTCGCCAGCAGATCCAGTGCAGTGACACGCCACTTTATCCCCGCGTCATTGAGGCACTGGTGAGAAATGCCTATGAACTAAGCCAGGGCAACCAGTTACAGGCCGCGGCGTTGCTGGGGATTAGCCGTAACAGCCTGCGTACGCATCTTGGCCATTACGGCATCATCAAGCCGCGTCGCAGCCTGACGTCAACCCTTCGCACCGCGTCAACAACGGGCGCGCAGGAGCGCGAGTTGCGAATTGGTTATCAAAAGTTTGGCAACCTTGGCATCCTCAAAGCGCGCCAGCAGCTTGAACAGCAGCTCGCCGGGCAAAACGTCAGCATCCTGTGGAGCGAATTTCCCGCCGGGCCTCAGCTGCTGCATGCGCTGAGCAATCGGGAAATTGATTTTGGCACCACCGGCGAAGTACCGCCTTTATTTGCCCAGGCCAGTCACTGTTCTCTGGTGTACGTTGCCTGGGAGCCGCCCGCGCCACAAAGCGTGGCGCTGCTGGTGGCTAAGCACAGTCAGATAAACCAGATGGCAGACTTAAGAGGCAAACGTATTGCCGTAAATAAAGGTTCCAACGTGCATTTTCTGCTGCTGCAAATCCTTGATGAGGCGGGGATGACGCCAGAGGACGTGCGGATTGTGTACGCGCCGCCTAAATACCCGCTCACGCCCAGCGATCTGAATGCCGTTGATGCATGGATGATGTGGGATCCTCTGCTGAGCGAGGCAGAAAAAGGGGAACAGCTCCGGGTCATTGCCGACGGCGTAGGACGGGTGAATAACCATCAGTTCTACCTTGCCGATCGCCACTTCGCGAACCAGTCTCCAGACCTTTTAGAAATACTGGTAACCGCGCTGGAGCAGACGGGGCGCTACATTGATGCCCATCCTAAAGAGGCCGCCGGGCTGCTGGCCGGGGAGCTAGGGATGTCTGATCGCGCGCTGCGCCTGGCGCTGGCCCGGCGGAGCCACCAGACGCAACCAATGAATCTGGCGATCATTCGGGAGCAGCAGAGAATCGCGGATCGTTTCTACGCGCTGGGCCTGTTTCCCCGCGCGATTAACGTACGTGACGCGGTGTGGTCGCAATGACGTTTTATGACTAAAGATAGAAGTTTTACGCATTAAGGCGTTGAGGCCTGGTTTGCTATGTTGCGCTGACGACAACACCACTCAGGAAAGAGACATGAAAAAAATTATATTCAGCGCACTGCTTGCGGTCGCGCACATTAGCAGCATCGTGACGGCACACGCAGAAGAGAAACCCAGGGTAGTGAATATCGGTTTTCAGAAAGCCAACATTTTTGCCTTACTGAAATACCGGGGCACGCTCGACAGTGAATTCAAAAAGCAGGGGATTGCCGTGCACTGGGTGGAATTTCCGGCGGGACCGCAAATGCTGGAAGGGCTCAACATAGGCAGCATCGATCTGGCCGCAACGGGTGATGCGCCGCCAACTTTTGCGCAAGCCGCGCAGGCTGACCTGGTTTATCTGGGCCATTCACCGGCAAATCCACAAACCGAAGCCATAGTGGTGCCTGCGGATTCGACGATAAAAAGTGTCAAGGATTTAAAAGGCAAGCGCGTCGCCCTGAACAAGGGATCGGATGTGAATTATCTTCTGGTATCAGCCCTTGAGCAGGCGGGGCTAAAATACAAGGATATCACGCCGGTTTATCTTCCTCCTGCTGATGCGCGAGCGGCTTTCCAGCGAGGCGCTGTAGATGCATGGGTCATCTGGGACCCTTACCTGGCGGAAGTAGAAACCACCGCCGGCGCGCGGCTGCTTAAAAATGCCGAGGGGCTGGTACCGCACTACACCTTTTATCTGGCCAGCCGCAAATTTGCGGAAGGTCATCCAGACGAGGCCAAAGAGGTTCTTTCAGAGCTGCAAAAGCTGAGCAGCTGGGCCAATAAAAACCAGGGCGAAGCCGCGAAAATTCTGTCTGGCTCGACTGGCCTGCCCGAACCTATCTGGCAGCGCGCGCTGGCAAGAATGCCCTTAGGGGCCGAGCGGATGACGCCGGATGTTTTCAAAGAGCAGCAGGCACTGGCAGATAAATTTACACAAATTGGTTTATTGCCGGTGAAGGTCGATGTCCGCAGCGCGACATGGTCGCTGGATAAAAAGTAACGGGTGAATGTGTTAAAGGGCCTGCCGGGTAGACCGGTAGGCCTTTTGTATTGGTGGGGGATACATTTCGTAGCGCGTAATTTTTTGGGGAGCGGCTCGCACTTCGCGTACGCAAGGCGTGAACAGGTGAGTGGGGAATCTGAATCGCTGATAGTGTGGGCGGGTGTTATTCATGGCCAGCGGTAATGGCGATGCGCACCGATTGGATTTCTTACTTTTTTACAAATAGCTTCAGATCCATTTGGACGTAAGACCAGGGGCCTTTGGCTTGTGAAGTGTAGTAATCATTACTATAATTCTCGCCATAACGAAAAGGGACTTTTCATGGGTTTTACGCTTTATGTTCATAAACGTTTTGACAGAGTGTTTAAAAAAACGCGTCTGACAGACAGCGTCCTGTGTTACGCAGCAGGTGACGTTATTACTGGCGTGTTTGAGGCTGACTTAGGCGGTGGCGTTATTAAAAAGCGTCTTGCTCTTCACCAAGGCAAGCGTGGCGGCGTGCGAACGGTCATCTTCTTCAGACAAGGCACCAACCTGGTTTATTACGATGGATGGGTTAAAAACTTGTCGAGGAAATACGCCAGGGAAATCGATGAAGATCAGCTGGATACCTACAGGGATGTGGCAAGAATGTTTTTCCGTGCAAATAGTGAAGTGATGAGCCTGCTCGTCAGAAGCGGAATGGTCAGAGAGGTTAAATGTAATGAAAACTGAACCCGCCGAATTGAGTGAACTACTTGAAGATGCGAAAGCGTTTCACGCGTTAGGACTGGCAACAGATGAAGAAGTGGAGTCCATAGCAAAGCGCGCAAAAAATCGTGAACTCCGTGCCCGTATTGCATCAGTAAAGCCCATGACAGCAACTGAAATCAAAGACGTGCGCATGCGTTGGGGAATGTCGCAATCGCTTGTGGCGCTCTCATTTGGCATGACGGTCGATAGCGTATCGAAATGGGAGCGAGGTGAAATCACACCGAGCCCACCGGTGATGCGGATGCTACAACTCCTTCGCGATAACGGCCCTGAACTCTTTACCTCTAAGCATCAAGGTATCTAGACGCCGAACCCCGGTCGGAGCTTCTCATCCCCCTCAGCGCAGAATATGCAAAAAAAAAGTCCAGAGGTTAGTCTGGACTCTTCTTTCAATGTGGCGGTGAAAGGGGGATTCACTCGCTGCGCTCGCCCTGCGGGTGGCCTGACGGCCATGCAAAACGGCGGGCCGTTTTGTCGAACCCCGGTCGGGGCTTCTCATCCCCCTCGGCGGAGAATATGTAAAAAAAAGCCTGAACGTGAGTTCAGGCTCTTCTTTGAAGATGGCGGTGAGAGGGGGATTCACTCGCTGCGCTCGCCCTGCGGGTGGCCTGACGGCCATGCAAAACGGCGGGCCGTTTTGTCGAACCTTGGTCGGGGCTTCTCATCCCCCTCGGCGGAGAATATGTAAAAAAAAGCCTGAACGTGAGTTCAGGCTCTTCTTTGAAGATGGCGGTGAGAGGAGGATTCACTCGCTGCGCTCGCCCTGCGGGTGGCCTGCGGCCATGCAAAACGGCGGGCCGTTTTGTCGAACCCCGGTCGGGGCTTCTCATCCCCCTCAGCGGAGAATATGTAAAAAAAAGCCTGAACGTGAGTTCAGGCTCTTCTTTGAATGTGGCGGTGAGAGGGGGATTCACTCGCTGCGCTCGCCCTGCGGGTGGCCTGACGGCCATGCAAAACGGCGGGCCGTTTTGTCGAACCCCGGTCGGGGCTTCTCATCCCCCTCAGCGCAGAATATGCAAAAAAAAGTCCAGAGGTTAGTCTGGACTCTTCTTTGAATGTGGCGGTGAGAGGGGGATTCGAACCCGCGAAACAACCGCCGCAATATATTGTAATAAATAGCATTTTTCATATCCCATTTTCCCACGTGCATTTTACGTGCACTTTCTTTTCCATAACCGTTTATTCGCTCCCTGACTTCAGTCCGGGCCGTGAAAGGTTCCCGTCATAGTCCGCCAGGTACGAGCCGTAATTACGAAACAGCATATCCGGTCCCTTATGTCCCATCTGCTTACACAACCAGAAGAGGTTAACGCCCGCGCTGATATGCATCGTGGCGAACGTGTGCCGGGTCTGGTACGGATTGCGGTACCGGATTTTTGATGCCCTCATGATGTGGCGCCACGCTTTCTGTCGAATGTCGCCCGAACCTGACCAGGGCTGGCCATTGCTCGGATCCTCAAAGACAAATTCACTCTTCATCAGCGTGAATTGCTTTTGTTCGTTCAGTGCCTGGAGCGCCTCGTCATTGAGCTCAATTTTGCGGGTACCGGATTTGGTTTTAGTACCTTTGAATATGCCTTCAACAATGGCGTTCTGAACAAAGGCGGTTCGTCTCTGAAAGTCGATGTCTGCCCATTTCAACGCACAAAGTTCTGATGGCCGGACGCCGGTATTGAATGCAAACTGAAATGTGGTTTTCCACTGTAGGTATTTGCAGTTCAGGTAAATGATCCGTATCTCGTCGGGCGTGAATGGGTCCACCTCGTACTCTTCTGTATTGCCGGACTCGACAGAGAAATAACGCGACGCGCTGATATGGGCGACAGGGTTATCCGGTATAAGGCCATCTGTAACGGCTTCGTCAATGGCGCTGCGCAGGAATGACAGCCGGTTACGGATGGTCTTCAGTTTGGTTTTTCTGCTGGCCACCCAGTGTTTCAGTGCTGAAGGCGTCAGGTCGGTAACACAGATTTTGTGTAGCTCACTGAGTGCCCGGAGGCATTTGCGGTAACCGTCCATGGTCGAGGGTGAGAGGTTCCGGTTTTCGCAGATCACCAGATACTCTTCCAGATAATCCTTCACCGTTTTTTTCTTCTGTTCATGACCGAAAAGAGCCGCTTTTTTGGACCGGGGGAAATAACTCAGGTAATGAAATTCCCCCGTAGCGATCCGGTTTTGTATTTCCCCCAGGTACCTCTCTGCGTATTTGATATTGCGCGGGTTAACTTCCATTCCTGACAGGGGCTCACGGCATAAAACCCCTTTATAAGTGAATGTCAACTGTAGTGTGTCCCCTGTTTTGTGTTGCCGCACAGTTATTCCGCGCGGTAAAGCGGGTCCCTGCTGTTTCTTGCCCATCTGTTCACCTCATCAAGATCAATCCAGCGCTCACGGACGCCGTCCACTTTTAATACGTGAACGCCCTCCCTCCAGATCTTCCTTTGTATCCGTTTGTTAATGGCTTCGATGGATTCACCAGTGTTCTGGCAGTACGTTGAAATAGGCACACAGTGAAGATTCATGCTACTTTCTCCACTTTTAATAGCTGAGCTGCTCTATTGATCTGTGCCATAAACGCGGCGCCACGTGATTCAAGATGGTCGCGACTGACATAATCAAACTTTTGACCTCTCCATGATTTATCGAAAACCGCGATAGCGGCCCCGAATCCGGCGGACGATTCACTGGGTTGGCCTTCCTCTGGTCGGTACCAGGCGGGCAGGTCAAAGCTAATTCGGCCGCGAATAAATGCTATATGGTCGGCATCCTCTGGCCACCAGACTTCGCCAGTTGCCGCTTTAATCAAAAATACATAGCGACCGCCAGCCTCACGCATTGCCAGCGTATGGGCCATTATCTGGCGCATGCCGGTAATGTACTGCCCGTCGTACTGCGAGGCGCGGGAATAGGGTGGGTTTGCGTATGCAGCGCCGTTTAGCTCTGCCAGGCGTTCCGACCAGTTCTGTGAAAGTGCGTTATCTTCGGCGCTGTAATACGCTTCGCATTTTGCATTACTCTCATCGGCGAACAGGTCCAGCACGCACGGGCCGAACATCGAATTTATGCCCCACCAGAGACGATCGGGCGAACGCCACTGATCGCCAATTTGTTTTAGCTGGTGGGTAGGCTGGGCGCGCAAAGTTTCAAGCGCCAGGCAATATGGCGATAGTTGGGTTTTTACCATTCGGGGAATACCTCAAATCAGCGTCTGAAATTTTTGGTCAGATCAATCATGTACTAAGAACAAAAATCCACTACATGCGGGCATTAGGCGGGTGTTTCGGTTTAGTTCACTACGTCGCATTTGCCTTCATGAAGGCAAATGCAGTTCAGGCAGATGAGACGATTTTCAAAGCAGTTTTTGCCATCTGGTAGCCATCATTGCATCGGTCGTCGCTAAAGCGATGCGGGAAATCATAGGCTGAAAAGCAGCAGGTATCCTGCCGGCGCAGGTTAGTGTTATATGAAAAAACATATCATGAGGTTAACTCTTGAAAAGACTTATTTAAAGACTGTTTGAGCTCAACTTGCCTATCAAGGTCTCCCGGATCAACATGGATAGTGTAATCAAGATAATAATTATTACCGTTAATATGTTTTTTATATATTAACCAGTCGCCAGTGATCTTATTATTTGAAAAGAAGACTTTATCTATCATTGGTGGTATCTGTTTCTGAATTGAGTCAAAAACTTTATCAATGCCGAGTCTTTTGGCATGATTACTATTATATATAGCATCTCTCAAATTTTCAGTATCATCACTGTTGTAAGGTATGTTGAACTTTTTAACATACGCTTTCAGAACCTGATTTGTAGCATAAGCAATCAAATCATCTGTTTTGGGGTTTTTTATAGGGGGAGTTATCTTCTCACCGAAATTATTCATAATTCTGCTTAAATGATCTTCAGCAACATGAATATGAAGAAAGCCTACCAACTCACCCTTAAATTCGCGCTCTTTATGTCGCATCGCTTTTGTTGACTGCGCTACATTATCACCTTCTAGCAGGCGAATGGCTTCCATAATGCCTCGAGCAATGAAACCTCGCCCATCAATATCAGCGAGCACTTTATCCTTGAGCGTCTGTGATATTCTATTGGAATATTTTTCATCAAATAGCTTGAACATCACTTCTCTTCCTTCTGATTAACAGGGGCACTGGCACGCGGGAACTGCAACGCGATGTTCCTGTAATACTGCAGCCGCTCACGAAAATATTCCCTCAGCGCTTCCAGCTGCTGCATCTCCACCCCCTTGGGGATAACTGACATATTCATGCGCTCCTTTTATACAACGTCAGACGCGGCTAAATCCACGTTGACCTTATCGCGCTCTTCTGTGCTTCTTGATGCTATGTTAAGTGACATAGATGTCCTCCTATGTGGATTGTATCGGCAAAAGGTATGAGTTTATAAGGATTTCTCGCTGTAAATCGTCCTCCCTATCGGGCACTTTGCGATAAACCAAGCGTTCACGATCCAGGAAATTATCATGGGCAAAGTTAAAAGCCTCATTTTCATTCTGGAAGTGCTGCTGTGTTATCTATTCCCACTTGCCGGTCAGGCACCAGCGCACCTTCCACTTCTCATCTTCAAGTTGCCAGATGACATAGGCGCCGATAAAGCCGCCATCCGGTTCTGGCACTTTGTCGTCTGGTGACAGGAGTTAAGTTTGTTTTTCTTTAATGGATTCATTACTTTCCGCTCTATCTAAAGATGTTGATTCTTCTGAAGGAGCTAATCCTGTCGAAGGAGATAACCCTGTCGAGGGAGATAACCCTGTCGAGGGAGCTAATCCTGATAAGGGAGCTAATCCTGATAAAGGAGCTAATCCTGATAAAGGAGCTAATCCTGATAAAGGAGCTAATCCTGATGAGAGAGCTGACCACGATGGGAGAGCTGACCATGATGAGTGAGCTAGCCTTGATGAGAAAGCTGACCATGATGAGTCAGCTAACCTTGATGAGAGAGCTGACCATGATGAGTCAGCTAACCTTGATGAGAGAGCTGACCATGATGAGTCAGCTAACCTTGATGAGAGAGCTGACCATGATGAGTCAGCTAACCCTGATAAAGGAGCTAACTCTGATAAAGATGTTGTTTGGGGGGGGGTTACTTTCATCTCCTTCTCTTGGAGTTTACCTTTTAGTTCCCAAAATTCCTTTTCTCTATTACTCAAAGCCAAACTGCTTTCCGTCAACTTAACTGTTAATTCTTCGTTCTGTTTTTTTAGATGAAGGAGTTCTAGTTTTTCTCTTTGGTGTTCTTCAATTTTAACTCTCAAGGATGATATTTCTTTAAGGGACTTTAAATGTTCACTTGCATTTTTTTCTGAGCTTAATCTATATGAGTTAATTTCATTTTTTAAAGCGAAGTTTTCTTCATTCAAAGAGTTTATAATTTTACTATCTTGCGAAATTTTCTCGCTTTGAGATTTTATCTCTTTGCGTATGTTAATATTTTCTTCAAGTATTACATGAATGTTTGCATCAATGTATTTCTTTTCTCTCTCTTCTGCCAGTTTCTTTTTTGCTTCATAATCTGCAATTTCTACTTGCTTGGTGGCTATGTCGATTTTAGATTGCAAAATAAGCATATTGGTTTCGTGATTAGTTCCCTTCTGGAATTTAGTCACATATTTGTTGGCATAAGGTAGAAGCAAACATATAATTATGGTGGTAAAAATGGGGCCAAGAATATAATTTCCAACATCAAAATGGGAGTTAATGTAATCAAGCCTTCCTAAAATGTTTTGTTTACTTAAAAATAATATCGTTAGCATCTGCCAATTAAAACCTATCCATGAAAAAACGAACGCTCCGAGAAAAGGGCTTTTAATCCTTTCTAATGAACTTTGGCGAAAAGCAGAAATAATATCTTTGAAGAAATCGAGCATAATTTGTCCACATTGGTAACATTCTCTAATGAATGTTACCTTGATATTGTGATTAAGAATAGTCTTAAATAAAAAAATTAGCCCGTCGTGGGAAGGGTAAAATCTCCTAGATTTGGACATATGTGAAGAAAAGTATTATATAATTGATTGTTTTATATGAGTTTGTAGCCAATAAGTTCTGAGCCCCTTGATTGGGGCCTTGTCGAATTTGCTTCACTACGTGCCAGCTGGTGAACCAGTTTTTCCAGATCGGCAGAGCTTATTTTGTACTGTTTGCACAGCGCAATGATGGTGCTAAGCGCGAGCGAACGCATGGCCTCGTTGAGGGCAAATTCAGTGGGGATGGTTGTCACTGTCATAACAAACTCATTCCCGCCACCACACACAGTGCGATAAGCAGCGGCGTCAGCCAGTGGCGTGGCTTCGGGTGGAAATCAGCGCCCGTCAGGCGATGTTTGAACTGCAGGCGATCTACAGGGCTCATGAGATACGTCTCCTTGGTTTGCCCTGGCGCGCAGCCGGGACGCGGATTGTTTGCTGGTAAAGTAGGGCGCAGCCTTTATCGCTGCAGAATGAACGGATCTCGCTGCAGTTCCAGAACCGGATTACCGCCTGCTTTATGTCCGTTGGATGCCGGAACCGGGCGCAGTATTCGCACAGTTGTGACTCAATGAATTCGGTGCCTGACTCTAGTAACAGCCATTCGAAATGTCGATGCCGCTTGCCGTCCGCATCGATGTAATAAACAAAGGTTTCATCCTCGCCCTTGTAATTGCGCTCGATGCTGCAGCCATCGAAAACGACGACGCTGTTTCCGATGCGGATCGGCGTGCCCTCGGGCAGTTCGCTAATGCGCTGCCGGGTCAGTTTTGGTATGAAATTCATGGATACCTCGGAGCGCTGAAAAGCAGTCAAAAAAAATGCCCCCGAGGCGGGGGCCAAAGACTACACAGCAATGTGGGGTTGTGGCGCCAGGTGCTGATCTTCTGGTTGTCTCGATGGACTGCAATTCACCACAACGGTTGAGAGCATTAATCGGTTCAGGGAGGTCTTCTGGAGTTTCCTTCGCCACAGAGAAATGCTCTCACCGTTGTGTGCCGTCTCTTCCGGCTGTCATCTGGATTGAACTCGCCCAGAACGAGATTGAAGGATTAACCGCTCCCTACAGCGTGCCGGGCTTCCACCGGCTCCCATCTGTTTTTTAAGCCACTCAGATATCGTCTGGACTTGCCCTGGTGAGGCGTAAACTTACTGACCAGTTCGTTTTGAAGCTGCGCCTGCTATCTCACGCAGCTCAAAAAAAACTTAAAAATATTTGCGCTTAGCACACTACATCCCGCCAGTGTTGCCCTTTCGCCGCCTTCACTTATGCGCAGGGGTAGCCTTCTCACCGACCGGATCGCGCCCGGTGATACGCCGCATTTATGCGTTGGGGTCTAAACAAGGTTCGTGTGCTGTTTCGACTTTGCTGATTGTTAAAGAGCAGAACAGCTGTCTGCGGTGGGCTGCGTCGTGCTGTGACTGCAATATAACAATGGGTATTTTATCTATCAATTCCTTTGGGTATGAATATTTGAACTTAAAGTAATAAGTTTCTGTAAAATATATGAATTTATTTTTTCTTGAGGGGGATGGATGTTTATTGGTGGATGGTTGGATATCTACCGTTACGCTTTAGTTGGAAATTTTACTGTACTTATATACAGTATTTAGAAAATTAGCTAGGATTCTTCTAAATGAAAAACGGGGGCTCTATGCAAGTCGGCTACATAAGGGGAGATAACGGGAGGTATGAAAAAATCCCGGCAGCATGTTTACATGTAGCTACCGGATTAAACGTTTATCGCTTGAATTTCTTAGAAATGTATACAACAACACCTATGATTTTTGCTGTTTCTCCCACTTTTAAAAGAGAGGCTCGGGGATCAGAAGGGGAAAGATAACCTCCCTCATCTCCGGGGAGAAATCTGTATACGCTGTAGGAACCATGAACACATGCAAACACATAATCATGCACTTTGGGCTGTTCATTTACATCAACAACAACTACAGAATTCAAAGTTGCTTCAGGAAATCCCGAGTCATGATCGAGAAAAAAGGCACGACATGATTCCGCGTTCAGCTCTTTGGGAATTGCCTGTAAATCCTTAGTTTTCTCTTCTGCCTTCCAAATATGCACGAATTTCACATCTGGTGTTTGTGGTGGGGGATATGGCGCGTCGTAATTACTCTCATGGCTTTTACGCATTGGTCCCTCGTTAAGCGCTAACCATTCAGGTCTTACCCCAAGCGCTTTAGATAAATGGACTATGTATCCAGAGTTTTGAGATTTACCTGACAAAATTTTGAAAATGCTAGGCTGAGCTATCCCCACAGCCTCAGCGAGCTGTGCCTGACTCATCCCTGCTTCTTTCATTGCCAGCTTAAGCCGATCGGCGAGAGTTTCTGTATTCATGCCCGCGAACATATAACTGTGGTTATCCATCGTCAAATATCCAAGGGTATTTACTTTATTTGAACTCATAGTTATTATTCTCGCTTTGCAGACTAAAGGGTATACGCATGGTTAACAAAGCTATTCAAAAAGCGATCCAATCTGTTGGAAGCCAAAAAAAGCTAGCCATACACGTAGGTGTTAGCCAGCCGAACGTTTGGAGTTGGTTGCATAACAAAAAAAGGGTTTCTCCTGAAAATGTTAACGCGATTGTAGAAGCCACTAACGGAGCAGTTAAAGCCTATGAGATTAGGCCAGACCTACCTCAACTCTTTCCACATCCTGTAAACCTGAGCTCCAAATAAGGAAAAATTTAAATGGATTCAATCACAACGTCGCGCAACAAAGCGCGTGACATCGAGAGTGAGATCGTTAGCCGTATTGCCGCCGAGGGGGTAACGGCAGTTGCGAAGAAATTGGGTGTCGATAAATCACAAGTTAGTCGCTGGCAGAGTCGAGGCGGTTTGGTCGAAAAGGCCAGCCGTTTACTTGCTGCTTTAGATTTCCAACAACCAGCAGGCATGGTGATCATTAAGGGCGATGAAACCGGTGAATTGGCCCAGTGCCTGATTGGCATGCTTGAGCATATTCGTTCTAAAGAGGGGGGCGCTGGTGGATGAAAGGTTTGTTGAAACCGACAAGCGATTCAAAGATAAGCGCGGCGTTGTCGTGCGCATCATCAGTTACGACAGGCTGGAGCGGAGGGTCATCTTCATGCGGCCTGATTACGAGCATCTTTGCTGGGTGCCGAAATGGTACTTCGAGAAGTATTTCATTGAGGTGGGAAAGGGCGACTGAACAGCGGGAACTGTCCAGTCGTGTACAGCGTTGCTTTTGGGAAGCGAGGTCAATTATGCAACAGAGACGACGTAAACCGCAACAGGAAACCACTGTACATAAAGACATGGCGCGCGATGAACTTGCACGCCAGTTTTCATCTGATGCCGGCCGGCTACTTCGCCAGGCTCTTGAGCAGGCAAAGCGAGAGAGGTCCGGTCATGAGTAATACAGCAGAAATTATCCAATTTAGCGCCCGAAGAGAGCGTGAGGAGCAGCGCGTGGCCGATACCGATGATGGCTTCATGCGTGTCGCTAATGAGCTCACCGATCAGCTTCTTATGGCTGATTTAACGGCTCGTCAGTTAAAAATCATGCTGGCTGTGATGCGTAAAACCTATGGGTTTAACAAGTCCATGGACAGGATCACCAACACTCAAATCGCCGCTATGACCGGCATCCACCACACACACGTCTGCTCGTCTAAGCGACAGCTTATTGATCGTGGTTTTTTAGTGGAAGGTGGTTCTAAGGTGGGCATCAATAAACATATCTCAGAGTGGGATATGAAAAAGATTAGCCAAAACAGCGAATCTTTAGCTGATTCGGCTAATGCTAGCCGTATTAGCGAATGTTTAGCTGATTCAGCTAATAAAAGTTTAGCCAAAACAGCTAATACCCATTCACCAAAACAGCTAAACACAAAAGACAATATTCAAAAGACAATAAAGACAACTGATACATCTGCTGGCGCAGACGATGTGTCGCAGTCACCAGGAGATGATCAGGCATTACAGGAAACAGTTCAGGTACCTGAGGAACCGAAAAAGCCGGCCTTTTCCTGTGAAGAGGTTTTAGCGGTCTACCACGAAGTTCTGCCTGAGGCTAAAGCCGTTCGCCTGCTTAGCGACAAACGACGCAACCAAATCCGCACGTTCTGGAAGAAGGCGACCAAAATGACCCGCCAGCTGGACGGCGTACCCTTCACACTCGAATCATGGCGTCAGTACCTGACTTACATCGCTGAAAACTGCCGGTGGATGCTGGAAGACCGTCAGGATCAGCGTTCCGGGCGCGTCTGGCATCGTAAAGGGCTGGAATACTTTCTCAACGATGAAACCTATCTGCTGGTGAGAGAGGGGGCGAAGGATGATCGCTGATCCAAAAGTTATGCCTCAAAACATCGAAGCTGAGAAATGCGTTATTGGCAGCGTCATGCACGGTACCGGAAATGAGCGTGTTGAAAACGTCCTGGCCAGACTAAAACCGGAATCATTTTATCTTCCACAGCACAGGCTGATTTATGCAGAAATGCAGGCTCTGAATAAAAACCAGATGCCGGTTGATCTCCTTACGCTGGCCACGGCTCTGGACAACAAGGGCGTGACTGACAGCGTTGGTGGGTTTGCCTATCTTGCAGAACTGTCCCGGTTTGTTCCCAGCGCTGCAAACATCACTGCCTATGCAGACGAAGTTCGTGATAAAGCCATGCTGCGTTATGGCATAGAAAAAACCACTGAAATGATGGCTTATTTCTATGAGTCGAATGGCCTTTCAGCTGCCGAACGCTATGAAGCGGCTCAGCGAGTATTTACGGACCTTGCCGATCACGCACGCACTGGGAAGCGCACGGGTTATCGCCCGTTTATGGACTGGCTGGGCGACTGGTCAAAGGAAGTCGATCAGCGATTTAACGATCCGGAATCTGTCCGAGGCCTGACAACCGGCATACCAGGCCTTGATGCGCTGATGGAACCAAAACTCATTGTCCGGGGCTCGCTTTTTGTTATCGGTGCGCGCCCGAAAATGGGTAAAACCACCATTCTGCAGCAGATGGCAATTAATTGTGCGCTGATGGAAAAGAAAACCACGCTGCTTTTCAGTCTTGAAATGCCGGGGATCCAGATGGTTGAGCGCACGATAAGCCAGCTGGCGCGAGTGAATTCCGAATCGTTCTACCCCGATAAATTTGATGACATGCAGTTTTCTATGGCCAGTGCAAAAGCGATGGAACTGGCTGAAAGCGGTAATATTTTCATGGATGACACACCCGGGATAACCCTGTCCTACATTCAGGCCGAGTGCCGCCGTCTCAAGCGTGAAAAGGGCTCTCTCAGCATGGTGCTGGTGGATTACCTTACCCTGATGAAGCCTGAAAAATCAGAGCGGACAAGCCTTGGCTTTGGCTTAATTACCCAGGGTCTGAAGAACCTTGCTAAAGAGCTGGGATGCGCTGTCGTACTCCTCACACAGCTAAACCGTGGGGTTGAGGGCCGTTCGGTCAAACGTCCTCGCCCGAGCGACAGTCGAGAAACAGGCTCGATTGAGCAGGATTGCGATTACTGGGTGGGGATCCATGCTGACGAGGATGAAAACGGCATTCCCGATCTGTCTCTTACTGAATACATCCTGAGCCTTAACCGCCATGGCCGTACAGGCATCTGCTACGCAGAGCAGCGCAATGGTGTCCTTTACGAACTTGACCAGTACCACGCTGCAGAGATGGCCCGCACACGCACAGATAACAAAAACCACAAATCAAACAAAAGAGGTGGATTCTGATGTTACAGATCTACGAGATAACCCCGCTGGGTAAACCCCGCCAGACACAACGTGACCGTTGGGCCAGGCGTCCGGCGGTACTGCGTTACCGGGCATTTTGCGATGAGGTACGCCTGCATGGCATCACGCTTCCTGACAGTGGCTGTCACATCACGTTTGTGTTGCCCATGCCTGACAGCTGGAGCAAAAAGAAGCGCATGCAGTTCACCGGCCAGCCCCACCAGCAGCGGCCCGATGTCGATAATCTGCACAAGGCTTTGATGGATGCCGTGTTTGAAGAAGACAGCGCTGTATGGGATGCACGTATTACAAAAATCTGGGGAGAAACAGGGCAGATAAGGATCGAGAGCATTGCCTGAAACAACATACGCAGCAAAATTCAGTAAGGAGAATCACCTTGAACCTCGAAAGCACGATAAAGTTTTTCGCACCAAAATCACCTATGTTCAGCGATTCTCCTCGGGCAACGGCCAGTGACAGCCTGGATATTTCGGATGTGATGGCATCCTTTGGGCTGACTGGCGCACAGGCTCGTTTTGGATTTGAGTTATTCCTGTCAAAGCACGGCATCACGTCCAGTGATCGCGCCGTAGAGATGTTAACTGAATTCGGTCTGAGTAGGGCGGGGCTTTTCCAGGCAGTCGCCGAACTCGATGAGAATATTAAACGCGAATTAGTGCAATTGCTCGCAACGTTTGCCTACATGGATTATTCGCGCAGCGCGGCAAGTAAACGCCCCTGTACCTGTTGCGGTGGTACCGGGTTTATTGATACTGAGGTATTCAGCACAAAGTCACACATGCCGTTCCCTGCGCGCGACTTTGTCAAAGCTTCTGTCCGTATGGGCGTTGAAGGCTTCACACCGTCCAGTTATGAGAAAGTCAGAGAGGTAAGAGAGATTCAGCGTGTCCGTTGCGGCACCTGTGAAGGGAAGGGCGTGATCAGCAATGCGTGTCGCTGTCATGGAAAGGGCAAAGTGCTGGACGTTAAGCAGAGCGAGATTCAGGGCGTACCTGTCATGAAAACCTGCACTAAATGTACCGGCCGCGGCTATGCGCGACTGCCTGCTGAAACTGTGCGGCGTGCTGTTGGCTATGCTGTTATGGCAGTAAGCCAGCCAACATGGTCACGAAATTTTAAACCGTTCTACGAAGCGCTCATTACTCAGTGCCATAAGGAAGAGTCTATAGCGGGGGAGATGCTGCAGCGTGTCACCGGAAACGGCGAAATCAGGCGTTTGAAGCAATAAGATTTATCTCATGTATTGACGGCGTGAATAAAATGGACCATTATCACGCCAATGATGGGATTTCTGCGTGCTGTTCATCAGTTCGAAATCCCGATAATCGGTCTTCATGACATTCAAAGCGCCCTGCGGTCTTAAAACTGCAGGGCGTTTTTTATTTCTGGTATTTATCTCTTGATGGTCTTTGCATACAGAGTTATCTGTATGTCACTTACGGTTTTCAAAGTGAAAAAAGACATGATTAATCATGAAGATATGACTGATTCGGCGCAGGCCGTTTTACATTTCCTTCCCGCTAAATGGACTTCCCCAGATGCGGTTTCAGAGATGACAGGAATCACACCGCCAAAATGCCAGCTTATTTTGACTCAGCTGGCTATGGCAGGTCTGGTGGAGGATTTATCGGGGGGCGGAGAGAATTTCAGGCGCTGCGGATAACCCGCAGCATTCAGGCTGTGAAAATGGGCGGCTGGCAGGGTGTTGGAGCACCTTACCAGCCATTCGCTCATGGGTAAGATCATAAGCAAACCGAGGCCCACTGCTTTAGCGCAAAAGCACAGTGAGCCTACCAGAGTAAAGCTTAGGGATCTATGGAAAATACTGTAAATTTAAACAGTGTTAATCTGGTCAATGCTGATTCACTGCAATTCATCAAAACCCTTCCAGACAGTTCTGTTGACCTTATCGCCACTGACCCACCTTATTACCGTGTTAAAGCGTGTAAATGGGATAATCAGTGGAAGAGTGAGAAACATTACCTTTCGTGGCTTGATGAGCTTCTTTCAGAGTTCTGGCGGGTACTTAAACCCTCAAGCAGTCTTTATATGTTTTGTGGTTCCCGTCTGGCAGCTGACACCGAATTACTGGTTCGCAATCGGTTCGATGTGTTGAGTCATATTGTGTGGGCCAAACCACATGGCCCATGGATGAGGCAAAACAAAGAGAGTTTGAGGGCTTTTTTCCCTGCGACGGAACGAATAATTTTTGCTGCGCATTATGCCGGGCCTTATAAACCGCAGAGTAATGAGTGGTCAGAAACAAGGAACCAGTTAAAGCAGAATGTTTTCAGCCCTTTGATAAGTTATTTCCGGGTCGCAAGAGAGTCTCTGGGCGTTTCCTCTAAAGCCATTAACGAGGCAACAGGGACCAGCATGGCCAGCCACTGGTTTAGTGGAAGCCAGTGGCAGCTACCCGGTGAAAAACATTATAAACAGCTGCAGTGTCTGTTTGAGAAAATCGCCGCAGAAAAGCAGCAAGTAAGTTTGCTGGAAAGGGGGCATGGTTCGCTGGTGGATAACTGGCAGATCCTCGACAGAAATTACAGGGACTTGCTGAAGGAACATGACTACCTCAGGCGCCCTTTTTCAGTCACAGCGAAAGTGCCTTACACTGACGTCTGGACGTATGAGCCCGTTGCCTTTTATCCCGGAAAACATCCCTGTGAAAAACCGGCAGAGATGATGGAACACATCATCCAAACCAGTAGCCGGCCTGGCGATCTGGTCGCTGATTTTTTTATGGGTTCTGGCGCGACTGTCAAGGCAGCGATAAAGCATGGAAGAAGGGCGCTTGGGGTTGAACTGGAGCGTGAGAGGTTTGAGCAGACGTTAGCTGAGATCAATAAGTAGGTGTTTGGTTTGGCAGACGCGGCAGGCAGTTAATCGCAATAGCGTCAGAGTATCATCGGTTAAGCTGTGTTTATTATTGTGATGTTAATTTTGGCTTAATGCGGTGGATCCCCCTCAGCGGCGGGGCCTAACCTGATAATGATTCCTTAGGGTAATGCTCAAGGCGGGTAGAGTTGCAGGTTTTCTCACCCATCGGGAGGCACCCGACACCGCAGATTTACAGTCACAATTTTCAGCACTTCTAAGCCTGCTTCTTCAGGCTTTTTTAATGCATAGATGAACTGTACTTAAGTATAGTTTAAGTAGCACTAAAGGATAGTTGTTGAGCAAGTGGTAAATCTTCAGAATGGATTAAGTGTTATAAAAAAGTTTCCCTCAAGTCATCAAAGGTCTCGGCAACCAAATAGAGATGACAAGAGGGTAGCCAAAACGGCCAACACAGGGAAAATCCGTAGCTACCATAACACATTTTTATAAATACACCGTTTGATTTTAGTCAATACATGAAACCTGCTTGTGCAGGTTTTTTTATGATTCTAATTCCTGGTCATTAATCCCATAGCGGATTTTTATGCTTCTATCTGCCTCTTCCAAGCATTATATCTTGTTATTTATGCGCGACGCGTTGTCTTTCAGAGTGAAATGTCGTAAAGGTTTTTTAACAGAACTAGTGCTTATCGGATTTGTCTTATACTTTCCTTAGTTACTAAAAAGGGAAGGTATTTGAAAATATCGAAAAGATTGACATGGCTGTTAGTGTTGTTGTTTTGCGTGGTTGTATGGGGGATGGTAGTAGCTGCAGTTGCTTTTGCTGGAGAGGTCAGAACTAATACTCCCAAAACTCAGCCCGGCCACTCAAATTCACAGGTCGATACTGATAAAATCAGGAACCTAGACCTTAATACACAGCAAAAAAAATTCATTGAGTCGTTAATTGAATCACCGCCAGAAAAATTAAGCGGTAACTAAAGAGTCAACGAATTTTTTAAAAATGTTCTATAAGGCCACTTTCGAGTGGCCTTTTTTCTATGGTTCTGAAACCTTTACATGCCCCAAGGTTATGCGGAAAGAGTTGAAATTTATGCAAAAAAAAGCCGCGCTTACTTGGGGGACGCGGCAAAGTAGTACCAATATAGTCGGAACTTAGGTCAGGGCCTGATGTGACCCTGAGGAATTTGTACTCTTAATTCCTCTGTGAATTTTGATAATTAATGTCTTTAAAGATGTTTTCGGCCCCTGAGACTTACCCCTTCAGCTGGGGTAGATAAGTATCAGATACTTTTAATTCCTTCGTGTTGAGTTGTTGCACACTCCTTTTACTCACAGCTTCCGTAACCAACGGAGGTCTAATCATGGTTAAAAATATGCCCGACAAAATCTCGACAGCGACAAACTATAGCGTGTCGGGCGGCCTTATGTATGGCGGCCTGACCGGGTGGTTTGGATGGCTGCATGGACTCGACTGGAATCAGATAGCGTTAATTGGTGGCTTCATCATCGCAATGCTCACTTTCATTACGAATATCTACTTTAAACGGCGCCAGACAAAAGCGTATGAGAAAGCGCTTGATCGTGGTTACGTTACTCCACCACCACAGGATGACTAACCATGGCAACAGCAAAGAAAGTCGGTGGTGCAGCCAGCGCAGTGTGTTCCGTTGCGGCCATCATTGCGATTGTTCTATCAAACGGGCACGTCCGAACTAATCAGCGCGGGCTTGAACTCATCGGAAACGCTGAATCCTGTCGGCGCGATCCGTATGTCTGTCCGGCAGGTGTTCTGACTAATGGGATAGGCAACACTCACAACGTTAAGCCAGGCGTGCGGCTCAGTGACGAGCAGATAGCCGCCACATGGGAAAAAAACATTCTCGATGCCGAGTCCTGTGTAAACCGTTACGGTAATGGCCGAAATTTGACTGATAACACGTTCAGCGCCGCCGTGTCAGTAACCTTCCGGTCAGGCTGTGGAAACCTGCGCAACTCGCAAATGTTTAGCCTTCTGCGTAAGGAAGATATCACAGCGGCATGTCATCAGCTCCCGCGCTGGGTCTGGGGCGGTGGAATGGTGCTACCGGGGCTGGTTAAGCGTGCGAATAATGAAATGCTGCTTTGTTTAACTCAATAGTGGCGCGAGATAGTCCTCGCGCCTTATTCTCAAAGTGGACAGCTAATATCACCCTCTGGGCAATCCAGCATTTTCTTGAACTCATCGGTTCGTTGTTTAGTTTTATCGAGCAGGCAGTGAGATAAATTCATTGAGTTAACTGATCCGCCCTTAGAGATGAAAGTTTGAAATTTACAGTCCGCGTCTCTGAATTCAATCCATTTACGTTGTGATGACTGTAAAAGAGACTTTTGCTCTCCTGAAGTAGCCTTAAGGGCTTTCTGGTAAGTTTGGTTAAGCTCTTTATCTGCCACTTTATATTCGGTATTCGCGCACTGGTTCATATCGAGTTGTTTTTCTGCATTTTCGCAGTCCACAGCCAGAGCCTGCGAAACGGGAAAAGCAATAAGTGCAGCAATAATTAACTTTTTCATAATCAGTTCCTCAAGCCTCAGGATTAAGGCAGAAGTATTATATGCACTAATGATTTCATAGTTAAATTTTATCTTTTCTAGGTCGATAAAATGCCTCCACTTTTAAGAAACTGGCGTACGGTACTTGCGTTCCTGTTGGTGGTGCTCATAGCAGGGTTGTTAATGACTGTAGGTCACTATCGCGACAACGCCGTATATTTTCGCGATCAGCGTGATAAACAGAAGGTAGTTACGGACAGCCTCCAGGCAACCATAAATGACATGCAGCGCCGCCAGCAGACTGTCGCGGCAATAGATGCCAGATACACGAAGGACTTAGCCGATGCGCAAAAAACCATTATCGATCTGCGTAGGGATGTCGATTCTGGGGCTAAGCGCCTGCGCGTCTCAGCCAAATGTGATCGGCCAGTGTCCGGTAAATCCTCCGCCACCCGCGTGGATGATGATGGCAGCCCCCGACTTACAGACGCCGCTCAGCGGGATTATTTCACCCTCAGAGAGCGAATCGAAACCGTCACAAAGCAACTGACTGGCCTACAGGACTATGTGCGTCAGGTCTGCTTAAGTCCCGCCCCCTCAAAAGGTAAATAAGCCCATGTACACCACTACCGCACTCATTACGTGGGCGCTGATTGCGCTCGTCACTGGTTTCGCCGCTGGCTGGCTGGTGGGCCTGTTCCGCTGGAAAAACAGCCCGCAGAAGGCAGAAGCAGAGTCCACAGCTATTCGAGACGGCTGGCACGATGTAGAGCAACGCTTTCAGGTTCAGATTGACGAGCTCAAGAGCAAACTGGATGAGCAGGCCGTATCTCAGCCACAGGGGGCGCAAAGTGACGTGCCAAAAAAGATTTAACCGACGCCTGGCAACGTGACCGGGCTTTACCCATAAAAGAGGAAGTAACAATGTCTGAAGCACTGTATGACAGCACCACCGCGACCACTTCACAGCCGGTCACAACAGCAACCGATAAAACTGATGCTTTACTGGCAAAGGTGAAAGAGCTGCTGAAAGTGGCAGGCCATGACGTTGATACTGTATTCGACGATGTGGCTTCACTGGCTAAAAAGCTGGCGTAATCATCACAAGGCGCATTTACGAGTGCGCCTGATGATGAGTAAACAGAATGGGAAATCGATTAGAAAATTAAAGATTTATTAATGTATCAGATATACTTAAATCCCATTCTCTTAAAAGGTGATTATCATGACAAAAACAGTGACGGCTATCTTGCCTGGCGATGTTGTTCAAGTAATTAATGTTGACGACAAAGATGATCAGGCCAACTTCCGAGGTGATAACGGTGCAGTTTTGTCACTTCCGATTGTTCCCTATGATGTAGATGGTCAGCAATACCATATCTCGATTTATTCTGACGATATTCCCGATGAGCGTATAAAAGAAGCTATCCGCACTGGTAGATAATCACAAAGCCGCCTCCGGGCGGTTTTTTATTTTCCTCACAACTTGGGATCAAAAATATTCACTCCCATGTGAATGATGTCTTTTCTTTATTGAACACAATGCTGGCGCTATGCCATTCCTTGTTATTAAGTATCATTTCAACGCACTGCGTAGGATAAAGGTCATCAGCGGGTTGAAAACGTTCGTATTCTGAGTCAGCCCTCAGCATTACGTCGTGATTCATGCTAACAATCCAACCACCTGGGTTCACGGGATTAAACTCTCGGAGGCACAAAAGTCTGGCCTGGAAGAAGTCATCAGGGAGGCCTTCGAGCATACAGCCTGTGGCCCATTGTAGAAGTTCTTCAGTTGAATGTTCTGGCTTTGTGTCTTGTTGCTTTTGCTGGTTAGTGATTAGCCGTTTGAATGTTCTGAGAAAAGAAAACATACCACCTCCATTGTTTTTGCCAAGGCTAACATATTATTGCTATCGCCATGGGCCGCTTTATCATGATGGCAATATCCCTTTATGGGGTCAAAGAGGCTCTTAAGGTTCGACATCTACCAAATCATGCTAACGAACCAAACTGGCGAAGTCTTAGAAGTCCTGATGAATCAATAGCAGCCAGAAATGTTTAACGGCCTCATTGGCGTCGTTCGTGAAGATGGTGAATGGGTGTACTTGGCTCCAGATGACGTGCTCAAGATGGAGTACGTGCTTCAAGGGCATTCAAGATGAAATCCCATCTGTCCTTAAACCTCTCGTCCTCGCCTTTAGCTATTTTGAATAAAGGAACTTTGTGGTGCCAGGTCGAAGTATCGTTTATGGATGCGCTCGGGACGACAAATATCTCTGGAGCGGCATTGTTTCCGATGTCTTCAGACATATTGCACAGAACGTAAAAAAAATCCGGCGATACGATTGGCCTATGATTTCCGACTGTCCATTGACGTGGAGCGCTTCTGGCCCATGAACCTTTAACCTGAATGCTGATGCTTTTAGAGCCATCAATAGTGGCAATAATATCAACTGCACTTGATCCACTGGTAGTTAGTGCCGCACTAATGCCCAGTCTTGAGAGCATATAGGCAACATAGTACTCACCTGCATCACCGGCGTTTTTAGAAGTGCGCTTAACTACATCAGACATATTCAATCCTTGGAATTAAAGTGGCACTCACCGATAAACAAGAAACGTTCTGTCGCGAGTACCTCATCGATTTGAACGCTACGCAAGCGCTAATTCGGACAGGTATAGTGCAAAGACTAAAAACCACTCCGGATCAAAAACCTGTCAAAATTTGATGTTGGGTAACGCATCATTGACCTTAAATCAGCGCGCAGCGAAAGGATAGAGATAAATGTAAATTATGTGCTATGTCGCTTGATCTAGAAAGATAAAATGGACGTGCTGGACATACTACGGATTGAAGACGGGCACGAATGGCCATGGCCGAAAGTATGGCAAACTACATTGAGCTGCTGACAAGCACATTAGCGTTATGTCTATCAAAGTCCACGCTGCACACTAACTTACCGGCAATAACAGCGACTGAAAAGCAGATGCTGTACTCGACTATGCGTCTTCATTGACTAAAAAGCAGGCGTAATCATCATCAGTCGCACTCTCAAATGTGCCTGATGATGATCAATTTTTCTTCACCAAGAGCATTCTCAAGGTTAATGTATAACCTCATCTTTATCAGGAGGTTGTCATGCAAGACTGGTTTGTTTCTTGGCAGGAAGCAGTAAATTTGAAAAATTGTGGATATCAAGTTTTTGTATCTGATAACAAGGACCCTGCACAAGTTCTGGCTACACAGATAAAGTTAATTGCCGAACATAATGGTTTAAACCCTAGGGATTTGCTAGTCGTTGCATTTAACAAAGTTTAAAAAAAATTTGATGACCGAGCCGCCTTCGGGCGGTTTTTATTGGGGTCGTATGGTAATTCTCGCCGATTCAGAGTGTATTTTAACTGGTATTCTATGGCTGATGAACATCGCAATTTTGAGGTGAGTTGAGTGAATCCACAAAGTTTTTCTGTAGCTTATATCCTCGCACCTCATGCCTTCTTTCTTCAAAAATTTATCGAAACTATCAAAGTTTTCTTTTCGCACCATATGTGACTCAAAAAAAATTGAGGCGAATCCTTCGTCACGAAGTTCCCTTAAAACGATACGCATAGCAATGAAGATCTGAGCAGCTGCCATGTCACCGACTGGACATTGAGATGGTCTCATGTAAAGAATTTTTCTATTACCTCTCTTTTTCCTTACAGCAAACATTCCTCGACGCGAGGTGTGATAATTAATCCACATCAGACGTGCTGCTGCAACGAGCAGGCAAATAGATAAAAATAGAACTACCTCAACACTCATGAGTTTCTCCTCGCATATGATTTAATAGTAACGGCAGAAACGAACATATCTTTAAGTGGTTGCTCAAATCACTTGGAGTGTTAAACACTTTTTTTGCTAAAAATTCATTTGTTTGCGTGAATATTCAGCATAAAGATAGTGAATTATCGGCTGGTGGATATATGGCGGGATTAAAAGACCTTACATCACAGCTTCAGTCGCTTAAGAATCAGATGCCTTTTGCCCTATCGCAGGCGCTTACCAGCGTAGCCAGTGCAATTGCAGCCGCGGAAAAAACAGCGCTAATCCGTCGTCTTGATTCGCCCACGCCGTTTACAGTGAACGCAGTGGGATCCACAGGAGCGCGTAAAAGCAATCTTCTGGCTAAGGTTTTTGTCAGGGGCATTGCCGCAAGCTACCTCGCACCGTTTGAGTTCGGAGGTCAGCACAAGCTCAACAGCAGTGCGCTGCTTAATCCGAAAAACATAAAGCTGAACAAATACGGCAACCTGCCACGCAATAAACTGAACCAGTTAAAGGCTAAAGATAATGTCTTTATCGGCGAAGTGGGCAGCCGTAACGGCGTTTTCCAGCGCGTTAAGTCTAAGAAAGGAAAAAAGGTTAAAAAGCGTCTGAAGCGTTCAGCTAACGGCACACGCCGGCCGCGAGATAAATCACCGGCACCAAAGCTGCTGATTCAGTTCGGTAATGCGCTGCCTGTAAAACCAGTACTGGGGTATATGGACAGGGCTGAGAAAATGGCTGGTGCTCTGATGCCAGCGGCACTTAATGCTGCAATTAGCCAGGCGTTAAGAACGGCAAAGCCATCTTAGACGTTGAAGCCATCCGCAGCAAATGGTCCAGTCCAGAGTTTTAGGTGCTAAATATTGCGTGAAGGTTAGGTGGTTTAAAGCCTTATATTTCTGAGCCTTACGTAAAAAGTTCTTATCTGTTGGAAGTCAAAGCTTGCCTTTAAATTTTTACTGTGTTTTTATACAGTATAAATACTGATCATAATTACAGCTAACCAGCCAACTGTTAAAGATTTATGATTAATTAATTTTAAGATTAGTCTAATGCTAATGGGGTTAGAATGGCTGGTGAAAGTAAACAGAAAGCGGTTCATTACAAAAGGGCTGTTGTAAGTAACTCGTACTCTACATTACAAACGTTACTTGAAGATGCAGTCGGCGTGGGTGGGGCTTTCGAGAAGGTAGAACACAGACAAGAGTATTTAGTACCGGGTGATGATTCTGGTGGTGCTAGATTTATAAACAAAAGTACAAATTATAAGACTCTTTTTTTTGGTCAATTGATCTCTTTTGAGAAAGGCAGAAGCCAAGCCTTACTTACAATGAATGGCGATGTAGCGTTTTATAACATAAAGTCTATAACCTCTAGTCAGATAGCTCTTTCAAGAGAGCAAGACGAAGAAAACGAGGATCAAGCCGAAGATGCGAAAAAAGAGTTTGTTGACTCTTTTCTCTATTTCGGGGTTTATGGCAATCATTTAGTGATGATGCAGTCTAGTTCTCTAAGGTCCAAGGATCTTGAAGCACATCTCAACTGGCTGCTGAAAAGTGCTGGTGTTCTTGATTCTTCATCAGAAATAATTTTACAAGACAAACCAACTGAGGAAGCCTTTCGTCAATTACAAAATTCTCCTGTAAAAAGTATAAAAATAGGCGCGCCAGTAAAAGGAAGTGCTGTTGAGAATGAATCAAGAGAAAGTTCTTTGGTTGAAATTAATCAAGTTAGAAAAATAAAATTCATGCCTGAAGGAAAAGGTGGAGATGTTATTGCAGCAGCTGTAGGTGAAAATTGGGTCGAAAGACTCGATTTAAAAGATGCGCTGGATGAGGCAAATTTGCAAGTCCAAATAGAAATAACCTATCTTAGAAAAACTACTAAGAGAGGACAACAAGTTATAGATTCTATTGCTACCTCATTACGCCATATGGATGATGAAGATTTTCAGATTGAGCTGAAAGGAGGAGGCACTTTAGTCGGTAATGATTTACGCCTTTCGGGAAAATTAAGCGTGAAGTACCATAATGGTTTAGTCGATGAAGATGATCTTTATTTGAAAATGCATCAGTGGCTAAACTCAAAAATTAGTTTAGGTGAAATTGATGAAACTACATGATTGAAGGTGATATGAAATGTTAAAATATTTTATAGGATATGCATCTGCTTTCATTGCAGGTGCCTGGCTATTTTATTTTTTAACATTCTCATTAAATAATAATATCGTAATTCCAATTGGTATGTTGGGCTTACTTCTTCTTCCTGTTGGAGTTTGCACACAATTAATTATCAAAACTAATGAATTAAAAGAAAATATATCTCTTAAAGCTTCCGAGCAGAGAAGACTTGCTTATTACATATCTAAAAGATTATTCAGGTGTTACTGCTGGTTGGTGTTTTATATAGTATCTGCATTGTTATTGTTTGTGGTTTATTACCTCGGTGAGGCAAAATATATTTTTCTTAAAGAGGCGATTGTCTCAGTTGGTGGAGTATTTGGGATTTCACTATCGTCAATACTACATTTGCACATCAAATATGTAGAGATATCTGACTTTAAAGCTCACCTGATACATCGAGAAAATAAAATCAAAAAGCAAAGAGAATTGTTGAAAGGCCTAAGAGAAAAAAATTAATCTATTACAGCATCTAATCCATCAATTAAAAAACCGCTTAGGCGGTTTTTTTCATGCCCGGAGGAAAACGAAAGGCGGTAACCCTAAGTCTCAGGCTTGTGGTGAAGAGTAGGCGATGAAATCCCTTCCAACCTTTAAAATGAATCATTGATGAAGATGATAACCGTTATCAATTGAATGGGTCCCTCCTGAGACCTTTTTATATCACGGGCATTGCGCGCCGCGTTCTCCGGCTAGCTACGAACTTTTGAAATTTGGGTAACAGGTAACAGCCAGGGTAACACATGAATCAGTCCGATTTTGCAAAGCTACACGGAGTCAGCCGGAAGACGGTGACCACGTGGAAGGCCCGTGGCTGGCTGGTTCTGGACGGTGAAGAGATAAATGTTGATGCCTCAAACGCCCTGATCGAGCGCTTCCGTAAAACTGTTACCCGACCCGAAAAAAAAACACCAGGTAACAGCCAGGGTAACAAAAAGGGTAACAAGTCAGGTAACAGACAGGGTAACAACGCGAAGGGTAACAAATCCGCTCAGACCCGTGACGAGGATCGCGCCGAATCGGCTTCGAAAGTCGTCGAGCGCATCATCAGCGAAAACGGTCTGGAAATGACGCTGGATGAAGCGCGCCAGATGAAGGAAAACTATCTGGCCCTGCTGACCCAGCTGGAGTACGACATCAAGTCCGGCCAGGTTCTCCCCTATAAAGACATGATCGCCGCTGTCGGTCAGGAATATTCACGCATGCGAACACGCCTTATTGCCATTGCACCTGAACACGGTCCTCGCCTGCGGGTGCTTGCCTCAACCACCAGTGATGCGGAGTTTGTTGCAGCGCTTCAGGAGGTGGTTCATGAGGCAATGGAGGAGTTAAGCCTGGATGAAAATGATAAACGAGGGCATCAGTAACTCCGCAGCATGGCATAACTTCAGCGGTGAGTTGACCGCGCGACGCAGTGATATCCGTCCCCCTCTGCCGCTGTCCCTGAGTCAGTGGGCCAATACTTACGCCGTCCTGTCAAAAGAGACCAGCGCCCAGACCGGGCGGTTTCGCTCGTTTGGTTATCAGGACGGCATGATGGACGCCATTACCGATCCGCACGTGACCCAGGTCTCCGTGATGAAATCGGCCAGGGTGGGCTACACCAAGATACTCGACCATGTGGTCGGGTATTACCTGCAGCACGATCCGTCTCCGATTCTGGTCGTTCAGCCCCGCGTGGAGGATGCTGAAGACTACAGTAAGACCGAAATCGCGCCCATGCTGCGTGATACGCCGGTGCTGGCCGCCATTACCGGTGACAGCAAGGCGAAAGACAGTAACCAGACCATCCTGAAAAAGCAGTTTCTCAACGGTGCCAACCTGACGCTGGTCGGGGCCAACAGCCCCGGCGGATTTCGTCGTATCACGTGCCGCATTATCCTTTTTGATGAGGTGGACGGTTACCCGTCCGGCGGTGCCGGTACCGAGGGTGACCAGATAGCGCTGGGCATCAAGCGCTCGGAAACTTTCTGGAACCGCAAGATAGTGCTCGGCTCAACGCCCACGGTTAAGGGCGTGTCCCGTATTGAAAAAGCGTTTGCCGAAAGCGATCAGCGCCATTTCTATGTCCCGTGCCCGCACTGTGGTGAGTATCAGGTACTGGAGTGGGGCGGTCCCGACACGCCTTACGGCATCAAATGGGACAAGGACGAGAACGGTGAGGGCCTGCCTGAGACGGCGTTTTACGTGTGCCGCCACCATGGCTGCGTCATCCATCACAACGACAAGGCCGGTATGGTAAAGCGCGGCGAATGGCGGGCGCACCGTCCGTTCACTGGCCACGCCGGTTTCCATATCTGGGCGGGTTACAGCCTCTTTCCCAACGCCGCCTGGAAATATCTGGTGGCGGAGTGGCTTCGCGTGAAAGATGACCCGCTCATGCGCCAGACCTTCATTAACCTGGTGCTGGGTGAGGTGTATGAGGATCGCGGCGAAAAAGCACTGAGCGAGCGTAAGCTCACTGAGCGTGGCGAAGTCTGGCCGGCTGAGGTGCCTGACGGCGTGGCCGTGCTGGTGGCCGGGGTCGATACCCAGGATGGCCGTTTTGAAATCGAGGTGGTGGGCTGGGGCCTTAATGAAGAGTCCTGGTCTGTTGCGTTTGATGTCATCGAGGGCGATCTGGAGACGGATGAGCCGTGGCTCAGGCTGGATGCATATCTGAAACAAATCTGGCGCCGGGCCGACGGTCGCGGATTCAGCATCATGGGCACCTGCATGGACTCCGGCGGTCACCACACGCAAAAGGTGTATGAGTTCGCCAAGGCCCGTCTGGGGCGGCGCGTCTGGGCCATCAAAGGTGAGTCGGCACGGGGCGGCAAACGCTCCCCGGTCTGGCCTGCCAAAGCGCCGTCTGCACGCAACCGTAGCCAGTTCAGGCCGGTGATAATCGGCGTCAACGCGGCAAAGGATGCCATTCGTGCGCGCCTGCACATTGAACCGCCCGAGCCGGGTCAGGCCTCCGCGGGCTACATGCATTTCCCTGCCGATCGGGATCTGGGGTATTTCAGTCAGCTGCTGGCTGAGCGGTCGGTGGTGAAAGTGTCAGGCGGTCAGCGCTACCGCGTGTGGGAGCAGTTGCCGGGGCGGGCGAACGAGGCGCTCGACTGCCGGGTGTATGCCTACGCGGCGTTGTGTGGCCTGCTTCATATGGGCTTCAGACTCAACGCCTTTGCGGCAAGCATCGCGGAAAATCCTGACAGGTTAATCGCGCCGGCCGCCGCGCCGGTGGAAAAAACCAGCCTGCGCCTGCCGGGCGCCGTTATTTCTGAGCCTGAACAGCCGGCCAGAAAAAAATCCATCTCACAGCTTCTGGCCTAGGAAAATCATCATGTTCAACCGTAATACCAGCCTGCTTGCCGGGTCGATGACGCCTGCGCAGCTGCAGGACGCACTGGTGAAGGCACAGCAGGCTTACATCGATCTGACTACCGGCAGCCGGGGTGTGTCGTTTTCCTATACCCAGGGCGACGGCACCCGCTCGGTGACCTATCAGCAGAGTTCGCTTGCAGACCTTCTGGCGCTGATCCAGCTTCTTCAGGCTCAGCTTGGCATCGTCACCCGTCCGCGTCGCCCGGTAAGGTTCAGATTCTGATGAACGGAAAAGTACAGATACTGGGCGCTGACGGTCATCCGCTTCGCCCCTCACGCCCGTCGTTTTCTGCGCTGACGGGCGGCAGCCGTGTGCCTTATGACGCGGCGGATTCCTTCAGCGATCAGCTGGCCAACTGGCAGCCTGCGCTCTGGTCGCCGGATAATGAAATCAACATCTACCGCGACCGCATCGTGTCGCGCGTACGTGACCTCGCACGAAATGATGGCTGGGCAAGCGGCAGCATCACCCGCGTGCTGGATAATGCGGTGGGGGCGAATTTCCGGCCCATCCTCAAGCCGGACTACCGCATGCTGGCCATGATGACCGGGAACAAGGCCTTTGATGCCAGCTGGGCCGACGAATACGGCAAGGTGGTGGAGGCGCACTGGCGTTCCTGGGCAAATGACCCAGGACGGTGGTGCGACGCTGAGCGCAAGCAGACCGTGTCGCAGATGCTGCGACTGGGATTCCGGCACAAGCTGCTGGACGGTGATGCACTGGCCGTCCTGCAGTACCGTACCGACAGGCTCGGACACGGGCGCGGGCGTTACGCCACCACGGTGCAGATTGTCGATCCGGATCGTCTTAGCAACCCGCAGCAGAATTTCGACATGCCCCACATTCGCGGCGGTGTGGAGATTGATGCGGACGGTGCCCCCGTTGCCTATCACATCCGTGAGGCGCACATAGGGGACTGGTTCAGCGGACCGAAGACCATGACCTGGCAGCGGATCCCGCGCGAAACGTCCTGGGGCCGTCCCCATGTCGTGCACGATTACGATCACGACAGGGCCGCGCAGCATCGCGGCAACGGCATCCTCACCCCCGTGGTGCAGCGTCTGAAAATGCTCATCAAGTACGATCAGTCAGAGCTTGAGGCGGCCATTCTCAACGCCGTGTTCGGGGCCTATGTCACCTCGCCTTATGATCCTGAGATGGTGCAGTCGGCACTCGGTGAAAACTATGACGATACCGCGCTGGGTACCTATCAGGACGGGCGGACAGAGTTTCACAAAGACCGGCGCATTTCGCTGCAGAACGGGGTGCGGCTGCCAACGCTGTATCCCGGTGAAAGCATCACCACCGTTAACGCCGCCAGGCCCACCAGTAACTTTGAGGGCTTCGAAAGCGCGGCGCTGCGCAACATCGCGGCCGCGACGGGCCTGTCGACGCAGCAGGTGACGCAGGACTGGTCTGACGTTAACTACAGTTCAGCGCGCTCGGCGATGCTGGAGGCCTGGAAAACCCTGACCCGACGCCGTGATGATTTTTCGTCCGGCTTTGCGCAGCCCATTCTCTCCGCCTTTATTGAGGAAATCCACGACACCGAAGACTTACCGCTGCCGCGAAATGCGCCGGACTTCATTGACGCCCGCGCGGCCTACTGTCGCGCCCGCTGGATGGGACCGGGACGGGGCTGGGTGGATCCGGTTGCCGAGAAAAAAGGCGCCATTCTGGGTCTCGATGCGGGTATCTCGACGCTCGAGCTGGAGGTGGCAGAAAACGTGGGCGAAGACTGGGAAGAAATCATGGACCAGCGCAAGCGGGAAATCGACGCCTGTATCGAGCGCGGGCTGCCGCTGCCGAGCTGGGCGCAGGCCGATGTCTTCGCGCCCGAAACCATTCGCGATCCGGAGGAAAAGTGAATTTACCTCATCTGGCGCAGCGGCTGTTCAACACGCCGCTGGCTATCCATCCCCGCAAGGCCGAAGTCGTTATGGCTGCGCTCACCGACCGGTTTGGCATTACGCGCATCGAAGCCAGCATGGCGATGGAAGACGATGACGATTATGACTACCGCCGCCGGCGACAGACCAAAGCCGATCCCGGTTATGACAACGTCGGCGGCGTAGCGGTGATAAGCATACAGGGCACGCTGGTGCAGAAGCTCGGCAGCCTGCGGCCTTACAGCGGCATGACGGGCTATAACGGCATCCGCCAGGCTTTTCTCACCGCCATGGCCGATCCTGAGGTGGCCGGTATCTGCCTCGACATTGATTCACCCGGTGGCGAGGTGGCCGGCTGCTTTGATCTGGCGGATGAAATCTGGCGTGCGCGGGGTGAAAAGCCCGTTCACGCCATCCTGACCGAAAACGCCTACTCAGCAGCGTATGCGCTGGCCAGTGCAGCCGATCGTATCTGCGTTCCCCGCACGGGCGGCGTGGGGTCGGTGGGCGTCATTACCATGCACGTTGACTGGTCGCAGCGCATCAAGGAGGAGGGGCTGGCGGTCACCATCATCACCTACGGTTCCCGCAAGGCGGAAAGCAACCCTTACCGCACGCTGTCCGACGAGGCCGCCGCAGCTATCCAGCGCGACATTAACGCCATGGGCGAAATCTTTGTCGGTACCGTTGCGCGAAACCGCGGCATAAAAGAGAAGGTGGTGCGTGACACCGAGGCGGCCTGTTTCATGGCGGCTGACGGCGTGGCGCTGGGCCTGGCGGATGAGGTGATTACCCCTGACGCGGCATTTCTTAACTTACTTAAACTGACCGGAGCCTGACATGGCAAAAAAACCGTTTTCCTTTGCTCACCTGGTGGGCCTGAACCGTTCCGCCGCCGCGCGCGCCGCGGAAGAACACGATGACGACGACGAGGAGAAAAAGGGCAAAAAGGCCCGCAGCCGTCGCGCGGAAGAGCAGGATGATGACGACAACCGCGATCCGGATGCTGATGACGACAGCGACGATCCGGACGCGGAAGACGATGATAATAAGGACCCTGACGCCGAAGAAGATGACGACAAAAAACGTGATCCGGACGCCAGCGAAGGGGATGACGACGACGGTGATGACGATGAAAAGCGCGACGGCCGCAAGGCACGAACCGCTGAACGTCAGCGCTGTGCCCGCATTTTTAACAGTTCTTACGCCGCCGCAAACCCGGCGCTGGCGGCCTCGCTGGCCTTTAACACCGGCATGAGCTCCGCCGACGCCATCCGCGTCATGAAGTCATCCGGAACGGCCGCCGCCGCACCTGAGCCGCGTCGCGCCTCGCTTGACGATCGCATGCGCAGTGCGGGTAACGTGCGTCTGGGCCCCGATGGTCAGAAAACCACGGCAACCCGCGCCAGTGCGGTCGTGGAGAAAATGACCGGTCTCTACAACTCAGCCCGAGGTAATAAATAATGGATCAGTTTGGACAGAATCAGTTTGCGCCGGGAATGACCAGCGCACTCTTCGTGCCGGACCAGCTTGTCAGCGGTCCGCTGCAGCTTGTGACCGACAGCGTGACCATTGCAAAACTGGGTCCGCTGCTTCGCGGTACCGTGCTGGGGCGTCAGTCGCAGAAATCAGCCGCCGCGACGGCGGGCAGTGCCAACAAAGGCAACGGTACGCTGACGGGTCTCACTCTGGGTTCACAGGCTGTGGCCGGTGCCTATACGGTGACCGCCACCGATCCCAACACCTTCCAGGTCACTGACCCGACTGGCGCCGTGCTGGGTAATGCCACCGTGGGCAGCGCCTATCGCAGTACGCAGGTCAGCTTCACCCTTACCGCGGGGGCTAATGCCTTTGTGGCAGGCGATACCTTTACCCTTACCGTTGCCGCCGGCGCGGGCAAGTGGGTACCGTGCGTGCGCACCGCCACCGACGGCAGCCAGGTCCCGGCGGCCATTCTGGTGGACAACGTGGACAGCACCCTGACGGACGTGACCGGCGGCGTGTACCTGATGGGTGAGTTTAACCAGAACCGCCTGATTGTAGACAAAACGTGGTACGTGAACAGCGTGCTGCTGCTGGATGACCTGAAAGCCGCGCTGGTGCCGCAGGGCATTTTCCTGCGCGACAGCATTCAGGCCCCGGTTTCCTGATCTAACTCCCTTTTAAACTGCGCCTTATGCCATTTCCACGGCAGGGTCGCGCGCGTCCGGAATCCGTACCGGCAGTGGCCGGTACGTCTCACAGAGAGAAACCATGAATATTTTTGATACCAACGTCCTGGTGCAGGTCGTTCCCAACCTGATGACCAGTCAGAACTGGCTGCTCGACCGCTTCTTTCCGAACGTGGTGACCTACGAAACGGAAGAGGTGTCGATCGATGTCGATATCGGTAAACGTCGTATGGCCCCGTTTGTGTCGCCGCTGGTGGAAGGCAAGCTGGTTGAGCAGCGCAAATACCAGACCAACACGTTTAAGCCCGCCTACATCAAAGACAAGCGCGCGCCGGATCTGCGCAAGCCTATCCGCCGCCAGATTGGTGAGCGCATCGGCGGCGAATACACCGCGGCTGAGCGCGAAATGCTGAACCTGCAGTTCGAGATGGCCGATCAGATTGACATGATCAACCGCCGCCTGGAGTGGATGGCGGCCAGTGCGCTGGTCTCCGGCACGGTGACCGTCGCGGGTGAGGGCTATGAAACCAAGGTGGTGGATTTTGGCCGCTCCGCGGACCTGACCATTGTGCTCAGCGGTACGGACAAATGGCCGACTTCGGTGCCGTTCGGGCAGACCAACACCCAGCCGTCTGATGATGTTGAAGAGTGGCAGACCACCTATCTCAAAGAATCGGGCGGCGTGCCAACCGACCTGATTTTCACCAACAAATCGTGGCGCGCGTTTCGCCTGGACACCACCATCAAGGACAACGCCATCACGTTCCCGGCGCTGAGCACGTTCGGCAACCAGGTGAATGCCGGTGCGCAGGTCATGAAGGGGGCGGTTTATAAAGGGCGCTGGGGTAACTTTGACCTGTGGCTGTACAACGACTGGTTCATTGATCCGCTGGATAACACCGAGAAACCGATGATCCCCGACGGCGCAGTGATCATGAGCGGTGCGGACCTGATGGGGACCCGCGCCTTCGGCGTCATTCTTGATCCGGCTTTCGCCTACGGTCCGCTGGCCTACGCGCCCAAGACCTGGGTAAAAGAAGATCCTGCCCAGCGCCTGCTGATGATGCAGTCCGCGCCGCTGGTCATCCCGAGTCGTGTGAACGCGTCCCTGTGCGCAACGGTGGTGTGATATGGCAAAAACTGACAATTCAAAAAACGAGGATGATATCGGCGGTCTTCCTCCCGAGCTGATGACCGGCGACCAGACCACAACGGTCACGCCGCCCGGCGCTGACGTGCAGAAATCGCCTGAGGTCACTGGCGAGGATACCGACGCTGAAGAGGATGACGACAAAGACGGGGCTGATGAAGAAGAACCGGATTTTGTGGTGCGTAAGGGCCACACCCTGCGTCACGACGGCAAAACCTACCGTCAGAACACCCGGCTGAACCTGCCTGCGGATGAGGCGAAACGCCTGATTGCTGTGGGCGTTGTCGTTGACTTTGACACGCTTCGCCGCGAGGCGCAGGCGCGTGAGGCCGCATCGGTGTCCGTCAGCTCACCGGGTGTTGCGTCATGAGCGTGAACTGGGACCAGCATCTGCTGGCCCCGCTTCACGGCATCTTCGGTGACGCCGTGGAGTTTCGCCCGAACAAGGGCCGTGGCCAGCCGTACACCATCAACGGGATTTTTGACCGGGCGTACACGCAGGATGTCCAGCCCATGGATGCCGGCGATCCGTCCATCAATACCACCAAACCCGTGCTGGGCGTACGTGACGCGGAATTCCGGTCACCGCCGCGCCAGGGCGATCAGCTTTATATTGCCGTCGCCGGCGGGCGGACCGTCAATCAGCTTTTCGTTATTGCGGACGTCCAGCCGGACAGCCACGGCGGTACGAAGCTGGTTCTTAACGAAGTCAGGGGGTAGGGCATGAATGCCGCCGACATCCGCGGCCTGGTGGTGGCCGCGCTCAAAAACAACACCGACGCCGGTGACCGCGTCTATTCACCGCGCGACTGGCCCACCATGGACGAAGACTTTCCGGTGCTGCTGGTGCAGACGCCGCTGGACGTCAAGCACTCTCTCGGGCGCAACGCGCCGCAGTTCACCACGGTGACCACGGTGCGGATCACCTGCCGTACTCAGGCCTTTGATACCCAGGAGGGTAACACCGGCGCGCAGCAGTCAGAAATCGCGCTGGAAACGCTCCGCGAGCAGATTGAGCGCGGCATTATCAACAGCTACGAGCTGACCCGCCAGATACAGCAGTATCAGCAGGTACGCTCTGCCGTGGCGGTCAGCAGTGAGGGATCCGGCCATATCGGTGAACTCACCGTTGAAATTGACGTGGAGTATTACCAGGGGCCCGAAGACTTCTATCCGGTCACCACCGCACCGCTCGCCGGAATTGACCTCGCCGTGAAAATGCCCGACGGCACCACACAGCCTGGTATGATTATTAACCTTCAGGAGTAACCACATGTTAGTAAAACCCGCTGATGGCAGGCTTGTCCGCTGCCCCGTCAGGGGCACGGTGTTGCCCGAATCCGGCGAAGACGTACCGGAAAACATCTTCTGGACCCGCCGTCTGCGAGACGGTGATGTGGTTCGCGTCAAAGACAGTCAGAAGCCCGTGACCGCCGCACCCGCCGCGGTACCCGCATCTGACAGCAGCAAAAACGCAGGAGAACAGTAATGGTTGCTTTCAGCCGTATTCCTGATCAGCTCAGGACCCCGCTGTTTTATGTTGAGTTCGATAGTTCGCGCGCCAATACCGCCACCGCCGTTCAGCGTACGCTCATCATCGGCCAGCAGCTTGACACCGCCACCGCGACGCCGGGCATTCCCCAGCAGGTTTCCTCCGACACCCTGGTGGCGGGGCTCTGCGGCAAGGGGAGCATGCTCCACGGCATGATGACCGCGTATCAGGCCAACGATACCGCTGCGGAAATCTGGATCCTGCCGCTCGCGGATGCACAGGGCAGCATGACTGCCGCCAGCGGTTCGCTGAAGTTTCTCACCCCACCCAGCGCCACCGGCGTCATTTCGATGTACATCGCCGGGCTGCGGGTTCAGGTGACGGTACTCGCCACCGACACGGTGGTCACCATGGCGTCTGCTCTGAGCGCAGCCATTAACGGCACCACTGCGATGCCGGTGACGGCGCAGGTTACGGCAGGGGCAACGGATACCGTCACGCTGACCGCAAAAAACTGCGGTGCGCACGGCAACGGCATCGACATCCGCATGAACTATCTGGGGCGAACCGGCAGCGAAACCACGCCTGCCGGTCTGACGTTCACCCTGACCCCGATGTCCGGCGGGGCGGGTGCGCCGGACATGACCGCGGCGCTGGCCAGCCTTCAGGACCGGACCTTTGATTTTATCGTCAGCCCCTATACCGACACGGCATCGCTTGACGTGCTCAAGGCGTTTCTGTCGGACGCCACGGGCCGCTGGGCCTGGGACAAGCAGCTCTACGGTCACGCGTTCAGCGTGGTCAACGGCACTTACGGCCAGCTTGGTACAACTGGTGCCGCGCGGAACAACCAGCATGAATCGCTGCTGGGCGTTTACCGCTCGCCCACGCCCGCTTACGTCTGGGCGGCGGCCTATACCGCGGCGATCGCCCCGAGCCTTCGCAACACACCCGGAAGGCCGACCCAGACCCTGCCGGTCAGCGGGGTACTGGCCCCGGCGCTGGAAGACCGTTTTGACCTGCCGGAGCGCAACAACCTGCTGTTCAGCGGGATTTCAACCTTTACGGTTGCCGATGACGGCACCGTGCAGGTGGAAAACATCATCACCACCTACCAGAAAAATGCCTACGGCGATGCCGATGACAGCTATCTGCAGGTGGAGACGCTGTTTCAGCTGATGTTCATTACCCGCTATCTGCGCACCCAGATCACCAGCAAGTTCGGGCGCATGCAGCTTGCCGCCAACGGGACGCGCTTTGCGCCGGGCCTGCCGATCGTGACGCCCAACGTCATCCGTGCCGACCAGATTGCCGAGTACCAGACGCTGGTCTGGAACGGCTACGCCCAGGACGCGGAAGGTTTTGCCAGCGGTCTCATCGTTGATCTGAACGCGAAAAACCCGAACCGCGTGGATGTCCTCTGGGACGGCACGCTGATGAACCAGCTGCGCATCTTCGCGCTGCTTAACCAGTTCCGCCTGCAGGCCAGTTAAGGAGTCATCATGGCAGGAAATACCTCAAACCGGCTCGCCGGTCTGGCCTACGTCACCGTCGACGGGATCACCATCATGGTGGCCGGCCAGTTTAAATACCGTCCGTCAAAAATGGAGCGCACCACGCTGAGCGGCATGGATACCGTGCACGGGTATAAAGAAAAGCCGGTGCCTGGGTTCATCTCCTGCCAGGTGCGTGATGCCGGTGGCCTGTCTGTGTCTGCCTTCAACAGTCAGACAAATGTCAACGTGATCGCCGAACTGGCGAACGGGAAAACCATCATCGGGCGCGCACTCTGGACGGTCAACACCCAGGAAGTGGACAGTGAAGAAGCCGTATTTGATGTGCGCTGGGAAGGCGCTGACGTGACGGAGAACTGAGATGGCAGAACTTGAAAAAAGCACCGTTATCCCGCTGAGCGTCCCGCTCAGTTCCGATGCGCTGAAACAGACCTGGGAAAGCCTGCCGCTAAAAGCGCCAGTGCTGTCTCAGGTGGAGCAGTTTTACGATGCGCAGGCAAAACGCGGATCGCTTCCCGCCATGCGTCTGCTGCTGTCCCTTACCAGCGGCGTACCGGAGTCGGTTCTGTCCGGCATGGATTTTATCGATTACCGCAAGTGTGAGGAGTACCTGCTCAGTTTTTTGAGCTGGAAGCCCTCGGGCGATGGCAGCGCTTAGCCGCTGAGGTGACGTTTTACTACCGATGGCCGCCGGACAGCGCCTGGGCAATGAGCCTGCAGCGCCTGTCCTGGTGGCACGCCCAGGCGGTGCGCATCAATCATCTGAGAAAAGGGGGCGACGACGATGGCTAACGTGTTTGACTTCACGCTCGCCGGTAATGACGAGGCGAGCGCCGCCATCGCGCGTATTGAAGAGGCCGTACGCAAACTTGAACCGGAGCTGGATAAAACCCGCGATGCGCTGAAACTCGGCGGACAGGAGTCGGCGGGCGAGCTCAGTACCTTCACCCGCTACCTGCAGGGGATGTCGCAGGCCGCACGGGACAACGTACAGTTTATCGGCGACATGGTGCCGCCGCTCAAAATGGTGGGGGAACTGGCCGGACGGTTCGGGGGCATTGCCGGGAGAATGGGCGTCGCGGGCGTGGCCGCGTATGGTCTCGCCAGAGGCGCGCAGGCGCTGGCCGGTAATATGAAAGAGGCTGCTGACAACGCCTACAGCCTGGATGTAGCGGCAAAAAACAGCGGTATGCGGGTTGATGATTTTACACGCCTGTCCGGGGCCATGCAGATTCTGGGTGCTGACAGCGACGGTGCGCGCGCGTCGGTTGAGGGCATGTACAAAACCTTCAACGATGCCCTGCAGGGGCGTAACGGCAGCGTGCTGTCTGTGCTCAGCCAAATGGGCGTGCAGATTGTTAAAAACAAAGACGGCACCGCCGACGTCATGCGCACGTTTGAACAGCTGGCGCAGGTGTTCCCGTCGCTGACGCCGGATCGCCAGAAAACGGTCGCAGACGCGTTAGGTCTTGATGCCAGTGGCCTGGCGTTGTTACGTGAAGGGGTGAAGCTGAAAGCTTACCTCACCCGTGCTGATGAACTGGGCCTTACCGTTGATCCCAAAGTTAACACGCAACTGGTGGAGCTGAACCGCAACCTGACTGGCCTGAGTGCGGCCTGGGACGGCTTTAAAAACCGGGTCCGCCAGAAGGTGGCGGGCGGTCTGCTTTCCGACGGCTCGGTTAATGACGGCCTGCGGGGCGTCGGGCGTCTGATGCAGAATCCCGGCGATCCGGTGGCGCTGAATGAGGCTCTGGGTAATCTTCGGGGCAGCGAGGGCGACTGGGTACGCCGGGCCAGAGACGATAAAAAATACCTGAATTCGCTGCCCGCCGATGAGCAGGTGAATCTCATCACGGGTCAGATCACGGACAAACAGCGACGTGATCTGCGGGAACGTTACGGCCTGGGCGATCAGGCAAGTGTGCTGCAGGGCGATATTGCCGCTGCACTTAAAGCACCCTCTGCTATGGTTCCCGCCGCCTATACCGGCCCGGGCACGGGGGGTAACGCCCGCGGTATCCGAAACAACAATCCGGGCAACCTGCGTGACGCCCCCAACAGTAGCGGAAATGACGGTGGATTTGTTCGCTTCCCCACACCACATGACGGGATGGCGGCGCTGTCGCGCCAGCTTCAGCTGTATGGTGACCGGGGGAATAACACCCTTAACGGCATCATTCATACCTATGCTCCCGCGACGGAGAACAAAACCCAGAATTATATCGATGATGTGGCGAAAAAAACCGGCTTTGACCCGTGTGAGCGTATCAACCTGCACGATCCGGCCACGCTTCGCCGGGTGATGAGCGCCATTATTTCTCATGAAAACGGTGCGCAGCCTTATACCGATAATGAGATTAATCAGGCCATTCACACGTCCATCAACGATGACCGCTGGAAGGGACTGCGGGATCCGCAGACCTTACAGGCGCAGCGGCAGGCCGATGCACAGACGTCAGGCGGCACGCTTTCCTCTCCCGTTTCCTCTGCGGGCAGCGGTGGACAGCCAGGCGCCGCCGGTCAGGAGAATAAAGTCGCCGTCGAACTGACGCTCATTAACGATAAGACCGGCGAACGTAAACAGCTCATTACTCAGGGCGGTCGCGTTGCGACATCCATGTCCTGGCCCTGATAACAACCGGATTTCAACTCTATGGCAATCATACAAAACCTGCTTTCCGGCCTTACCGGGAGCGGCGATGGCTGGGACTGGCAGGCACACCTGCGACCGGCAAGCTTTCGCGGCGTGCCGTTCGGCGTTTATGAGGGTGAGGGGGTTTTTGGGCGACGTCAGGCCGTGCATGAATATCCGTACCGCGACACGGTCTGGGTGGAGGACATGGGCCGCGACGTCAGGAAAATAGCGATCCGGGGTTTTCTGGTGCAGGACAGCCTGCGCTACCAGGCGGGCGACGTGCTGAGCCAGCGTCAGGCGCTGATTGCGGCCTGCGAAACCAGCGGTTCTGGCACGCTTATTCACCCGACGCTGGGTGAGCTGACGGTGAGCGTGCCGGAAGGCGGCCTAAGAGTTACTGAAAGCATGGATGCGGCCCGCGTCTTTGAGTTCACGCTGACCGTTATCGAGTCGGGACTTCGTGTTTTTTCCGTTACGGGCAGCACCCAGGCGGGGGATGTGGTGAGCACAAACTGGCTGAAACTGGCCAGCACCACCGCGGCCTCCTTTCTGGCGCAGGTCAAAGGGGAGATCCGGAGCGTTTCCCAGGCGATCAAAACAGTGCGCGGGGTTGCCTCATTCTGGCAGGGCATGGTGATGGACACCGTCAGCGAAGTCACCAACCTCAGCAGCACGCTGCGTTCAACGTTCGGGAGCACCCGGTACGGACGGTACAGCCGGGGAACCGTGGGCGGCAGTGCGTCCGGGGCCACCGGCACCACAGATGTGGATGACACCGCGGATACCGCGCAGCTGGTAGATATCACCATGGCCAAAAGCGTGGCGGCCCGTGACAGCATCATGCAACTGGCCTCAGCGCTTCCGGCGTTCACGTCCATGGACGATTTTGCCTCACGGGTTCAGGCCATTGTGCTGGCGATACTCAACAGCCCCGGTGGTGCCGAAGAGCGTATCCGGGCGCTGGAAAAGCTGGCAACGGCAGACAGCGGGCAGTATTACGCCACGCCTGAAAACGCTTCCGTGGCGGCCAGCGCCACACTGCTTATCCTCGTGCTCTGCTCGGGGGCGATGGCGGTTGCCGGTGCAGAAGCGAATCCGGCGGGGACAGGCGATGCATCGGCAATCAAAGAGAGCGTGTGTGATCAGCTCGACGCTGCGCTGGTGATGGCCGGTGACCGGGGCGACGACGACAGTTACAACGCGCTTCTGGCACTCAGGCAGGCTTTTGTGGACGCGATGGCGCTGAAAGGTGCCACCGGCGAAGACGTGATGCAGGTGTCCGTCCCTGCGGTGATGCCGTCGCTGGTGCTGGCCACGCGCCTTTATCAGGATGCGTCCCGCAGCGATGAACTGATTCAGGAGACCGGCGTGCGTCACCCGGCTTTTATGCCTTTACGCTTTATGGCGAGGAAACCCCAGTGAAAGATGAACTTATTCTGACCGTCGGGGGAAAAAATATTCAGGGCTGGGACGACGTGCGGGTGACGCGTGGCATCGAGCGGCTTCCCTCGGATTTCGATCTCGGCCTGATGGACTACTTCCCCGGCAGCAGTGAGAAACAGCTGGTCAGGGAAGGGGAGCCTTGCGAGGTTCGTCTGGACGATGATCTGGTCATGACCGGCTACGTTGACCAGTGGAGCCCGATGATCTCCGCGCGGCGTCATGAGGTGCGGGCGACGGGGCGCAGTAAGTGCCAGGACTTGGTGGACTGCTCCGCAGAATGGCCCAATAACGTGATCAATGAATCCGATGCGCTGCAGATAGCTTCACGCCTGGCGCAGCCCTACGGCATCAGCGTTCACTCTGACGTTTCCGATCTGGCGCGCGTGCCGCAGTTTACCCTCAACTGGGGCGAGTCACCGCAGGAGATTATCGACCGCATCAGCCGGTGGTCCGCGCTGCTCTATTTTGATCAGCCTGACGGCAGCCTGCTGCTGACGCGCGTAGGTACCCGGCGTGCCGCCAGCGGTGTGGCGCAGGGGGTAAACATCGAGGACGCCTACTTTCGGGCGTCCATGGATGAGCGCTTTTCTGACTACGTCGGCGTTTCCATGAGCATGACGCCCACGGCCGAGATTTCGCCGTCGGCGAGTTACGGCGCGGTCACGCTTGCCACGGCGCGCGATCCGGAAGCCGCCAGCATGCGCTATCGCAAGCGCATCGTGATTGTGGAATCCACCATGACGGCGCAGGCACTCTCCCAGCGCTGTATCGACTGGGAAATGAACCGCCGCTACGGTCGCTCAAAACAGCTTAACGTCATTGTGGACAACTGGCGCGACAGCGCGGGTAAGCTGTGGGAGCCCAACACGCTCGTCCCCATCAATATCCCGGCGTTCGGGCTGGAGAATGAGGAGTGGCTGCTGGCGGAGGTGTCGTATCTGCGTAACAGCGAAGGCACCCACGCCCAGCTTTCCCTGATGCCCCCCGCCGCCTTCACCGTTCAGCCCTATGCCTTCTATCAGCAACTTCTGGAGCTAAACCAATGAACGCTTTAAATGATGTCGTTCGTAAGCTTTCAACGCGGATCGCCGGCCTGCTGGGCATTGGTCGCATTACCGGACTTGATGACTCGGGCGTCGTACAGAAGGTGCAGTACCAGACCCCACTGGAGGCCGCCAGCGCCACGCGCATGGCGGAATTCGGCTTTACCTCGGGCCTGCCAGTAGGCACCGACGTGATTCTTGGTTTTCTGGGTGGGGATCGGTCAAATCCCGTGGTCATTGCCACCAGTCACCAGACATACCGGCTGGTCGGCCTTAATCCCGGTGAGTCCGCGATGTATAACCAGTGGGGGTTGTTTGTGCGCCTCAATGAGCAGGGGATCGAGATTGAGGCCAAAGGGCAGGACGTTACGGTCAGCAACGCCCGCAAACTGACCGCCACCGCGACGGACTCCGTACGCCTCAATACGCCGGTGTTGTATGTCACGGGCGACGTTATTGATAACTGCGACACTAACAGCGTGTCGGTTAAGGCGCTGCGGGATAAATATAACGACCACAGCCATCAGATCAAAAACGTGCAGGGCGGCAGCAGCACGCTCAGCACGGAGAATACGGGAGAACCGGCATCGTGAGTGATATTGCGGACACCTGGAATGTGGCAGAGATGAGGGCGGACTGGTCAGTCGCCGGCGGGATGCTGGAAACCGGTCACGGTCTGCGCACGGCGGTTATCCTCAGCCTTTTCAGCGACAGGATGGCGCGCGACGATGATGACTACGAAGGCAGCGACCAGCGCGGCTGGTGGGGCGATACCGGCAGCGCCGATCCCATGGGGTCCCGTCTGTGGATACTCGACAGACAGGTTCTCAGCCGGGAGGTTGCCCTCAGGGCAGAAGAGTACGCGATGGAGTCGCTGGCCTGGCTGCGTGACGACGGCATTGTCAGTGATCTGGGTGCAAGTGCTCAAATCATCTGGCCCTCACGGCTGGACCTGATACTGACCCTGCAGCAGCCGGGGGCGTCGCGTCCGGTGGCAATGAAATTTTACTGGCTCTGGGAGCAGATCCGCTATGCCGTTTAAACGTCCGACCCTGACCGAACTGCGTCAGCAGAACCGGCTTTACCTTGAAACAGAGCTTGAGGGCACCGGGACTGTCCTTAAAAACAGCAACCTTGCCGTGCTCGCCGATGCCGATGCGGGGATGGCACACCTGCATAATGCCTATCTTGATTACATCGCGCTGCAGACCAATCCGTTTACCTCAACCGATGAGTATCTGGCCGGCTGGGGCGCCATGAAAAAGGTGTACCGTAAAGCGGCCAGCGCGGCCACGTCCCCGGCCTTTACCATACAGGGCTCAGTGAACACGACACTGCCCGCGGGCAGCCTGCTTAACCGCAGCGACGGCGTTCAGTACAGAACCACGACCGATATTACACCTGATGCCACCGGCAGCGGCAGCGGTCCGGTCACGGCGCTGCTGTCCGACCCCGCAGCCGATATCACCGGCGGTGGTGCGAAAGGGAATGCGGTGGCCGGTACCGTGCTCACGCTTGGTGTTAACGTACCGGGGCTTCAGAGCAGCGGCACACTGGCCACGGCTGCGACCGGCGGCGCGGACATCGAAGACGAAGAGGACTTTCGCCAGCGCGTGCTGCTGGCATATCAGAACCCGCCTCAGGGCGGCAGTGATGCGGACTACAAATCCTGGGCGCTGGAAGTGGCCGGGATTACGCGTGCCTGGGTGAAGCGACGCATCATGGGCGCGGGTACCGTTGGGATTTACATCATGACCGATAATGCGAGCGCAAGCGGGGGTTTTCCGACGGGCAGCGACGGGGTCTCTTCGCTTGAGCCTTATTATGCGGTGAAAGCCAGCGGCGATCAGGGAAGGGTGGCAGACCATATCTTTCCGCTGCAGAGCGATACGGCGGTTGTGTGGGTCTGTTCCCCGATAAAGAAGACGGTCGATTTTGTGATAAACGGCATAAGTCAGGCCGGCAGCACCACGGTGGCCGCCATCGTGGCGGCGATCGACGGCGTGTTTTTTGAAGGGGGTAACCCGGACGGGACCGGAAAAATCTACCTGTCAGACCTTAACAAGGCGATAGGCGACGTGGACGGGACCACGGGTTATGTTCTGGTGCAGCCCGCCGCCAACATTGTTCTCGCTACGGGGGAATTACCCGTCAGAGGTAAGGTGACCTACACATGAGCCAGTACAGCGCAGATGACTATGCCGGCGCACTGAGCCAGCTTCTTCCCCCCGGCAGGGCCTGGCCACGTGATATTAACAGCGTGCATTTCAAAACGCTGCGCGCCGTGGGGCGGCGTTATGAGGTGACCGACAGCACCGGCGAGCTTTTACTTTCAGGGTCCTTCCCCCCGACCGCAACGGTCATGTTGCCGGAGTGGGAGGCATCGCTGGGTCTGCCTGACGACTGTGCGATCAGTGAGATAAACAGCATCGGCGATCGTCAGGCCGCTGTGGTCTCTAAACTGACCAGTACGGGCGGCCTGTCGCCGGGGTATTTTGTGCAGATGGCTGCTACCCTCGGTTATACGGTCACCATCACGCTTTTTCGTCCGGCTCTGAGCGGGCTGTCGGTGTGCGGTGATCCGCTGAACGGTGACGACTGGCCTTTTGTGTGGCGTGTCAATGCCCCGCAGACCACCATGAAATATGGCCAAGCCGGCATCAGCTACTGCGGCGATCCGCTACGTTCCTGGGGAAACAAACAGCTTGAGTGCCAGCTGAACAAACTCGCGCCCTCACACCTGATTCTCCTGTTTAACTACGCCGGTTAGGCGCTTTTCTTCTCATTAATTACTGCCGCAAGGTAAGGGTTTTTCATGCTTAAAATTGGTGATTTAACGCCGACAGCGACGGCTGACGGGCACTGGACAGACGGGAACGTGGCAGGCGGTGTGGCGCCAACACGCATGATGGCAGGCTGGTTTAATGCGGTACAGGACGAGCTTGTTAACGTTCTTACCGCAGCAGGAGTGGCGACCGAGCCCAAAAACAGCGCGCAACTGCTGGCGGCGCTGAATAAGCTTTATGTTGCACCTTCACAGGTCCCGGCAACACTGAGCGGAATTGTCGGTAGCACGCGCAATCTCGCAATGAACGTCACCGCAGCTTCAGCCACAGCAACCATTACCGCTGATGAGATTATCGTAGAGACAGCGCTTGGGGGAAGTCAGTACCGAATTGGCTCATTCAGTAAGACCATTAACCTGTCAACAACTGGCGCAGGCGGTATGGATACTGGCTCAGCCCCGGTTAGTGGATTCGTCGGGCTGTACGCGATTTTTAACCCGACTACCGCTACCTCAGCGTTAATGGCCGTCAATGCTACATCAGCAGTTCTGCCGGAGGGCTATGGCGGCTCAAACATGCCGTCAGGATATACGGCGTCCGCCCTGCTGAGCGTCGTACCGACGGATTCGAATGGGAAAATCATTGTTCTCTATCAGCTGGGCAGGAATGTCTTACTACCCACTACTCAGATTGCATCGACCACATCTTTTATAAACACACCCACGGCGGTCAGTCTCAGCTCGATCGTTCCGAAGAACTGCAAAACCATTGACGGGATATTGTTTGTCACATCAGGCAATTCGATCAGGCCGACGCTTCGGTTACAGTCTTTGCCCAACGTTGATAACGGAATGAAGCAAATAGTGTCTGGTACAAACTCCAGTTATAACAGCTTACAGGCACCGTTTTCTAATCTGGTTGTGGTTAATTCGCAAACGCTTTACTGGTCAATAACGAAAGGTGATTCAGGAGATACTCTGGCATCAGCTTATGCATATTTAACGTCTTATACATTCTGACAGGGGAAAAAGATGGCTTACGTGCAGTTTTCAGACAGTTCAAAAAGCAAAATTATATCTACTTTTGCCTCCCCCCAGGATGAAGGCGTTTATGAAAACTACGGGGAAGTGGAAGAAACAGACAAGAGATATTTAGCTTACCTGCAATTGCCCAAATGGAACGCGCTACAGGGCAGGGCTTCAACGGCTTTAAGGGACTCGGATACCGTCTTGATGAATTTTTTCTCACAGGGTAAGCAGCCGACCAGTGAATGGTTGGAGTACAGGGGAAAACTGAGAGCGATACTGGATGCCGAACAGGGTGATCCGGAAATGAATCTACCCTCTAAGCCGGCTGAATGAAGAGTGTTAAATTATCAGGGAATGGCCGCCATTTCTGGCGGCTTTTGCTTATGGTGCAGCAGTCCAAGGGTCACCAAGCTTAACCGCCATAACGCCGTCCACCATTTTTATAGCACTTGTAGAGGGATAGGCTGGGGCATTCTGCATCGCCTTGAATATAGAGCGGATAGCATTAACATCAGATTCAGTTTTTATCCTGGCAATGCTGTTTACTGCCATGAAATTCCTGATTCTTTTATTGTCTCCACCGCCCCATGTAAAAAATGATACGCCAAAAGTTTCAGCGTTATCAATGAACCAGGCATCCTTTCTGTATAGCCCACCAAAAAAGTAAATTGGGGTAACTCCATCAACATAAGATGGATACAATAAATGAATGTCATTCATGATTTTGTTTGCCAGTGCGATATCCGCCTGTTGAGACATATAGTCAGAGTAGAACATCCTGCTGACATTAGCGCTTGAGCACAGGACCAAAATCAACCCCAGCCCCACCATTACCTTAGTTTTATCAAAAGACCTTAAAACCACTAAAGCCAGCAAAGAGAAAGAGAAAGAGAAAGACATCGCAACCAGCACCCTGGCAGGCTGATAACCGCCCAAAGCCAGGTTGAATGAAAACGGCAGAAAGAGAAGCGCTACAGCTAGTATTATGCGTAATGATTTCTGCCTGAAAACTCCCGAAACCAGAATGCATGGTAAAGATAGTAATGCCAGCATGTAGTAATTTAATGCATAAGGTGACTTGCCATCAAAGAAAGATTTTTCAGAATTATAAACATCATCAAGGCATTTATATAAGCCCTGATGAACCCACTTTATTTGTGAAGAGTAATAGCTGTTAAAACCTGCATCACTTGATTTTGGAAATAACGTTGATATAAGTTCATATGCAATGGACGATAGAACTATAAGCACAAGAAGAAGTGATAAGCTTTTAATTGTATTGCTGATGCTGATCTTATCAATAGAGATTAAATATGAAGCAATAGTCACAGCTAAAGGTATAATGATTATCGACTGATATATCGACAGGGAAAGTATGAGCAGAAAAAATGCGTATATATGATTGAGTATGTATTTTTTAATGGCCTGCAAATGAATAAATATGTAGCAAGGCATGAAGAAAGAATACCAAGCGACACTGTATCAGACTGATTGCTAAACTGCATTTGGTATGCAAACTGCGGCATAGCAACAAAAAATAAAGCCAGTACAACAGATTCTTTCGGTAGTAATTTCATTGTTCTTGCTACAACTACTACAGAAAGTGCCATGAAAAGTATTGACAACAATGTTGTGAAAAATGGAGCGTAAGGTTCAGGCAATATAAACTTTCTTATTAGCGCATGACCCCAGCGGCCAAGCGCAATAGTCTGCTCATAGTTGTCATAGAATTCCTCATCAGCAGACATAGTAAAATGAGTTAGCTCGTACCCATACACTATCACCAAGGCAAGTACAGCCGTGATGAACACCATTATATCATCCTGATACTTCCTAAAGTTTTCTGTCACGCCAGTTTCCTCGGTTAAGAAAAATTAATGCTTCGAATTATTTTTTATGCGTAAATTATACGTTATTTAAAATATCATAGTTGCATCTGATATTTAATAGACTGATAGATGTGGCAGAGTGTTTGACTGCTGATTACTGTGCGCCAATCCAGCATGGCAGCACTGCACACACCCACATTCATTAGTCTGCAGCTGTAAATTAAATCCACTCAGCGTCAACACCTAAACAAATCACCCTCTCTGCTCGCTTGAACAGCTCTACCGATCAATAATACTGTAATTATATGCAGTATCTGTTGAATCTATCGTCATGTCATGTTACGGCGACATACGTGTCTCATTCCATGGGGCTATGCGGCGCAATCCTAAGTATTGTGTCACCGTCTGACTTCGTTGCTGAGTTTGCAAAGCGGAACTGGGAGTTCAGCCACAAGCAGGCCAACGAGTGGATAGCGCAGAACGTGATGACGTCTCGCCATCAGTTGCAGGATGAGGACGAGAACAAACTATGGCAGCGTTTCTATCACTAATTAATATTGGGATTTCCTTCACCGGTGGCTGGCTTCGTTGAGAGCCGCATAAATTTGAACAATCTGACATCCTCAACCTATTGCATTGAAACGCCGCGTGGCTTTGTTCTGATTGACTGGTCATTATCGCAATTGCCTAGTAAAAAGATTGTCTGGCAGGTGGACGGTTAGACTATTGTCGGGAAGTGATTTTAGGGGAGTATCATTACGGAAGATGGTGAGGCTATTGATGAGGAATCACTGAACGGCGCAGTGATGATGTGGGGGTAAAGCATGAAATCCTGTCAGTGTATATGGTTGACTTAATACCCAATTGAAGGAGCACTGCTCAGACATTGGATCTACCTTAAGCGGCCTCAAGTTTACTGGTTATCACAAAAATACTTATTTTCAATTAGACACAAACAGAAAAGCCTCTGACGTCAATCAGAGGCTTTTTCTTTTAGCCCAAAGTGCGCGTGCATTTCACGTGCATTATTTTGTGCTTTTTTTGTAGTGCCGTTGTCTCTGTGTAGTCTCGGAAGCCAGTCTACACGGGACTTTGTCCCTGTAACGTCCTACTATATATGGCGGTGAGAGGGGGATTCGAACCCCCGATACGTTGCCGTATACACACTTTCCAGGCGTGCTCCTTCAGCCACTCGGACACCTCACCGCAAATTGTTGCTGACCGCGCTGGGTCAACGGGGCGCTACTATAGGGAGTCGGCCTGAAACGGTCAAGCACTATTTTTCTCTTTTTTTCTATTCGCTTAAGCTCTGAACGAATCGCGTTAAGGCTGCGCAAATCGCGGTTTTTTGGCGCCAAAAACGCGATATTGCACAGCGTAACAGAAGGGGGAGATTCGCTGGGTTGCCTGAGCTTACGGCGCGCTTTTTACGCGGTTGGCAAAACTCTTGCGCAGCTTTTGCAGTTTGGGGGGAATCACCGCCATGCAGTAACCGTTGCGCTGACCGGCGCCTTCCCAGTAATCCTGATGATAACCTTCAGCGGGATACCAGGCTTTTAACGGTTCAATGGTGGTCACAACAGGCTCAGAATGATCCTGTTGGGCACGCGCGATGGCCGCTTTGGCTTCGGCTTCCTGCTCCGGCGTCTCAACAAAAATCGCGGAACGATACTGTGTACCGATGTCATTGCCCTGACGATTGAGCTGGGTCGGATCGTGGGTCGCAAAGCTGATGTCCAGCAAATCGCCATAGCTGATCTTTTCAGCATCAAAACCAATACGAATGGCTTCGGCATGACCGGTTGCGCCGCTGCACACCTGCTCGTAGGTGGGATTAGGGCGCGCACCGCCGGTATAACCACTTTCCACTGACTCAACGCCGATCACATCTTTAAAGACCGCTTCTGTACACCAGAAACAGCCGCCTGCGATCACTGCATATTGGATAGCCATAAAATTACTCCTGTCTGGTCTGAAGGAAAGAGGTGGGGATGAGATCGATCGTTTTCAACGTCACACAAGGCATTTCAGGCCGTTGCCAGGCTTTAGCGGGGTGGTGACATGGCGTGAGACGAATGATTTAGCGTAGCAGGGATCGATCGCCTGCGCCTGGCGGGCAGCCTGAAGGCGCGGCAGGTTAATGTTTCCTTAATATAAGAAAGCGATACTGCATGAAACATCACTGGAGAGATCGATGAAAACCCCCACCGTATCCGTCAGTTCTGTTCCGTCTCGCAGCCTCAGCGAATATCTAGCCGTGATTATTGCCGCCGGCACAGTGATTGCGTTTCTGGTCTGCTGGTTCAACGGCTAAATCACGCAGTAGCGAAGTTTACCCTGGCGCGGCAGCCTGAACGATCTGGGCGATTTTCCAGCAGGAATTGTCCGCCATGGAGCTGGACAATCCGGCTGACAATGCTCAACCCCAGGCCAATGCCGCCGTAGCCGGTATCCATGCGTACAAAGGCTTTACTCAGTTCACCGCGCATACTTTCATCAATGCCGTTCCCTTCATCCTCAATGATGAGCGACAGCCCGGCTGTTGCCTCAATACGCACCGTAATGTTTCCGCCCGATGGACTATAGCGATGAGCATTCTCTACCAGGTTACGCAGTAGCATTCTCAGCAAGATGGCATCGCCCTTCACCCGGAACATGTCCTCGACCTCCAGGGTCAGTGTCTGCTCGCGCGTCTCCAGCATTGCACTCAACTCAGCCTCCATCGGCAGGATGACTTCCTCTACTATCTCAACATTCTGATAACTGCCAGAGGTGAACTGCTGACCTGCACGCGTGAGTTGCAACAGTTGAGAGACATTGCCAGACATCTGATCAAGCCGCTGTAATAACGGTTGTGTATCGACGGCCTGGTTGCGCTGTAACAGTTCAAGATGTAAACGCAGCCCAGCGAGCGGCGTACGCAGTTCATGAGCAACATCGGCAGTAAAGAGGCGTTCGCGTTCAAGACTGGCGGTTAACCGCGCAACAAGTCGGTTAATGGACTGCGTGACGGCATCAATCTCCTGAACGGAGCCTTCAAAGATAATCGGCTCGAGGTTCACCTCACTCCGGCTTTCCAGCTCATGCTGCAGTTGATAAAGCGGGCGAGTGATCCATCTTACCGCCTGATAGCACAGCAGTAGCGTCAGGCTAATCATGACCAGGCTGGGCAGCGCCAGGCTCAGGATGGCTTCACGGACCTCTTTATCCACGTGCTTATCCATGTTGCGGTTAAGCAGGTTGGCTTCCACCAAAAACTGCACCTGCTCTTTACTCTCATGCCAGAGCCAGGCCACGCTGATCAACTGAAAAAACAGCATGATCATGCCAATCGTGAGCATCAGCCGGAAACGCATGGTATTGCCAGAACGGTAGGGATTCATTCGGGTGATGACTCGTTTTCTGCGCGCGGCTGAGATAAGGCATAGCCAAAACCGCGAACCGTTCGGATCGTGGCTTTGCCCACCTTGTCGCGCAGGTTATGAATATGGACTTCCAGCGTATTGGTGGAGGGCTCATTATCAAAGTTGTAGATGTCCTGATACAGCAACTCACGGTGAACCGGATGGCCTGCTTTCAACATCAACCGGGATAGAATGGAAAACTCTTTGGGCGTCAGGTCGAGCAGCACGTCATCCAGATGAATCTGGCGGTGGGTCATATCCAGTGAGAGATTACCCACTTCGAGGCGGGAATCGCCCTGGTTGACGTGACGCCTGATCAGCGCGCGAATCCGTGCCAGCAACTCATCCAGCGCAAAAGGCTTAATCAAATAGTCATCAGCGCCGGCATCGAGTCCGGCTATGCGCTCTTCAATGGTATCGCGTGCGGTCAGGATTAAAACGGGCTGCATCTGCTTTTGACGACGCAGGCGTTGCAGTAAATGCAGGCCGTCTTCGTCCGGCAGGCCGATATCCAGCAGCACCAGGCTGTAAAGTCCGCTGGCAAGGTGGGCTTCGGCAGAACGGACCGTTGAAACACCATCGCACACGTAGCCTGCACCTTCCAGTGCCAGTACCAGCCCCTGAAGTAGCAGGGCATCGTCTTCAACAATCAATATTTTCATAAGTTCTGAAACCCTTTACGAATCGGCGCTGGCAGTGAGAAAGGCAGATAAAGCGTGTTTGAGTCCCCATCGCGGGGGTGAACAGGACAAGCGCCCCGGCTATTGTGACCGAAAGCAACGTAAACGCCTATTGCGTCAGGGAATCTCACCCTGTTAATCGATGGCAAAAGACGCGTAACCTTTACCGAATGCCGCGATAACGCTGAGAGACTGCCTGACGCAATGCCACATTCAGACGAATGGCAACGCCGTATGACGAAAACCTTGCCAGGGCAATAAAGCTGTCGCGATATAGCAAAACATAAAATGCCGCATTGCCAAAAGGACGTAATCAGTAATAGGGGAAAGCGACGCCCAAAAAATGATTTCATACGGAAAGGAATTATTAATCCAGGACGGATGGAAAGTCATTAATTACTATTATCACCGATTAAAAAGCGTTCATGAAACCAACAAAATACCGCCCATCCGTGTACGCGCGAATGAGTTGACAATAATTTTAAACAGTCTGCTGATTAAAGATTAAGAAAACCTTAAACAGGGCCACTTATTACACTTTTATTTCACTGTTGAGCGCTTGATAAAAAGACGGTATGCGCTCAGGGATCGGTCCGGGCCAGTCCAGGGCATTGGAAAGCGAGACGGCTGGCACAGGAAATGCATATTCCTGGCAGAACGAAATTTAGCGACTACACTTTATGGGGCGACAATAGCAGCCAGCGGATTTATCAGCATCAAAACACATTTGTTTTTTGAAAAAGGGTTGTTGAATTGCAGGGTTTTACCACGCAGTCTCCTTACTTCACATGGCCTTGAGCCAACCTCTTGCTGAAACGTCCTCTGCTGTGATGTCCTGATGATGAACCTATTTACAGGAGAAGACACGTGACCCAGATGGCAGATAGTGATGCCTCATTTCCGTCATTGAGCGGCGGTCTGTATGCCTTCTTTTTTGATGTCGATGGCACGCTGGCAGCGATTCAGTCCCAGCCCGATGCTGTATTCATTCCAGAAAATGTCGTCGCAGAACTGCAACGGCTCTCATCGTTATGCCATGGCGCACTGGCGCTGGTTTCTGGCCGACCTGTCGAACAACTGGATGCGCTGGCGGCGCCTCTGCGGGCACCGGCAGCAGGCGTGCATGGTGCTGAACGGCGCGATGCGACAGGCGAACTGCATCGGGTGACTTTGCCAGATGATGTTGAACGTCCGCTCAAACGCCTGCTTGAGGAGGCGATGGAGCAGTGGCCGGGTACGCAGTTGGAAGCTAAAGGCATGGCTTTCGCGCTTCATTACCGTCGCGCGCCGCAGCACGAACAGGATGTCATGCAACTGGCTCAGGCTGCGGTGGCGCGTTTTAACGGTCTTGCGCTGCAACCCGGCAAATGCGTTGTAGAAATCAAACCCACCGGGATTGATAAAGGCGCAGCCGTCCATAAATTTATGCAGGAAGCCCCATTCTCAGGCCGTATCCCGGTGTTTATCGGGGATGACCTGACCGATGAGAAAGGATTCGCTGCGGTGAATGCCCTGCAGGGAATCTCTATAAAAGTGGGGGAAGGCCCCAGTCAGGCGCATTATCGTTTACATGACGTTACGGATGTCTATGCCTGGCTTGAAACAACACGATTACAATTAGAGCAAGACAACATTGGTAAGGAGTGTAGGTTATGAGTCGTTTAGTGGTTGTATCTAACCGTATCGCCATGCCAAATGGGAACAAAACCGGTGCTGGCGGCCTGGCCGTCGGCATTCTGGACGCGCTGAAGAGCACGGGCGGACTCTGGTTTGGCTGGAACGGTGAGATCAGTGAGTTTTCAGGTGAAGAAGAAAATCCGGTATCGGTAATGGAACATGACGGTATTGAATATGCCTCTTTCCCTCTGAGCCAGAACGAATACGATCTTTACTACTGCCAGTTTTCAAACACCGTTATCTGGCCCGCCTTTCACTACCGGTTAGACTTAGTTCAGTTCCAGCGCGAAGCCTGGGAAGGCTACTGTGAGGTCAATGATGCGGTCGCGCAGCGATTAAAGCCGCTGATTAAGCCGGATGACATTCTGTGGATCCACGATTACCACTTTTTACCTTTCGCCGCTGCATTGCGTCGGGCTGGCATTAACAACCGTATCGGCTTCTTCCTGCATATTCCTTTCCCTACGCCGGAAATTTTCAACGCGCTGCCTCCTCATAAGGAACTGCTGGAGATGCTGTGCGAATACGATCTGCTAGGCTTCCAGACAGAATCAGATCGTGTGGCTTTCCTCGATAGTGTCAGCCAGTTGACCCAGTTGCAGAATAAGGGTGACAAGAAACACCGCGCCTATGGCAATACCTTTATGACAGAGGTCTACCCGATAGGGATTGAACCCGACAGCATTAAAGAGATGGCTGAAGGGCCGTTGCCACCGAAGATGGCCGCGATGAAAAAAGAGCTGGGCGATGCCCGCAACATCATCGCCTGTGAGCGTCTGGACTACTCCAAGGGGTTACCAGAACGTTTCCTGGCTTATGAGGCGCTGCTGGAAAACTTCCCTCAGCATCACGGCAAAATTCGCTATTCCCAGATTGCGCCCACGTCACGCGGTGATGTGCAGGCTTACCAGGATATTCGTCATCAGCTTGAAACGGAAGCAGGGCGCATTAACGGTAAATACGGGACGCTGGGCTGGACGCCGCTGTACTACCTTAACCAGCACTTTGACCGTCGTCTGTTGATGAAAATCTTCCGTCTGACCGACGTGGGGCTGGTGACGCCGTTACGTGATGGGATGAACCTGGTTGCGAAAGAGTATGTTGCGGCACAGGACCCGGATGATCCGGGCGTACTGGTACTGTCCCGCTTTGCCGGTGCGGCGAATGAGCTGACCTCGGCATTGATCGTGAATCCCTATGACCGGGATGAGGTGGCCGCTGCGCTGGACAAGGCCATTACTATGCCGCGCACGGAAAGAATTTCTCGCTATAACGATATGATGGCCGTTCTGCGTAAGAACGACATCACCGCATGGCGCGAAAGCTTCCTACGCGATCTCGAAAAGATTGCGCCACGTAGCGCCGATCATGGAATGGCGAATAAAGTGGCCACATTTCCAAAACTCGCCTGATGCCGCAGCAAGCCAGGGATGGCTTGCTGTTTGTCGTATTTGACCCTCGCTTGCCGTCTGCAAACTCTCCTTATGTTTTAATCAGTTACCCTTAACTCAAAGGCGGTCCTGTACCGCTGCAGGACACTATTCCGGCACTTTTGCAGTCAAAATGACCCATTAAAATGTCAAAACACTATTTTTACCTGGTTAAGCTAAAGTTTTGGCGATCCGGGCCGATACTCTTAGTGCACAAAACTATCTTGCCTGCAATTCATTCACGTTATTAATGTAACTCCTTGTTACATCGACGATCACCCTCTAAACACCTTGCGGTCACCCTTTACAACGGATTGCCAGAACGCGCCTAATCCCCATCGCCTGCCGGACATGGCTGTTGCCCCTTACTCTACAGTAAAACGCTAACTGACTAATTTAAAAACAAATAATTGTTTCTGCTGGCAGCACATTCCACTGCTTTTATGGTTTTGAATGGTTCTAAATAGGGTACAAATTGCATTCGTGAACATAAACCTGACCTCAACGGTCTGATTTGGCTTTTGCGGCCGTTTTGTTGCTAATTAAGTCCTGGTTAGGACAAATCCCTACAAAAAAAACGTAATTTCGCTCAAAAAACACACAGTCAAAATGTGATCATAAAGTATTTCTGAAGAAAATAGGCTCAAAAGTGTGATCTGCGTCACACTTTATCCAAAATTTCACTGAACTGTCGTTGTATGTGAGGATCAGACGATATAGATTTGCCTTGTTTTCGGATTAGTCTTAAAAAATGTATGAAGGCCTCACGGAAGAAGGTTGAAGACTTAAGAATAAGGTGGACTGAAAAAATTGACTTCTGACCCAAAACACAGGGTCGTAAAAAGAAGCAGCACTCAGAACCATTTGCCTTTTATGTTTAATTATTTTTGCCATCTTTAGATTTACCAACCAGCAGCTCGATACGCAGAGATGTTATCTGCGGTAAGTTACGTCGCGTCTCTCAGGATGGAAAAATGGGTACATCTGAATTACTAAAACATATTTACGATATCAACTTGTCATATTTACTGCTCGCGCAGCGATTAATTAACCAGGAAAAAGCTTCGGCAATGTTTCGCCTCGGGATCGATGAAAAGATGGCAGATGCGTTGTCAGAATTAACCTTACCTGAAATGGTAAAATTAGCTGAGACCAATCAACTTGTGTGTCAGTTTCGTTTTACCGATAGCACCGTTATTAATCGCCTGACGCAGGAATCTCGCGTGGATGATTTGCAACAGATCCACACCGGGATTTTGTTATCCAGCCGTTTATTACGCAGCGCGTCTAAAGACGCCGCGCCTACTAAAAAGAGGGCGGTATAATGGGTGAAAAAAGTATTGTTCAGGAAGCGCGCGATATTCAGCTCGCCATGGAGCTGATTACCCTGGGTGCGCGGTTACAAATGCTGGAAAGCGAAACGCAGCTGAGCCGCGGTCGCTTGATTAAACTGTATAAAGAGTTGCGTGGTAGTCCACCACCTAAAGGCATGTTGCCTTTCTCTACTGACTGGTTCATGACGTGGGAACAAAATATTCATGCTTCCATGTTCTGTAACGCCTGGACTTTCTTACTGAAAACCGGTTTGAGCAAAGGTATTGATGCGGTAATCAAAGCCTACCGCCTCTATCTTGAGCAGTGCCCGCAATCGGACGAGGGCCCGCTGTTGGCGCTGACACGCGCCTGGACCCTGGTGCGATTCGTCGAAAGCGGTATGCTGGAATTATCGGATTGTAAAAGCTGCAACGGCAGCTTTATTAATCATGCACATCAGCCTGTTGGCAGCTTTGTCTGCAGCCTGTGCCAGCCACCATCACGTGCCGTAAAAAGACGTAAACTTTCTGCAGATACTGCCGATATCTTTCCACAACTGCTGGATGAACAGGTTAAACACGCCGTTTAAATTTGTTCGCAATGTGGAAGTCATCCAGCAGCGGTTAATCCCGCTGCTTTTTTTTTGCCTCCACGTGGTGAACATCACCTGGGTTTCTGGCTTAACGTCGACCAACACGTTACGGACGTAAGGATTTTTTGTGCTGATAATTTTAGGTTACATCGTTGTATTAGGTTCCGTGTTGGGCGGATACGCTTTAGTGGGCGGCCATCTTGGCGCGCTTTACCAGCCTGCAGAACTGCTGATGATCGCCGGGGCGGGCGTCGGTGCGTTTTTGGTGGGCAACAACGGTAAATCGATCAAGAAGACCCTGAAGGCCCTGCCGCTCCTGTTTCGTGGCTCGAAATACAACAAAGCGGTCTATATGGATTTGATGGCGCTGCTGTATCGCCTGATGGCGAAATCACGCCAGCAAGGCATGTTGTCGCTGGAGCGCGATATTGAAGATCCCGCTCAGAGCGAAATTTTTGCTAATTATCCCCGCATCTTAGCCGATAAACAGTTAGTAGATTTCATCACTGACTATTTACGCCTTATGGTCAGTGGCAACATGAATGCCTTCGAAATCGAAGCATTGATGGATGAAGAGATTGAAACCTACGAACACGAGTGTGAAGTTCCTGCGCAAAGTATCGCAGCAGTGGGCGATGGCCTGCCGGCTTTCGGTATCGTCGCCGCGGTGATGGGCGTAGTGCATGCCCTGGCGTCAGCCGACCGCCCAGCCGCAGAGTTGGGTGCGCTGGTTGCCCATGCAATGGTGGGAACCTTCCTCGGGATTTTACTGGCATACGGTTTTATTTCGCCGCTGGCGTCAGTGTTACGTCAGAAATGTGCAGAAACAACCAAGATGATGCAGTGCGTAAAAGTGACGCTGCTTTCAAGCCTGAACGGCTATGCGCCACAAATCGCCGTCGAGTTTGGCCGTAAAACGCTTTACTCCGCCGAGCGTCCTTCGTTCAGTGAACTGGAAGAGCACGTACGCAACGCGAAGAACCCGGCTAAACAGACTTCGGATCAGACCTCATGAAACATGGCAATCGCCCAATTGTGCTGATTAGAAAGCGCAAACATAAGAAACATGAAGGAGGGCATGGTTCATGGAAAATCGCTTATGCCGACTTCATGACGGCGATGATGGCATTTTTTATGGTGATGTGGCTGCTGTCGATCGCCAGCCCACAGCAGTTGATTCAGATAGCGGAATATTTTCAGACGCCCTTAAAAGTGGCGCTGACGGGTGGACAACGCAGCAGCGACAGCAGCAGCCCTATCCCGGGTGGCGGAGACGACCCAACGAAGAAAGAGGGTGAAGTTAAGAAGGTTGTGGATATGGATGCGCAGAAACGCAAGCTGGATGAGATTCGCCTCAACCGGTTACGTGAAAAGCTCGATCAGCTGATTGAAGCCGACCCGCGCCTGAAAGCACTGCGTCCGCATTTGATCATCAACATGGTGGAAGAGGGACTGCGTATTCAGATTATCGACAGTCAGAATCGCCCAATGTTTAAAACCGGCAGCGCAGAAGTTGAACCTTATATGCGCGACATTTTGCGCGCGATTGCCCCGGTTCTGAACGACATCCCAAACCGAATCAGTATCGCGGGGCATACGGATGATATTCAGTACGCCGGTGGTGATAAAGGCTACAGCAACTGGGAGCTCTCTGCTGACCGCGCCAATGCGTCACGTCGGGAACTGGTGATTGGCGGGCTGGATGGTGGAAAGATTCTTCGTATTGTCGGCATGGCTGACACGATGAAACTGAAAAACCGCGGGGGGGATGATGCCGTGAACCGCCGTATTAGTTTGCTGGTGTTGAACCACGATACCGAAGCCGCCATTGAAAAAGAGAATGCTGAAAGTGATGCCGTGCAGGTTAGCGATCCGGCTGCGTTTGAGAAAATTACCGAACCTTCAGCCTCCATCGGTACAGCAGCAGATAAAGCGGGTGCAGTGAAAACCGCAACCTCAGCACCGTCCGCCTCGGCAGGCGGTGCGATGAAAACGACAGCGTCTTCGCCGTCCGCCCCGGCGAAAGGCACAGTGAAAACAGGCACTTCCACGCAGCCCGCGTCTTCAGCGGGTGCGGTGAAAACAGCAACGTCCGCACAACCAGCGTCTTCGACTGGTGCGGTAACAACCGTATCTCCCGCGCCGTCAGCCTTATCGACGGGTACGGTGATAACAGTAACCTCTGCACCGCCAGCGTCATCGGCTGGTGCGGTTAAAACAACCTCCGCGCCGTCAGCTTCGTCGGCTGGTGCGGTCACTACAGCAGCCCCCTCACAGCAGAGGTGATTCCCGTGAGCATGGACATCAGCGATTTTTACCAGACGTTTTTTGATGAAGCCGATGAGCTGTTAGCGGATATGGAGCAACACCTGTTGGGACTCGATCCCCAGGAACCTGACTCTGAACAGCTTAACGCCATCTTCCGCGCCGCCCACTCCATTAAAGGCGGGGCAGGAACCTTTGGTTTTACGGTTTTACAGGAAACAACCCATATCCTGGAAAACATTCTGGATGGTGCTCGTCGCGGCGAAATGCAGCTCAGCACCGACATCATCAATCTGTTTTTGGAAACTAAAGATATTATGCAGGAACAGCTCGATGCTTATAAAACCGCGCAAGAGCCTAACGCGGAAAGCTTCAAGTATATCTGTGAAGCATTACGCCAGCTGGCGTTAGAGGCTAAAGGTCTGCCGGTTGAAGCGCCGGTGGTGGTTGCCCTTGATGCACCGGTCAGTCAGGCAGAGTCCGCGCAAGCAGGCGCCGATGGCGTTCATCTGCAACTGGTCGATCTGAAAGAAAAAGACATTGATTTGATGCTGGAAGAGCTGGGTAACCTCGGCACAATCAGCGATGTCAAGAAAGGCAGCAACTCGCTTGAGTGCCACATTACGGGCGTTGGCAAAGACGATATCGTCGCCGTGCTCTGTTTTGTGATTGATGAATCCCAGATTCGCTTCCCGGAGGCGGGCGACGCAGCCCCAGCCGCGACAGCGCGCGCCGCTGAGCCTGAGGTGGCCGAAGTACAGACCGCGACCGTTACCGAATTGCCCGTTGCCGCAGCCAAACGCGAAAGCAAGCGCGTTGCCGCACCGGCGAAGACCAGCGAATCCAGCAGCATCCGTGTTGCCGTTGAGAAGGTCGATCAGCTGATTAACCTGGTGGGTGAGCTGGTGATCACGCAGTCAATGCTGGCACAGCGCTCTGGCGAACTGGATCCGGTGGCGCACGGCGAGCTGCTGAACAGCATGGGCCAGCTGGAGCGTAATGCGCGTGACCTGCAAGAGTCGGTGATGTCGATTCGTATGATGCCGATGGAATACGTATTCAGCCGCTTCCCGCGTCTGGTTCGCGATCTGGCCAGTAAACTGGGCAAAGAAGTCGAACTGACCTTACTCGGCAGCTCGACCGAACTGGATAAGAGCCTGATTGAACGCATTATCGATCCGTTAACGCACCTGGTGCGTAACAGCCTGGACCACGGCATTGAATCGCCTGATAAGCGTATTGCCGCAGGAAAAGTCGCGACGGGCAACCTGACGCTGTCCGCAGAACATCAGGGCGGCAACATCTGTATCGAAGTCTCCGATGACGGTGCGGGCCTCAACCGTGAGCGTATTCTTGCTAAAGCACTGTCATCCGGTCTACCGGTTCATGAAAACATGAGCGACGAAGAAGTCGGCATGTTGATTTTCGCGCCAGGCTTCTCCACCGCAGAACAGGTCACGGATGTGTCCGGCCGCGGCGTGGGCATGGACGTTGTGAAACGGAATATCCAGGAAATGGGTGGTCATGTCGAAATTGCCTCTAAACAGGGCAAAGGCACCACAATCCGTATCCTGCTGCCGCTGACGCTGGCCATCCTTGATGGCATGTCTGTACGCGTCGCGGATGAAGTCTTTATTCTGCCGCTGAATGCGGTGATGGAATCATTGCAGCCTCGCGCAGAAGAATTGAAACCGCTGGCGGGTGGCGAATGTGTTCTGGAAGTCCGTGGCGAATATCTGCCGCTGGTTGAACTGTGGAACGTCTTTGATGTGAAAGATGCCAAAACAGAAGCGACACAGGGCATCGTGGTCATTTTGCAAAGCGCGGGCAAACGCTACGCCCTGTTGGTAGACCAGTTAATTGGTCAGCATCAGGTTGTTGTTAAAAACCTGGAAAGCAACTATCGCAAAGTACCAGGGATTTCAGCCGCCACCATCCTCGGCGATGGCAGCGTGGCGCTGATTGTTGACGTTTCGGCGTTGCAGTCACTTAACCGTGAAAAACGTGTGGCCGGCGCTGCCGCCTGATTGATAACGAAAGGGTAAATAACATGAGTGGAATGGCAACCGTGACAAAAATTGCTGGCGAAACCGTGGGCCAGGAGTTCCTGGTGTTCACGCTGGGTGATGAAGAGTACGGCATCGATATTCTTAAGGTTCAGGAAATTCGTGGTTACGATCAGGTAACCCGCATTGCCAACACGCCGGATTTTATTCGCGGCGTAACGAACCTGCGTGGCGTGATTGTGCCTATCATCGATCTGCGTGTGAAATTTGCACAGGCAGACGTTGAGTACAATGAGAATACGGTCGTAATCGTTCTTAATCTGGAAAACCGCGTCGTCGGTATCGTGGTTGATGGCGTGTCTGACGTGCTGTCGTTGACGCAGGAACAGATCCGTCCTTCACCTGAGTTTGCCGTGACAATGTCCACCGAGTACCTCACCGGTCTGGGTGCGCTCGGCGACCGCATGTTGATTCTGGTTGACATCGAGAAGCTGCTGAGCAGCGAAGAGATGGCGCTGGTCGACAACCTGCGTACGGCATAATCCTTCTTCACGGGTCAGTCCAGGCTGGCCCGTGAGGTTCTGTGTCTTGTGTACAGCCTGAATCAGTGTGATCCGCTTAACCCACGCATCGCTTCCACCTCTCATTTTTCCCCTGTTGTCTGTGACCTGGGCCACTAAAAAACACCCTCAGCTGATATCAATAATTACAAAAGCCCTAATTGCCGCTTTTTCACTGAAGTTGACTAAACCCTCTCTCTTTCCCGCCGATACAGCCCCTGCACTTTACTTTTTATGCTCGGGGAAAAAGATGTTAAAACGAATAAAAGTCGTGACCAGTCTTATCGCGGTACTGATGCTTTTCGGTGCCATGCAGCTGCTGTCAGGCAGCCTGTTCTGGTCAGCGCTGAATAATGATAAAGAGGCCTTTGCGCTGTCACAAATTTCCACCCGGAACGTTGCGGCGATGACCGATGCCTATATGGCGCTGAACCAGTCTCGTACCACCCTCAACCGCGCAATGTTGCGCCTGCAAACCAGCCTGGCGTCTCAAATGAACGGCGGCCAGCTGGACAGCCTGACAGAGAAAGCCGTTAACGAGGCGAATAAAGGTGAGCAGTACCTGGCAGAATTTAACGCGATTCCGGAAACACCGGGCGCAGATACGGAAATGCGCGATCGACTGCAAAACGATTTTAAGGCCTATCTGACCGGTCTGCGCGGCATGATCGCCAGCCTGAAAGCGAAAGATCTGGAAGGCATGTTTAAACAAAATATTGAACAGAAGCAGCAGGCGATGCAGGCCACCTATTCCGCATGGCGCCTGAAGCAAAGCGAACTGTCCGCACACGGCGCAGAGCAGAATCAACAGGCCTTCACGCAGATGATGTGGATGCTCGGCATGGTGGGCGTGCTGGTGATTGTGGTTATTCTGGGCTGCTGGTTTGGACTGCGTCAGCTCTTGATTCAACCGCTTCAACGTCTGCTGGTGGATATTCGCACCATTGCTTCTGGCGACCTGACGCAACCCATTCTGGTGGAAGGCCGCAATGAGATGAGCCAACTGGCCGCCGGTATCCACGAGATGCAGCATTCGTTGGTATCGACCGTGGGTGAGGTTCGCAGCGGGTGTGATGCCATTTTCACCGGCGCCAGTGAAATCGCGGCCGGGAATAACGATCTGTCTGCGCGTACGGAAGAGCAGGCAGCTTCGCTTGAACAAACGGCAGCCAGCATGGAGCAGTTAACGGCGACGGTAAAACAGAACGCAGATAACGCACGTCAGGCTTCTCAACTGGCACAAACCGCATCCGAAACCGCGCTGCAGGGCGGTAAAGTGGTGGATGGCGTGGTGACCACCATGCAGGAAATTGCCGGCAGTTCGAAGAAAATCGCAGACATTATCAGCGTTATCGACGGCATTGCTTTCCAGACCAATATTCTGGCGCTTAACGCTGCCGTAGAAGCGGCGCGTGCCGGTGAGCAGGGCCGTGGCTTTGCCGTGGTGGCGGGTGAAGTCCGCAGTCTGGCACAGCGCAGTGCTCAGGCAGCAAAAGAGATCAAAGGGTTAATCGAAGATTCAGTGGCGCGCGTTAACAGCGGCTCGCTTCAGGTTGAAAGCGCGGGCAGCACCATGAATAACATCGTGGGCGCGGTAACACGCGTGACAGATATCATGGGCGAAATCGCTTCTGCATCTGACGAGCAAAGTCGCGGCATCGATCAGGTGGGCCAGGCCGTAACGGAAATGGATCGCGTGACACAGCAGAACGCCTCGCTGGTCGAAGAGTCAGCCGCCGCGGCCGCCGCGCTGGAGCAACAGGCCAGCGCCCTGTCCCAGGCCGTATCCGTCTTTAAAATCTCGCGCGTTTAAGTTTTCCCAACCTCTTTTTACGGCCAGCGTGAACCTGTCTTCACGCTGGCCGTAAAGTTCCGCACGTCCGGGCCGATAAACAGAATCGAATTGCTAATGAATGAGGTTTCTATGTTTAGTCGAGTACGTGTTGTCTCCGGTCTTCTCTGTGTATTGGCACTGTTCGCGCTACTGCAAATTTTTTCGGGTGGCGTGTTCTATAAGACGGTGACAGAAGATAAAGAAAATTTTGCCTATAACCAACGTCTGAGTACGCTTCAACGCGCCATGGGCACCTCTTGGGTCGCACTGGTACAGGCGCGAAATACCTTAAACCGCGCCGGGATCCGTTATTTGCAGGATGGGCAAATGGCCGGCTCAGGTGCCACCGTTAAAGAGCTGGTGGCGCTGGCAGATAGTGAATTAAAGCGTGCGGAAGAAGGCTATGCCATGTTCAATGCCAATCTTTCTGAGAAAGGCAAAAGTGCAGAAAACGTACTGACGCTGCAGGCAAACTATAAGCAATTCCATGACGGACTCGCGGAACTGATCGTATTTCTTGGCAACGGTAACTTTAAAGGGTTTGTAGACCAGCCGACGCAGAGCTATCAGGACAAATTCCAGAAAGACTACGATGCCTGGCTTAACTACAACCTTCAACTCAGTCAGCAGGGCGTGGATGCCAACAATGCCGCCTATCAACGCATGATTATGCTGGTTGTAGGGACGCTGTTGGTCACGCTGTTGGTGATTGTGCTGGTCTGGAATCTGATGCGCAGCCTGCTTATTCGACCGCTCAAAGAGAGCATTGAACATATTCAGCACATCGCAGGCGGCGATCTCACGCAGCCCATCAACATTAGCGTACGTAATGAAATTGGCGATCTGCTGACCTCGCTGCAGGACATGCAACGTTCTCTGGTGCGCACCGTCAGCACCGTGCGAGACGGCGCAGATGCAATTTATACCGGGGCCAGCGAAATCGCCGTCGGTAATAACGATCTTTCTTCCCGAACCGAACAGCAGGCGGCATCGCTGGAGCAAACGGCGGCCAGCATGGAAGAACTTACCGCGACCGTAAAACAAAATGCGGAAAATGCCCGTCAGGCTTCAAAGCTGGCGCTGAATGCCTCTGAAACCGCGCAGCAGGGCGGCAAAGTCGTTGATGGCGTGGTCACGACCATGAAAGAAATTGCCGGCAGCTCACGGAAAATTGCGGACATTATCAGCGTCATTGATGGTATCGCTTTCCAGACCAACATTCTGGCGTTGAACGCAGCGGTTGAAGCCGCGCGAGCTGGCGAACAGGGACGAGGCTTTGCCGTGGTAGCTGGTGAGGTTCGTAACCTGGCCCAGCGCAGCGCACAGGCGGCAAAAGAGATTAAAGGCCTGATTGAAGACTCCGTTGGTCGCGTTAACACCGGCTCAGTGCTGGTTGAGAGCGCGGGCGATACCATGAATGAGATCGTCAGTGCGGTGACGCGCGTGACCGACATCATGGGTGAAATTGCTTCTGCGTCGGACGAACAGAGCCGTGGTATCGACCAGGTCGGTCAGGCGGTGACCGAGATGGATCGCGTAACACAACAGAACGCCTCGCTGGTGGAAGAGTCTGCTGCAGCCGCCGCGGCGCTGGAAGATCAGGCCAGTAACTTAAAACAAGCGGTTTCTGCCTTCAATATTGGTAAAGAAATTGTCACGCAGGCCGTTAACAAGACTACGGCGGCAAAAAATTTACGTTTAGAAAGTCCGTCAGAAGGCATTCGCCAGCCATCACCGCGCGGTGATGAGAACTGGGAAACCTTTTAATTGCCTGGATGGCCCAGCCGCTGAGACGCGGTTGGGCGTAGCAGCAGATGTTCAACAGGTTTAGTTCAGGCCAGGTGCAAAGATGAAGAAATCGACGTTATTAGATCAACCGGAAGCGACGACGCTGCTGTCACAAATGGTGCAGCGTCTGCCCCTGTCCGATACCCATTTTCGCCGTATCAGCCAGCTCATCTATCAGCGTGCGGGTATCGTGCTGGCCGATCACAAGCGCGAGATGGTTTACAACCGTCTGGTTCGTCGTCTGCGCACGCTGAATATCGATGATTTTGGTCGCTATCTGGCCCTGCTGGAAAATGATCCAAACAGTGCTGAGTGGCAGGCGTTTATTAATGCGTTAACCACTAACCTGACAGCGTTTTTCCGCGAGGCGCATCATTTTCCAATCCTTGCGGAGCATGCACGTAAACGTCAGGGAAATTTTAGCGTCTGGAGTACGGCAGCGTCCACCGGCGAAGAACCTTACTCTATCGCGATTACGTTGGCTGAAACCTTAGGCATGGGACCGGGTAAATTCCAGGTACATGCCAGCGATATCGATACCCAGGTTTTGGAGAAAGCCGTGGCGGGCGTTTACCGCCAGGAAGAGCTGCGTACGCTGTCGCCCGCGCAGTTACAGCGTTTCTTTTTACGCGGTACAGGTCCACATGCTGGCATGGTTCGTGTCCGTTCCGAACTGGCGAACATGGTGAACTATACCCAGCTTAACCTGCTGGCAAATGACTGGGCCTTACCGGGACCGTTCGATGCGATCTTCTGCCGCAACGTAATGATCTATTTCGATAAAGAAACACAAGAAAAAATTCTACGTCGTTTTGTTCCTCTGCTTAAGCCCGGCGGCATTCTCTTTGCCGGACACTCAGAGAACTTCAGCCAGATTAGTAAAGAGTTTTGGCTGCGTGGGCAAACCGTGTATGGACTGACGAAGGAAAGATGATGAGCAAAATTACCGTGATGTGCGTAGATGACTCTGCGCTGATGCGGCAACTGATGACCGAAATCATCAACAGTCATCCTGATATGGAAATGGTGGCTACGGCCCCGGATCCGTTAGTGGCACGCGATCTGATTAAACAGTTTAATCCGCAGGTGTTAACGCTGGATGTTGAAATGCCGCGCATGGACGGCCTGGACTTTCTTGAAAAACTGATGCGTTTACGGCCCATGCCCGTGGTCATGGTGTCATCCCTGACGGGACAGGGCTCAGAAATCACGCTGCGCGCGCTGGAGTTAGGTGCGATCGATTTCGTGACGAAGCCGCAGCTAGGCATTCGTGAAGGCATGCTGGCCTATAGCCAGATGATTGGCGACAAAATTCGCGCGGCGGCCCGGGCGCGCCTGCATGTTCGTAACGTCATGCCCGCGCCGGTCACGCTGAAAGCCGGCCCGTTGCTGAGTAGTGAAAAGTTGATTGCCATTGGTTCATCAACCGGCGGCACAGAGGCGATTCGCCACGTTTTACAGCCGTTACCGGCCACCAGTCCGGCACTGCTGATTACGCAACATATGCCACCGGGCTTTACCCGATCTTTTGCCGAGCGGCTGAACAAGCTGTGCCAGATCACGGTGAAAGAAGCGGAAGATGGCGAGCGTATTCTTCCCGGCCATGCCTACATCGCGCCTGGCGCAATGCACATGGAACTGGGGCGCAGCGGGGCGAACTACGTGGTGAAGCTGAATGAAGGCCCCCCGGTTAACCGGCATAAACCTTCAGTGGATGTCTTGTTTAAATCGGTTGCGATTAACGCCGGGCGTAATGCCGTCGGCGTCATCCTGACCGGTATGGGTAACGATGGGGCAGCAGGCATGCTGGAAATGCATCGTGCCGGCGCCTGGACCATCGCGCAAAATGAAGCAAGTTGTGTCGTTTTTGGCATGCCACGCGAGGCGATA
>Ga0157357_1000007_pt1 | contig 136326 bp, 122 predicted proteins | sample AttcapACBM1_FD_111485 | JGI IMG/M metagenome (GOLD analysis project Ga0157357, IMG submission 111485) | Fungus gardens microbial communities from leaf cutter ant in Botucatu, State of Sao Paulo, Brazil - Atta capiguara ACBM1 | ecosystem: Host-associated > Fungi > Mycelium > Unclassified ... | reverse complement strand
TCATTGACCTCAGCATAGGTCAGATAGCCTTGCTCCTTACCACGGGTGACAAGAAGCTTGAGCTGTGACTGCGGGTTTTGCTCCATAAGACGGTATCCACACTTCTGTTAATTAGATTGGTGTTGGTCGGCAGCGTGCCAACAATAACAGTGAAGGCATTTATTCTCGCCGCTGCCTTCGTCGCGGCCTGGGCTTTGCCCATCAGTAATCGGCACTTAAGCCGCAAATTTTATGTCGGGCCTGGCTTACTCGCCATTTTTGCCGCTGCCAAGTGCTCGTCATCCACATCAGTACGCTCCGGTGACTGCGCGCTTTCAGCGACAAAACTTGCTTCGACGCCGACGGCCCGAGGGCGGAAGCTGGCTTACTCGCCATTTTTGCCGCTGCCAAGTGCTCGTCATCCTCACGTACATCAGTACGCTCCGGTGACTGCGCGCTTTCAGCGACAAAACTTGCTTCGACGCCGACGGCCCGAAGGCGGAAGCTGGCTTACTGGCCATTTTTGCCGCTGCCAAGTGCTCGTCATCCTCACGTACATCAGTACGCGCCGGTGACTGCGTGCCAACAGAAACAAAACGTGCTTAGCCCCTCAATTTTTCAGCCTGCCGCTTCGGTTAAGGGAAGCCGCAGGCCGGATAATGCGTTACTTTTTCGCGAAGGCCTGGCTCAGCGCCCAGAGCTCGCGTCGCTCGTCGGTACTGAGCCCGTGCGTACGTTCACGCGCAATCAGGAACTCCAGTCGCTCTTCCAGCGCCGAGTCATAAACGCTGGCAAGGGAGTCCTGAAATACCGCCTCGCTTTCCTCATCCACTATCATGTGGTTCCAGACGGCCAGTGTTTCAAGCGTCTGGCTAAAATTTGTTCCGCGATATAACTCTAGTAGCTGACCGGTGGTCAATCCAGGATTCTCATTACAGCGCGTCACTAATTCAATAAATAACGGTAAACCGGCAATTTTCGACTCGGCAAGCCCGTCCAGTGACGGCACCAGGGTTGCCAGCTGCGGATTCTGAATCAGCAGCGCCACTAAAACGCGCATCGTGGTGCGTTTAAGCGGTGGTGCGACCGGTGCGCTTCCGCCCGGGGCCTGCTTTGGCATCAGCTTTTCAAGCTGAGAGTCATCCAGAATACCTAACTTGTTACCCAGCGCCTGGCGCATATAGATACGCAGTGTTTCACCGGGAATCTGTGTGATCAGCGGCAACGCCAACGTACTTAAACGTGCTTTACCGTCGCGAGAGCTCAAATCTACCTGAGGTAGCAGGCTGTCGAACAGAAACGAAGAGAGCGGCATCGCCTGCTCCATCCTCGCCTCAAATGCGGCTTTACCCTCCTGGCGAACCAGCGTATCCGGGTCTTCGCCGTCGGGTAGAAACATAAAGCGTAGTTGACGACCGTCATTCATGTAAGGCAATGCGGTTTCAAGTGCACGCCATGCTGCCTCACGCCCGGCCCGATCGCCGTCATAACAGCAGATCACGTTGTCCGTGCTGCGAAACAGCAGCTGAATATGTTCAGCCGTGGTTGATGTCCCCAGTGACGCAACCGCGTAATCCACGCCGAATTGCGCCAGGGCAACCACATCCATATAGCCTTCCACCACTAACAGGCGTTTAGGTTCAGGATGATTTTTTAACGCTTCATACAGGCCATAGAGCTGACGGCCTTTATGAAAAACCGGCGTTTCCGGTGAGTTCAGATACTTAGGCGTATCATTACCCAGCACGCGGCCACCAAAACCGATGACGCGGCCTCGCTTATCGCGAATCGGGAACATCACGCGCTCGCGAAAGCGGTCATAAACCCGGCCTTTGTCGTTACTGACCAGCATCCCCGCTTCCATCAACGATTCACGATCTTCAGGCTGCTTGCCGAAGCGTTTCAGGACGTTGTCCCAACCGGCGGGCGCATAGCCAATCGAAAAATGGTTGATGATGTCGGCGCTCAGACCACGATGTTCAAGATAATCGCGTGCTGACTGGGCGCTGGACTGCTGCAAACTCTGCTGATAAAAACCGTTCAGGTTCTCCATCAGCTGGTACAGGCTCTGGCGCTGATGGCGTTCCATCTGGCTTGGCCCATTGCCCGCTTCGTAAGGTACGTCTAAACCATGGGAAGTGGCTAACTCTTCAATACTTTCAACAAACTCAAGACGATCATAGTTCATCAGAAAGTCGATTGCGTTACCGTGAGCGCCGCAACCAAAGCAGTGATAAAACTGCTTTTCGCCATTTACGGTAAAAGAGGGCGTTTTCTCATTATGGAAAGGACAACACGCATGATAATTTTTTCCCTGCTTTTTCAGCTTAACGCGGGCATCGATTAACTCCACGATGTCCGTGCGGGCAAGTAAGTCATTGATAAATACGCGTGGAATACGTCCTGCCATAAGCCCCGTTTTTTCAGCTCATAAACGACAACAAGCCGCGCTTCCTTTCGGAAAGCACGGCCTTTTACTTGACTCGGTCTGCGTTTATCACGCTGTGGAGGCGAACCTCCGGGAAATTAGTACAGACGAGTGCGGCGTGCGTTTTCGCGAGCCAGTTTTTTGGCATGACGCTTAACTGCAGATGCTTTAGCGCGCTTACGTTCGGTCGTTGGTTTTTCATAGAACTCACGACGACGAACTTCAGCCAGAACGCCTGCTTTCTCGCAGGAACGCTTAAAGCGACGCAGTGCTACGTCGAACGGCTCGTTTTCACGTACTTTAATTACCGGCATGTAACTCTCACCTCAATAAAATTCGGTTTTGCTGCTGACTGCGGCGCCAGCACATTTCAAAATGGTGCAGCATTTTACTCCAACTCGCGTCGGCTTGTAAAGCACCATGGATAATTTAGAACCAACAGGAGCGTTTGCCTGTGCGGCTGCCGGTTTTTTCCAGGGGCGGGAGTATAGCGCACTCTTTAGGCAGCAGAAAATGACTTTTTGCGTGGATTGCATCCTCTTTTCGTGCAAGGGCTATGCTAAACTGCGCGCCGCAAGAATGAGGTGAAGCAATGCGAATTCTGGGTATTGAAACATCGTGCGATGAAACCGGCATCGCAATCTATGATGACGAGGCTGGCCTGGTGGCTAACCAACTGTACAGCCAGGTAAAACTGCATGCCGATTACGGCGGCGTGGTGCCGGAACTGGCATCGCGCGATCACGTGCGTAAAACGGTGCCGCTGATCCAGGCGGCCCTGAAGCAGGCCAACCTGGCATCGCAGCAAATTGATGCGGTCGCCTATACCGCCGGACCGGGCCTGGTGGGCGCGTTGCTGGTGGGCGCAACGGTTGGACGCGCGCTGGCCTTTGCGTGGAAGGTACCTGCGGTGCCGGTGCACCATATGGAAGGTCATCTGCTGGCACCGATGCTGGAAGATAATCCGCCCGCGTTCCCGTTTGTCGCATTGCTGGTTTCAGGCGGTCACACGCAGTTAATCAGCGTCACCGGTATTGGCGAATACACACTGCTGGGCGAGTCGATTGACGATGCTGCAGGTGAAGCCTTCGATAAAACCGCCAAACTGCTGGGGCTGGATTATCCTGGCGGCCCGATGCTGTCGAAAATGGCGCAGCAGGGCACCGCCGGGCGGTTCACCTTCCCGCGCCCGATGACGGATCGTCCGGGGCTGGATTTTAGTTTCTCAGGGCTGAAAACCTTTGCCGCGAATACCATTCGTGGCAATGACGATGACGCGCAAACCCGCGCCGATATCGCCCGGGCGTTTGAAGATGCGGTTGTCGATACGCTGGCGATTAAATGCAAACGCGCGCTGGATCATACGGGTTTTAAACGTCTGGTCATTGCGGGCGGCGTCAGCGCTAACCGCACCCTGCGTGAACAGATGGCCGTGATGATGCAAAAGCGGGGCGGTGAGGTGTTCTATGCCCGTCCTGAATTTTGTACCGATAACGGGGCCATGATTGCCTACGCGGGCATGGTGCGCCTTAAAGGCGGCACGCGGGGAGAACTGGGCGTGAGCGTCAGGCCGCGCTGGCCCTTGTCGGAACTGCCCGCGATCTGAGATCAAAAAAGCCGGTTAACCGGCTTTTTTTACGCTTACTTTTTCTTTTTTCGCTTCCAGATTTTGCTTTCCTGGCCGCGCCACAGGCGCTGAATGTTGTCATGATGACGCAGTAAAATCAGGCAGGAGAGCATGGAAACCGGAAACGTAAACTGTGGCTTAAACCACCAGACATAAAACGGCGCGATAAGCGCGCTGACAATCGCGCCAAGCGATGAGTAGCCGCTCAGCAGCACGGTCAGTAGCCACGTTCCCGTCATGAGTCCGGTCAGGTCCCAGCCAATGGGGGCGATTGCACCAAACGCCGTCGCCACGCCTTTCCCGCCACGAAAGCGAAAAAACACCGGATAAATATGGCCCAGACAGGCAGCAATGGCGGTTAAGCCCAGATAAAGCGGGGGCACATGAAACAGATAGGCCAGCCACACGGGCAGCATACCTTTCACAATATCGAACACCAGCACAGACGCAGCCGCCAGTTTGCCGCCGATACGCAGTACGTTGGTTGCGCCCGGGTTGCCTGAACCGTGGGTGCGGGGATCGGGTAAACCGGCGAGTTTGCAAACCAGAATCGCACTGGAAATTGAACCGCACAGATACGCGAAAATAATCATACCAAGCGCGAAAGCACTCATAACACCGTCCCGTTTCCTTTGGGGTCGTTTTGATCACGTCTACCATGGATAATACGCACAATCTGCCGGAAGTGGTATCCGGCGCGACCAAAAACAGAGAGCATCATCATGGATATCGTCTTTATAGAACAACTCACCGTCTTCACCACGATAGGGGTTTACGACTGGGAGCAGGGAATTCAGCAGAAGCTGGTGATCGATGTAGAAATGGCGTGGGATAACCGTCAGGCCGCCGCCAGCGACGATGTGAAAGACTGCCTGAGCTATGCCGATGTCTCAGAAGCGATTCTGTCGCATCTGACGGGACAGCGTTTTGCGTTGGTGGAGCGCGTAGCGGAAGAAATTGCGGATCTGTTGATGAACCGTTTCAATTCACCTGGCGTGCGCATCAGGGTAGCAAAACCGGGCGCGGTGGCTCAGGCAGCGCAGGTTGGCGTGCGAATTGAGCGCGGGACTATTCCTAAATAGTTACGATGTGATTGCCATCACAATGAAACCAAACCAAATTACTGTTTGTCTCAGCACGTGCCGTTTCGTTACGACAGACTAAACGGCAGTTGAGCTTAAGGTTTTACTCAGACTTAAGCAGATAAGATTTAAGGCGATAGCGCAACAGCTAGCGCCTTTTTCATGGTTTTAAAACGGACAGAGGGAATACATTGATGGCAGATCTTCATCAGCTGTGGGTAGCTGCAATCCTGGGCGTGGTAGAAGGGTTAACCGAGTTCTTACCGGTCTCTTCTACCGGGCACATGATTATAGTGGGGCACCTGCTGGGCTTTGAGGGCGACAAAGCAGAAACCTTTGAAGTGGTCATTCAGTTAGGTTCCATTCTTGCCGTCGTCGTGATGTTCTGGCGGCGTTTGTTTGGATTGATCGGCATTCACTTTGGTGAAGTGAAACATGAAGGTGTCGGGACAGGTCGGTTAACCCTGATCCATATCCTGTTGGGCATGATCCCTGCGGTGGTGGTTGGTCTGGCGCTGCACGATCAGATTAAAACGTTGTTTAATCCGATTAACGTGATGTATGCGCTGGTGGTCGGGGGCTTACTGCTGCTGGCAGCGGAATTCCTGAAACCGAAACAGCCAAAATCACCAGGTATTGATGATATCACCTATCGTCAGGCGTTTATGATTGGCTGCTTCCAGTGTCTGGCGCTGTGGCCGGGCTTCTCGCGTTCGGGCGCCACCATTTCAGGTGGGATGCTGATGGGCGTGAGCCGCTATGCCGCATCCGAGTTCTCGTTTATCCTGGCCGTACCGATGATGATCGGGGCGACAGGGCTGGATATCTATAAAAGCCTCGGCTTCCTGACGATGGCCGACTTCCCGATGTTTGCGGTGGGCTTTATCACCGCATTCGTTGTCGCGTTGCTGGCCATCAAAGTGTTCCTGGAGCTGATCAAACGCATCTCTTTCGTGTCATTTGCCATCTACCGCTTTATCGTGGCGGGCGCGGTGTACATGATTTTCATGTAAGCCACAGGGTAACGCGGTCGGGCGACTGGCCGCGTTACGCTAAGCCCTGTTCGACAGCCTCAATACGACGTCGCGTGAGCTCTTCCCGCACCTCTATCCCTTTAAATCCCGCCTCCACGACCGCCTTAGATGACACGGCCTGAGCCAGGGCAAACGCACGTCGCAGGTAGTTGCCCTGGGGATAAGGCATGTTGGCAAGGCCACCGCGTCCGCGGGCATCCGCTTCGCTGCACAGCGCCAGTTGGTTAACCCGCTCGGGTTTGCGCCAGGCGTCAAGGCGGTCAAATAAGCCAATCAACGCGTCGGCAGGGCGCTGCTCAATGGTATGCATCATGTCGTGAAACTCCGTGACCAGCAGCGCCAGATCACGGATCGCATTCGGCACGCGTAGCCGTTGACACAGCGCGGCGACCAGCGGAACGCCTGCCGGGCCATGTCCGTGATGGCTGGGCCATTTTTCAACCGGCGTTAGGGCTTTACCGACATCGTGAAACAGCGTCGCAAAGCGCACGTCAATCGCTTCCGACAGGCCAGCAGACAGGGTTAACGCCATCAGCGTGTGAACCCCGGTATCAATTTCCGGGTGCCATCGGGCGGGCGCCGGCACGCCGAACAGGTTATCGATTTCCGGAAACAGCCCCTGCAATGCGCCGCAGTCGCGCAGTACCTGGAAGTAAACCTGGGGATTATGGGAGGACAGGGCTTTTTCGGTCTCTTTCCAGACGCGTTCGGCCGTGAGATCGGCCAGCTCGCCGCTCTCTGCCATTTGTCGCATCAGCGCCTGCGTTTCGTCGGCAATACGAAAATTAAGGTGGGCGAAGCGCGCGGCAAAACGCGCGACGCGCAGGACGCGCAGGGGATCTTCACTAAAGGCATCGGAAACGTGGCGCAGCTGCCGGTCGGCAATATCCTGCTGTCCGTGGTAGGGATCGTAAAGCTCGCCTTGATCGTCGCGGGCAATGGCGTTAATCGTCAAATCGCGGCGCTGTAAATCCTGCTCCAGCGTGACGTCTGGCGCCGACCAGGTCGTGAACCCGGTGTAGCCTTTGCCGTTCTTCCGTTCGGTACGCGCCAGCGCATACTCTTCCCGGCTGTTGGGATGCAGAAACACGGGGAAGTCGCGGCCGACCTGCTGGTAGCCTTGTTCCAGCATGGCTTCCGGGGTCGCGCCTACCACAACCCAGTCTTTGTCTTTAACCGGCAACTTCAACAGCGCATCGCGCACTGCACCGCCAACAAGAAACGTCTTCACGCACAACTCCAGAGATAAATAAGTGATCTGCGCGTCTGTGGGCTTCCGGCACCTGAATCCAGACGGGCACAAACTCTATTGTTGCACAAATTCGACATATTGCAGACAGGCCAAAAGGGGCATCTTACGATCCCCTGATAGCGAGCGGTGGTAAAACTAGTTCATCCAGCGATCGTTTTTCTTACGGCGCGGCACCATGTGCGGCAACAGTAGCCCCAGCAGCAGGCCGACGCCTAGCACGCCGCCACCATACATAAACCACTGCATGATGATCGTACGCTGTTTGTCATCCAACTGAACGTTAGCGGCGCTGACTTTCTTCTGCGCCACGATCAGTTCGTTTTTCAGCTTCTGATTTTGCTCTTTTAAGCCGTTGATCACGCTGTCGCTGCTGGCCACTTTATTCTGCATTTCGGCGGTGCGCTGATTCCAGCTGTTATCAATATTGGCTAACTTGGCGGTCAGGTCTTTAACCTGTTGTTCCAGCTGCGGTACCCGGGTGCGCAGGCTGGGATTTTCACTCAGCTGCGACAGGGGGATCCAGACGGTGCGGCCTTCGGCATCGCGTACCTGGCCATATTTGGTGGCATCATTGGTCTGCAGCAGCTGTACCTGTTCACCCGCATTCAGCTTGCCCAGCAGGCGAAACTGGTCGCCGGGACCGCTACGAACCCAGGTGGATAATTCGTCAGAAACGTAACGTTTTTCATCGGCGTGAGCAGGTGCAAGGGTGCTGAGGGCCAGCAAAGTGATTCCAGCGAGTGTGATTTTTTTCATTAGATTTCGTTTTGCTTAAAAATTAAAGATAATTTACCGGCACAGTCTGTAGAGGCTTCGCGTAAATCTGAATGAGAACTATCCTGGTCTCATGACAGTGCGAAAAGGGTAGCGAAAGCACAAAGAAAGCAGAGACAGTCCGGCTTCTGTGCATTACTCTTCGCCTGAAAACCCTAACCTTCAGCTCAGTGGATGCAGCAGAAGATAACCTTAAACAGGCAGGGAATATATCCTTAAGTGCCAGCGGCGTTAGTGAATAAAAAAATATGACCATCGAAATCGAACTTAAGTTCATTGCTAAACCCAATGCTGCCGGGAAACTGGCAGAACGACTGGCGGCGTTTCCGCATCAGCACCAGGCTGCCCGTCAGCTGACCAATATCTATTTTGAAACCGACGATAATCAGTTACGTCGTTGGAATATGGGATTGCGCATTCGGGGCGTTGATCAACGCTACGAAATGACGCTGAAAACCGCCGGCAAAACGTTGGGTGGGCTACATCAGCGCGGCGAATACAACGTTGACCTCACTGAGCCAACGCTGGACATCAGCCTTCTGCCCGCAGACATCTGGCCGGATGGAACGGATGTGGCAGCGCTACAGCAGCGCCTGCAGCCGCTGTTCAGTACCCATTTTGAACGAGAAATCTGGGTAGTCACGGCGGGCAGTAGTGAAATAGAAATTGCCTGCGATCGGGGCGACGTGACGGCGGGAGAGTTGAGCGAACCTTTGTCAGAGGTTGAGCTTGAGCTAAAAGGTGGCCAGCGCAGCGAGTTGCTGACCTTTGCTCAGCAGTTAGTGGCCGTGGGCGACCTGCGGATGGGCAGCCTGAGCAAGGCGGCGCGCGGCTATCAGTTAGCCAAAGGTAATCCCTCGCGTGAGGTAACCGCCTTTCCGCTGTTAAAAGCCGGGGCGAAAGCCACGGTGGAAGAGGGCATGGCGGCGGCCATGGCGGCAGGCCTTCACCACTGGCAATATCATGAAGAAGTGTGGCTGCGTGGCAATAAGCGCGCCAGAGAAGCGGTTCGTGAGGCGCTGGATGTTCTGCGTCAGGCGTTTGCGCTGTTTGGGGCGGTAGTCCCGCGCAAGGCCAGTAGCGAGCTGCGTCAGAAGCTGACCACGCTGGAAGAAACGCTGCTGAATGAAGATGTCGATGCCGACAGCTTCTGTTTTTCGGCTCTCTCTGTAGAGACCCAGTTAGCACTTACTCACTGGTTAGCCGAGGCCCACTGGCGGCAGTGGATTGATGAAAAGGGGCAAACCAAGCTCAACGGTTCCTTTAAACGCTTTGGCGATATCATGCTGGGCCGCATCAATGCCGATCTGAAAGAAACCTTCAGCACCGTCCATCAGGTGAATGAGTATCAGGACAAGGCCACGCGTCTGGATCGACAGCTGCTGGCGGTGCATTTGCTGGCGGGCGCTTACTCGCCGGATGCCGTTCACGACTGGCTGGCGCCGTGGCAGCAGCTGCAGCGCGCAATCAGGGAACAGCAGCACGCCAGCCTGGACTGGTTAACGGCGCAGGCGATGAAACAGTCACCCTTTTGGTTAACCAGCGGTTCGCCACGCTAAGTCATACAGCACGCTATCAGGGAGAGAACATGTTGCCATCCTTACCCACCGTATTGCGCACCCAGGCCGCGCGGGCAGTTGAACAGCTCGGTCTTGCGGATACCGCTCTCAGCGAGGCGCAGCTTGCCGGTCTGGCCTTCAGCGACTTTGTGCTGGATAACCTGCAGCAGAATCCGCACTGGTGGCAGGAGATTGCCGCACAGTCGCCCGAGGCCGACGAGTGGCAGCAGTATACGCAGTGGCTGGGCAGAGACATGGCGGCGGTGGACAGTGAAGCCAGCCTGATGCGCGTGCTGCGCCTGTTTCGCCGTCGCATGCTGGTTCGCATTGCCTGGATGCAGTGCTTGCAGCTTGCCACGACAGAGCAGACGCTGCAGCAGCTGAGCGTATTAGCCGAGGTGCTGATCGACGCCGCGCGCCACTGGGTTTATCAGGACTGCTGTCGCGAATTCGGCACGCCCTGCAATGCCGCGGGTGAACCACAGCCGCTGCTGATCCTCGGAATGGGCAAGCTGGGCGGCGGCGAGCTGAATTTCTCCTCCGATATCGATCTGATTTTTGCCTGGCCGGAAAACGGCACCACGCGCGGCGGTCGCCGCGAACTCGACAATGCGCAGTTTTTTACCCGCATGGGCCAGCGCCTGATCAAAGTACTCGATCAGCCCACGGCCGACGGCTTTGTTTACCGGGTCGATATGCGCCTGCGCCCGTTTGGCGACAGCGGGCCGCTGGTCATGAGCTTTGCTGCCCTGGAAGATTATTACCAGGAGCAGGGCCGCGACTGGGAGCGCTACGCCATGGTGAAGGCGCGGCTGATGGGCGATGAGCAGGATCGCTGGAGCCAGGAACTGCAGCAGATGCTGCGGCCCTTTGTTTATCGCCGCTACATCGATTTCAGCGTCATCCAGTCGTTACGCAATATGAAAGCGATGATCGCGCGTGAAGTGCGTCGCCGCGGGCTGAAAAACAACATCAAGCTGGGCGCGGGCGGGATTCGCGAAACAGAATTTATCGTGCAGGTTTTTCAGTTGATTCGTGGTGGACGTGAGCGCTCGCTTCAGCTCCGGGCCTTGATACCTACGCTGTCTGCTATTGAATCTCTGGCGTTACTGCCACCCGAGCAGGTTGCGGCATTGCGCGCGGCTTATCTGTTTCTGCGTCGGCTGGAAAACCTGTTGCAAAGTCTGGCGGACGAACAAACGCAAACGCTGCCGGAAGAGGCGTTACCCCGCGCCCGGCTGGCGTGGGCGATGGGCTGTGATGACTGGGCTGCGCTGAGCGCCCGGCTGGAAACGCATATGGCCGCCGTGCGTGCCATCTTCGATGAGTTAATCGGTGAGGATACGCCGGATGTGGGCGATCGCCCCGAACTGGCCGACTTTAACATGCTGTGGCACGACAGCCTGGAGGACACTGAGCTGGCCCCGCTGGTGCCACAACTGGATACCACGCAGTGTCATGCTCTCAATCAGGCGCTGGAAGCGTTTCGCCAGGATATCGGTCACCGCACTATCGGCCCGCGCGGCCGTCAGGCGCTGGATCAGCTGATGCCTCAACTGCTGAGTGAAGTCTGTTCACGCAGCGATGCCGCGGTGACCTTCAGCCGCCTGGCGCCGTTGCTGCTGAGCGTTCTGACCCGCAGTACCTACCTTGAGCTGCTCACCGAGTATCACGGCGCGTTGCGTCACCTGATTCGTCTTTGCGCAGCCTCACCGATGGTGGCCAGCCAGCTGGCACGTTATCCGCTGTTACTGGATGAGCTGCTTGATCCCGCCACGCTCTATCAGCCAACCGCTACGGATGCCTACCGGGATGAGCTGCGTCAGTACCTGATGCGCATTCCTGCGGATGATGAAGAGCAGCAGCTTGAAGCATTACGCCAGTTTAAACAGGCACAGTTATTACGCATCGCGGCGGCGGATATTGCGGGAACGCTGCCGGTGATGAAAGTGAGCGATCACTTAACCTGGCTGGCCGAGGCCATTATCGAATCGGTGGTGCAGCAGGCGTGGAATATGATGGTGCAGCGCTATGGCCGACCGTCGCACCTTGTGCATGAACACGAACGGGGCTTCACGGTATTGGGCTATGGCAAGCTGGGCGGATGGGAACTGGGCTACAGCTCCGATCTCGATCTGGTTTTCCTGCACGACTGCCCGATGGAAGCCGTCACGCAGGGCGAGCGCAGCATAGACGGACGGCAGTTTTACCTGCGGCTGGCGCAGCGCATCATGCATCTGTTCAGCACCCGTACGTCGTCCGGCATTTTGTACGAAGTGGATGCGCGACTGCGGCCTTCGGGCGCGGCTGGCATGCTGGTCAGTACTTTTGAAGCCTTCGACGAGTATCAGCGCAACGAAGCCTGGACGTGGGAGCATCAGGCGCTGGTCCGCGCCCGCGTGGTGTTCGGTGAGCCCGATCTGAGCGCGCGTTTTAGCGCCATTCGCCGTGCGATCCTCTGTCTGCCGCGCGATGCGGCAGCGTTGCAAACGGAAGTCAGAGAGATGCGTGACAAAATGCGCGCGCACCTGAGCAACAAGCACAAGGGCCGCTGGGAGATCAAAACAGACGAAGGCGGCATTACGGATATTGAATTCATCGCCCAGTACCTGGTGCTGCGCTATGCGGCGGAGCAGCCCGACCTGACGCGCTGGTCAGACAATGTGCGGATTTTTGAACGGATGGCAATCCACCACAAAATGTCTGACGAGGAAGCGGCAGCGCTCACGCATGCTTATGTCACGCTGCGCGATGCGCTGCATCATCTGGCGCTTCAGGAGCAGCCCGGGCATGTTGAACCTGACGCCTTTGCGCAGGAAAAAGAGTCGGTGAACACCAGCTGGCAGCGATGGCTACAGTCACCACACTCTCTCACGGCGTGATGCTGATAGCACCTGTCGCAACTGTGTTATCATCCGCGCACTATTTTGAATGCAGTCTGGAGTGTCTGGAATGAAAGTTACTCTGCCCGCGTTCGGCCAGGCCTCGGTGCTGGTCGTTGGCGATGTCATGTTGGATCGTTACTGGTACGGCCCCACCAGCCGTATTTCGCCTGAAGCGCCGGTGCCGGTGGTCAAGGTGGAAACCGTTGAAGAACGCCCAGGCGGCGCCGCTAACGTGGCAATGAACATTGCTGCGCTGGGGGCGGGTTCCCGTCTGATCGGACTGACCGGAGAAGACGATGCGGCTCAGGTACTGAGTAAAACGCTGAAGGATGTTCGTGTTGACTGCGATTTTGTCACCTTAAAAAGCCATCCCACCATTACCAAACTGCGCGTCCTCTCTCGCAACCAACAGCTCATCCGTCTGGACTTCGAAGAGGGATTTGAGCAGGTGGACGCCGCCCCGATGCACGAAAAAATGCGCCAGTCACTGTCCCGTAGCGGTGCGGTGGTGCTGTCGGATTACGGCAAAGGCGCACTGGACAGCGTTCAGCAGATGATCGCGCTGGCACGCGAGGCGAATGTACCGGTGTTGATCGATCCGAAAGGCACGGATTTTGCGCGCTACCGCGGGGCGACGCTGCTGACGCCTAATCTGTCTGAGTTCGAAGCCGTGGTGGGCAAATGCAAGACAGAGAATGAGATTGTGGAACGTGGCATGAAGCTGATCGCCGACTGCGACCTTTCCGCCCTGCTGGTCACGCGGTCTGAAAACGGCATGTCGCTGCTGCAGCCGGGTAAAGCGCCCCTGCATTTGCCGACCCAGGCGCAGGAAGTGTTTGACGTGACCGGCGCCGGGGATACCGTCATTGGCGTGCTGGCCGCTGCTTTAGCCGCAGGGGATTCGCTGGAAGAAGCCTGTTTTCTGGCTAACGCCGCTGCAGGCGTGGTGGTTGGGAAGTTGGGGACATCAACCGTCAGCATCGTGGAGCTGGAAAACGCCATTCGTGCGCGTCCAGAGCGCGGTTTTGGCATCATGACTGAATCCGAGCTGAAAGAGGCCGTCGCCATGGCGCGTCAGCGCGGCGAAAAAGTGGTGATGACCAACGGCGTCTTCGACATTCTGCATGCCGGCCATGTTTCCTACCTTGCCAACGCGCGCAAGCTGGGCGATCGCCTGATTGTCGCGGTAAACAGCGATGCGTCCACCAAACGCCTCAAAGGCGACAGCCGTCCGGTGAACCCGCAGGAAAACCGTATGATCGTGCTGGGTGCGCTGGAAGCGGTGGACTGGGTCGTGCTGTTTGAAGAAGACACGCCACAGCGCTTAATCGCCAGCGTATTGCCCGATCTGTTGGTAAAAGGCGGGGATTACAAACCGGAAGATATCGCGGGCAGCCAGGAAGTCTGGGCCAATGGCGGTGACGTGCGGGTGCTGAACTTTGAAGATGGCATCTCGACCACCAATATCATCAAAACCATTCGCGGCGACTGAGTCATGGCGGCGGGAGCCCGGGCTCCCGCCCGCCCTTTATTTAGCCGGTTTGTCAGCAGGATGTGCGGCTGGCACGATGGCCGGTGCCGGGCCAGGTGTGCTGGTGGCAGCGGGCGCGGCAGACGCTGAACTCTTGCTTTCCAGCTGAGCGAGACGCTGTTCCAGCGCCGCCAGTTTTTCACGCGTACGCAGTAAAACCTGAGTCTGGACATCAAACTCTTCACGGTTGACCAGATCCATGCGGGTCATTTGTGCCTGCAGCGTCTGCCGGATTTTCTTCTCGACATCATCGCCAAATTCACGAACTCCCTTCGGCAGCGCGTCATGAACCTGACGGGCCATTTGTTCAATTTTTTTCGTGTCGATCATGATGGTTTCCTGGTTACGGGTTGCTATGGCAGCATTGTACCAACGCTAGAGTTACTTAAGTGTAATGCCTGAATTGAAAAGGTTAAACCTGAAATCCTTAGCGCAAAAAATGCTAAAGCAATAATGGCTTTGTGGATTGCCGCCCCGAATAGGAAGCGTTATAGTTAAAACGCTTATTCTCAGGGCGGGGCGAAATTCCCCACCGGCGGTAAATCAGCCCAGGCTGACAGCCCGCGAGCGCTTCACTGTGATGGTGAAGGTCAGCAGATCCGGTGAAATTCCGGGGCCGACGGTTAAAGTCCGGATGGGAGAGGGTAACGACATCTGTCAGGCATTATGTCTGTTTTGCGTCATTGCTACGTCTATACGGCGTCACTCCTAAGCTTGCCCTGATTCTGGTAACCCAATACATTTAAAAGGTTTTATTACCATGAATCAGACTCTACTTTCTGAATTTGGCACGCCGAAACAGCGTGTAGAACGTGCTATCGCTGCACTCCGTGAAGGACGCGGTGTGATGGTGCTCGACGATGAAGATCGTGAAAACGAAGGCGATATGATTTTCGCTGCCGAAACTATGACCGTCGAGCAGATGGCTCTCACCATTCGCCACGGCAGCGGTATCGTGTGTCTCTGCCTGACCGAAGAACGCCGCCAGCAGCTGGCATTACCGATGATGGTGGAAAACAACACCAGCGCCTATGGCACAGGGTTTACCGTGACCATCGAAGCGGCGAAGGGCGTCACCACCGGCGTATCCGCGCAGGATCGCATCACTACCATTCGCACGGCGATTGCCGATAACGCCAAACCCGAAGATCTGAACCGTCCGGGCCACGTTTTTCCCCTGCGTGCCCATGATGGTGGTGTTCTGACCCGCGGCGGTCATACTGAAGCGACCATCGATCTGGTCACGCTGGCGGGCTTTAAACCTGCAGGCGTCCTGTGTGAACTGACCAACGACGACGGCTCTATGGCGCATGCGCCTGAAGTGATCCTGTTCGCGAAACAGCATGCGATGCCGGTCGTGACGATCGAAGATCTGGTTGCCTATCGTCGCGAGAACGAAACGCGTCAGGCCAGCTAAACGGCTTACTGTCAGGCCAGAAATACTGGCCTGATTGCTTCACCTCTTCCCCCATCCTTCCTGCTTATCTGACTCATCTCTTTCGTTCAAATTTCCTGACAGAGAACATCATGCTTATCCGCGTGATAACCCCTGCAAACAGCGTATCGTAGTGCTCATAGAGTGAACACATTAAGGATCGCTATGAGCCAGTTACGTATGCCAGCACTGTTTTTGGGACACGGCAGCCCGATGAATGCGTTAGAAGAAAACCGTTACACCGAAGCCTGGCGTAAAGCCGGTGCCACGCTGCCACGACCGCGGGCCATCCTGGCCATTTCGGCTCACTGGTACACCCAGGGAACGGCGGTCACAGCGATGGAAAACCCGCGCACCATTCATGACTTTGGCGGTTTTCCGCAGGCGCTTTTTGATACCCGCTATCCCGCGCCGGGTTCGCCTGAACTGGCAAATGAAATTGCTGAGATTTTATCGCCCGTGCCGGTTCATCAGGATCATGCATGGGGATTCGATCACGGCTCGTGGGGCGTGCTGATTAAAATGTATCCTGAGGCTGATATTCCGGTCGTCCAGCTTAGTATCGACAGCGGCAAGCCTGCGGCCTGGCATTTTGAAATGGGGCAAAAACTGTCTGAACTGCGCGATCGCGGCGTGATGATCGTTGCCAGCGGCAATGTGGTACACAACCTGCGTAAGGTGCTGTGGGGCGGCGGAAACGCTTATGACTGGGCGACCGGATTCAACAACTATGTGCGCGATAATCTGGCGGTTGACGCCGGAGCAGATTCCCATCCGTTGGTGAATTTTATGCAGCATCCGGATGCTGCGTTATCCAATCCCACGCCGGAGCACTTCCTGCCGTTGCTGTACGTGCTGGGGTCCCGTCAGCCAGGCGAGGCCGTAACCGTACCTGTTGAAGGTATGGAAATGGGCGCAATCAGTATGCTGTCGGTACAGGTCGGCTAGAGGAAAACCAGGCCAGCGAGCTGGCCTGGAGGAAAGCGCTACTCGATAAACGCGTGCGGATAGAAACGCGAAAGATCCTGGGTGATCAGGTCGCGATCTTCGCGCAGGCCGATGCCCGCAGGCTGATCGTCAATCAACCAGCTACCAATCAGGGTATAGCTGTCGCCAAATTTCGGTAGCGGATGGAACTGCTGGACGATCATGCCTTCTTCGCCGTAAGGACCGTCCACACGGGCGATCTCTTTGCCGTTTTCCACAATACGAATGTTGGCCCCTTCGCGCGAGAACAGTGGCTTAACTACGTATTTCTCCATCGGTGGCACATCGTCTTCGGCAAACCAGGCGGGCAACAGGTTAGGGTGATTAGGGAACATCTCCCACAGCAGAGGCAGCAACGCTTTGTTTGACAGGATGCTCTTCCATGCCGGCTCCAGCCAGCGTACGCCCGCATCGGCCAGCTTGGTAGAAAACATCTCGCGCAGCATGAATTCCCACGGATAAAGCTTAAACAGATTACTGATGACCTGATCCTGGGCGTCAGTAAACTGGCCCTTTTCCCCCAGCCCTATCTCATCAATGTAGAGAAATTCGCTCGGCAGTCCGGCTTCCGTGGCGCAGTCCTGCAAGTATTGCACCGTCCCACGATCTTCATCGGTATCACGACAGCAGGCGAAATGCAGCCAGTTAAACCCCTGTTGCTGATGAAGCACCGTAAAGCGTTCAATGAGTTTCTCTTGCAGGCTGTTGAATTGATCGCTGCCCTGCGGCAGCTGACCGGCATTGAGCTGGTCTTCGAGCCACAGCCACTGGAAAAACGCCGCCTCATACAGCGACGTAGGCGTGTCGGCGTTGTTCTCCAGCAGTTTGGCATCGCTTTTGCCGTCCCATGCGAGGTCGAGGCGCGAATAAAGCGAGGGCTGACGCTGTTGCCATGAATCACGCACGAAGTCCCAGGTATGCTTAGGAATGCGAAATTTGGTGAGCAGCGCTTCACTGTTCACCACTTTTTCCACGACCTGCAGGCACATCTGATGAAGCTCGGCGGTGACGTCCTCAAGATAATCAATCTGCGCCAGCGTGAACTGATAGTAAGCCTCTTCACACCAGTAGGGCTCACCGTGCATGGTGTGAAAACGAAAACCAAACTCCGTGGCTTTTTCCCGCCAGCCCGGGCGCTCTGAAATCGCGATGCGTTGCATAAGCGGGGTTAGCCTCCCAGCGAACGGCTGGAGGTGCCGGACGCGCTGCTGCTACGCTGCATGCTGTTTTGCTTCGCGACCGTTTCACCAAAGCCACCCCGCGTAATCGTTGAGGTGGTGGTCGGTTTAGGCGCCATGGCGGTTTTAGGAACCGTCATGGTTTTACCGGAGGTGGCGTTACCATAGTTACGGCCGGACGCATCAACGAACTGACCGTTAGCCGGGCTGTTTGGCGTTTTAGGTGAGAACAGCGGCTGCTGCGCAAAACCCGCGCCGCCGCCCATCATGCGGCCCATCATATAGCCCGCCATCAGCGGCATCCAGAAGCTGCCGCTTTGCTGCGACTCGGCATTAGTGCTGCCCACGCCAGCCTGTGCAGGCGCCTGCTGACACTGGTTTTCACCAAATTCTGCCACGCAGTCTTCACGTGTGGCGTATTTCGGTGCGGTGCGTTCCGCTTCCTTTTTGGCGTTGTTAAACGCGGTGGTGCATTGCGCACTCTGGCCGGGATTAGCTTTCGTACAATCATCGGCGTTCTGATAGAGCGAGACGGTTTCGTCGTTTTGTTCACAGCCTGCCAGCATAAATACCGCTGATACAGCGATAGCAACAGGCGTTAAGTGTCTTGCTTGCCAGCTCTTACGAAAGGCGGCATAGCGGATCGTTTTAGTCCGTTTCATTATAAATATCCTGTGCCCAAAGGTAGCGCATAGAATAGGGGATGAGTGGCGAGAAATGAAGCTAACGGCCAGGCAGGACGGGGATCTTTACTTAGTTATACGTTTTTAAGAGAAGCGGGCCGCAAAGCGGCCCGCAGGGCGATCAGTTAGCGAAAGGGTTACGGCTGCTTTTATGGGCGGCCGGGCGCACTGGCGCCGTCGCGGTTTCAGAAGAACTCGCGATGTGATCTTCACCCAGTACCTGCTGAACGTTCTGGGGCTGAACGGTTTCCGGTGAGGTGGAGATCTCTTTGCCTAACTGGCTGTTGAGAATGCCCAGACTCTGCTCGTTCAGCGTGCCCAGCGCATAGCTGATATTTAGCTGATTAATCAGATAGCTGTAACGTGCATCGGACAACTGCTGTTTCGCGTTATACAGGGTTGAGGTGGCGTTCAACACGTCAACGATGGTACGCGTACCGACCTGATAACCGGCTTCCATGGCGTCTAATGAACTCTGCGCAGAGACCACGGCTTGCTTGTACGCCGCAATGCTGCTCGCGGACGCATTCACGTTGTTGTAAGAAGAACGTACCGTCTGAACCGCAGAGCGGTGAGCCGCCTCCAGCTGTTCGCTGGCGCTGACAAAGTTATATTGCGCCTGCTTCACCTGTGAGGTCACGCTGCCACCGCTGTAAAGCGGAAGCGTGAAGCTCAGGCCGACTTTACTGTTTCCTGTAATCGAGTCTGTTGAGTTTGCACTCTGTTCAGCGCGGCTTCCGCCGTATTTGCTGTTAGACAGACCGGTAGACGCGGTCAGATCGAGCGTTGGCAGGTGGCCTGATTCCGCAGAGCGGATCTGTTCACGAGCTAAATCCTGATTCAGACGGGCAGAAAGCAGATTAAGGTTACGGCTTTCTGCCTGCTTGAGCAGCGCGTTAACGTTATCAGGTTTGGTGGTTTTAAAGCGATCGATGTTCAGTGAGGCCAGTGCCAGATAGTCCATGCCGGTGATCTGACGCAGAGACTCCACCGAATTATCCAGATTGTTACGCGCCGTGACTTCATTGGCCAGCACGCTGTCATACTGGGCGCGGGCGTTCTGCACGTCGGTAATGGCCACCAGGCCCACGTTAAAGCGCTGAGTGGTTTGATCCAGCTCGCGGTAGATGGACATCTTCTGTGCTTCGACGTAAGAAAGCGTATCAATGGCTTTCAGCACGTTGAAATAGGCCGTCGCGGTATTCAGAATCAAATCCTGCTGAGCAACCTGATAGGTGACGTCCTGAATACCTGCGGTTTTTTCCTGCAGGGTCAGCGCGCGCCATTTTGACATGTCGAAAATGGTTTGCGTCAATTGCAGTGTGCCACTGGTCGTGTTGGAATGAATACCGCTACTATCACGATAGCCATTTGCATAGCTGTAATCTGCACCCAAACCCAGTTGTGGTAATAAAGGGCTGCGCGCTTCGTTGATTTTCTCAAACGCAGCATCGCGAGTGGCAGCGGAGCTCCGCAGGTCCGGGTTGCTTAAACGCGCTTGTTGGTAAACCTGAAGCAGGTTTTCTGCCTGACTGGCGACGCTGAAACCGCCCAGGCTCAGCCCAATAAATAATGGGAGCAGTTTTTTCATTTGCATTCCTTTTGTTGCAGCAAATCGCAATGATAGTGCCGCCGGTAAGCCAAAAATTATCGCAGATTCTAGCAGAGGGCAACTGTGAGATAAGGTGGCTGAACGTGCCATATTTGCGTGTTTCAGGTAAATAACTCTGTAATGACTGTTTAGATAGTGCCCGGGCTTGTGTTTTATCTGTGTCATCCCAATCTGCAAAAGGAACCAAACGATGAAGGACAATAAAACATCACCTGTGACTTTCACAAAAAATGATGTAGAAATTATTGCACGTGAAACGGCCTACGACGGTTTTTTTTCCATCGTTCGCTACCGTTTTCGCCATCGTCTGTTTAAAGGCGGCATGAGCGGAGAAGTGACGCGTGAAGTTTTTGAGCGCGGCCATGCTGCCGTCCTGCTACCTTATGATCCCATCCGTGATGAAGTGGTGCTGATTGAGCAGATCCGCATTCCGGCCTTCGACTGCAGCCCCACGCCCTGGCTGCTGGAAATGATTGCGGGCATTATTGAACCCGGTGAAACTCCGGAACAGGTGGGGCGCCGTGAAGCATCAGAAGAAGCCGGTCTGACCGTTGGCCGGGTGAAGCCCGTGTTGAACTATCTTGCCAGCCCGGGCGGCACCAGCGAACGTTTATCGGTTATGGTGGGAGAAGTGGATGCCGGCCTGGCAACAGGATGCCATGGCCTGGAGGAAGAGAATGAGGATATTCTTGTGCATGTCGTAAGCCGTGAACAGGCTTACCACTGGGTGGAACAGGGGATTATTGATAACGCGGCATCTGTCATCGCCTTGCAATGGCTGGCACTGCACCATAAAGAACTTCGAGAAGAGTGGACGCAAAAATGAAACAGCGCTATATCCCTGATTTCCCCGAGATGATGCGGCTGTGCGAAACCAATTTCGCCCAGTTACGCCGTCTGCTCCCGCGCGATGACGAGGCAGGCGCATCGGTTAGCTATCAGGTGAGCGGCGCCCGCTATCAGTTAACAATCGAAGAATCAACACGTTACACTACTCTGGTTGAAATTCGCCAGACGGCACCGGCGGTGAGTTACTGGAGCCTGCCTTCCATGTCTGTCAGGCTGTATCATGACGCCATGGTCGCTGAAGTGTGTTCAACACAGCAGATCTATCGGTTTAAAGCGCGTTATGATTACCCGAATAAAAAGATGAATCAGCGTGATGAAAAGCATCAAATCAATCAGTTCCTCGCTGACTGGTTACGCTACTGTCTGACGCATGGCGCCATGGCAGTACCGGCTTGCTGATACGTATAATGCATTGAACGGCGTAGAGACGAAGGAAACGCTTTGGATAGCCTGCTAACTCTTCCTGCGGCAACAGAATCTGGGGTGCGGATTCTGCAAGTGACGGACACGCATTTGTTCGCAGGAAAACACGAATCGCTGCTGGGAGTGAATACCTGGTCGAGTTATGACGCCGTGCTGGACGCGATCATCGCACAACAGCGCGACTATGATCTCATTGTGGCCACCGGCGATCTCTCTCAGGATCACTCGGTCGAAGCCTATCAGCATTTTGTTGAGGGTATTTCGCGCCTGCCAAAACCCTGCGTCTGGCTGCCGGGTAATCATGATTTCCAGCCCGCAATGGTGGATACGCTGGCCAGAGCCGGCATCAACGCGCACAAGCATGTGCTGGTGGGCGAACACTGGCAGGTCGTGCTGCTGGACAGTCAGGTCTTCGGCGTGCCTCATGGCATGTTAAGCGACTATCAGCTCGACTGGCTTGATAACGCCCTCGCGCGCTTTCCCCTGCGTCATACGCTGGTGCTGCTGCACCACCATCCGCTTGCTTCAGGCTGCACCTGGCTTGATCAACACAGTTTGCGCAATCCCCATCAGCTTGATGCCGTGTTACAGCACTATCCGCTGGCAAAGACACTGGTGTGCGGCCATATCCATCAGGAAATGGATGTGGCGTGGCACGGTCGCCGCGTGCTGGCCACGCCTTCCACCTGCGTGCAGTTCAAACCGCACTGCACCAGCTTTACCATTGATACCCTTGCGCCAGGCTGGCGCTGGTTTACGCTGCACAATGACGGTCAGCTTGATACAGAAGTGAACCGGCTCAGCACTCAGGCGTTTTGCCCCGATCTTGATGCCGAAGGATACTGACGGATGAAGGCGCTGCTTTACCTGCACGGCTTTAACAGCTCCCCGCGCTCAGCGAAAGCGACGCTGTTCAAACAGTGGCTGAGTCACAATCATCCCGACATAGAGATGATTGTGCCGCAGCTTCCCACTTTTCCGGCCGAGGCCGCGGCGATGCTGGAAGACATCGTGTTAAGTCACAGCGGGCGTGAAATGGGCCTGGTGGGCTCCTCGCTGGGCGGTTACTACGCGACGTGGCTGTCCCAGTGCTTTATGTTGCCTGCAGTGGTCGTCAACCCTGCCGTGCGGCCGTTCGAGTTGCTGGTGGATTTTTTAGGGGAGAATCAGAATCCCTACACCGGTCAGCAATATGTGTTAGAGTCTCGCCACATTTACGATCTGAAAGTGATGCAGATTGAACCGCTGGAAGCACCTGATTTGTTGTGGTTGCTGCAACAAACCGGCGATGAAGTGCTCGATTACCGCCAGGCGCTCGATTACTACAGCGCGTGCCGTCATACGGTGGAAGAGGGCGGAAATCATGCATTTACTGGATTCGAACGCCATTTCCCGCAAATTCTGGACTTTCTGGGCCTGAATCACGCTTGAGTAACGCGGAAATCGCAACCATTTTCTTCTTCTAATCAGACAGTTACCATGAGTCAATCAAGCTATAATGCGGGTGACATTGAGGTCCTGACTGGCCTTGAGCCGGTTCGCCGTCGCCCGGGAATGTATACCGATACGACGCGCCCTAACCACTTGGGTCAGGAAGTGATTGATAACAGTGTCGATGAGGCACTGGCGGGCCATGCCAGGCGCGTAGAAGTGATTTTACATGCCGATCAGTCGTTAGAAGTGACTGACGACGGACGCGGCATGCCGGTGGATATCCATCCGGAAGAAGGCGTCCCGGCCGTTGAGCTCATCCTGTGCCGGCTGCACGCGGGGGGGAAATTCTCTAATAAAAACTACCAGTTTTCCGGTGGCCTGCACGGTGTCGGCATTTCGGTGGTCAATGCCCTCTCTAAACGTGTTGAAGTCAACGTGCGGCGTAATGGTGAGATCTACAGTATCGCCTTCGAAAACGGTGAAAAAGTGCAGGATCTGACCGTCACGGGCACGGTTGCGAAGCGCAACACCGGCACCAGCGTCCATTTCTGGCCGGATGAGCACTTCTTTGACAGCCCGCGCTTCTCGGTGTCCCGCTTATCACACCTGCTTAAGGCGAAAGCCGTGCTGTGTCCAGGGGTGGAAATTGTCTTCAAAGACAAGCTGAACAATACCGAACAGCGCTGGTGCTACGAAGATGGTCTGACGGATTACCTGTGCGAAGCCGTCAACGGCCTGCCAACCCTGCCAGAGAAGCCCTTCGTCGGAACCTTTGCCGGTGATATCGAAGCGGTGGACTGGGCATTACTGTGGCTGCCGGAAGGCGGTGAGCTGCTGACCGAAAGCTATGTGAACCTGATTCCCACCATGCAGGGCGGTACCCATGTCAACGGTCTGCGTCAGGGATTGCTGGATGCCATGCGTGAGTTTTGTGAATACCGCAATATTCTGCCGCGCGGCGTCAAACTGTCCGCAGAGGATATCTGGGATCGCTGCGCCTATGTGCTGTCAGTGAAAATGCAGGATCCGCAGTTTGCAGGCCAGACAAAAGAACGTTTATCCTCGCGCCAGTGCGCCGCCTTTGTGTCTGCCGTAGTAAAAGATGCCTTTAGCCTGTGGCTGAATCAGAACGTGCAGGCGGCAGAACAGCTGGCGGAGCTGGCGATCTCCAGCGCCCAGCGCCGTATGCGCGCAGCCAAAAAAGTGGTGCGTAAAAAACTGACCAGCGGCCCGGCACTACCGGGTAAGCTGGCAGACTGCACCGCGCAGGATCTGAATAAAACCGAACTCTTCCTGGTGGAAGGGGATTCGGCGGGCGGATCGGCCAAGCAGGCGCGCGATCGCGAATATCAGGCGATCATGCCGCTTAAAGGTAAGATCCTCAATACGTGGGAAGTCTCGTCCGATGAAGTGCTGGCCTCGCAGGAGGTGCACGATATTTCGGTGGCGATCGGTATCGATCCCGATAGCGAAGATCTCTCACAGCTGCGCTACGGCAAAATCTGTATCCTTGCTGATGCGGACTCGGATGGGCTGCACATCGCCACATTGCTGTGTGCGCTGTTTGTGAAGCACTTCCGTACCCTGGTAAAAAATGGCCACGTCTATGTCGCCATGCCGCCGCTGTATCGCATCGATCTGGGCAAAGAAGTGTATTACGCGCTGGATGAAGACGAGAAAGAGGGCGTACTGGAGCAGCTGAAGCGCAAGAAGGGCAAGCCAAACGTGCAGCGCTTTAAAGGGCTGGGTGAAATGAACCCGCTGCAGTTGCGCGAAACCACGCTCGATCCCAACACGCGCCGTCTGGTGCAGCTCACCGTCAGTGACGATGACATTGAACAGACTTTGCGGGTAATGGATATGCTGCTGGCGAAAAAGCGATCCGAAGATCGTCGTAACTGGCTGCAGGAAAAAGGCGATAAAGCGGATATTGAAGTGTAATCCGCAGCCTGATGGAAAAAGCCCCTGAACGGGGCTTTTTTTGTGCGTGTTCCGCCAGGATTATTTACCCGGCTCCAGCACCAGAATTTTCACGTCAGTCACATAGTCTTTAATCGCCGTACGATGGGCTTCCATATGCGGCATCTGCTGATGCTGATCAAGATGGCGCAGGGTTTCCCACTGCTCCAGCATAAAAATCGAATCAGGTGAATTGTGTTTCCAGGGCACCTGCGCCTGGTGATCGACCAGAGGGCTGTACTGATGGCAGCCTTCTTCTTCCAGCACGGTAGGGATCACCTGGTGAAACGCATCCAGCACTTTCTGACGACAGCCCGGCTTAACACAAATTTCAGCAACGACGGTTAACATTTACGTTTCCTCTTTCTGGGTGAAACGCTATTTAAGCAAAAATTTTGCTGAGATGCGTGCGATAACGTGCAATATCACGTGGAACATCCGGCTGTTTCATCACGTCGTTGCAGATAAAGGTCGGCAATGCTTCCATGCCCAGGAACTGATTCGCCTTATGGAAATGCAGATATAGTCCGTCAACGCCCACGCCTTCAAAGAACTGTTCAGGGTCGGTAAAGGCCTCCAGTGGTGCGTTCCAGGTCAGGGACAGCATATATTTTTTGCCCTGAATCAGTCCGCCTGAACCATATTTTTTTGCGCCGTCGGCACGGGTGCGGCCATCGCTGGCATACAGCTTACCGTGGCCGTCGGTGAAAACCTCGTCGATGTAACGTTTCACGGTCCAGGGTTCACCCATCCACCAGCCCGGCATTTGATAAATCACCACGTCACTGTCGAGATATTTTTGCACCTCATCGGCCACAACATACGCGTGGTCGGCAACGGTGATCGTGACCTCATGGCCCAGATCACGCAGCTGGCTGGCGGCCACCTCGGTCAGCGTATGATTCAGCTCGCCTTTCGAATGGGCGAAGGTTTTACCGCCATCGATAATTAAAATGTTACTCATTAAGCTTGTCTCCCGTATGCGTCAATGGGGGTAGCTTAGGCTGTGGCGGGCGGGAGAAAAATGCGAGAATGATCACAACACTTTTGCGAATAGCGCAATAACCCCCGAGGTTATGTCACCATACCAGCGCAAACTCACTGTCGAAAAAAATACAATGATGAAAAAAACACTCGTAATCACGTTACTGCTGGTGGCTGGCGGCGCGCAGGCCCAGTCGCGTCTGGACAGCGTTCTTAACACCAAAACTCTGAAAGTCTGTACTACCGGGGACTACAAACCTTACAGCTTCCTGAAACCGGATGGCAGCTATGAAGGGCTGGATATCAGCATGGCTGAATCCCTGGCCGCGTCACTGGGGGCGAAGGTGCAATGGGTACCCACCACCTGGAAAACCCTGATGCAGGACTTTATCGCGAAGCAGTGCGATATCGCCTTGGGTGGCGTATCGGTCACGCTGAAGCGCCAGCAAACGGCCTGGTTTGCGCAGCCGTTAGGCGTGGACGGTAAAATTCCGCTGGTGCGCTGCGCCGATAAGGCGAAGTACCAGACGGTCGAACAGATGAACCAGCCCAGCGTGCGTCTGGTTGAGCCAGCAGGGGGCACGAACGAGGCGTTTGTTCACAGCCACTTACCTCAGGCTGCGTTAACGCTGTTTCACGATAATGTGACCATCTTCCAGCAGCTGGTGGACAATAAAGCCGATGTGATGATCACCGATGCCTCAGAGGCGCTGTATCAGCAAAAACGCTTTCCTTCCCTGTGTGCGCTCAACCCGGATAAACCGCTGCAGTACGGTGAAAAAGCTTACATGATTCCGCGTGATGATATGAGCTGGAAGCAGTATGTCGATCAGTGGCTGCACCTGAGCACCGCGACCGGGGAATATGCGCAGATCGCCCAGCAGTGGATGGGTGTGATGAAGTAAAGAGAAAGCAGGGGGTTTATCTGATGTGTTAACGCCGGGCTTCAAAACTGCAGATAGCCGTCCGAAACGGCGCACATGCGTCACTGTGCCCACCGCCACGGGAGCGGAACAGACAATTCGCAGCGCTGAGCAGAGCGAGGAAGCCAGAATTTGCCCGCAGGACGCGGGCAAAAAGCGGAGCCGGTACAGGAAGTACCGTCTCCGCTGGTTCGTCAGGCTGACGAACGCCGCGAAGGCACCGCGTTAGCGGCGCGAGGACGTCAGATCCGATACCGTGGCGGTGGGAACCGCACGGAACACCAACCACACAGTTTTACCCTTAAGTACTCAATACAGAGAGGCTTTCCCCAGTCCGCCAAACAAGTTCATTTTGTAGCGAATGACCGCCTTGGCCGCCTCAATCGCTTCAGGATAAATCACGTTTGGATCCCACCAGGTTTCGCGGGTCAAGACTTCGCGCACCTTCTGGAAATAGGCATATTTCATATCGCTGGAAATATTGATTTTACCCACGCCCAGCGTAACCGCCTCCGCCACTTCGGCATCGGGATTCGCCGAACCGCCGTGCAAGACCAGCGGAATGGACACGCGTTGCGAGATATCCCGCAGAATATGCATTTGCAGTTCGGGCTTCATATCTTTGGGATAGATACCGTGCGCCGTGCCTATTGCCACCGCTAAAGTATCCACGCCGGTGCGCTGCACAAAGTCTTCCGCCTGCGCGGGATCGGTGTAAATCACTTTACTGACGCCGCCCTCTACCGAGGTGCCGGTATCGCCAATGGTCCCCAGTTCGCCCTCGACAGATACGCCCACCGCGTGCGCCAGCTTCACTACCTCTTTGGTCAGCGCCACGTTTTCTTCATAGGGCAGCAGCGAGCCGTCAATCATGACCGATGTAAAGCCACACTGAATAGCGCGCAGCACGTGGGCAACCGAAGCACCATGATCCAGATGCAGGGTAAAGGGCACGGTACTTTTCAGAGTGCGCTCCCGAACATAGCCAAAAAACGCATCCGTCACGAACGCCAGTTCGCTGGGGTGAATAGAGATAATGGCCGGAGTTTGTGTGGCTTCGGCTTCTTCCACCACCGCGCGGATAAAACAGCTGTCGGCCACGTTAAATGCGCCTATAGCAAAGCGGTGTTGGCGGGTGGGGCTTAACATCTCTTTCATTGAAATCAACATGTTAAATCTTCCTCAGCTTGTTTTACGACAAAGGGATGCCCTGCGCTGACGTTCAGAGACGCGCACCGGGTTACAGCAGAAAAAAATCAGATCTGATTAGCGGAGCCGGAACAGCTCAGATAGTCATGTACGACTTCGCAGCAGGCGGCCTCCATCAGCGCCAGCAGATCAGGCAGCTCAGCAGCGGGATGCTGCTTAAGCGCCTGATGGAGCGCCTGCTTGCCTGCATCAAAGACCGCCGCGCCAACGTTAATCTTGGCGACGCCGTGCTGACTGACGCGTCGAATATCGTCGGCTGGCGTGCCGCTGCCGCCGTGCAGCGCCAGAGGAACCGGCGAAACCCCATGCAGCGCAGCCAGACGCTGAAAGTCGATTTGCGGTTTGACGCCAGCGGGATAGAGCCCGTGCGCGGTCCCAACCGACACCGCTAACAGATCGATGCCCGTCTGTTGCAGAAAGGGCACCACGTCCGCCACCTGGGTCATTTTCACCGCAGCGTCTGCCAGCGCATAGGTTGGGGCATCGGCGATATGCCCCAGTTCGCCCTCCACACAAACCCCGGCGGTATGCGCCATCTCGACCACTTTTGCCGTCTGGCGAATATTTTCTGCCAGCGGCTCGGAGGAGGCATCGATCATCAGTCCGGTAAACCCGGCCCGAAAGGCCTGTCCAATCAGCGGAAAGGCTTTTCCGTGGTCAAGCGCCAGCGCGATCGGCACGCTGGCATTCGCTGCCAGCGCCTGAACCAAGGGCACGGCGACAGCGGGCGGGAAATGGCGGCTGTGACCCTGATAAACATTCAGGATCAGGGGCGCGCGTTGCTCCTCCGCCGCCTTCACTGCCGCACGTACGCTCTCCAGATTGAAACAGTTGATGGCCAGTACCGCATACTGGTTACGGGCAGCCCGTGCGATCAGGTCGTTCATTGCCGCGTACATACGCACTCCTTATTCCAGTGTGAATTTAATGTCGTCGTCGCGAACGCTGTGGTCTTCCACGTCGTCAAACTCTTCGTCGGCTTCGGTCACCGGCTTTTTCAGCAGCGATAGCATCACGCCACAGATCGTGCTGCCGATACCGAGCGCCAGGCAGAACAGCCAGGGTTTGGTGAAGAGGGGCACTACGAACATGCCGCCGTGAGGCACGGGCGCTTCGACGCCCCAGACCATAATCAGCCCGCCGGCGACGGCGGAAGCCACCACACAGCTGCCGACGACACGAAGCAGATCGCGGGCGGCAATCGGGATCACACCTTCAGTGATCATGCAGATCCCCATGGGAAAGGCCGCCTTCAGCGCCTCTTTTTCCGCGCGGGTGTACTTATGGCGGGTTAACAGCCAGGAAAGGGTGATACCAAAGGGCGGGATCATCGAACCGACAAATTTGACCGCTTCCGGTCCGTAAATGCCGTCGACCAGCATGCCATCCGCGAACAGCGACATGGTTTTATTGACCGGCCCGCCAAAGTCGAAGGTGGCCATCGCCCCCAGAATGGCGCCCATAACGAACTTCGAACCGCCCTGCATGGATTCCAACAGCGCAATCAGCGCCTTCTGCAACCAGACGATGGGCTGGCCGATGAAGGTCATCATCAAAAGCCCGGCGATAATGGTGCTCAGCACCGGTAACACCATGATCGGCATCAGGCCCTGCATCGACTGCGGCAGCCGAATGCTGCGGCGCAACAGGATCACCGTATAACCCACCAGGAAGCCGCCAAGGATGCCGCCGATAAAACCCGTGCCGATCTGGCCGCAGATAAAGCCTACGATTAAGCCAGGCGCAAAGCCCGGCCTGTCGGCAATCGAGTAGGCGATGGCGGCGCTAATCAACGGCACGATCAATCCCATGCCCCAGCCGCCCATCTGGTTCAGCATCCAGGCAATCGTGCCGGGATGTTTGCCTACGTCCGGACCACCGATGACCTGGCCCAGCGCGATACAGATCCCGGCGGCGACAATCAGCGGGATCATCCAGGAGATCCCCGTCAACAGATGACCTTTGATCTCCTGTCCGTACTGTCTTTTGTTATCGTTCATTGTGGATCTCCTCAGGCACGCGCCAGTGAATCCGCCACTTTTTCCAGGAACTTAATCGGCGACTTGATCACCACTTCAGTTTTCACCCTGACGATCGGTTTGCCGCGAAAGCGTTCCTCACCGTTGATCTTGACATCCACCGCCAGAATGACGACATCGGCGGCGGCGATGGTTTCCGTATCGAGGGCGTTTTCAGTACCAATGGTGCCCTGCGTTTCCACGTGGATGGTGTGACCAAGGGCATGGGCTCCCTTGATCAGTTTTTCGCGCGCAATGTAGGTATGCGCGATACCCGCCGTGCAGGCGGCAACACAGACAATGTTCATGGTCTACCTCGGACGTGTAGGATTAACAGAGGTCGGTTTCGGCGTACTGACTGAACAGCCGAATGATTTCGCTGGGGTCGTTTTCCACCAGCAACTGCGCAATCACCTCATCATCGGCCAGCGCACTGGCCACCTGGGACAGCAGGCGAATATGGGGGGTATTTTGATCTTCAAGGCGAACGGCAAACAGGATGATGCAGCGCACCTGGCTGCCATCCAGCGTTTCCCAGGGGATATCCTGCTGGCTGCGCCCAATGGCTAACGTGGTCTGTTTCACGGCTGACGATTTCCCGTGGGGAATGGCAATGTGATTTTCAAACCCTGTCGATCCCTCTGCCTCGCGTAGCCAGACATCCTTGATAAAGGCCTGTTTATCGCTAATCGCACCGTCACTGAACAGCAAATCGGTCAGTTCAATGATGGCCTCCTCTTTACTGCTGGCTTGCAGGTTGAGATTGACGCGGCGTGGCGTAAGAATGCGAGAAATATCCATCAGTCAGACCTCATTCAGTTAATGTTCTGCCAGGGCGCTGTTAACGGCCTTCGGCAGTTGGCTGCCAATCATGGCGTCAGTCACACGGCGAATATCGTCGTCATTGAAAAACGCGGTCACATACACGGTAGGAAACAGCGAGGTGTCGAGGTGAATAGTCGAGATCACCAGATCAACCGGCTCCTGTTGGCAAAAATCGCCGAGGTTACTGGCCGAAATGACGCCCGCAATAATCCAGTCCGGGAACGCGCGCAGAATACGGCTCTTCAGGAGATGCGAGGTGCCGACGCCGCTGGAACAGACCAGCAAAATGCGTTTATGGGCGATTTGCCGTTCCAGCGCGGCCTGAAAATGGACACATAAATAGCCCACTTCGTCGTCCGCAATCGACCCGTAATGAAAACGCGCGGCGGTAAGCTGCATGGCCCGCTGAGTCAGCGTAAAAATTTCACTCAGCTCCGTTTTAATATCATCGAGCAATGGATTACGAATGCTAATATGATATTTCAGCCGGTTAAGTAATGGCTTAATATGGAAAAGTAAACCTTCAAATAATAAAGGATCGGCAGTGAGGTCCTGTTGAATCAGTTCTGAGAAGCAGCGAATTAATTCAACCGTAATATTACGCGACGCTTCATTCGATAATTGATATTGCGGCAACATATCGCTGCCGCGTTCTTCAACCACAATGCCCGACGAAATAATGTACTGATAAATAAATCCGACTTCATCCGCCGGCACTGACTGGTCTAAACGTTGTTCAACCTGTCGCACCATCTGACGGGCAATCTTCAGAATGCGATTATCCATTTCCTGAGCGCTCAGCGCTAAGGGCAGAGATAAAGCCTTACCCTGCGACATGCGGTGGATCATAATCAGGATGTGGGTGGACAGATTGATGTAGTACGCATCGCTCAGTGGATAGCCAAGCTGCTGCTCCATCTGCTGCAGTAAGGTCTGCACAAACGCCACATCCTCCTCGCCAAAATAGTGGATCAGCGCCTGGTAACTGCCCGGGTCCAGCCGCGGTAGCGCCGTGTTACTGCCACCGTTATGCTGCATAACATCGTTAATCAGCGATACCATCGCCTGACGTAATGCCTGCTCACTGCCTTCGACATGCGTACCGCTCTGACTTCTGACCAGCGCCAGCGCCAGCGGTTGTAGCCACTCTTCAATGACCTTTAAATCGTTGACGATAGAAGCGTGACTAATGAAATAGCGTTCAGATAACTTACTGATGGAGGTTTCACGCGGCGCATCCCTCAGCAGCTGTGACAGAATTTTCACCCGGCGTGCATTGTTGCTTAAACCTTCAGACCAGTTCTCTTCACTGGCCAGATGCTGCTGTAATCGCAGGCGTTGCGCGATATCCTCGGTTTGCAGTATCACGCTGCGACCGGGCAGCTTGATCAACTGCGCCTGCCAGGCGCCCAGCCAGATTTCCAGGCTTTGCAAATCGCGATAAATACTTTTTTCAGAAACGGTCAGCTGCTGGGCTAATTGCGTTAAAGCCAGCGGCGTACCCGCCTGCAGCAGTAATTTCAGTAACCGGTGTTGTCGTGAAGTCAGATTCTGCATTCAGTCACCTGTCTATTATTTCGTTAGCGGTGCTTAAGTGGCAATTCGTTAAATCCAACCTGGAAAAAAATAAAAGTGTGTAACAGCGTTAAAATTGAATGTAGGGCGTGGAAGGCGAATCAACAATACTAAATGTTGTCCCCGAAACGGGACAGGATTAATACGCTATAACGTCGCCGGTAATTAATTGCGAGCGCGGTCACAAACTATTATAAATAAGACATTCGGCATTTTGTCCTGAGGCGGATTTTCGGCGATAGGTCAACCGGGAAAAAACCCCAGGCCTGACTGCGTCTGGCCTGTGACTAACACCCACGAATAAGGTACTATCCTCGCCAAACAACCGCCGGGTGATCCGCCGTTGCGGGTCACGATGTGAGGATGAGGACTTAATGAGCGAATTGACGCAGGATGGTGCAGAGCGTCTTGCCCTGCATACGTTTACTGAGAATGCGTACTTAAATTACTCCATGTACGTCATCATGGACCGCGCGCTGCCTTATATTGGCGACGGTTTAAAGCCCGTGCAGCGCCGCATTGTCTATGCCATGTCAGAGCTGGGGCTGAACGCCACCGCCAAATTTAAAAAATCCGCCCGTACCGTCGGTGACGTGCTGGGTAAATACCATCCTCATGGCGACAGCGCCTGCTATGAAGCCATGGTGCTGATGGCACAGCCGTTCTCCTACCGCTATCCGCTGGTCGATGGTCAGGGAAACTGGGGCGCGCCGGACGATCCTAAATCTTTCGCCGCCATGCGTTACACCGAGTCGCGCCTGTCAAAGTATGCCGAAGTGCTGCTGGGCGAGCTGGGGCAGGGCACGGCTGACTGGGTGCCGAACTTTGACGGCACGATGCAGGAGCCCAAGATGCTGCCGGCGCGGCTGCCGAACATCCTGCTGAACGGCACCACCGGCATTGCGGTGGGCATGGCAACGGATATTCCGCCGCACAACCTGCGTGAAGTGGCGCAGGCCGCTATCGCCCTGATTGACGATCCGAAAACCAGCCTAGATGCGCTGCTGGAAATCGTGCAGGGCCCGGATTTCCCGACTGAAGCCGAGATCATCACGCCTCGTGACGAGATTCGCAAAATCTATCAGAACGGACGCGGTTCGGTGCGTCAGCGCGCGGTGTGGAAAAAAGAAGACGGCGAAGTGGTGATCACCGCGCTGCCGCATCAGGTATCCGGTGCGCGCGTGCTGGAGCAGATCGCCAACCAGATGCGCAACAAAAAGCTGCCGATGGTAGAGGATCTTCGTGACGAATCCGATCACGAAAACCCCACCCGGCTGGTGATCGTGCCGCGATCCAATCGCGTCGATCTTGAGCAGGTCATGAACCACCTGTTCGCCACCACCGATCTGGAAAAAAGCTACCGCATCAACCTCAATATGATCGGCCTGGATAACCGTCCGGCGGTGAAAAACCTGCTGGAGATCCTGTCTGAATGGTTAGTGTTCCGTCGTGACACCGTGCGCCGCCGTCTGAACTACCGTTTAGATCGCGTGCTGCGCCGTTTGCATATCCTTGACGGTTTGCTGGTGGCGTTCCTCAATATTGATGAAGTGATTCATATCATCCGTACCGAGGACGAGCCGAAACCGGTACTGATGTCGCGCTTTGACATTAGCGAAACCCAGGCTGAAGCGATCCTTGAACTCAAGCTGCGTCATTTGGCCAAGCTGGAAGAGATGAAGATTCGCGGCGAGCAGAGCGAGCTGGAAAAAGAGCGCGATCAGCTGCAGGCGATTCTGGCGTCCGAACGCAAAATGAATACGCTGCTGAAAAAAGAGCTGCAGGCAGACAGCAACAATTTTGGCGACGACCGCCGTTCACCGCTGCGTGAGCGTGAAGAAGCGAAAGCGCTGAGTGAAACCGAGCTGGTGCCGTCCGAGCCTGTCACCATTGTGCTGTCGCAGATGGGCTGGGTGCGCAGTGCTAAAGGACATGACATCGACCCGGCAGGGCTGAGCTACAAAGCGGGCGACAGCTATCTGGCGGCGGCGCGCGGCAAGAGTAACCAACCTGTGGCCTTTATCGATTCCACCGGACGCAGCTATACGCTGGATCCCACCTCGCTGCCGTCGGCACGCGGGCAGGGCGAGCCGCTGACCGGTAAGCTGACGCCACCGCCGGGTGCCGTTATGGAGCAGGTGCTGATGGAGCCGGAAGAGCAGCGTTTGCTGATGGCGTCTGATGCCGGATACGGTTTCATCTGTACCTTCAACGATCTGATTTCGCGCAACCGTGCGGGTAAAGCGCTGCTGACGCTGCCTGAAAATGCCCGCGTGATGACGCCCATGGCTGTACATCACGAAGATGACATGCTGCTGGCCATTACGCAGGCGGGCAGGATGTTGATGTTCCCGGTCGGCGAGCTGCCGCAGATGTCAAAGGGCAAGGGCAACAAGATTATCTCGATTCCGTCTGCGGATGCCGCGTCGGGAGCGGATAAACTGGCCTGGCTGATGATCCTGCCACCGGGCAGTGCGATTACGCTACACGTTGGCAAACGCAAGCTGCTGTTACGCAGTGAAGAGTTGCAGAAGTTCCGTGCCGATCGCGGCCGTCGTGGCACACTGCTGCCGCGCGGCCTGCAAAAAATTGATCGGGTCGAACTGGATGCGCCGGCACGTCCCGGCAGCGCGGACAGCGACGCGTAATTCACCCGGCTGGCCCCGGCCAGCCGTGTCACATTGAGGAAAATATGTTACTGATATTACGCACTATTATCGTAGTGATTTATTCAATATTGCTGAGTTTTTTTGGCTGTATCTGGTGCCTGTTCTCGCCACGTAATCCGCGCCACGTTGCGACCTTTGGTCACCTGTTTGGCAAATTATCGACGCTGTTTGGGCTTAAAGTTGAGCTTCGTCGGCCCGAAGGCGCGGATAACTACGGCAACGCGATTTACATCGCTAACCACCAGAACAACTACGATATGGTCACTGCAGCCAAGATTGTGCAGCCAACAACGGTCACCGTCGGTAAAAAAAGCCTGTTGTGGATACCTTTTTTTGGTCAGCTTTACTGGCTGACCGGCAACCTGCTGATCGATCGTGACAACCGCGCCAAAGCACACGGGACGATCGGTGAGCTGGTGGATCAGTTTAATAAAAAACGCATCTCCTTCTGGATGTTCCCGGAGGGCACGCGCAGCCGTGGTCGTGGGTTGTTACCCTTTAAAACCGGGGCATTTCATGCCGCCGTTGCCGCAGGCGTGCCGATCATTCCGATTGTGGTATCGAATACTCACGGCAAGATTAACCTCAACCGCCTGAAAAACGGACTGGTGATTGTGGAAATGCTGCCGCCGGTAGACGTGAAACAATTCGAATCCTCTTCGGTGCGCAAGCTGGCGACTCACTGCCGGGAATTGATGGCGGCCAAGCTGGAAGAGCTGAACGCCGAAGTCGAAGAACGCGAAAAAAACGGTAAAATCTAACCGATAAGCCCTTTATCGGAGTATTCTGCATGGATGCCCCACGGTGAGTCAGCATGACGTTGCTCGCCGTGCACGCAGCACAGCAATGACAGCAATAAAAACAGAGTTGGCGGTTCAGCGCCACGCGTAAAAGGTCTGAAATTCAATGTCTTTCAGCAGACGTCAGTTTATCCAGCTTTCTGCCGGTGCGGCGCTCAGTGCCGCGCTTGTACCTCATGCGGCGCGTGCCGCTTCTGCGGGCGGTGATACGCCCCTGCCTGTCCCGCCGCTACTGGAATCTCGCCGCGGTCAGCCGCTGTTTCTGACCCTGCAGCGCAGCCACTGGTCGTTTAACGGCGATAACAATAAAGTCCCGGTCTGGGGCATCAACGGCATGTACCTCGGCCCCACGGTGCGCGTGTACAGCGGTGATGATGTCAAACTGATTTACAGCAACCGCCTCAATGAACCCGTTTCAATGACGGTCAGCGGCCTGCAGGTGCCGGGCGCACTGATGGGCGGCGCGCCGCGCATGATGTCAGCCGGGGTCGACTGGGCGCCGGTTTTACCCATTCGCCAGAGTGCCGCGACCTGCTGGTATCACGCCAACACGCCAAATCGCATGGCCCCGCACGTGTACAATGGCCTGGCGGGCATGTGGCTGATTGAGGATGACATCAGCAAGCAGCTACCTTTGCCGAAACACTATGGCGTGGATGATTTCCCCTTGATTATTCAGGATAAACGGCTGGATAACTTTGCCACGCCGGTTTATGACCCACCGGGCGACGGCGGTTTTCTCGGCGATACGCTGCTGGTTAACGGTGTGCGTAACCCTTTTGTCGAGGTATCACGTGGCTGGGTCCGTCTGCGGTTGCTTAACGCCTCCAATGCGCGGCGTTATGAACTGAGCCTCAGTGACAACCGGCCCTTCACGGTGATTGCCAGCGATCAGGGCTTTCTGCCGTCACCCGTCGCCGTACAGCGCTTAACTCTGGCGCCGGGCGAACGGCGTGAAGTCTTAGTGGATATGTCGCAAGGGGATGAAGTCTCCATCACGGCAGGCACGGCGGCGGGCATTATGGATCGTTTGCGCGGTTTCTTTGAGCCCTCCACGATCCTGACCTCAACGCTGGTGCTTACGCTGCGGCCTACCGGCCTGCTGCCGCTGGTGACGGATAACCTGCCGATGCGTTTGCTAGCCGATCAGATTCTGGATGGCGCCTCGGTGCGCACGCGTGAGTTCCGCATTGGCGACAGCCTGCCGGGCATCAATGGTGCCGTCTGGGATATGAACCGCATTGATTCTACCGCACAGCAGGGCACGTTCGAACGCTGGATTATTCGCGCCGATCGTCCGCAATCTTTCCACATCCAGGGCGTCATGTTCCTGATTAAGAGCGTAAACGGCGCTCAGCCGATGGGCGAAGATCGCGGCTGGAAGGACACGGTCTGGGTGGACGGAGACGTAGAGCTTCTGGTGAGCTTTACGCAAAGTTCTTCTGAGCATTTTCCGTTTGTCTATCACAGCCAGACGCTGGAACTGGCGGATCGCGGCACGGCAGGTCAGCTGCTGACGCAACCTACGCTGTCTTAGCGGCACACGTGCTTCAACAGGGCAGGAGAGTCTCTCCTGCCCGTGCCCTTCGGAGATTAAAACCGAAGAAGCTGCAGCATCAGTTGGGGCATCTGGTTGGCCTGAGCCAGCATCGCTACGCCGGCCTGCTGTAAAATCTGCGCCTGTGACAGCGCCGATACTTCTGTCGCGTAATCAACATCCTCTATCCGGCTCCGTGCGGCAGTGAGATTGGTCACCATGCTCCCCAGGTTGGCGATAGCGGACTGAAAGCGGTTCTGGTCTGCCCCCATCATGCTGCGTTGCGTGTCAACGAACTGAATCGCCCGGTCAATATCAGTCAGAGGCGAGTTCCCCGTCGCTGTCCCGTTCGCTCCGCCAGTCACTGCGCCTTTCAGAACGTCAAAACCCTCTGCGGCAACCGTACGTGCGGCCCCGTTAACGGTGTCACCTGATGTCATCTGCCGGACGTTGAGCGTGGTGCCGGTTGTTCCCGCTTTTAGCAGGTTGTACCGGTCACTCGAGTCAATATCGATGCTGATGGTTTCACCGTCTTCCGCACCGACCTGAAAGCGATACTCGGACGCACCCGATCCGGTATTCAGCACCTTAATGCCATTGAAATCCGTTTGCGCCGTAATGCGGTTAATTTCCTCCATTCGCTGGTTCACTTCGGTCTGAATCGAGTCGATATCCGCAGCGGAGTTGCTTCCATTTTGTGCCTGTACCGTCAGGTCGCGTATACGTTGCAGGTTGTTATTTATTTCATCGAGCGCGCCCTCAGCGGTTTGTGACAGTGAAATACCCTCACCGGCGTTTCGGGTGGCAACCGTCATTCCGTTGATCCTTGAGGTCAGACGGTTAGCTATCGCCATCCCGGCAGCATCATCTTTAGCGCTGTTAATGCGGAGTCCGGAAGAGAGGCGTTCAATGGCCGTGGACATCGCGTTTTGCGAAAGGAAAAGGTCATTCTGAACGATCAATGACAGGATATTGGTATTGATAACCGACATGACAGGCTCCTGGGTTGATAACGTTACGCTTTACTTCACTGCGCCTTAATGCCGCGAACCCTTGAACGGGGGTGGGCGGGCAGCAGAGCCAGGCTAAAAGATCATAACGTTAATCATTATCACCCCGGTTATCAGACCGGCACAGTCAGTCAGCCCGGCGGTGTGTTGCAAAGCGTGACGCGCTAACAGGAAACGGAGCCACCAGCAGGCTGAGCCCGTTTTTAAACGGCACAGATAACCGTATTGCTGGCGGATAAGGCAAGGTTTTAGAGGGGGGATTTGACTTAACGAGGCGCAGGATGTGGCGATGTGCTGGCGAGCCGCTCATCTTGTGCCGGAGAAGACGAATGCGTCTGACGCAGGCTGATCATCAATGATGTCCTTTGACACAGATTTTAAAAAATCTTAAAACTCCCCGTTCCCGCGCAGCCATAAAAAAAGCCTCCCCCAGCCGGGAGAGGCGATGCGTACCCATTCTCTTGTTAAGTCGAGGCAGGCGATGGTCAGCCGTTGAACGTATCCGGGTCAGGCCCGAGGCGATTACCGCTGTCCAGCTTCGCAATCTCGCTCATTTCTGTCTTATCCAGACGGAAATCAAACACCTTGAAATTTTCTTCAATGCGCGCAGGCGTGACGGATTTAGGGATCACCACCAGGCCGCTGTCCAGGTGCCAGCGGATGACGATTTGCGCCGGGGTTTTACCGTATTTTTTCGCCAGCGATTTGATGATGTCCTGATCGAATACGCCTTCACCGCCCTGGGCCAGCGGACTCCAGGATTCAGTCTGAATCTGGTGCATGGCGTTCCAGGCATGGAGCGTGCGCTGTTGCAGCATGGGATGCAGCTCGATCTGGTTGATGACCGGAGTCACGCCCGTCTCTTCCAGCAGTCGCTTCAGGTGCGGCTGATTAAAGTTGCACACGCCGATGCTCTTCACCAGGCCCTGCTGCTGCAGTGCGATCATGTGTTTCCAGGCTTCAACGTAGTGATCATTCTCAGGACACGGCCAGTGCATCAGATAGAGGTCAACCTGATCCAGCTTGAGTTTTTCCAGGCTGGTTTCCAGCGCCTGCTGAACGTTTTGCTGGTCGCTGTTCCACAGCTTGGTCGTGACAAAGATATCGTCACGCGCGACCTCCGTTTCCTGTAGCGCCTGACCTATGGCTTCTTCATTTTTATACGCGGCGGCGGTATCAATTGAGCGATAGCCGACCTCCAGCGCTTTCAGCACGGCATGACGGGCATCTTCGACGCTGGCTTGCCACACGCCAAGTCCCAGTTGCGGCATCATGTTACCATCGTGCAGTTTGATAATGGGTTGGTCTGCCATAACATGCTCCTTACATTTGCAGTAAACCAGTGAATCCTCGCTGTGCTTAAGTCTAGCTAACAATTTTCAGGCTGCCTGTGAACCGCACAGGATAACCCTGCCTGATCCTGTAAACTTCTTGCCTGATTCTCCATTTTGCTGGCGAATTAACCAGGCGCGCGGCAAACTGCTGTTTTATTTTCTGGAGTGATTATGCCTCACGACGCATTGTGCCAACGTCTGGCTCAGCAGGTGGTCACGCTAATGACACATGGCCGTCACCAGCGCTGTCCGGTAGAAAATGTTTCTCTGATCTACGCCGATCAGTATCGTCCGCGCACGCCCATCATGTATCAGCCGGGCATTGTCATTCTGTTTCAGGGCGGTAAAACCGGCTATCTCGGCAGTACGGTTTTTCAGTACGACGCCACAAAATATTTAATGCTGACCGTGCCCTTGCCGGTCGAATGCGAAACCTGGGCCTCACCGGAGCAGCCGTTGGCCGGAATGTGTTTACGCGTGGACACGGCCAGTCTGCAGGATCTGCTGATGGATATAGGTGACGACGAAGGGTTTCAGCCACAGCCGCTCACCTCCGGTATTCACTCCGGCTGGTTAACCGAGCCCATGTTGTGTGCCGCAGAACGCCTGCTGGATGTGATGACGCAGCCGCGCGATGCGCGCGTGCTGGGGCCGCATATTGTGCGGGAGATTATTTATTACGTGCTGACCGGGCCGATAGGCGGCGCGCTGCTCTCGCTGGTGAGTCGGCAGACGCAGTTCAGCCAGATCGCTCGCGCGCTGCGCCGCATTGAGAATCACTATGCCGATAACCTCAGCGTGGATGCGCTGGCGGCGGAAGTGAACATGAGCGTGTCGGCGTTTCACCATAACTTTAAGGCCGTCACGCAGACGTCGCCGTTACAGTACCTTAAACGTTATCGTCTGCATCAGGCGCGGTTGCTGATGTTGCACGATGGCCTGAAAGCCAGCGTGGCGGCCGTGCGGGTTGGCTATGAAAGTCCGTCGCAATTTTCGCGTGAGTTTAAACGCTATTTTGGCGTGACGCCGGGAGAGGAAGTGAATCGGGTGCGCCAGACGGTGGCCGAACCGCCCGCCTGACGCAACCCGCTGTCAGGCGTGTTTCTGGCGACGTTTTTTCCAGATCACGATGACGCTGCCGACCAGGCCGACCACCAGTAACACCATCGGCAGTATCATCAGGATCGCCATGACCTGATCTTCATGACGTTTGATAAAGGGCACCTGGCTGATACCGTAACCCAGCGTGACCACGATGCCGACCCAGAGCAGGCCGCTGAGCCAGTTAAACAGCTGGAAACGGGCATTAGACAGTCCGGAAATGCCCGCCATGGTAGGCAACAGGGTACGAATAAACGCCAGGAAGCGGCCAACCAGAAGCGCCATCAGACCATGGCGGTTGAACATATTCCAGGCGCGTTGATGATATTGCGCCGGCAGCTGCATCAGCCAGCTCTTCACCAGCTTCGTGTTGCCCAGCCAGCGCCCCTGCAGATAACTCAGCCAGCAGCCCAGACTGGCGGCGACCGTGAGTATCACCAGCGTCGGGAAAAAGTCCATCACGCCTTTAGCCACCATGGCACCGGCCAGTAGCAAGAGGCTGTCGCCAGGCAAAAAAGAGGCAGGTAACAAACCATTTTCCAGGAATAGCGTCATAAACATTACGCTGTAAACGATCCAGACCACTTCTGGATTGGCCAGCGCGGCAAAGTCCTGATGCCAAAGCGCGTGCACAATCTCGTGTAAAACACCCATTAGCTATCCCATTACGTCAAAATGAAACTCAATTGTTCTGTTCAGACCTGGCTGACCTCTTACTTCCCACCACAGCATTGCGCGGTGAAGGGGTAAAATGTTGCGGTTCTTCTGCTGACTGAACACTTTTTTATAGATCGAATGTTAACAGCTAACCAGCCATGACCGGGTGTAATATCACGACGGTCGGCGCCTGGTTTATATCATGTTTACTATTTTAGCGCGTCAGGCGATCAAAGCCTGCCTCAAGATCGACCAGCAGGTCATCGACATGCTCAAGACCAATGTGGAGCCGTATCAGCGTCCCCTCAAAGTCAACGCCACCGGCCGGGCGAATGGCCGCTAACTCTTCGGGCTGGTTGGCTAAAATCAGTGACTCATATCCACCCCAGGAATAAGCCATGCTGAAGTGATGAAAATGGTCGAGATAATTCGCCAGCTGTTCACGGCTCAGTTTTTGCCGCAGCACGAATGAAAATAAACCGCTGCTGCCGGTGAAGTCACGCTGCCAGAATGCATGCCCGCGGCACGAGGGCAGCGCCGGATGGTTAACCCGCGCCACTTCAGGGCGCGCAGAAAGCCACTCTGCGACCTGCAGCGCACTCTCTTCATGCTGGCGCAGGCGCACGCCCAGCGTACGTAAGCCACGGCTTGCCATGTAAGCCGTATCGGCATCCACCATCTGGCCCATCAGGTAGCTGTTTTCGCGCAGTTGGTCCCAGCAGCGGGCGTTGGCGACAGCGGTGCCAATCATGGCGTCACTGTGGCCGATCAGGTATTTCGTTCCAGCCTGAATAGAAATATCCACGCCCAGGGCCAGCGGGCTGAACAGCACGCCTGCCGCCCAGGTGTTGTCGATCATAATGATGGCGTCTGGCGCTTTAGCGCGTATCGCCGCAACGATAGCCGGCACGTCCTGCACTTCCATGGTGATGGAGGCAGGAGATTCCAGGAAAACCACGCGGGTGTTAGGCTGAACCAGCGCGGCGATGTCGTGACCAATACAGTGATCAAACCAGGTGGTCGAGACCTGGAGCTTGCTGAGTATTTTTGTGCAGAAGTCCTGAGTCGGTTCGTAAACGGCGCCGCTCATTAAAATGTGGTCGCCCGCTTCGACAAACGCGAGGATGGCATTGGAGACGGCTGCCGCGCCGCAAGGATAGAGAACACAGCCCGCGCCGCCTTCCAGCTCCGTCATGGCATCCTGCAAGGCGAAATGCGTCAGGGTGCCGCGACGGCCGTAAAACAGTTCGCCTTTCGCGCGCCCTGCGGTGGCCCGTTTTTTCTCTGCAACGCTATCGAAAACCAGTGAAGAGGCTCGCTGAATGACCGCATTCACCGAGCCTTGGGTATAACGCTTGTTGCGTCCAGCGCTGACGAGGGTGGTATCAATTTTTTTCGTGGTCATAACTCTCTACTTTGCCGCTTGCAACTCAGCCTTCACGTTACCACGAATTTTGTAGCGACGTTGAGGGGCAAAACAGATTATTGACGCAGCAGCAGGGAGATTTCCCGGGCCGCCTCCTGCAGCAGCGGCAAATGGTGCTGGCGCAGCGTATCGGCAGAAACCTGCCCGGCATGCACGCCCACGTTGAGCGCGGCCACTATTCGGCCCCCCGGCGCGCTGAGCGGCACGGCGAGAGATCGCAGCCCGATTTCCAGTTCCTGATCGTTAATGGCGTAGCCCTGCTGCCTGACGCGCGCCAGTTCTTCACGCAGCGCGCTGCTGCTTACCAGCGTATGACTGGTATAACGCAGCTGAGTCAAGCGCGCCAGGTAATCGTTAAGCGGTTCACTGGCCAGGCCGCTTAACAGCACTCTTCCCATGGAGGTGGTGCTGGCAGGCAGGCGGCTGCCGATGTGCAGGTCAATCGTCATAATGCGCGATGCCGACGCACGGGCGATGTAGAGAATGTCGTCCCCGTCCAGTACCGCCATCGAACAGGACTCGTTCAGCGTCTGGCTGAGCTGACGCAAAACCGGCTGCGAGGCGCTGGCAAGCGGCGTTGCGCCTAACCAGTTGTGGCCGAGAGAGAGCACGCGCGGACGCAGTTCAAAGTTTTTGCCATCCTCCGCATACACAAACCCCAGCTTGCTCAGCGTATACAGACAGCGCCGCACGGCCGCACGGGGAATGCCCGTACGCTGACTGATTTGCGACACGGACATCAGGCGGCGCTGTGGCGTAAACGCCTGTAGCACTTCCAGTCCCCGCGCCAGGGAGGCCATAAAATTGGGATCGCCTTTCCAGGGATCGCTGTTACCGCGCAGTCGTTGTTGTTCATCCGTCATGGTTTTCTCCTGTCAGTGGCTGGATGCGCGCACGCCTGTGTGCGCGATCACAATGTCCTGTTTTGTCCCGTCAATGACCGATAATCGCACACTATTTCGATTATCGGTATTGTTTGCTGTCACAGAGCGATCTACTTTTTGGCTATTCACGACAAGCCGGCCTGTGCCGGGCGAAAGGAAGAGCAGATGATCGATAAAAGTGTGGCAACGCTGGCAGAGGCCGTTGCGGTGATACCGGACGGGGCCAGCATCATGATTGGCGGATTTGGACCCGCAGGCCAGCCCCTGGAGCTGATTGATGCGCTGATTGACCATGGCGTGCGTGGGCTGACGGTGATCAGCAACAACGCGGGCAACGGCGAAAGTGGCCTGGCCGCGCTGCTGAAGGCCGGCTGTGTTGAGAAGATGATTTGCTCTTTTCCCCGCCAGGTCGATTCCTGGGTGTTCGACGAACGCTATCGCCGGGGAGAAATTGCACTGGAGCTGGTGCCGCAGGGCAACCTTGCCGCCAGAATGCAGGCGGCAGGGAGCGGGCTGGGGGGGATTTTCACGCCAACCGCCTTTGGTACACCGCTGGCGGAGGGCAAAGAAACCCGTGAAATCGACGGTCGTCATTACGTATTTGAAAAGCCGCTCAAGGCTGATTTTGCCCTGATCAAAGCGCATCAGGGCGACCGCTGGGGCAACCTTGTTTACCGCAAAGCGGCACGAAATTTTGGTCCGGTGATGGCGATGGCCGCTACGACCACGATTGCGCAGGTGGCAGAACTGGTGCCGCTCGGCCAGCTCGATCCTGAAAACGTCGTCACGCCGGGCATTTTTGTGCAGCGGCTGGTGGCCGTGGCTAATCCCGTAACCCTGACCCTTTCCGCCTGAGGAGTAGGCTATGCAAAAACTCACCCGAGACCAACTGGCACAGCGCGTGGCGCGCGATATTCCTGAGGGTGCCTACGTCAATCTGGGCATCGGCCTGCCCACCCGCATTGCCAACTATCTGCCTGCGGATAAAGAGATCTTCCTGCACAGCGAGAATGGGCTCCTCGGCATGGGGCCCGCTCCCGTCGCCGGAGAGGAGGATCCGGAGCTGATCAACGCCGGGAAAGAGCAGGTAACGCTGCTGCCCGGCGGCTGTTTTTTCCACCACGGCGACTCGTTTGCCATGATGCGCGGCGGGCATCTGGATATCTGCGTGATGGGGGCCTATCAGGTGTCTGTTGGCGGCGATCTGGCTAACTGGAGCACCGGGGCGCAAGACGCGATTCCTGCTGTAGGCGGGGCGATGGATCTCGCCATCGGCGCGCGCAAAGTCTATGTGATGATGGATTACCTGACCAAAAAAGGGGAGTGCAAGCTGGTCAAACAGTGTAGCTATCCGCTTACCGGTCTGGGCTGCGTCAGTCGCCTCTATACCGATATGGCCGTGATCGATATTACCCCACAGGGCCCGCTGGTGGTGGAGTGCTGCCCCGGGCTGAGTTTTGATGCGCTGCAGGCGTTAACGCCGGTGCGTTTATTGCAACCTGAACTGGCTACCGCCTGAGGAGAAGCTGATGCAACAGGCGTTTATCTGCGATGCACTCCGTACGCCCTTTGGCCGTTACGCGGGCGCGCTTGCCAGCCTGCGTGCTGACGATCTGGCTGCTTTACCCTTAGCGGCGCTGTTAGCCCGCCAGCCGGCTTCGGTGGCGCAGGCTATTGACGATGTGATTTACGGCTGCGCAAATCAGGCGGGAGAAGACAACCGTAACGTGGCGCGCATGGCGCTGTTACTGGCCGGGCTGCCGTCCAGCGTGCCGGGCACCACGCTCAACCGTTTGTGCGGCTCGGGGCTGGATGCCATCGGCACGGCGGCCCGGGCGATCAAATGCGGTGAGGCCGAAATAATGATAGCGGGCGGCGTGGAGAGCATGTCGCGCGCGCCCTTTGTGACCGGCAAAGCAGACAGTGCGTTTAGCCGTTCCCTGAAAATGGAAGACACGACGATGGGATGGCGCTTCATCAACCCGCAGATGCGCGCCCGCTTTGGTGTCGAAACCATGCCGGAAACGGCAGAAAACGTAGCGCGTGATTTCGCTATCAGCCGCGCCGATCAGGATGCTTTTGCCCTACGTAGTCAGTTGCGTACCGCCCGGGCGCAGGAAATGGGGCTGTTTAGTGACGAACTGATGGCGGTGAGCATCCCGCAGCGCAAAGGCGAAGCCCTGAACGTCACCTGTGATGAGCATCCGCGCAGCACCTCGCTGGCGGCGCTGGCAGGCCTGAAAGGCGTGGTCAGCCCGGACGGCAGCGTGACGGCGGGTAACGCATCGGGCATTAACGATGGGGCCTGCGCCTTGCTGCTGGCGAGTGAGAACGCGGCGGCAGAACATGGACTCACGCCACTGGTGCGGATTGTGGCGATGGCGGCCTGTGGCGTGGAGCCGCGCATTATGGGCTATGGTCCGGTGCCTGCCGTGCGTAAAGTGCTGGCTCAGAGTGGCCTGACGCTGGCGCAAATGGACGTGATCGAATTAAATGAGGCTTTCGCTGCCCAGGCGCTGGCGGTGACGCGCGCACTGGGACTGGCCGACGATGCTGCCCATGTGAATCCCAACGGCGGCGCGATTGCGCTGGGACATCCGCTGGGCGCGTCAGGCGGCAGGCTGGCCATGACCGCAGCGTATCAGCTGCGGCGCACGGGCGGCCGTTACGCGCTGTGCACCATGTGCGTGGGCGTGGGGCAAGGCATCGCACTCATTCTGGAGCGGGTATAACCAATGTCTCTTTACCGCGCCATGTTTATGGCCTCTCCCCTTGACGACTGCTTTAGCGATACGGCGTTGTTACAGGGAATGCTGGATTTCGAAGCCGGGCTGGCACAGGCGCTGGCCACGGCAGGCGTGATCGATCACGCCGCCGCTCACTGTATTCAGGCCTGTTGCCAGGCGCAGGCGATCGATACGGCGGCGCTGACGCAGGCGGCGGGCCTGGCGGGCAACCTGGCGATTCCGCTGGTTAAACAGCTCACTGCCGTGGTTGCGGCGTCGTCGCCCGAGGCCGCGCGCTATGTGCACTGGGGCGCAACCAGTCAGGATGCCATCGACAGCGGACTGATGCTGCAACTGCGCACCGCGCTTAACGACACGGCTTCGCTGCTGGATCGGCTGATTGCCGCCCTGACGATTCAGTGCGAGCGGCACAGCACGACGCTGATGGTCGGCCGGACCTGGCTGCAGCACGCGCTGCCGGTGACGTTAGGCCTGAAGCTGGCGGGCACGCTGGATGCGCTGGTGCGTTTTCGTGCGCGACTGACGGCCATGCGGCCGCGGGTGCTGGTGCTGCAGTTTGGCGGGGCGGCGGGCACGCTGGCGTCCCTGGGGGAAAAGGGCGAACGCGTCGAGCAGGCGTTGTCTGATGTGCTGGCGCTGCCGCGAAGCGCTACGCCCTGGCATGCGCAGCGCGACAGAATCACCGAGCTGGCGGGCTGGTATGCCGGTCTTACCGGTACGCTGGGCAAGCTGGCCCGGGACATGTCGCTTCTGATGCAGAGCGAAGTCTGCGAGGTCAGTGAACCCCTGGCGCCGGGGCGCGGGGGATCCTCTACCATGCCGCACAAACGGAACCCGGTGCTCTGCGCGGCGATTCTCAGCGCGGCCAACCGGGTGCCGGCCCTGATGTCAGGTCTGTATGCCGGTCAGGTTCAGGAGCACGAGCGTGCGCTGGGCGGCTGGCAGGCCGAGTGGCAGAGCCTGCCGCAGCTGATTATGCTCAGCGGCGCGGCGCTGGTACACAGCACAGAACTGATCGACGGACTGGAAGTCCATGAAGAAGCCATGCAACGCAATCTCGGCCTGACACAGGGGCTCATCATGGCGGAAGCGGTCACGCTGGCGTTGGCAGACGCGCTGGGACGGCAGCAGGCCCATCATCATATTGAACAGTGCTGCCGTCGGGCGCTGGCGACGCAGCAGCGTTTGCTGACCGTCCTGTGCGCGGATGAAACCGTTGCCTCGCACCTGAGTCGGCCCGAACTGGAGAGGCTGCTCGATCCGGCGAACGCCACGGGCAGCGCGTCACGCTTTATTCACCAGGTTTTAGCGGCTGCGAGGGCCACATGATGCTGCATTACGTACTTGAGGGGCCAGACGATGCCCCGGTGATTTTATTCAGTAACTCCTTAGGCACAACGTCCGAGATGTGGCAGCCGCAGCGTGATGCGCTGATAGGGACGTATCGCCTTTTGCGTTACGACGTTCCCGGCCACGGTGCTTCGGCACCGAACGGACAAACCCGCTCGCTGGAACAGCTGGGGATGGCGGTCCTGTCGCTGCTGGACCAACTGGGCATCGACAGGGTGCACTTCTGCGGCATTTCAATGGGCGGGCTGACCGGACTCTGGCTGGCGCGTTTTCATCCGCAACGCCTGATCACCCTCACGATCGCCAACAGCGCGGCAAAGATCGGCGAGTCGGCTGCCTGGCGAGAGCGGGCCGCGCAGGCTCGTCAGTACGGCATGGCCGCCATTGCAGAGGGCGCGGCGGCACGCTGGTTTACCCCGGCCTTCTGTGAACGTGCGCCTGCGACGGTAAACCATCTGGTATCCCAGCTCAGCGCCTGTGACGCCGACAGCTACGCTGACTGTTGTGAAGCCCTGGCGACAGCCGATTTGCGCCACGAACTGGCGGCGATTTCATTACCCGTGCTGGTGATTGCCGGGCGTGACGACAGGGTTACGACCCTGGCCGATGCAGACAGCATGGCTGAACAGATCCCGGGTGCGCAGCGTGTCGTGCTGCCCGCCTCGCACTTGTCCAGCGTCGAGGTCTGGCTGGCGTTTAACCGCGCGCTGCAGCCTTTTATTGACGCACAGCTGACCCAGCAGCAGCGCTACCAGCAGGGCATGACCGTGCGCCGGGCGGTGCTCGGCGACGCCCACGTTGAGCGGACGCTCGAAAACCTGTCGCCGCTGAATGACGAATTCCAGAACTTTATCAGCCGCTACGCCTGGGGCGAGATTTGGACCCGGCCTGGCCTGACTCGCCACACGCGCAGCCTGATCACCATCGGCATGCTGATTGCGCTCAACCGCGAAGCGGAGCTGAAAATGCACCTGCGGGCCGCGTTCAATAACGGCGTCAGCCGGGATGAAATCAAAGAGTTGCTGATGCATGCTGCGCTCTACTGCGGCCTGCCAGCATCCAACGCCGCGTTCCATCTGGCGCAGAGCGTTTTCGATGAGCAGGACAGCGCCCAGTAAACTGCGCTGTCAGACAGGCACGTCCAGCACCCGTTGCCGCAAGGCCGCCACCAGCTGCAGCTGCTCGGGTGGTGGCGCGTGCTGCTGGCGGGTCAGAATGCCGACCGCCTCAGCCATCCCCTGGCTGGGAAGCGGCAACGTGCGTAGCTGGTTGCTGGTCAGGTCGTCGCGCACCGCGCCGTAGGGCACCAGCCAGACGTAGCCGTGGCTCAGCGTCAGACGGCGCGCCAGCGTGGTTGACAGGGTTTCCACTGCGCCATCCGGTAATCTCAGGCCATGGCTGGTCATCAGCGATTCGGCATTCTGGCGCGGCACCGTGCCGCGTGGCGACAGGATCAGCGGCCAGCTCAGGGCTTCAGCCAGCGTTACGCCAGCATGCAGCAGAGGATGATGTGGGGCCACAACCAGACGCAGGGTTTCCAGATACAGCAGCTCGAAGTTCAGGCCATCCATCAATACGGGTTCGGCCATGCGCCCAATCCCCAGCGCCATCTGCCCTGATTTTATTCCCATCAGCAACGCATCATTTGCCAGCGTGCTGACCTGAATGCGCCAGCCCGGATAGTGCTGCTGCAGGCCAGCTAGTACCGGCGCCACCACGCTGACAATGGCGGTAGGCAGTGCGCCAATGTGCATCGGTCCGGGCTGCGGCGCACTGCCGGGACGCATCACCTGGTCCACAATATTCAGCGCATCAAGAATACGGATGGCATCGTGCAGGAATCGCGTGCCGCTGGCGGTGAGTTCCGTCCCCTGGCGGCTGCGCAGCAACAGCGGCTCACCGGCAAGGTATTCGAGTTCGTTGAGGGTCTTGGACAGGGCGGGCTGGGTAATCCCCAGATGGAGCGCGGCGCGCCCCAGCGTCCCCTGCTGTGCAGTGGCCACAAAAGCGTGAAGATGGCGCACGCGCACGCGCTGACTAAACCGGGAAACCCTATCCATGACTCATGTTATGAATTTGCCGCCGAAGCGGCAAGGACATTGTCGTGGGCAGATTAAGGTTCAGACATCAAAGAACACGGTTTCGTTTTCACCCTGCAGCCAGATATCGAACCGGTAGACCGTCTCGTCGCCGCGCTGTTCACGCCGCGCCAGCAAGGTGCGACGTCGCTTCTCCCATTCGATCACATTCAGTACCGGATCGGCGTCATTTGCCGCCTGTTCATCGGCGAAGTAGAGCCGGGTGTTCAGTCCGATGTTAATGCCGCGCGCCACAATCCACAGGTTAAGATGCGGCGCCATGGGGCGACCGTCGCGCCCGGTCACGCTACCGGGTTTGATCGTTTTGATACGCCAGATCCCGCTGTCGAAGTCGGAGCAGGTCCGTCCCCAGCCACGAAACGCCGGGTCCAGCGGCTTATCGTGCTGCCGATCGGCGGGATGGTTGTAACGCCCTTCGGCATTCGCCTGCCACACTTCAATCAGCACGTCGCGCACCGGCGTGCCGGAACCGTCGTAAACGCAGCCTTCTACCACAATGCGCTCGCCGCGCGTTTCCGGCTGGGTCAGCACCTCACTGAAGTTGTTTTCAAAAATGTCGAAGCCCGCCGCATGGGGCGCCAGACCAATGTGCACATAAGGTCCGGCGGTTTGTGACGCCGTTTCGGCAAGATAGCGTTTCATGATGCTGCCCCCTGAGTGCGGTTTTCGAACCAGGTTGCGCGGTGCCCGCGCAGGACCAGGTCAAAGCGGTAGGCCAGGCAGTCCAGTGGCACGGCAGAGTGGGTGTCCAGCTCGGCGATCAGCGTGCGTACGGCCGCTTCGCTGCCGACTGACTGAACAATGGGACAGCGGCCGATCAGCGGATCGCCCTCGAAATACATCTGGGTAATCAGGCGCTGGGCAAAGGCTTCGCCAGAGAGTGAGAAATGAATATGCGCCGGACGCCAGTCACTCACCTGATTCCGCCACGGGTAGGGACCGGGCTTAATGGTGCGGAAGCAGTAGTAGCCGTTATCGTCGGTCAGCATGCGACCGCACCCGCCAAAATTTGGATCGATGGGCGCAAGATACTGATCTTTTTTGTGACGATAGCGCCCCCCGGCATTGGCCTGCCATACCTCAACCAGCGCGTTGCGCACCGGCTGACCAAATGCATCCCGCACGTAGCCATGCACAATAATCCGTTCGCCGATGGGTAAACCCTCTTTGGCGTAATTGAGGATAAGGTCACTGTCTCGTGGTCCGAGTTCCTGCTGGGTGAACACCGGTGCCGTGATTTCGGATAGCGAATTCTGCAAAGAAATCAGCGCATTGCGTGGCGAGCGCAGCAGACTTGTTTTATACAAAGGCGCAAGCGCCGGTGGGTGATCACGATAGTCACGATGAACCAGTTCGCGGGCGGGCCAGTCATTTTTCATCCAGGCATCCTTATTATTTTCGGTACAGAGCGGGAAGTGTAGGAAGCGCAACTTGTAAAAGAAAAGTGAAAAATCGTCGGCTTTGTCATAACCAAAAATCATGACCAGTTACACATTGACGAAATGTTCCAACTGGTTCATAACAATTGCCAATCTCCGTTAGCAGAATGCCTCGCTGCTGACCGGCTGCTTTAAGGTCACCCCGTGACCGCTTATCAGGAGGCAACAATGAAACGTTCTGTCGCTACGGTCTCGGTATCGGGCACGCTGCCGGAAAAACTGCGAGCAATTGCCGCCGCAGGCTTCGATGGCGTTGAAATTTTCGATAACGATCTGGTCTATTATCCCGGCTCACCCGTGGAAATCCGCCAGCTGTGTGAAGCCCTCGGGCTGGAAATCTTGCTGTTTCAACCTTTTCGCGACTTCGAAGGCGGCCCCCGTGACAGGCTGGCGCAAAACCTGGCGCGCGCGGCGCGCAAGTTTGAGGTCATGCAACAGCTGGGCTGTCAGCGGATGCTGGTCTGCAGCAATGTTTCACCCGACTGCAGTGACGACTTCGCCACACAGGTCAGCGATCTCACCGCTCTGGCAGAGCTGGCGGCTGAGCACGGTATTACTCTCGGTTATGAGGCGCTGGCCTGGGGACGACACGTCAGCCTGTGGCGCGACGCCTGGGCCCGCGTCAAGGCCGTCAACCATCCCGCGCTGGGGATCGTGCTCGACAGTTTTCATATTCTGTCGCGCGGTGACAGCCTGGACGGGCTGGAAGCGGTCCCGACGGAGAAAATTGTGTTCGTACAGCTGGCGGATGCACCGCTGCTAAAAATGGATGTGCTGTCGTGGAGTCGCCACTTCCGCTGTTTTCCCGGCCAGGGCGAATTCAATCTGACTCAGTTTATGACGCAACTGTCGGCGCATGGCTACCGGGATGCCTGGTCGCTGGAAATTTTCAACGATGGATTCCGCGCCTCGCCGGTGGTGCCTACCGCGCAGGATGGTTACCGATCGCTGCTGTGGCTGGAGGAGCAAACCCGTGACTGGCTGGTCGGACAGCCGCTGCTGCCGAGCGCGCTGGCCTCCCTGGCCGGGGAAGGGCTGTTCCACTCTGCGCCCCAGCCGCCGCTGTTGTCGCTGGAGTTCATTGAGTTTGCCGTCAGCCACAATGATGCTTTGGCACTCGGACAGTGGCTGACGCAGCTTGGCCTGGTTCATGCGGGCGATCATCGCTCCAAGCAGGTGTCGCTGTATCGTAACGGCAAGGTGCATGTGATTCTGAATGCGCAGCCGGAGAGCCAGGCCAGCGGGTATTATCATCAGCACGGTATTTCGCTGTGTGCGGTGGCCTGGCGGGTTCGCGGGGTCGATAAGCTGATCACGCGCGCGCAGGATTACGGTTACGCCATCTGGCAGGGGGAAACCGGCCCCAACGAACGCCAGATCCCGGCGTTATGTGCGCCTGACGGCAGCCTGATTTATCTGGTGGAAGATGAGCCTGCCGGTCAGGACGGCTACCACAGCGACTTCCACTTAACGCACCGCGCCGCGCCCCAGCCTGCGATGCAGACCATCGACCATCTGGCGATTGCCCTGCCGGATGATACGCGCGATAACTGGATTATGTTCCTGCGTAGCGTGCCGGGTTTTGTGCAGGATACCGAGTGGGAACTGCCCGATCCGCTGGGGCTGGTGCGTAGCCGCGTGCTGCGAAGCCCCAACGATGCGATTCGCCTGCCGCTAAACATGTCGGTCAGTCGGGAAACCCAGATAGCCCGCGCTTTAACGACCTATCAGGGCGCAGGTTTGCAGCACGTCGCCTTTGGCTGTGACGATCTGTTCAGTGCGGTAAAGGCCGCGCGCGAACGTGGGCTGAAAACCTTGCACATTCCCGATAACTATTATCAGGACCTGATGGCGCGTTTCGATCTCGACGCCGATTTTCTGGCGCAGCTGCAGCGTTACGATGTGCTGTACGATCGGGACGAACAGGGCGGGGAGCTGCTGCACGTCTATACGCTTCCCTATGAAAAGGGCCGCTTCTTCTTTGAGCTGCTGGAGCGACGTGGCGGCTATCGTGGCTTTGGCGCGGCCAATGCTCCCGTGCGGCTGACCGCCATGCGGTAAGACGTTGATGGGCCAGTTTCGCTGGCCCGCTATCCTGCTCAGACCGCTTCTCTGCCTGTTCTCGCCCGCTCAAATCCGCCCGATCCCGCTCACAATCCTTTGCCGATAACGGAACCCATGCTGCCAGAAAAATTGTCTTTTTTAACAATCTATTAACGCAGATTTGGCGTTTAATTCGCGCATAATCGTGCGATAAACGCACAAAATTTCGATTATCGCCGTTTAACGCATTACAACGCCTGCATATAGTAACCCCACATTACGTATTTCACCGGAGAGTCACCGTGGCGGAAAGCAAAGCAATTGATGTTCGGGCGTTAATCGACAGCCGCCCGCTGGGGATATGGCAAAAAATGGTGGTGCTGTTTGGCTTCTGCATCATCGCTCTCGATGGGTTTGATATTGCCATCATGGGGTTCATTGCACCTGAACTGAAAGCGGACTGGGGCATCACCAATCGCGAACTGGGGCTGATCATCAGCGCTGCCCTGGTGGGGCTGGCGCTGGGCGCAATGCTCTCCGGCCCGCTGTCAGACAGGCTGGGTCGCAAAGTCGTGATTATTAACAGCGTGTTCTTTTTTGGCGCCTGGACGCTGTTAACCGCCTTTTCGCAAAATATGGAACAGATGATCCTGTTTCGTTTTCTGACCGGTCTGGGATTAGGCGCGGCGATGCCCAACGTGGGCACGCTGGTGGCCGAGTTTGCTCCTGCCAGACGACGGGCATTCCTTATCACCGTGGTGTTTTGTGGCTTCACGTTTGGCGCAGCGCTGGGTGGCTTTGCCGCCTCCTGGCTGATGCCGCACTTCGGCTGGCATTCTGTCCTGATGCTGGGCGGGATCCTGCCAATGCTGTTCGTGCCGTTACTGCTCTGGGCGCTGCCGGAATCGGTGTGCTTTTTAGTGGTAAGGCGTGCCGCCAGCAAAAAAATTCACCGTATTCTGGCTAAGCTGGCACCGGATCTGGATCTGCAGCAGTGCAGCGTCGAACTGCCGCCGGTCAGCAAGGCCAGGGCGCAGCCGGTAAAAGTCGTACTCAATGACCAGTACCGGTTTGGCAGCCTGATGCTGTGGGGCGCCTATTTTACCGCACTGTTTTTATTCTATACCCTGGGCAGCTGGCTCCCCATGCTGATCAAGGATAACGGTTTTGACGTGGTGCAGGCCGCCATTATCACGGCTCTGTTCCAGGCGGGCGGAACCTGCGGTTCGCTGTTTTCAGGCTGGCTGATGGACAGGATTGAATCGCACCGGGCGCTGTCGATGATTTACGGCGCGGGCGCGCTGTTCACGGTGGGGATGGGATTTTCGCTGGCGCACCCGGTGCTGCTGGGCGGTTGCGCCATGATGATCGGCTTCTGCATCGGTGGCGCTAACACGGGAATGAATGCGCTTTCGGCCAGCTTTTATCCCACCGAGGCGCGTGCAACGGGCTCCAGCTGGATGCACGGCGTAGGGCGCATCGGGGCCATTCTCAGCGCGCTGGTGGGGGCAGAGATGCTGGCGCTGGGCTGGGGGTTCGCCACTATTTTCGCCGTGCTGGCCATCCCGGCCCTGTTAACGGTGGCGATGATAACGGCCAAGGGGCGCAGTCAGCAGCGCCAGGCGGGCGAAAGAAGCACGCCTTCCCGCTGGGGGATAAGCCCTGGCGATATCCGCTAATCACCCGCCACTGGGCCAGGCTTTGTGGACGTGTCGCCTGCTCAGGGCTGACAGCCCGGGGATGCCGCCAGCGGGTTCTGCGGCGGCGTGATCAACGGAGGAGCGGCGTTGTAGTGCGGAGTGGTACAGGGCGGTAACGATTGCGCCTGCGGCGACCTGAGCAAGGCATCCGGTGAAAACAGAGAGGGCTCTGCCGGGCTGACATGGATGGCTGAGTCTGATTCGGGAGCCGCACGGAACGGCGGGCGCACGTTGCGCCTTCGCGTTTTATCCGACTGATGACCGTAGTGAAAACGCTTTAGTCTGCCCGGCGGCGCCGCATTGCGTGAGGCGTGAATAAAACGAATCAGGGCCACGCTGCGCAACTGGCGACTGAAACACTTCACGATGCCGGATGAGGGTTTATCTGACTCATAACAGCGCCTGAAAAAGTGCAGGGTGATCAGCGTGTTGGTCGCCGCATAACAGGCACCAGAGCAGGATGAAATCATGTTTGAACCCGGCAGCAGCAGCGACACAAATAACAGGCAGCGGGATAGCCACAGCAGCATCGTCCGGTCTGGCGTAGTGATGGGGAGCGGTGACGAGCCGTCTGCAGAACGGGCGGGCGCAGTAAGCGGCCCTGTGGCGTCAGCGCGATGGCCGTCAGGACCAGGCAATATCGAAGCGTGCTCAGCGCGTGATGCGTGATCTTGCGCGCGTGCACGGTTAAAGCCTATACGGCGATCCCGTAATAAGCGCTGCTGTCGTTTCCGACGTAAAAGTGACGTTAGGCTGGTTATGATTGTGTTGCTCATAGGCTGTTTATCGTTATGTTTGCGCACCCACCGTTCGCAGAGGCTAACCGCTGCGCCCGAAAGCGATTTTTCACATACTCGCTTCTCTGACAATCAAAATGCCGATTTATGCTGACTCTCGTGTAATTAATTGGCCCGATAATAAAATACGCTGCCTTGGGCGCTCAGGGTCTTGTAGCTGACGCAGGATAAGCTCAGCCGCCTGGCGGCCGGTTTCTTCACTGGCGGAGGAAACATAGGTAAAAGAGGGCGAGGTGAGGTTCACGTGCAGCATGTCCTCAAAGCCCATCAGAGCGACCTGTTGGGTCAGAAACACGTCTTTACCCACGGTGCGACCGGTGTGATGAATGCCTGACATCGCCCCGATTATCGCATCCGGAGAGTGACAGAGCAGCGCGGTAATGGTGTTGTTTTGCTCCAGTAACTGACGCGTGGCAAAGGCGGCTGAGTGGGTATCGTCACGGCAGGATGGCGTAAATCCTTCCCTTACGGCCAGCCCGTGTTGAGTCAGGGCGCTGCGAAACCCCAGTAAGCGCTGCTGACGGATCAGGTCCCCTTCAATTCCCCCAATATAGGCAATATTGCGGTGACCGCGTTCAATCAGATAGCGGGTCGCCAGGTGGGCGGCCTGGTGGTTGTCACGCATGACCAGATTACACTTCTCCGCCAGCAGCGACTGGGACACCACCACCAGGGGTAAAGGGCAGTGGAGAAGCTGCGACGGCAGGCTGGCATTTCGTCTGTCTGACGCCAGACAGACAACGCCAGCGACGCCCTGCTGTTTAAAGGAGAGCAGGCAGCGCGTCAGCGATTCGCCGTCGTCAGTGGGCTGCCCCAAAAACACCATATAGCCCTGCTTTTCCAGCTGCTGCACAAGGCTTGCCATGACCTTCACGGAGAAACTGTCGCTGAAATCACGCAGAATCAGACCGATAAGGTTAGAGGTGCTGGCGCGCAGGTTGGCGGCTGCCACATTCTGAACGTAGTCGAGCGCATCAATGGCGGCGTGAACTTTCCTGATGGTGGCATCGGATATTTTTCCTTTTTGACGCAGCACCAGCGAGACGGTCGAAACCGACACGCCGGCGTGTTTAGCCACATCAGTAATGCTGACTCTCTTCAAACCTGCTCCCTGAAATTCATCTGCTCAGCCTGCTATCGCCTTGCCCGCTATTGTCAGAAAGCCAGGCCTGCATCAGCCTGTCATCCCGGACAGCGTCTGGGCAATAAATTGCGCTCTGGCGCCAAAAATAATTTGTATACCGTTATCGCCGACAAAAACCACGCCGCGTGCGCCAAGATTATTCAGCCCTTCACGGTCAACGTCATGGCTGTTGACGACTTCAAGCCGTAAGCGCGTGATACAGGCGCCCACTGAGCGGATGTTTTTCTCACCTCCCAGCAGGACGATGATTTCGCTAGCCAGCTCTGCATCGGTTTTGTCATCGGTCGTCGCCGTGACGTCCGTTCGTCCCGGTGTTTTTACATTAAACCGACGAATAACGAAGCGGAAGGTGAAATAGTAAATCAATGCCATCGGTACGCCCACGATAACCGCGCTGAGATAGTGAGTCTGGTAACCGTTGAGCGAGGGCACAATGCCAAAGCTAATGTAGTCAATCAATCCGGCGGAAAAAGATTTAGCGATATGGGCATGCAGTAAATACATGGTCATATAGGCCAGGCCCGCCATGATGGCATTAAAGACATAAAGCAGGGGTGCGACAAAGATAAAGGTAAACTCCACTGGCTCGGTGATGCCGGTCAAAAAGCAGGTCAACGCCGCTGAAAACAGGATACCGAACGCGATCTTTTTATTCCTGGTATGGGCTTCGTGGTACATCGCCAGACAGGCGGCAGGCAGGGCGAAAAGCATAAGCGGATACTCACCTTGCATAAACTTGCCCGCATTTTGGTAGCCGTTGCTGCTAAAGGATTTCACGCCTTCCTCCAGCATTTTGAACCAGATGGTTTGATCGCCATGAATCACCTGGCCGGTTTTGGTGACGTAATCACCGAAGGAGTACCAGAACGAGGGATACCAGATGTGGTGCAGGCCAAGCGGGATCAGGGCGCGCTCCACCAGCCCAAAAATAAAGGTGGAGGCCGCCTGATTATCGCCGTTGACGATCACCGAAAGCGCATCGATGCCCGCCTGAATATGTTGCCAGACATAGGGCATCAGCAGGCCGAGCAGAAAGGATAAAAATGCCGTCGCAATGGCAACAAAACGCTTACCCGAGAAGAAACCCAGGAACTCAGGGAGCTGCAGGGTATGGAAGCGGTTGTAGCACCAGGCGGCGAGGATGCCGCAGATAAGGCCGCCGAATACGCCCATCTGTAGCGTCGGAATGCCGACGACCATGGCATATTTTCCTCCCTGGGCCGCCATTTCCGGAGTGATATGCAGCATGGTGCCAATGGTGATGTTGGTGACAAAGACGGAAACCGCGGCGGAAAGTGCGGCTATCCCGGATTCGGCGGCCAGTCCCACAGCCGAGCCAATCGCAAACAGCATCGGCAGGTTATCAAAAATCACCCCTCCGGCGTTCATCATCAGCGGTAACTCGAACTTATTACCAAATGCCAGGAGTAAGCCAGCGGCAGGCAGCAACGAAATAGGCAGCATGAGCGCCCGACCAATCATTGATAACTTCGATAACGATTTAACCAACCCTGATAGCAGTGTCATACCGAGTTTTCCCGATGTTGCGCCCCTATTGGCGTTTTTATTGTAAGTAGAACGTTTTAGTAGAACGTTCTACTTATCCTGCTGTAGGCAGTTTTTAGCTGCAACATAATTTTCACATTCATCGAAACGAAAAAGTTATTTTATGAGAGCGATCGCTAATTAACCGTTTTGGGGCGGGATGCCGCCAACAGGGGCGAAACGATCAACGCCGGGCATCCCGACAGGATTGGACTAAAGAAACGGCAGGGCAGACGCGGCTTATTCAGGTGCTGACTCACCGTCGTCAGTGGCTGCAAGATTGTAAATACTAATGAGAACCACTATCAATTCGATTGTTTTTTGCTATCATCGGCACTTCATTCCGCACCCATGTAGTAGATGAAGTTGGAGAAGCAGCGTGGTAGCCAGTGACTTAATGCAAGCAGACCTTTCCGTATGGGGCATGTACCAGCATGCCGATATCGTGGTAAAGGTGGTCATGATTGGTCTGTTATTGGCCTCGGTCGTGACCTGGGCAATTTTCTTCGGTAAATATGCTGAGCTGAGCGCGGCCAAACGTCGCCTCAAGCGCGAGCAGCTGGCGTTAGGTGAAGCCCGCAACCTGAATGATGCCGCACGCGCTGCCCAGCAGTTCAAAACCGCCAGCCACAGCGCGGTACTTCTTAACGATGCGCAAAATGAGCTGGAACTTTCTGCTGGCGTTGAAGATACCGCCGGGATCAAAGAGCGTACCGCTTTCCGTCTTGAACGTCGGGTGGCTGCCTTCTGCCGTCACGCGGGCCGCGGTAACGGTTTCCTGGCCACGATTGGTTCGGTCGCGCCGTTTGTCGGCCTGTTCGGCACCGTCTGGGGCATCATGAACAGCTTCATTGGTATCGCCAAAACGCAAACCACGAATCTTGCCGTGGTTGCCCCCGGCATTGCCGAAGCCTTGCTGGCTACCGCTATTGGCCTGGTCGCCGCCATTCCGGCCGTGGTGATCTACAACGTGTTTGCCCGCATGATCGCCAACTACAAAGCCTCGCTGGGCGATGTGGCCGCGCAAATCATGCTGCTGCAAAGCCGCGATATCGACCTGGGAAACCTGGCCCAGCCTGACGTTAACCGCCCGGCAGCCGCACAAAAACTGCGTCTGGGGTAAGCGTTATGGCGATGCGATTAAACGACCAGGCCGAAACAGATGGCGAAATGCACGAAATCAACGTCACGCCGTTTATCGACGTGATGCTGGTGTTGTTGATCATCTTTATGGTTGCAGCGCCGCTGGCGACCGTTGATGTCCGTGTTAACCTTCCGGCTTCCACCAGTGCGCCCCAACCGCGTCCGGAAAAACCGGTTTACCTTTCGATCAAAGCCGACAAGCAGTTGTACGTGGGTAACGAGGTGGTGAATAAAGCGTCGTTGATCAACGTGCTGACCCAGCAGACGGAAGGCAACAAGGACACCACGATCTTCTTCCAGGCGGACAAGTCTGTCGATTATGAAACCCTGATGAGCGTGATGGACGAACTGCGCACGGCCGGGTATTTAAAAATCGGCTTGATGGGAATGGAAACGGTCAAGAAATAGCGATTGGAGCCGGTCGGGCTTTCCCGCTTAACGCTCAACGCATTCAGCCAACATTCGGGGCCTTCAGGCGTGGTAAACGCGCCTCGTCAATACGCTATCAAGGCTAAAAAGCGCGCATTCCGCCGCGCTTTTTTTATGTCTGTTTTCACAGAATCTTCTTCTGCTCATTCCGCCTGATAACAGGCAAAGATGCTGCTGTAACTCTCCTGTTAATTTCTTGTTACGGAAACTTATAGACTTGTAAACTGAAATGGTGATCGGTGTCACATTAATCTGGCTTGTCGCAGGCTAAAACGGATAAAAAACCAAGGAAGCCGTGATGAACCCGAGTGAAACTTTACAAAAGCCGCCAGCCAGTGCGGCCAGAACCATTTTCAACGTTACCAGTGGTAACTTCCTTGAGATGTACGATTTCATGGTGTTTGGCTACTACGCCACGGCCATCGCCAAAACCTTCTTTCCCGGTGACGATCCGTTCTCTTCCCTGATGCTGACGTTGATGACCTTCGGTGCGGGCTTCCTGATGCGTCCGCTGGGGGCCATTATTCTGGGGGCTTACATCGACCACCATGGTCGTCGCAAAGGGCTACTGTTAACGCTTGGCCTGATGGCGCTGGGCACGCTCACGATTGCACTGGTACCGGGTTATGCCACGCTGGGCGCGGCGGCACCGGTTCTGATTCTGCTGGGGCGTTTGCTGCAGGGCTTTTCAGCCGGTGTGGAACTGGGTGGCGTGTCGGTCTATCTGGCCGAAGTCGCACCGAAAGGCCGCAAAGGCTTCTTTGTCAGCTGGCAATCCGGAAGTCAGCAGATTGCGGTGATATTCGCTGCGCTGCTGGGACTGGGTCTGAACCATCTGCTTTCTCATGATGACGTCACCGAGTGGGGCTGGCGCATTCCCTTCGTGGTGGGCTGCCTGATCGTGCCCTTCCTGTTTTATATCCGCCGTATGCTGGAAGAAACCGAAGCCTTCAGTCAGCGTAAACACCACCCGGCCATGACCGAAATTATGCGTTCGGTGGCCAGCAACTGGGCGCTGGTGCTGGCAGGTATGCTGATGGTCGTCACTACCACCGTGATGTTCTATATGATTACCGCCTTTACGCCCACCTTCGGCAAAACGGTGTTGATGATGAGCGACACCCAGGCGTTTATGGTGACGCTGTTTGTCGGGATTTCGAACCTGTTCTGGCTACCGGTGATGGGCGCGCTCTCCGATCGCATAGGTCGTCGCCCGCTGCTGCTGACGTTTACCGTGCTGATGATTGCCACCGCCTGGCCGGTGCTGCACTGGATGGTGGGCTCACCCAGCTTCGCGCATCTGGTCGAGGCGGAATTATGGCTCTCCTTTCTCTACGCAAGCTATAACGGCGCCATGGTGGTTTATCTGGCGGAAATTATGCCAGCGGAAGTGCGCGCCGCGGGCTTCTCTATGGCCTACAGCCTGGCAACGGCGCTGTTTGGCGGCTTTACGCCAGCAGTATCCAGCTATCTGATTCACGCCACAGGTGACAAGGCGATGCCGGGCGTGTGGCTGACCTTTGCGGCCGTCTGTGGCCTGTTTGGTACGCTGCTCATTGGTCGCATGGTTAAGCAGTATCGCGCTCGTCACGGCAGCACGCCGGTCAGCACATCCCTTTAAAACGCAATATCCACCACTACGCTGTCGCTGTAGTTTCCCGCAGGCGGCGTGTTTTGCGTGGTGAGGACGCGCGCAGTGTAGTTATAGCTGCGCGTCAGTCCATCGGTGCTGACGGTATTGGCCGCCGCACTGCCCACCCGTTCTGTGCCACTCGGCCCCCAGCGATCGCTACTGGTTCCTTTATAGATTTCGTAACTCAAACGATTGGTTCCGCTCGCCATGTTGCGCACGCTGCCTGATGCGTTGTTGCCATTGCTTAAGCCCACGGTATAGGTACTGCCTTTACTGCATAACACACTGATGGTTTGCGAAATTGCCCCAAAGCTGGTGACCAGCGGCGCGCTGCCAAAGCTAATGTTGGGGGCGGTAATCGCTGTACAGTCATTGCTCAGAACGACGGTCACGGTAATGGGGATCACGCCGCTGCCGGTCTGCGGGGTCAGACAAGCGCCCAGGGCGGAAACAGAGGTGCAGATGTTATAGGTGACGGTCATGTTCAGGGTGAGCGTATAGCTGCCCGCCGCCACGGTTTGCCCGGCGACGGTGCGTAAATACACCGGAATCGCGAAGTTCAGGCTGCCGAGTAATCCCGCCAGGTTGATCAATGTGGCCGAGTTATACACAAAAGCCGATCCGCCAATAGTCAGCTCATTGGCGCAGGCGCTGTCGGTACACAGCCGCACCGGAATATTGTCGCTACCGGTATCGCCGCTTCGCTTGAGCGTGCCGCGCGTGCCGTTGGTGTTGCTGGCGCTGGTCAGCTGAAACGTAATCTGATTATTACTCAGCAGAGTCAGGGCCGTGCCTGATCCGCAGTTAACGTTAGCGTTGGTGGAGGTCGTGCTGACGCTGGTATTGGCAACAAACGTGGTTTGTGTGCCAAAGCTGGCGCTGGACGCGGGAAGGGTACAGGCGGCATAGCCCAGCGAGGGCAGCAGCAGCAGGCAAAGCAGCATCAGGTTTTTCATGGTGTTATTCCGGCTGTCGCGTTTTCGGGGTTGGGTACCGGTGCGCCGTCGGGCAGCGGCGGCAGGGGACAGGTCAGCGGACCGTAGGTTTTCAATGCCTGCGGCTGGCCACCCGCCAGGGTCAGTTCGGTTTTACAGGTTCGGCCGTCAGGCGCGATGACCTTAATTGGGTTGTGTTCGCTGAGATCGTCCAGCCAGGCGATACCGTCCCAGCCAACGTAGCCCGTTGCCTGGCCGGGACGGATCACCTGGCTGGATACCGGCAACGGCTGGTTATGGCTGTCATACAGAATCACGCTGGCGGCGCGTAAACGCTCAACCGGAAAATTCAGCAAAAATCCACTCTGGCGCTTCACGGCAAAACGCTGCTCGACTTTGGGCGTGGTCATGTCGGCGGGCAGGTCGAGCGTATCGATATCGTATTTGGCCGCGTAATAGCTGCTGATGGAGGGCACCAGCAGATAGCCCTTGCTGTCGGTACGTCCCATCGACTGGTTTTCATAGCGGACATTGACGTCCGGGTAGTTGGTTTTCACCACCACAAAGGCATCATTGATCGTGTTTGCGGCAAAGACCTGGTTATCCATTAACACCAGCGCGCCGGATAAATCTGCCCACTGCGTAGTGTTGCCATCATCCCCGTAGAATCCGCCAGACGTATCGATTTTATTGTTACGGTAGCGCAGGCTGCCCTGCCGGTAATCACCGCTATTCCCGCCCTGGTTGGCCCAGGAGGCGTCCCAGGCAAAACCGCCGTCGCTGGGCATGGCGCGGGACAGATAAGCCCGTTGATTGTGTCGACCTTGCTGATCGCGCTCAACGCTCAGTGAGGCATTGCTGTTTTCACCAAACGGAATCACCAGCGAGACGGCGCCGCTCCATTCGCCCTGTTGCCTGTCACGGCTGGCGGAAACGTACAGGCTGGCATTGCCCCACAGGTTTTTACTCCAGGAGAGGTTCCACAGGCTGGTGCGCTGGTTATCGCCGCCGGAAATATCAATATAGGCTGCACCCAGGCTGCCATAACGGTTGAGCGATATGCTGGCGCTGTACTGCGCCGTTCGCCGCGCCAGGCTGTAACGGTAATCCGAACCGCCGTTGCGCTGGTTGCTCAGCAGGGCCAGATTACCAAAGCCGGCATTGCGCACCTGGTGCTGCGTACCCAGGCTAAAGCGACTGTTGTTGTACTGATAGCCCCAGCTGTACTGCGCGCCAGACTGCCCGTCCATTTGACTCTGCGCGGCTGCGCCGTTGATCACGCCCCAACTGCCCACTTTAAACTGCGCGCCTGCTCCGCCCATGCCCAGGTGGTTACTGCCCTCCCCATGGGTTTCCAGGGTGAGCCAGTCTGTCATGCCATAGCGCCATGAGCCGCTCATCGCCGCCGCACCGTAATCCGCGTTTTTAATGCCGTAGTTTTGTCGCATCGCACCGGCGGAAAAGGCGTAATCGGACAGGCCAGGCTTAAGCAGATTACTGGAAACATAAAACGGCAGCGTGGTGACCACCTGACGCCCGACGGCATCCGTGGTGGTAATCACCGCGTTGCCCGCGCCGTTTACAAAGGGCACGTTCGTGAGCGACCAGGGACCGGGCTGAACGTTGGCCTGAGTGGAGCGGTAGCCGTTAACAAACAGATCGACCGTTGAGGGCACCGCCGCCTGACCGGAAAACGCGGGCAGGGGATAGGTCACCAGATCCGGACGTACGCTGAAGTCCCGCGCAACCTGAATGCCGCCAAGCCGGACGCTGCTGGTCCATGCCAGCGCATCGGTCGTGAGGTCGCCGACCCGCCAGCTCAGGATGGCGTTTTCGTTTTCATTGCTCCACCAGGTGTCGTAGCGGATATAGCCATCATCCTGGTAGCGATTTTGTCCTTCCAGCTGCTGTTGCCAGACGCCGTTGCTGGAGATGTGTCCGGCATCACCAAACAGGCGCAGTTCGTTCCAGGCCGCCAGACGTGTACCCGCAACGTCGGTGCGCGTGGCGTAGAGATCGTAATTTATCAGCGCCCCAGGGCTGACGCGTCCGGGAAAGCGCGGTCCGGTGTTGCTCTCACCAATCGTCTGTTCGGGCAGCCAGCCGGGCGGTACCGTCAGCAGCAGACGCTGGCGACGATCGTCATAGTCCACTTTCACCTCTGCGAGCTGATTGACATCAACCTGTTGTTGTCCCTGATACTTTTCCGGCGGGATCCCCGCACGCTGCAGATCGCCAGCCCGCACCAGAAAGTGACCGTTTTGTTGCTCTACCGGCACGATATCGCCCCGTGCCTGCTGATTCACCACCAGCTCTAACATGTAGCGCTGACCGGCGGCGCTGTTGTCCACGGCGGGCGGCGGCGGGAGCGACGTAAAGGTTTCAGCCCAGACAGAACCGGGTGTCAGGCAGCACAGCCCCGCGATAGCCAGCGCAGCGGGATGCGGCGAAAACGACATCATTACACTTTACTGAGCCGCAGCGCTGCGCCACTGCCCGTGGTTGGTTTCTGCGCGCAGTTCACCGCTGACCGCGGCTCTCAGAGGAAAACGCTGGGTGCTGTTAGCCAGCACATAACCGTAAAGTCCGTTTCCGAGTCGCTGACCGCCCACGGTGACATTACTGAGACGTGCGTGGCCGTTACCGCGATTAGTCAGCTCCAGATAACGCTGACCGCCAGTGTTGACCTGGCGCCAGCTCAGTACCGATTTGGCGTCATCGCGAACCAGTCCGTTGCCGTAGACAAACAGGGGAACCGAATAGCGCATCTGAAAATTCAGTCCGGCCTGATTATCGCCGACCGACCGTGGGGTGGGGATCTCATCCAGCACGACGCGGTAGGCCATCTCTTTTCCTGCCACGGGCGGGACTTGTTTAATCAGGCGAACGAGCTGCTTTTGCCCGGGTTCGATGCGTATCAGCGGCGGGCTGGCGACAACCTGCTGCTGGGTCTGATACTGCTCCTGATTGTGCGTCTGCTGCCAGGCGAAGATGCGCACCTGCATCAGGGTGGTGCTGCTGCCACGGTTTTCCAGCCACAGCTCGCTGGCTTTTTCCTCCGGGTTAATCGCCGGATCGATAGGCCAAATCATGACGGAGTTAGCGCCCTGAGCCTGAGGCAACAGCAGGAATGTGAACAGAAAAAACAGGGCGCGCAGGGATGGCATGGTAAAGCTCCTTTGTCCTTTTATCACCAGGTCAGCGTGACGCTGAGGGTGTCCGAATAAACCCCGGCGCGCGTCGGGCCGGGTAACTGCAGCGAGCCATATATCGGTAACGTGATGTTATTCGCATTGCTGTAGCTCAACGGCACTGCCGTGTTCACCGGAATCGGCGTGGTACGTGCAGCATTGCTGTAGAGGTAATAGGGAACCGTGTTGGTGTTGTTAGCCAGCTTCAGATTACGGGTCGAGGTATAGTTACTGCCGCCATTGATGGTCATGCTCAGCGTGGTGCCCGGTGTGCAGGCAAGGTTAATCGTGGAACTTTGTACATAGCTGGCGCTAACGCTGTTCGTGGCCAGCCCCGACTGGGTACCAAAATTAAGCGTGCCAAAGATCCCCGTATTCGTGCCTGAGACCACGCAACCCGCAACGATTGACGCTGACACCTGGAATGTGGTGGAGCTGGTCGTGATGCCCCACCCATTACCACTCACCCACAGCAGCAGCACGCCAACGGTGACCGAAACAGGTGACCACTTTGCCGTCATCTGTAGCTACTCAAACACGAGCACTCAATAGTTCACGGCGACGTTAATCGTATCGGTGTAAGTCCCGGCCGGTATCACAGGGTTAAAGCCGCCGCCCACGACGCGCCCGTAGATGGCGTAATTGGTACCAAGCGTCGGATCGGTGGTGCCGCTGGGCGCAATATTGGTGTTATTTGCGATGGCGGTGCTAAAGGAGGCGTCGCTATAGAGGGTATAAGCGATGCCCTGGGTATTATCCGCCCCCAGCACCAGGTAGCGTGGAGCGGATGACACGGTGCCGTAGACGGTTCCCGGTGCCGCATTGCTGCTGGTCACCTGGACGTTAAAGGTTTGACCGGTTGTGCAGCGCACGTAGATACCGTTACCCGCCGCGCCCACTAAGGTGGCATTCAGGGTATCGAAGGTCGCGGCACTGCTGCCAAAGTTTAACGAACCGAAATTTACGCCAGTGGTGGCGGACTGCCCGTTCACCAGACAACCCGTGGTTAATGTTAGCGTCGCGTTAATCGCACCCGTGGTGGTGGCAGCAAACGTCGCGGAAGGCAGCGCCGTAGTCAACCCGACAACGAACAGAAAAAGCTTGAATTTCATAACCATTCCTTACCGATTATTGAGGATCAGTGCTTTTTCACCTGATGGCGTAATACAGAAAAACCAGAAAAATTAGAATCTTGCTGTAAGTTATTAGCATCCTGCCAGCGTTTTGACGATAACCGCGTCATCGGGTTGATCGTTTTATATTAGTTTTTTTTACTATACATCAGCTTATGCGCTGTGGCGAAACTCCGCGTAAAAATTTTTATTATTTTGTTACATCAGCCCCCTTCATCTGCCTCGCCCGTTAATGCATGAAAATAAAAAAGGCGAAACTGCCGGCCCTCTATCCCACTTTCGGTTTCGATGATATGTTTTCGCACCGGTCTGAAACGCTCACCGAAACGCTTCGGTTACGGGCGAACGTCAAGGATAATATTGGGGTGTTTTCGCCTGTTAAGTTGTTGAAAAAGTCTCGTTTTTAGGTGGCTCTATGTCACTGAGACGCATGGGCGGATAGCGGAGAAGGGAAAGCGGCACCCCAGCCGTCCGGGCAAAATCGCGCTGCATGACTATCATGTATTTTGCCTGTAAAGAGGATTGATTGATCCTGACGCTCGGAAGCATCGATATCTTCTATTAAAAAAGCCTAAGTTAGTATTTTTCTGCGCCGATAAACGGTAAACAAGGCAAAAGATCTTTTTCAACTCCATTATTACAGCTGCGTATTCGGCGCTGTTCGGAAAACCCTATGTTAGTGGCCTCTTATAACGCATTTATTGTCGTCATTTCGGTATTGGTGGCGATGCTGGCTTCATTTACTGCGCTGGATATGGCGGGACGCGTGGCGACCTCAACCGGTAAAGTGGCGCTCGTATGGCTGCTTGGCGGCGGCTTTGCCATGGGCATCGGCATTTGGGCAATGCACTTCATCGGCATGCTGTCTATGGATCTGGACATGATGATGAGTTACGACGCCCGGCTGACGGCACTGTCTGCCGGTATTGCGGTGTGCGCCTCAATATTTGCGCTGTGGCTGGTCTGTCACGGGGAGTTGCCTCTGCCGCGCTTAGCCGGCGGAGCCATCGTGCTGGGCTCCGGCATTGTAGCCATGCACTATACCGGCATGGCCGCGCTGATGCTGTCGCAGGGGATCGTCTGGAACTGGGGCTGGGTGCTGATATCGGTGATCATTGCGCTGGCTGCCTCCGTTGCCGCACTGTGGCTGGCATTTAAACTACGGGAAGGGCATGAGGGACGCGTCGCGACTCTGCGAGTGTGCGCCTCGGTGGTGATGGGCGCCGCGATTGCCGGCATGCACTACACCGGCATGATGGCGGCTGAATTCCCTGCGGGCAGCCATAGCATGGACGCTGGCGTTAACAGCAACTGGTTAGCCATGGTTGTGACCGTGGTGACCCTTGCCATTCTCGGCATTACGCTACTGGTTTCCATGCTGGATGCGCGTATGCAGGCCCGAACGTCGATCCTGGCCAGTTCGCTGGCGGAAGCCAATCGTGAGCTGGCACAGCTGGCGCTGCACGATAACCTGACCCGACTGCCCAACCGTATCCTGTTGGAAGATCGTCTTGAACAGGCCATTAACAAAGCCAACCGGGAGTGCAGTCAGTTTGCCCTGATGTTCATGGATCTTGATGGGTTTAAAGCGGTAAACGATGCTTTTGGTCACCATATTGGCGACAGTCTGCTGATCAGCGTGACGGAAAGGATGAGTGAGCAGATGAAAGGCTACTACACCCTGGCGCGGCTGGGTGGCGATGAGTTTGTTCTGCTGATTGAAATTACCGAACCGAACGATGCGGCAGCGGTGGCCGATCAACTGGTGAAAGCCATCGATCGCCCGTTCTCCATTTCCCGTTACGATCTGGTGGTGTCGTTAAGCATTGGTATCGTGGTGTATCCCGGCGATGGCGAGGATGAACGCGAGCTAATGTTTAATGCCGATGCTGCGATGTATCACACTAAAAACAACGGTCGAAACGGTTACACCTTCTTCCAGCCGTCCATGAATATCCTGGCGCAGAGCCAGCTACAGCTTAATAACGACCTGTGGCATGCGCTGGATAACGATGAGCTGCGCCTGTATTACCAGCCAAAATTCTGTGCCCCGCATGGCCCGATTCTGGGCTTCGAGGCGCTGCTGCGCTGGCAGCATCCAAGGCACGGCTTACTGTCGCCGGACTGCTTTCTGCCGATGGCGGAAAAAACCGGCATGATAGTCAATATTGGTAACTGGGTAATTAATGAGGCCTGCCGCCAACTGCACAAGTGGCACCTGCAGGGCCATCCTGAGTGGTCGGTGGCGGTAAACCTGTCGGCGATGCAGTTTGAGCAGAGTAACCTGGTCGATACCGTTAAGCAGGCGCTGGCGCTGCACCATATTCCGGCCGCGCAGCTAACGCTGGAGGTGACCGAAACCACGGCCATGCGCAATCCTGATGATAGTGTGCGCATTCTGACCGAACTCACCGAACTGGGCGTCAAAGCGTCGATCGATGACTTTGGTACTGGCTATTCCAGCCTGCTGTATCTCAAACGTCTGCCGGCCAGCGAGCTGAAAATCGATCGGGCCTTCGTGAACGAACTTCAGCATCAGTCAGAAGATGCCACCATTGTGTCGGCGATCGTTGCGCTGGCGCAGTCACTGCATTTAAAAGTGGTAGCCGAAGGCGTCGAAACGCCTGAACAGCAGGCGTTTCTTACCGATCTTGGCTGCAACACTCTGCAGGGATATCTGCTCGGTCGCCCCCTTCCACCGGAGCGGATTGAAGAGATGGACGTGTTTGCCCGCGCAGAAACAGACAAACCCGCTGAACTGGAGTGTTAGCGCCACGGCTTTTTTTGTTACAGATGTTCAACATGCTAAAGTGACGCCTCAGCATCAGGAGCAACATGCCGTGGCGAAATATCAGCGATTAATGGACGACATTCAGCAGCAAATAGAAGCCGGTATCTGGCCCCCAGGCACCCGACTGCCTTCGCTGCGCCAGCAGGTCGCCCGGCAGGGGGTGAGCCTGATGACCGTGCTGCATGCCTATGAATTGCTGGAAAGTCAGGGATGGATCGTCTCGCGTCCGCAGTCCGGCTATTACGTGGCGCCGCGGGCGCTGGCGGCCGCGCCGCTCAGCGTGGCCATTAGCGAGCGGGTAGATATCAACGACTTTGTCTTCGACATCCTGCAGGCCACGCGCGATCCGGCCATCGTGCCGTTTGGTTCAGCGTTTCCCGATCCGGCTTTGTTTCCCCAGCGCCAGCTTATGCGCTCGCTGGCGAACGTTTCCCACCAGCTGACGCCTACCGATGCGTTACATAACCTGCCGCCTGGCAATGCGACGCTGCGCCAGCTGCTGGCCCAGCGCTACGCCCGCCAGGGCATGACCTTATCGCCCGATGAAATCGTCATCACCAGCGGTGCGCTGGAGGCGCTGAACCTCAGTCTGCAGTCCCTGACCGAACCCGGCGACTATGTCGTGATTGAGCAGCCCAGCTTTTATGGCGCACTCCAGGCGATTGAACGGCTTAAGCTCAAGGCGCTGGCTATTCCGAGCGATGCCCAGAACGGCATTGATTTACAGCAGCTTGAGGATGCGCTTCAGCGCTGGCCGGTGAAGGCCTGCTGGCTGATGACGACCCTGCAAAATCCGTTAGGCGTTACCTTGACGCCCGCGCGTAAACAGCAGCTGGTGGCGTTACTGGCCCGTCATCAGGTGCCGCTTATTGAAGACGATGTGTACGCAGAGCTGTGGGACGAACGCGCACCGCCCCTGCCGGCCAAAGCCTGGGACCGCGAGGGCAACGTGCTGCACTGTGGATCATTTTCAAAATCACTGGTGGCGGGATTTCGGGTGGGTTGGGTGGCGGCAGGTCAGCATGCACAGCGCATCCAACGTCTGCAACTGATGAGCACGCTTTCTACCAGCGCACCGATGCAGCTGGCGCTGGCCGATTTTCTGGCAACCCGCCGCTACGATAATCATCTGAAACGGCTGCGGCAAAGTCTGGTCAAGCGCCAGCAGCTGGCCCGCCAGGCACTGATAAAGGTTCTGCCTGCGCAGTCAACGGTGAGTGACGCGGCGGGGGGATATTTTTTGTGGGTCACGCTGCCGGACAGCATCAACACCACGCAGCTTTACCAGCGGGCGCTGGCGAAAGGCATCAGTATTGCGCCGGGGCAGATGTTTGCTGCAGGTGAACAGTTCAGCCACTGTTTCCGGCTCAATACCGCCTGGCCCTGGGATTCACGGGCCGAGGCGGCAGTCGTTACGCTGGGTGAAATTATGGCGGAAATGGCCGGCGATTAAACCTGCGCGGCCTGGCGATGTCCCCATGTCAGGTAGTAAACGTCGTAAAAGTCCACTTCGCCTTTCTGTTTCAGCAAACGATCAATCCCTGTTTTCACGCGCTCTGGCGCATCTGGTAAAGACATAATGCGCGAGACCGCCTGTTCAGGCACCGGCTGCACGTAATACCATTCGCCGTTGTAGCAAACCCGCAGGTCCAGCGCATCGATATCTTCGAAGCGGTATTTGGGATTGATGTCCAGCAACATCAGAAAGCTCATCACCAGCACAAAAGCGGTGGCAAACCAAAACGCCGGCCAGCCCAGCATCTCAGTGGAAAAAATCAGAGCCACGCACAGGCCGTAGCACAGGTACATCACCGCCCACAGCCCGGGATGCTTTTTCAAAAAAGAGAAGCTGAAACGCGGCAGGTTATCGCGGCGTTCTTCACGGTTGAGCGTATTAATTTCGTCGATCAAGATCTGTTTAATGGCGTCCATCGTTCCCCTCACTTTCAACTGATAGCAATTAGAACAGATAACAGTCAAGCCGTTCAGACACAGATGACGCCATTTTTTATATAACAGTTTCGCTTTCACGCACGGACTGTGCCGCCACGATGTTCAGGGCGCGCGGTGCCAACTGGGTGAAATAGTCGACAGCAGGCCGCAACAGTGCCTCATCGGGATTAAAAGCTGGATGATGCAGGCCAAACGCGCTGGCACTGCCGATATTCACAAAGGCGCCCGGTACCTGCTGCAGATAAAAAGCAAAATCTTCCCCGCCCATCAGCGGCGTTGCAGCCTCTTCCGCGCAATAGCCGCTTTGGGCGGCCTGGTCCAGCGCAACCTCTGCCCATTCTGGCGTATTGATCAGGGCAGGCGGCCCTGCTATCCACTCCAGTTCTGCCCGCGCGCCGAAGCCTGCTGCGAGGCCCTGAATCAGCGTGGTCATACGCTCAGGTATCTGCTGACGTAGCGCTGCATTATGGGTGCGGACCGTGCCTTCCAGCTCTACCTGCTGCGGGAGGACATTCCAGGTGTTCCCCGCCGTAAAACGCGTGACGCTCAAAACGACTGTGTCCAGAGCGCTAAACACCCGCGCAGGCAGTGTCTGTAGGGCGGTGACGATGTGGCTTGCAATGACGATAGCGTCAATCCCCTCCTGAGGCCGTGCGGCATGGGCGCCCTTGCCGTGCACCCGAATCGTAAAGCGGTCAACGTTGGCGTAAAACGCGCCTGGCCGGGTTCGCAGCGTGCCCAGCGGCAAATCGGGCGCGTTATGCATGCCGAAGATGGCCTTTACGCCGTTCAGCGCGCCTGCGGCAAGCAGCTGGCTGGCCCCTTCAAACGTCTCTTCTGCGGGCTGAAAAAGAAGCCGCACGCGGCCCGGCAGCGTGGCTTCGCGTTGCTTAAGCTGATGTGCCACGCCGAGCATCACCGCGGTATGAATATCGTGCCCGCAGGCGTGCATTACGCCTGACCGCTGGGATTGCCAGGGTACGTTCACCCCTTCATCGATGGGAAGGGCATCAATGTCGGCGCGAAAGGCGATCAACGGTTCTCCCTGGCCGATTTCCGCCACCACGCCGGTCTTCAACGGCAGGGGCAGCAAACGAATGTCACCCTGCTTTAACCAGCGTGTAATACGTTCCGTGGTGGCAAACTCCTGATGAGAGAGTTCGGGATGCCGGTGCAATTCCCGACGCCACTGCACCAGCTGTTCCGTTAATAATGACGTCATGAGTCTCCTTATTTAAACAGGCCAACGCCTTATCTGAGGCTGCTGACGGGTGATTAAAGATGATTCGGTTGCCAGGGGTAATCGCGTAATAACGTCGGGGCGTTTTCATGGGTAAATAAAACCGGCACACCGGCAGGTTGATTATTATCTCGCGACACATGATGGCGGGGGGATAACGCGCTGTCAGAGGCTGAGCCCGCCCGCGCCGTCTGCGCTTTTACTGCGCTGTGCTGGCAGTCTGAACCCTGTTTACCTGAAAAGAGACGGTGTAATAACATGCTGAATTTTGCCATGCTTTTTTTGCCCTGAGATCGTGAGTTTGATGAATCATCATCAGGCGAGATCTTTCGCGGATAAAATAAGGAATTAATCAAAGCTTAGTTAAAATACGCAAATGGTGATTGAGCGATTTTTTACTCTTCTCAGCGATCATGTTTTACGCGCGGAAATAATAATCTCCTCGGTTAATTACTTTATTATTTAAATTCTATTGCCGTTTTTTAACTTCATATTCTCATATTTATTGTTTTACGAAATATATCCTCATCGCCACACTGGCCCATAACGGAAATGAGTGAGGACAGGTGAATGGCATATCAGTTAAGTCTGTTAGATAAAGCCCCCGTAGCGGAAGGTGAAACACCGGCGGCGTCGCTCCAGCGCACGTTGCAGCTGGCGAAACAGGCTGAAAAATGGGGCTATCACCGCTTTTGGCTGGCTGAACACCACAATATTGAGCAGCTGGCGAGCCCGTCACCTGAGGTGTTGATCGCCTGGCTGGTGGCGCAAACTCAACATATTCGTATCGGCTCTGGCGGGGTGATGCTGCAGCACTACAGCCCCTACAAAGTGGCAGAAAACTTTAATTTACTGGCGTCGCTGGCGCCGGGAAGGATCGATCTGGGCATCGGTAAAGCACCGGGCGGCCTGCCGCTTTCAACTCGGGCACTGCAGCTTGGGGTCCATCAGGACGAAAAGGGCAGTTTTGACGAACAGCTTACGCAACTGGACAGCTGGCTGAAGCCTGAGACAGGACCGCGGGACGAGGACGAAGCCGTGCGCGCAACGCCGTTACCGGCCCGTCCGGCACAGCGGTTTCTGTTAGGCGGGAGCGAAGAGAGTGCACGGCTGGCGGCCCGGCTGGGCTGGCAGTTCGTGTTTGCCGCGCATATCAACGGCGATCGTCAGCTTCTGGCGCGATCTCTGCGGGCCTATTCACAACAGGCACAGGGCAAACGGGCGCTGGTGGCGGTGCAGGTGGTCGTAGCTGACTCGCCCGCCGAGGCCGAGCTGCTGGTGGCCGATCTCAGGCATTTCCACGTGCAGGTCAAAAACGGGCCAGGCGTGAACGTCGCCAGCCTGGAACAGGCGGAGCGTTATGTTCGTCAGGGCGGCTTTACGGACTACCTGATTGAGCCTCGTACGCCGTCCCTGTTGAAAGGCACCGCTTCACAGGTCCACGCCCAACTGGAGGCCCTGCAGCGTAACTTCAGCATTGACGAGTTTGTTATCGACACGCCGATTGCCGATCCCCGCGCGCGTTACCGATCGCTGGAGCTACTGGCCACCCATCAGTGGGTCGCCGCCTGAGCACGATGTGTTAGCCGAGGTAAACCATGAGTCTGAACGAAGCACAGTTAATTGAATGGCGACGTGAATTACATACCTGGCCTGAACTCTCCGGCCAGGAGTTTGCGACGACCGCGCGGTTACGCCAGTGGCTTCAGAATGCCGGCATTCGCTTGCTGGATTATCCACTGGAAACCGGCGTGGTCGCGGAAATCGGCAGCGGTGAAAACCTGATTGCTCTGCGTGCCGATATTGATGCGCTGCCTATCCACGAGGCCAGCGGCGTCAGTTTTCACTCTCGCCAGCCGGGAGTCATGCACGCCTGCGGCCACGATTTACACAGTGCCGTGATGCTTGGGGCGGCGCTCGAACTGCAGGCTCAGCAACATCAGCTTCGTGGACGGGTGCGTATTTTATTTCAGCCAGCCGAAGAGATTGCGTGCGGTGCCAGGCAGTTTATTCAGGCTGGCGTGCTGGATCAGGTACAGGCCATTTTTGGCATGCATAACGAGCCAGGCTTGCCGAGCGGGACCTTCGCCACGCGTGGCGGGGCGTTTTATGCCAATGCCGACAAGTTTGTTATCCACGTGACAGGTAAGGGCGCGCACGCTGCGCATCCCGAGCAGGGCGTTGATGCCATCGTGGTCGCCAGCCAGATCATTCAGGCACTGCAGGCGCTGACCAGTCGCAGCTTTAATGCGCTCGATAGCCTGGTGCTCAGTATCACCCGCGTTGACGGCGGCAAGACCTGGAACGTGCTGCCGGAAACGGTGGAGTTTGGCGGTACGGCCCGCACCCACGATCTGCAACTGCGGGCGGAACTGGAAAAACGTGTTCGCACGCTGGTGGAGAACATCGCCCTGGCGAATGGCGCTCAGGCGAGTCTGCACTGGCATGCCGGACCGCCCGTACTGGTTAACGACGCGAACTGGGCGCAGTTCAGCAGTGAGGTGGCTCGCCAGGTAGGCTATCAGGTTCAGACTGCCGATCTACACCTGGGTGGGGAAGATTTCGCCTTCTACCTCCAGCAGGTGCCGGGCGCGTTTGTCAGCATTGGCAGCGCCAGCGACTTTGGCCTGCATCATGCCGGTTTCACCCCCGACGAATCTTCGATAGCGCCTGCCGCCCACTATTTTGCGCAACTCGCCCGGCAGGCATTGCACCATCTTCACGACCGATGTCGTGAACCCGCCCTGAATTGATTTCAACCGCCTGAAGTGCCTGTGTGGCTGTCCCGGACAGCTGCCTGGCATCCTGATGCACAAAAGAGAGCACATCATGACCACAAGACAGCTTCGACTGGGTACCATTCTGCATGGCGCCTCTGGAAACATGTCGGCCTGGCGCCACCCGGCAGCCCAGGCAGATGCCAGCATTAACCTTGACTACGCGAAAAAAATCGCGCGTAAAGCGGAGCAGGGCAAACTGGATTTTCTGTTTGTCGCCGACGGCTTATTTATCAACGAAAAATCGATTCCCCACTTTCTGAACCGGTTCGAACCCTTAACGCTGCTGTCGGCTCTGGCTGGCGTCACCGAACATCTGGGGCTGGTAGGCACCGTCTCCACCTCATATAGCGAGCCCTTTACCGTGGCGCGCCAGTTCGCCAGCCTGGATCACCTGAGCGGCGGACGTGCGGGCTGGAACGTGGTCACTTCTCCGCTGGAAGGGTCGGCGAAGAACTTTTCTCGCCAGCAGCACCCTGAACATGCCTTGCGTTACCGTATTGCCGACGAATATCTGCAGGTGGTGAAAGGGCTGTGGGATTCATGGGAACAGGATGCCTTTGTTCGCAATAAAGAGAGTGGTCAGTTTTTCGATCCCGCGAAGCTGCACACGCTTAACCATCACGGCGACTTCTTTCAGGTGCAGGGACCGCTCAATATTTCCCGCACGCCGCAGGGCCGACCGGTCATTTTTCAGGCAGGTGCCTCGGAGGACGGCAAAAAGCTGGCGGCGCGTCATGCCGATGCCATTTTTACGCATCAGCCAACGCGAGAAGAAGCCCAGGCTTTTTACCGGGATGTTAAAGCGCAATTGGTGAAAAACGGCCGTCAGCCACAGGATCTGCATATTTTTCAGGGCGTAAGCGTGATTGTCGGCAGAGATGCAGAGGAGGTGGAGCAGCAATATCAAACCACCGCCGCGCTGGTTTCCATCCAGGATGCGCTCAACTATCTCGGTCGCTTCTTCGACCATCATGATTTTTCACAGTATCCACTTGATGCGCCTTTTCCCGATCTCGGTGATATCGGCCAGAACAGTTTCCGCAGTACCACCGACGAGATTAAACGCAAAGCCCGCGAGCAGGGGCACACGCTGCGTCAGGCGGCGCTGGAAGCGGCCACGCCACGTCCGCTGTTTCATGGCACGCCGGAGCAGGTCGCCGACGGCCTGCAACTGTGGTTTGAAAGCCAGGCGGCAGACGGTTTCATCATCAACGGCGGTACGCCTGATACCTTTGAGCGTTTTGTTGACCAGGTGGTGCCCGTCTTGCAGGCGCGCGGGTTAGCGCGACGTGACTACCCGGGCCGAACGCTGCGTGACAGCTTTGCCTTGCCACAGCCGGTTAATCAATTCACCTCACAATAAGAGCCTTTGCTATGCATAAAACGAGTTTTATCGCCTTGCTGATGCTTAGCGTCAGCGGTGGCAGCCTGGCGGAAAGCACCAGCGTCGCCGTAAATGGCCAGCGCGTCAGTCTTGAGGCCAACAAAGCCCCGATCCACACGCCGGAAAATGCCAGCGCGGTGGCGCAGCTGCCCGCCAACTATCATTTTGCCGTACCGGGCGCGTTGACCGTGGCGGTAGCGGCGCTGAATTCCCCGCCGCTCACTGTTTTTTCGGATGACAATAAAACGCTGCTGGGTAGCGAAGTCGATATTGCCAGGCTGGTGGCCGACAGCCTGGGGCTGAAGCTCAACGTGGTGCCGGCCTCCTGGGAAGACTGGCCGCTCGGCGTGGCCTCGGGAAAATATGATGCCGCCATTACCAACATCACCGTGACGAAGGCGCGCAAAGAGAAGTTTGATTTTGCGACCTACCGTAAAGACTCGCTGGGGTTTTACGTCAAAACCAGCAGCCCAATCCAGTCGCTGACTAAAGCCGATGATATTGCCGGACTGCGCATCATTGTGGGGTCCGGAACCAATCAGGAGGCGATTTTACTCGCCTGGGATAAAGAAAATCAGGCCAGGGGCCTTAAGCCTTTCACGCCGATTTACACCAAAGATGACGCCGCCCAGACGCTGGCGCTGCAGGCCGGACGAGCGGATGCGTACTTTGGCCCTAACGTGATCGGTGCCTGGAAAGCCGCGCTCAACGGCAAAACCCGCCTGGTCGGCAGCGTTGATGGGGGCTGGCCGAAAGCCGCGCACATTGCCGTCACGGTAAAAAAAGGCAGTGGGTTAGCTGAACCGATCAGCACCGCCCTGAACGGCGTCATTCAAAATGGTGACTATCAGAAGGTGCTGGATCGCTGGGGCGAGGGCGTTGAACGCATCGACCATTCCGAGATTAATCCACCGGGCCTGGGTGACTAAGGAGCGCATGATGAGTGAACTGCAATTCCGCGAGCTGTCACCGGATGCGCCCGAGCTGGTGCCCATCCTGACCGGTTTATTCGGTGAATATGCGGCCCGCTATGGCGATTATTTCAGCCGCCATCAGGAACAGGAGCAGGCCGAATGGTATCTGCCGCCGCACGGCTTATTTATTGTGCTGGAGCGCGACGGCGAGATTATCGCCATGGGCGCGTATAAACCTTACGACGCGCACACGGCAGAGCTGAAGCGCATCTGGACGCGTGGCGACCTGCGCCGTCAGGGGCTGGCGCTGGTGGTGCTAAAAGAGCTGGAGCGACGGGCGCTGCGCGCCGGTTATCAGCGCCTGTTTCTGACCACCGGTTTCCGCCAGCCCGAGGCGGTGCGCTTATATACCGGCCACGGCTATGAGCCGCAGTTCGATCTGAGTGGCGATCTGGAGCGTTTCGGACAGCCACCGCACGATGGACGCTTACGCTTCATCAAAGTCATCGACGTGCACAGCGTTGCGCAGGCAAGTTAAGGAGCGAGCATGCGTCATCAACAACAACTTCATGTGGTGCCTGCCCGCTATCCCGCCCGCACCCTGGGCGCCGTGGTAGCGCTGTTTATCCTGGCGGGCGTGGTGCAGTCGGTAGCGTTTAATCCACGCTGGGAATGGGGCGTGTTTGCCCGCTGGTTCTTTGATCCGGTAATTTTACATGGCCTGGGGCAAACGCTGCTGTTGACCCTGCTGGGCACGGTGTTCAGCCTGCTGTTCGGTGGCGTACTGGCGCTGGCGCGGCTCTCGTCGTCCTGGCTGTTAAGCAGCCTGGCATGGGGATACATCTGGCTGTTTCGATCGCTGCCGCTGATCGTGGTGCTGATCATTCTCTACAACTTCTCCTATCTCTACGACACGCTCTCTCTTGGCGTGCCTTTTACCTCGCTGTCATGGGGCCATTTTCAGACCATCAATGTGCTGGGCCAGTTTCCCGCGGCGGTGATTGGTCTGACGCTGGTACAGGCAGCCTACAGTGCAGAGATCATTCGCGGCGGCTTTCTGGGTGTCGATCACGGTCAGGTGGAAGCGGCTTCCGCCCTCGGGCTGTCCGCGTCGCGTCGCACCTTTCGCATCATTCTGCCTCAGGCGTTACGCGCCATTATTCCGACGGCATTTAACGAGATTATCAGCCTCGCGAAGGGCACGGCGATGGTCTATGTGCTGGCGATGCCGGAACTGTTTTACACCATCCAGATGATCTACAACCGCAACCAGGAAGTGATCCCGTTACTGATGGTCGGCGCGGCCTGGTATCTGATTATCACCACCGTCCTGTCAGTGATTCAGCACAGCGTTGAGCGCTGGCTGGCTCGCAGCGTCAGCCGTGAACCCCAACCGTCGCGCTGGCGACAATGGCGCACTCGCGTCGCACCGCTTAATCCTGTTGAGGAGATCGGCCATGTCCGAAGCCATTGATTACCATTTATCCCCTACCACCGGAGCCATCAGCATTACCGGCGTCAGCAAACGTTTCGGCAGGCTCAAGGCGCTGGACAACGTCTCGCTGGATCTGGCACCCGGTTCCGTTACGGTGATTCTGGGGCCATCAGGATCGGGAAAATCGACGCTGCTGCGCACCATTAACCACCTGGAACGCGTGGATGAAGGGTTTATCCAGATTGACGGCGATTACATTGGTTATCAGCGTCGGGGTGACAGGCTATATGAGCTGAAGGAGCGGGCGATTCTGCGTCAGCGCATTAACGTGGGCTATGTCTTTCAGAACTTCAATCTGTTTCCCCATCTTACGGTACTGCAAAATTTAATCGAAGCGCCCATCGCGCACCGTCAGCTCTCGAAGCGTGAAGCGATAATCCGTGCCGGTGAGCTACTGGATATCGTCGGCCTGCGTCATAAGGCCGATGCGTGGCCCCGGCATCTCTCTGGCGGGCAGCAGCAGCGCATTGCCATTGCCCGGGCTTTGATGCTGCAACCCCGGGTGATGCTGTTTGATGAGCCAACCTCGGCGCTGGATCCGGAACTGGTCGGCGAAGTGCTGGACGTGATTAAAAAGCTGGCCCGATCGGGCACCACGCTGGTCATCGTGACACACGAAGTGGGATTTGCCCGCGAGGTAGCTGACAACGTGGTGTTTATGGTGGACGGAAAAATTGTCGAGCAGGGCAGCAGTAGCCAGGTGTTAAACCACCCACGACATGAGAGAACGCGCCGCTTTCTGGCGCGCGTACTCTAAGGGGCCAGAATGAGATATGCCTGTGTGACGCTGTGCGCGCTGCTGGTGAGCGGCGCGGTTTTTGCCGAGGAAAAACCGGATGTCGCCCGAAATGAACAGCCGATTCACGCGCCGGTGAACCCTGAGGCGGTTAAAAAAATTCCGGCGGATTTTCATTTTGTTGAGCCCGGCACGTTAACGGTAGCGACTTCAGCCACTCACTCACCGCCGCTGGCGCTGCTGGCGGCGGATAACGTGACCCGCATTGGCAGCGATCCGGATATTGCCCGCCTGCTGGCGGACAGCCTCGGGCTGAAACTTAAACTGGTACCGGCTTCCTGGGAGGACTGGCCGCTGGGGATCAGTGCCGGGCGCTATGACGTGGCCATGTTTAATATCGCGGTGACCGAAGAGCGGAAAAAGAAGTTTGATTTTGCGACCTATCGGGCCGATAACCACGCCTTTGCCGTCAAGGCGGACAGTCCGATCAGCGCGATAACTTCTCCGCCAGACGTGGCGGGCAAACGCATCATCGTGGCCTCCGGCACCAATCAGGAACGTATTTTACTCAGTTGGGACGCACAGAACCGGGCGAAAGGATTGCCACCGGTCACGCCGATTTACCTGACCGACGATGCCTCGGCCACGCTGTATCTGCTTTCAGGGCGGGCAGATGCGATGTTTGGTCCGCACGCCGTGGCGGCCTGGAAGGTGGCGTCACGCGGCCAGACGAAATTAGTCGGCGAGGGGCCCTACCGCGCCTGGGTAGCGGTGACCACGAAAAAAGGCAATGGCCTGGCCGCGGCGCTGCAAACCGCGCTGGATGGCACTATTGCCGGCGGGCAGTATCGCCAGGTGTTACAACGCTGGGGCGAGCAGGATGAGGCGATTACCCATTCGATGGTTAATCCACCCGGGATTATTTACTGAGTAAAACGAGCCAGCCAGGCGCTTCCGTTAAGGCCCATGAACGTGCACCGACCCGTCAGCTCTGGCGGGTTTTTTTATTTCCTTGCAACAGCCCGCGCAGCAGATCGGGGCGGTGTCATCGGCCCGTCATTTTCTGGCGGTATTGGTCTTCATCTTCGCGCTGACGGCGGCAAAAAAGCGGGCGGTTCAGCGGGCAACGATGGCCGCCGCACCGTTTACAGATTAATCCTACCAGATAAAAAAGACTTAGCGGGTTAAGGAGATATTGTTAACAACTAATTTGGCTTTGGTTAGCGAGTTAGAGTGATTATGTAAATTGTGATGTATAGCGCACATTCCAACCCTGCGACCTTTGTCACACTAAAGAAAAAAAGGAGACATTGTATGACTGCCCAAACTTCCAGTCTGATGTTGCTGATGTCTTTCGCAGCAGGCACATTTTCAGCTGGGGCATCAAATAACCCACAACATTTGATGTTCGCCAGCCCGTCTGCCGGCGTACCAAACAATCCGCTGCCGCTGATTATCTGGCCACGCGTGGTGCCGGAGGACGAAGAGAATATCGCCACCTGGTTCGAGGAAACCTTTGAAAAAAATGGCTGGCCGCCTGACTGGCGCGATCAGTTGTTTCCCTATATGCACTACCATCCTAATACGCATGAGCTTCTTGGCGTCGCTGAAGGCTGGGCGGAAGTGCTGTTTGGGGGCGACAGTGGCCGCATGATTACCCTGCGGGCAGGGGATGCCGTGCTGATCCCTGCGGGTGTCGGGCATCGACAGGTTTCCGCCAGCGAAGATTTCCTGGCGGTAGGTGCCTATCCTGAAGGGCTGAAGCCTGAAATTCTGCGCGATGAAATCGGCCAGCTCAAACTGTCCCAGGAAAAAGTGAAAAAAGTCCCGTTGCCAAAACGGGATCCCTTTACGGGTAAAGCGGGCGCGATGACCGAGATCTGGACCCCGGTTGCCGCCATGATGCACAACCCGTAGCGCGCACAGGGACCGGCTGCCCAAAAGGGATGAAGACGTGGCTGCAGAGGTTTGGCAGCGGCAACCGGCCCCGCTGCCTCCTGCTGAGAGGCGGCCAGGAGACGTTAGCGCCTTTATAGCAACCAGTATTAAGATTTTTCATATCCCGGCGCCGCGCCGAGCCGGCGAAATATCCTGTCTTATCCTGCTGTTTTTCCTGATGAAAACCTGTTTAGGCGCTCATGTGCCGCTGACCGCGCCAACAAATTTGCCTGCCGACCTGCCGTAATTCATAAAAGTGCAAACAATGCGACTTACTTTCGCTGTATCTCCGGGACAGGCACGAAAGGTTAACTATGTTTTCAGTCGATCAGGTCATTGAACGTTTCTGGCCGAACCAGCGTCCTGCCAACTGGCAGAAACGGATATTGAAGTGGATTCTACGTGAAGATGAATTCCAGCGCTTTGCCGCGCGCTATCCCCACCTGAAAGGGCTGGATATGGTCGAGCAGGTACTGGAACATCTTGACGTCCGTTGCGAACTTAGCGAGCGCGATCTGGAGCAGATCCCATCGCACGGACCGGTGGTGATCGTGGCGAACCATCCACTGGGTACCATCGACGGCATGGCGTTACTGCATGCGATATCTCAGGTTCGCCGCGACGTGAAAATCGTGGCGAACCGGCTAATTATGCTGCTGGAACCGCTCAACAGCCTGATGTTACCCGTCGACAATATCGGTAACCGCACCAACCGCCAGCAGCTGCAGCACATGCAACAGCACCTGAGCAATCAGGGCGTCCTGATTATCTTCCCGGCGGGCGAAGTGTCCCGCCTGACCAGCGCCGGCGTGCGCGATCGCGAATGGCATCACAGCTTTCTGCGCCTGGCCGCGAAAGCGCGCGCGCCGCTGGTACCGGTGCATGTCGAAGGTCGAAACAGCTCACTGTTCTATGCCACCGCGAAAGTCGCACCGTCCGTGGCGATGCTGATGCTGGTGCGTGAAATGTTTAAACAACGCGGGATGCGCATCAAACTGCGTATCGGCGCGCAGATCCCCTTCGCGCACTGGCACGATGGCCATACGCCCGGCAAAGAGCTGGCAAAGCGCGTGCGAAAACATGTTTACCGCCTGGGGCAGGGCAAAAAAGGGCTCTTCCAGACAGAATCCGCCATCGCGCTGGCGGAAGATCGTGCCGAACTGAAAAAGGCTCTGCTGCAAAGCGAGTTGCTGGGCAATACGCCTGACGGCAAGAAGATCTATCTGTGGCGGCGTAACGGGGCGACCTGGGTGCCGATACTGCGTGAACTGGGACGGCTGCGTGAGATTGCCTTTCGTGCCGTCGGTGAGGGCAGCGGTCGCCGACGGGATCTCGACAGCTACGATGATGACTACTATCACCTGATTCTGTGGGACGACGCAGAGCTGGAAATCGTCGGGGCTTACCGGTTTATCCCCGGTGGCGAACAGTTGGAACGACGCGGCATGGAAGGCCTCTACAGTCACAGCCTGTTCCATTACGACGAACGCATGATCCCTATTCTTCGTCAGGGCATTGAACTGGGCCGCAGCTTTATTCAGCCCGCCTACTGGGGTAAACGCGGGCTGGACTATCTCTGGCTTGGCATCGGGGCTTACGTGGCCAGATATCCCGAGGTGCGCTATCTGTTCGGACCGGTTTCCATCTCTGGCACTATGCCGCTGGCGGCGCGCGATTTGCTGGTCGCGTTCTATCGGATCTATTTCCCAACGGACTTTCCGCTGGCGACCTCGCGCTGTCCTTATCCGGCCTCTCTGCCTGCCGTACTGGCCCAGTTTAGCGGCAATGATTACAAAGAGGATCTTCAGCGGCTGAAGCAGCTGCTCAGTAACCTCGGCGTCGCCATCCCCACGCTCTACAAACAGTATTGCGAAGTCTATGAGCCAGGCGGGGTGCAGTTTATTGATTTCGGCAGCGACCCGGACTTTAACAACTGTATTGATGGGCTGGTATTGGCAGATTTAACCAAAATCAAGCCATCGCGCTACGAGCGCTACGTGGCGGTCCATCTGCCGAAGTAGCCCGGTGTCACGGTCCTGTCATCAAACTGTCGTAACGTCTTGCACAAAACGTACACGGCAAAGGCGACATCAACATGGCCGCAATTTCACTCTCCGGGCTGAATAAAGCCTTCGCGGCGCAGCCGGTCCTTGAGGCGGTCTCGCTGGAGATCCAGCAGGGTGAGTTTATCGCCGTGCTGGGCCCCTCCGGCTGCGGCAAAACGACCTTACTCAGGTTAATCGCCGGATTTGAAACGCTGGATCGCGGCGAGATCTGGGTGGACGACACGTTGTTTGCCTCCCCGGATTTTCATCTGCCTCCCGAAAACCGCGATCTTGGCGTGGTGTTTCAAAACTACGCGCTGTGGCCGCATATGACGGTGGCTGAAAACGTAGGCTATAGCCTGAAAGTCAGCGGCGTAAACCGTGCCGATCGGGAAGAACGTATCCGGCAGGCCCTGGCGCTGGTCGACCTGCTGGCCTTTGCCGATCGCCGCCCGGCCGATCTGTCCGGCGGTCAGCGTCAACGCGTAGCCCTGGCCCGCTGCCTGGTGGCAAAGCCTCGGCTGGTCCTGCTTGACGAACCTCTGGCTAACCTTGACGTGCATTTGCGTGCCGCCATGGAAGAGGAGTTTCGCCGTTTTCACCGTCACAGCGGGGCCACCTTAATTTATATCACCCACGATCAGCGCGAAGCGATGGCGCTCGCCGATCGCGTTGTGGTGCTGAATGCGGGGCAGGTCATGCAGTTTGCTTCACCACAAACCCTGTGGCGTGAGCCCGCTAATGAGATGGTCGCCACCTTTATTGATGAGGGGCGCGTGCTGCCGGTAAAAGAGATTGAACCGACAGGCCAGGGCCAGGCATCGGTGATGCTGTTTGGTACACGGATGCGGTTGCGCTGTGCCGCGCATCAGACAGCCTTGCCGCAGGGTAAAGCCAGCTTTCATCGGGCCAGTTTCCGCCTGGCGGCTGACGAAACCGGCCATTTCACCGCCAGGGTTGAACGCCTGATTTACCGCGGCGGCCATTACGACATCCATCTGTCTCCACAGGCAGAGCCTGAGGTTTCCATCACGCTGGCCCTTGACGATGTCTCTGCTCTCAGGGTTAACGACACCGTAAATATTGCCGTGACTGACGGCTGGATTCTTCCCGCATAAAGGACTTCAGACAGTATGAAAAAACTCATGCTTACCTCGGTTACATCTCTGCTCTTCACGGCTGCGCTGGCAGGCCCCACGCTGGCGCTGGCGGCAGACAAGCCTGCCGGCACGCTGGTGGTCTACACCTCGCAGGCACCGGAAATTGCGCAGCAAACCATGGACGCGTTCAAAGCGGCCTATCCCGGTATTCAGGTGGAATGGACGCGCAACGGCACCACGCAGTTAATGAACGTGCTGCACACGGAAATGATGAGCGGCAAGGTGAAGCCCGACGTGCTGTTGGTTGCCGACGCCATCAACCTTGGCGCACTGAAGAAAGAGAAGCAGCTCTATGCGTATCAGGATGCGCCCGTCGATCACCTGAAACCCGCCTTTTATGACCGGGATAAAACCTTTTTTGGCACCAAAATTATCGCCACCGTGATTGCCTACAACACGCAGCGCGCTAAACCCGTTAACAGCTGGAAAGCCCTGCTAAACGCGGACAACAAAGGGCAAATTGCCATGCCCAGTCCGCTTTACTCCGGGGCTGCCTTGTATAAGCTGCACACGGATATCACGACGCCTGACATCGGCTGGAACTTCTATAAACAGCTGGCGGCGCTGGGCATCGCGCCGCAGGGCGGTAACGGACCTGCGTTAAAAGCCGTAGCGAGTGGACTGGATAAATATGGTGTGATTACCGATGCCGACATTATCCGGGCCAAAAAGCAGGGATCGCCCATCGACCTGGTCTATCCCGAAGAGGGCGTGTCTTACGTCACGGAACCCGTCGCCATTATGAAATCGGTGCATAACCTGCCTGCCGCGAAAGCCTTTGTGGATTTTCTGCTGTCAGAGCCGGGACAGAAACTGGTGGTTCAGCAGGGTAACCGGCCGGTCGATGACCGCATTGCCGCGCCTGAAGGCTTTGTTCCGGTAGACCAGATCAAACTGCTGACCCCGGACGTGGAGAAGGCGGTGGCCGATGATGCGCAGGTGCGGGAACAGTTTACCGCGCTGTTCGGTGGCTGAGAATGAGCGTGCTGAGTAACGACTGTCAGCCTCGCCGGGTGCATCGCACGCGCTGGCGTTTTCGCGCTGAACCCTGGGTGCTAGGGCTGCTGGTGCTGACGATCGGGCTGCTGTCCGTGGCGCCTTTTACCCGGCTGATCTGGACAGCGATAGCCCCGCAGGGCGTACCGGATTTGACACGGCTGACGCAGCTGTTGATCAGCCGCCGGGTACTCAGCGCCACGTTAACGACCTTAAGCATCGGGCTGAGCGCCACCCTGTTGTCGCTGTTGCTTGGCACGCTCGCCGCCTGGCTGGTTGCGCTGAGCGATATGCGCGCTAAAGCAGCCTGGGTCTTCGCCTTTATCTTACCCCTGATGATTCCGCCACAGGTGACGGCACTTGCCTGGCTGCAGGCGCTGGCGCCAGGCAGCCTGCTGGCATCGCTGTTTCAGCTGCTGGGTTTACCTTGGTTCGCGCCGGGTGAACAACCGCTCTATTCATGGGGCGGAATCGTGCTGCTGCTGGGCCTGCACAATGCGCCGCTGGTGTTCCTGACGGTGCGTGCCGGGCTGCGTCGTTTACCGGCAGAACTGGTGGAAGCCGCGCAGATTAGCGGCGCTTCGCACGGGCAAATCCTGCGCACCATTATTTTACCGCTGGCGCGTCCCGCCATCTTCGCGGGCGCAGCGCTGGCATTTGTGGCAAGCGTGGGTAATTTTGGTATTCAGGCGATGCTGGGCATTCCGGCACGCCTGCCGACCTTAATTACGCTGGTCTATCAGCAACTTAACGCCATTGGCCCCGGTGCGCTGCCGGATACGGCCGTCTATTCTTTGCTGATTGCGCTGATCACCTTAACCGGCATGATGCTGAGCGGCTGGCTGGGCGGACGGGGTGATGTTCGCGTGAGTGGCTCGCCGCGCCCGTTTCAGCAACCGCTTAACGGCGCGCGGCTGCCCACGGAGGTGATGGCCTGGCTGTGGATGGCGGCTACGCTCATCATGCCGGTCAGCGCGCTGCTGACCAGTGCGCTGACGCGCGGCTTTGGTCAGGCCTTGACGTGGCAGACCCTGACGCTGGAAAACTTTTATCAGGCGCTGTGGGGCTATCCCGCAATACGCCATGCTTTCGCGACCAGCCTGTGGCTCACCTCGCTGGCGACGCTGATGCTCACGGTCATGGCGCTGTTTCTGGCTTTCTTCCTGAGCTGGCGACGCACGCGACTGGTGCGCGGCCTGTGGTTTGCCAGCGAGCTGACTTATGCGCTGCCCGGTATCGTGACAGGTGTGGCGGCAATCCTGTTTTTTCTGCCGCCGCTTCCTCTGCTGGCGGTCTCGATTTACGGCACGGTCTGGATCATTCTCGCCGCCTATCTGTCCAACTTCCTGGCCTTGGTCTTGCGCCCCACGCTGGCGGGCTTCGCACAAATTGACCCCTCGCTGGATGAGGCCGCGCGTCTGTGTGGGGCGGGGTTTCTGCGCCGCATGGGCGAGATTTTACTGCCGCTGGCGGCGCCGTCTGCGCTGGCGGGAAGCCTGTTGGTCTTTCTGACCGCGCTGAACGAAATTCAGGTCTCGGTGCTGCTGGTGACCTCCGATACGCAAACCCTTGGGCCAACCATTATCTTTCTTGATGAGGGCGGCTCTGCACCGCTGGCTGCCGCCGTAGGATGCCTGATGATTCTGGTTGTTCTGACCTTGATGTTGCTGGCGACGCGCCTGACGCGCGCTCTGCCGCAGGGAGTATTGCCATGGCAAGCCTGACCGTGGTGAGCGGCGTGGGGGGAAAGTTGCCCGCCGCTTTCCTGCTTGAGATTCAGGGATACCGCCTGTTGTGGGATCTGGGCGCGGGGCCGGAGCCCGGCGTAAAGCCGGATTTAACGGTCACGGGGCACGTCGATGCCATCTGTCTGACCCATTCTCATGGCGACCATACAGGTGCACTCGACAGCTGGCAGGCGTTGGGAGCGCCGCCGGTTTACGCCACGGAACTGACCTGGCAGCAGTTGGGAGAGTGCCCAGTACCTGCGCGATCGCGGCACGCATTGCCCTTGCGCGGGCAGTGCGCGGTTGGCCCGCTTAATCTGTTTACCGGCCGGAGCGGCCACTCACCGGGATCCGTCTGGTTTCACCTGCCGGTCGCGGGCGGCATCACCTATATGGGCGACTGGAGTCGCGAATCACTGCTGCTGCCTTTTGACCGACCACCACGGGCGCGCTGGTTGATTACCGATGCCTCTTACGGCGACCGTCATCAGCGACTTAATCAGCAGGTTGACGCGCTGGTACAGGCTGCCCGCCACGGGGCGGTGGTCACGGCGCCGTTGCACGGCAGAGGCCCGGAGATGGCACTGCGGCTACGAGCAAAAGGGTTGCCGGTGGTGCTGTGCCCGCAGGTGCGGGAAGACGTGTCACAGCTGCTGGCGCAAAATGCGCTGCCGGCCGCCACGGCGCTGGCGTTGCTGCCGTTGCTGCGTGAGCCGACGCCTGCGCAATGGCGACCTGACAGCGTTATCGTCGCGGCCGATGCGGTGGCGGACAGCGGCCTGGCCGCCTTGCTGAGCCAGCGGCCTGAGTTCAACCTGATTTTTAGCAGTCATGTCGCTCGCGGCACGCGGGCCTTCGCGATGCTACAAAACGGCTCAGCGCAGTGGTTGCCCTGGAATGTCCATCCCCCGCTGGACGATCAACTGGCGTTGATCAAACACAGCGGAGCGGAACAGGTCATTCCCGCTTTTGTCGAGCCGGCATTGTGCCAGCAGTTAATCGCCCGCGCGTCTGCCACGCTCAGCTGGCAGCGTCACTTTACGCTGTCATCCCGCTGGGAAAGCTTTGCCTGATCGCATTAGCTGTAAAGCCCGTGCTGCTGCACCGGCGCATGACCCGGATTATCCCGGATGCGGCGTACCGAGTCGCGTACCACCAGCTTGCCGTTCAGCAGCAGATTACCGGGCGGCAGGTTTGGATCTAAACGCAGCGCCTGAAGCATTTTGACGGCGGCCTCGCCCAGCTCGTCTCGCGGAACCTGAACCGAGGTTAACGGGATCTCCTGCACGGTGGCCAGGTTGAAACCATCCATGCTCATCACGGACACATCTTCCGGCACCCGCAGGCCTGCTTGCTGTAACGCCTGCACCGTTCCGGCGGCAATATAATCGCCACTCGCCAGAATCGCCGTAGGGCGCTGCGCCTGCGGGCAGCGACGCAAATAATCGCCCAGACAGGCGCTGGCTTCGCTGCTGCTAAAACTGTTGAGCGTAATCAGGTGCTGGCGGCTGTCGAAGCGCAGATTCATGGCATGCCAGGCATCGCGTACGCCCTGAAGCCGCTGCTCCATGGTGTAACGCCGAAGGCAGTGCAGCGACAGAATTTGCCGATGGCCCTGTTCAAACAGATAGCGCGCGGAAAACTCGCCAATAAGCTGATGATCCGGCGACACCGAGGGCAGGCGCATTCGGCGGTCGCGGGCGTTGATCAGCACGCAGGGTTTGTTCATTTCGGCCGCCAACTGATGAATGTGTTCATCGTCGATACCGATCAACAGCGCGGCTTCCGTCTGCTGCATCTTGTCGATAAACAGCGCGGCATCACTTTCCACTTCTTCCAGCGGGCAGTAGCGCAACCGCACATCGTGCGGTTTAACGGCTTCGCTGATCCCCTGGATCACCTTGTAATAAAAGATATCCGTGCGGATATCGAATGCCCGCGGTGGCGCAAATACCATCAGGTCATTAAGCAACAGCCGACCATGCTGAAGATTATCCAGTACGCCTTGCTGTTGGGCGATGCGTAACACTTTGTCGCGCGTGGCGGCGCGAATATTGGCTTTCCCGGCAAGGACGCGTGAAACCGTGCTGATCGACACGCCGCTCAGGGCGGCAATTTCGCTCACTTTTAAGCTTTGCTTCATTCTGTGATCGCCCTCAAATCTGCAAATGAAAAAATTTTCATAAGGTGCTGAATCGTGTCCCTGCTGGTCTGCAAGGGCATTTTTGTTATTTCCCGATAGTGCCATGAAAAGGGTTGCAAAAAATGGGCTGTACCCACGTTTTCGGCTTTTTTAAGGTCGGATCAGATAAACAGGCTCGCTGCGCGGCAACGCGTCAATCACTGGCTACAGGAGTTTCATCATGAGTCTCGACTCGACCACCCGCACTCACGCGTCGTCGCGCCCGCTGCGGATGATTAAAAATTTGCGCTGGTGGATGCTGGGCATGTTCCTGCTGGGCGTCACGGTGAATTACATCACCCGTAACTCCCTGGGGATTCTGGCACCGGAACTGAAAAGCACCCTGAATATGACCACGGAGCAGTATTCCTGGGTCGTGGCGGCTTTCCAACTGGCCTATACGCTGTTTCAGCCTGTGTGCGGCTGGTTAATTGATGTTATCGGTCTGAAAGTGGGCTTTTTGATCTGCGCCGTTATCTGGTCTGTCACCTGTCTGCTGCACGCCGGGGCAGGAAGCTGGCTGCATCTGGCGCTGTTACGTTTTGTGATGGGCGCATCAGAGGCGGCAGCCACGCCCGCGAATGCCAAGGCCATCGGGGAGTGGTTTCCGAAAAAGGAGCGGCCGGTAGCGGCAGGCTGGGCGGGCGTTGGCTTTTCCGTCGGCGCGATGCTGGCTCCGCCCATTATTTATATCGCGCATATCTCGTTTGGCTGGCAGGGCGCATTCCTGCTCACCGGCGGGCTGGGTTTGATCTGGGTGGCGCTCTGGTGGTGGGGCTATCACTCGCCTGAACGCCATCCGCGCCTCTCGGATGAGGAGCGGGCGTTTATTACCCAGGACAACGAAGTCATCGGCGAAAAGCTGCCGTTTTTCACTGCGATGAAAGTGATTGGGAAAGAGAAGAAGTTTTACGGAATCGCTATTCCGGCTTTTTTAGCCGAGCCCGCCTGGGCGGTCCTGAGCTTCTGGGTGCCGCTCTACCTGGCCAATGAACGCGGCATGGATCTGAAGCAGATCGTGATGTTCGCCTGGCTGCCGTTCCTGGCCGCTGACTTCGGCAGCGTCGCCAGCGGTTACCTGACAAAACTCTACGTGCGCTGGTTTGGCTGCTCCCGCGTGAACTCCATCGTCGCCAGTTCCGTCACCGGGGCCGCGCTGATGATCTCGCTGGCACTGATGACGCTGGTTAAAGATCCCTATCTTGCCATTGCCCTGATCTCCATCGGCGGTTTCGGCCACCAGGTGATTTCCTGCATGTTGAGCGCGCTGGTGGTTGAGCGTTTTGATCGCCGCCAGATGGCGACGGTCAACGGCATGCGCGGGTCCTGCGCCTGGATAGCCAGCTTTATTTTTTCACTGATTATCGGCGTTACCGCCGACACCATTGGCTTCAATCCCTTGTTTATTGCCATGGGCTTTTTTGATCTGATTGGCGCGGTTTTTCTGGTGATGTTTATTGCCGAACGCCGCCAACGTACTGCTAAACAGTGAGGGTAATCTCATGAAAACACTTAAGACATGGACGCTACATCAACAAACGCCGCATTTTGTCGAACTGAAAGTCGAGCAGCGTCACTTTTTACGGATTTACGTATTAGAAAACGGCCTGATGCGCGTGCTGCTGAAACGCGACGGGGAACTGGCGCTGAACCGCACCTGGAGCATTGCCCCGCAAGAGGATGTGCCCTGGGAGGGGCGCGACCGCGAATCGCTGGAAGGTTTTACGCTGCCCGCCTTTACCCTGCAACAGGAGGCGCAACAAATCCGTCTGGCTACGGACCGACTGCGGGTTACCGTGCATTATCCCCTTTGCCTCAGTTGGGAACATTTTGACGGCACCGACTGGCAGCCGCTGGCGGTCGATCGCCATACCGGGGCTTACCTGCTGAACATGCATGGCGATGGCGTGGAACATTATCAGCGTCGTCAGCCGCAGGACCGGGTTTACGGCCTGGGTGAAAAGAGCGGCGATCTCAACCGGGTCAATCGCCGTTTCGAAATGCGCAATCTGGATGCGATGGGCTATAACGCTGCCAGTACCGATCCGCTCTACAAACATATTCCTTTCACGCTGACCCAGCGTGACGGCGTCAGCTTCGGGCTGTTTTACGATAACCTCACCAGCAGCTGGCTGGACCTGGGGAATGAGTTAGATAATTATCATCTGCCTTATCGCCGTTACCGCGCAGAGGCGGGCGATCTGGATTACTACATGATGCTGGGCCCGACGCTGCTGGAGGTGACCAAGGCATTTGTTCGCCTCACCGGCCGGACGCTCTTTCAACCGAAGTGGAGCCTGGGCTACAGCGGCTCCACCATGCACTACACGGATGCGCCTGATGCGCAGCAACAGCTCCTGTCCTTTATTCAACTGTGCCGCGAGCATGAGATTCCCTGCGATTCGTTTCAACTGTCGTCGGGCTACACCTCCATCAATAACAAGCGCTACGTGTTCAACTGGAACTATGACAAGGTGCCGAATCCCAATGCCATGTGCGCTGCTTTCCATCAGGCCGGGATGAAGCTGGCGGCCAACATCAAGCCCTGCCTGTTACAGGATCATCCACGTTACAAAGAAGTGGCGGATCAGGGGCTGTTTATCCGCGATTCGGAACAGGATCGGCCTGAGCGTTCCGTATTCTGGGATGATGAAGGCTCGCATCTGGATTTCACCCATCCCCAAACGGTGGCGTGGTGGCAACAAAACGTCACTGAGCAGTTGCTGAAAAAAGGGATCGATTCGACCTGGAACGATAATAACGAATATGAAGTCTGGGACGGCGAAGCACGCTGCTATGGCTTTGGCCAGCCCATTGCGATTAAGCACATCCGACCGGTGATGCCGCTGCTGATGATGCGCGCCTCGATGGAGGCTCAGCAGCGCTTTGCCCCTGAAAAAAGGCCGTACCTGATTTCCCGTTCAGGCTGCGCAGGCATGCAGCGCTATGTGCAGACGTGGAGCGGGGATAACCGGACAAACTGGCAAACCCTGCGCTATAACATCCGTATGGGGTTGGGAATGAGTCTGTCGGGCCTGTTTAACGTCGGGCACGATGTGGGCGGGTTTGCCGGCGATAAACCGGATGCGGAGCTGTTTGTGCGCTGGGTACAGAATGGCGTGATGCATCCCCGTTTTACTATTCATTCATGGAATGACGATCACACCGTCAACGAGCCCTGGATGTATCCGGAAGCCACATCAATGATTCGTGAGGCTATTCGCCTGCGTTATCGCCTGATGCCGTATCTGTATACGCTGGCCTGGCAGGCCAGCGAGCAGGATGAGCCAATGCTGCGGCCAACCTTCCTCGATCACGAGCACGATCCGCGCACCTATGACGAGTGCGATGATTTCATGCTGGGGCGCGATTTGCTGGTGGCAAGCGTGGTTGAGCAGGGCGCCCGTCAGCGCCAGGTCTATCTGCCAGATAACGCCCACGGCTGGTATGACTGGCACAGCGGTAGCTGGCTGGCGGGGGGCCAGTCGGTAATGCTGGATGCGCCGCTGGATCGTCTGCCGTTACTGGTCCGTGCCGGTGCTGCCATTCCACTGGGACAGTGTGAAAGTACCACCGATGCGCAGCGTGATAACGTACGGGAACTGCAGCTGTGGCCTGCGCCGGGCAATGCGACCACCTCCGGCGAACTGTTTGACGACGACGGAGAAACGCACGGCTGGCAGAAGGGCAATGCGCTTTGGCTGAGCTGGACGTTAACCAGCAGCGCGTCAAGGTTGGAGCTGAGCATTGAAAAGCGGGGAGATTATCAGCCAGCGTGGCGTGATATGGCGATTAGCTTACCGCCGGGCGAGAAGCGTCCGTTGTGGGTCAACGGGGAAATGACAACCTGTTACCGACTGGCGTAACCCAGAGCGCAAATCACACTACCGGCCCACCTGCGTGGGCCGGTTTATTTTAGGCGGAGTGGGTTTCAGTGCTCATGCGTCCAAGGTCTTTATCGACCAGGAACAGACCGTTACCGCTATCGCCAACCATCGCCAGTTTATCCAGCACGGTTTTAAACAGCTTCTCTTCTTCATGCTGTTCTGCAACATACCACTGCAGGAAGTTGAAGGTTGAATAGTCCTGCGTTGTCATCGCTGAGTGCGCCAGTTCATTGATTTTACTGGTAATCAGCTTCTCGTGATCCAGCGCCTGAATCAGCACTTCGTTCAGTGAATTGTAGGCAACGGGCGGTGCAGCAATGCTGCCCAGCACCGGCATAGCACCGGTATCGCTCAGATAGTCGAACAGGCGCTGCATGTGTTCCATCTCTTCACGCGAATGCATTTTCAGGAAGGACGCTGCGCCCTCATAGCCTTTATCGCTGCACCACGCACTCATTTGTAAATAGAGATTGGCGGAGAAAAATTCGAGGTTCAGCTGGTCGTTTAAACGTCCAGTCATTTCAGCAGTCAGCATGGCCGCGTCCTTTGAGTGTTAATAAATTAGTGGTGAATTATGCAACAGGCTGGTAACGAATGGGAAGCCTTTTATTGAAAAATTTGCAATTTATCTACTTGATTTAAAAAGAATTATTTCAACTGTTGAATGCGAGCGATTATCATTGTGGTCAGCTTTTCGGGTCGCCAGTTGTCACTCCCTGAGCCGGTGCGCCTGGCTTCCGTGCGGCTTCCTTTACCGGCAGGTCAGGCTGGATGCGGCCTGGCAGGAAGGCAAGGGTGACCCGGCGATGAACTGGCTGCAGCGCATGCGCAAGAAATGCCTGACCAGAGATTTGTGAGGCAAGGCGTGAAGGTGAATCTTATGCGGGTTCATCGCGAAGAAATCGCATAAACTTTTCGTGAAATGCCACCGTTAACCCTCAGGGTGAATATGCAATCTGTCAAAAGCCATGCTGAATTTTACGACGTCCAGTTTTCAAAAGAAGATTTCACCGGTCTGACGATCGCTGAAACGCATTTTGAAGACTGCGAATTCAATAACGCCAACTTTACCTCTGCGGTGTTTTCGGCCTGCAAGTTCATCAACTGTGTGTTTAATCACTGCAATATGAGCCTGCTGAACCCATCCAATAGCCGCTTCTTTGGCGTTCACTTCAATGAGTGCAAGCTGACCGGCATTGACTGGACGACAGCCTACTGGCCCGATTTTTATCTGGATCACGAACTGCATTTTCAGAAATGTATTCTGGCCAGCGGCTCTTTTTTTGGGCTGCGGTTGCAGGGCTTAAAAATGGAGGCATGCAAACTGACAGAGGTGGATTTCAGGGAGTGCGATTTAACCGGCGCAACGCTCACCGAATCGGACCTGACGGGCAGTTTATTCAATCACACCGTGCTACGTGGCGCAGATCTCACAGAATCCTGGAATTACGCCATCAATATCTTCCATAACACGGTCTATAAAGCCAAATTTTCTCGCCTGGAAGCGGTTTGTTTGCTGGAAAGTCTGGGCATCGAACTCGTCGATTAGTCCAGGCCTGGGGAGTAGCAGCCCCCACGGATACGCTTTATGGGGCAGGTTTCGTTCGGAGTAACGCCTGGCCACCCTGACGCGCTACCGGTGCGGCGGCCTGCCGTTTCTGACTGACGCCACTTTCTCTTCCGTACGCTGTAGGCCAATAGCACAAAATATTGTATGCTATGCCGCCTTAAAGTTGACCAGGTAACCGGAAGCACGCCAATGTAACTTTGCGCTCACCCCGCGACGACATAAAGTCGCATTTGGCACCGTTTATCCGCCGGTAAGGTTCTGCCGGCCACCGTGATTTATCTGCCGCGCCTGTTAGCGCGTGGCTACGTTGAGAAGAATTCACTCATGTCTAATCCCTTTTTAGAAGAGGTGGCACGCCGCCGCACCTTCGCGATTATCTCGCACCCGGATGCCGGTAAAACCACAATTACCGAAAAAGTCCTGCTGTTCGGGCAGGCGATCCAGACCGCCGGTACGGTAAAAGGCCGCGGCTCCAACCAGCATGCGAAGTCTGACTGGATGGAGATGGAAAAGCAGCGTGGTATTTCAATCACGACGTCAGTTATGCAGTTTCCCTATCGTGACAGCCTGGTAAACCTGCTGGATACGCCGGGGCACGAAGACTTCTCTGAAGATACCTATCGTACGCTGACCGCCGTTGACTGCTGCCTGATGGTGATCGACGCAGCGAAAGGCGTTGAAGATCGTACCCGTAAGCTGATGGAAGTGACGCGCCTGCGCGATACGCCGATCCTGACCTTTATGAACAAACTCGACCGTGACATCCGCGATCCGATGGAACTGCTGGATGAAGTGGAAAGCGAGTTAAAAATCGCCTGTGCGCCCATCACCTGGCCAATAGGCTGCGGTAAGTTGTTTAAAGGGGTTTATCACCTTTATAACGATGAAACTTATCTCTATCAGACCGGTAAAGGGCACACCATCCAGGAAGTGCGCATCGTTAAAGGCCTGAATAACCCGGACCTCGACGCGGCCGTCGGCGAAGAGCTGGCCGCACAGCTGCGTGAAGAGCTGGAACTGGTGCAGGGCGCCTCGCACGAATTCGAAAAAGAGGCTTTCCTTAGCGGTCAGCTCTCTCCGGTGTTCTTTGGTACTGCGCTGGGTAACTTTGGCGTTGATCATATGCTGGATGGCCTGGTGGAGTGGGCGCCGCGCCCCATGCCGCGCCAGACCGATACCCGCCAGGTTGAGGCAAAAGAAGAGAAATTTACCGGTTTCGTGTTCAAGATTCAGGCTAACATGGATCCCAAGCACCGTGACCGCGTGGCGTTTATGCGCGTGGTATCAGGCCGTTATGAAAAAGGCATGAAGCTGCGCCAGGTGCGCACTGGCAAAGACGTCGTGATTTCTGATGCGTTAACCTTTATGGCGGGCGACCGTTCGCACGTAGAAGAAGCCTATCCGGGCGATATCATCGGCTTGCACAACCACGGCACGATTCAGATCGGCGACACCTTTACCCAGGGTGAGAACATGAAGTTCACCGGTATTCCGAACTTCGCGCCAGAACTGTTCCGCCGTATTCGCCTGCGCGATCCGCTGAAGCAAAAGCAACTGCTGAAAGGGCTGGTCCAGCTGTCGGAAGAGGGCGCGGTTCAGGTGTTCCGTCCGGTTCACAATAACGACCTGATTGTAGGAGCTGTTGGTGTCCTGCAGTTTGACGTGGTCGTCGCGCGTCTGAAAAGCGAATACAACGTTGAAGCCATCTATGAGGCGATTAACGTTTCTACGGCACGTTGGGTCGAGTGCAGCGATGCCAAAAAGTTCGAAGATTTCCAGCGTAAAAATGAGGTGAACCTCGCGCTGGATGGCGGTGATAACCTGACCTATATCGCTCCCACCATGGTGAATCTGAATATTACTCAGGAACGCTATCCTGATGTGACATTCCGTAAAACCCGCGAGCACTAATTCGTGCTTTCAGGGCCATTCCAGCACGGAATGGCCCTGTTTCAACGGATACAGAACCCTCCTAAAACGCGCCTTTTCCTCTCTTTTGACGCACGATCAACCAGTTACCCGAGCAAAACTCTAAATCCCGACTATGATTACTTCATCGGACGGTTTAAGAGACTTATTCTCCCCGCGTCCAGTGCCGCAGCAGCACTGTTTGCTGCTCTTGCGCCCACAGTTTTGGGCGAGTTAACAGATAGAAGGATGATATCGATGCACACAACTAAGATTACTAAAACATTGATGGCTGCGATGATCGGAACTGCTCTGCTGAGCGGAAGCGCATTTGCAGAGGAATCCGCGTCTCAGAAAGCCTCACAAACGGCTGACAGCGCTGGTGCAAAAATTGACAGCTCAATGAAGAAAGTGGGCGGCTTTATGGATGACAGCGCCGTGACGGCTAAAGCAAAAGCGGCCCTGGTTGATGACGACTCCATCAAAAGCACCGACATTTCTGTCAAAACCCATCAGGGCGTTGTTACCCTGAGCGGCTTTGTGACCTCACAAGATCAGGCTGAGAAAGCCGTGGCCGTGGTGAAAAAAGTTGAAGGCGTTAAATCAGTCAGCGACAAGCTGCACGTGAAAGACGCGAAAAAACAGTCAATGAAAGGTTATGCCGGTGACGCTGCCACAACCAGCGAAATTAAAGCTAAGCTATTAGCAGATGACATGGTTCCTTCACGTAACGTGAAAGTGGAAACCACCGGCGGTGTGGTTCAGCTTTCAGGTGAAGTGGCGAATCAGGCACAGTCTGACCGTGCCGAAAGCATCGCTAAAGCTATCGAAGGCGTAAAAAGTGTTAAAAATGACCTGAAGGTCAAGTCTTAACACGACCCGGTGCGGCTTCTTCCGGAAGCCGCACTGATAAAAATACCCATCGTGGGATGAAACAAGCAGTTCAATATTAAAATGGTTAAGGAGAGGCTTATGTTTCGTTGGGGCATTATTTTTCTGGTGATCGCACTGATCGCTGCTGCATTAGGTTTTGGTGGCCTTGCCGGTACCGCAGCCTGGGCAGCTAAAGTCGTATTCGTGGTGGGTATTATTCTGTTCCTCATCAGCTTGTTCACTGGCCGTAAAAAGCTATAGCGATGACCCAGACTGTTTGATGCTGGCGTAGTCAGCATCAAACGGAGACCAGTTATTTGTGCGAATGTTATTGTGAGGCAAAGGATGCTTCATATTCGCAACGATGTGTTAAACGGCGCAACGCCAATAGCACAATTTATGGACAACGTAGCTGGTTCTCCGTGCTAGTATCCTTTCACAATTCTAATCCCTGCATTCCCTACATTTGCCTATCGGGAACCCAATCTGAGGTCGGTACATTGGGTATACGTATTCCCGTGACGCTTGGGGCGATTGAACCCCTTGCTCTCACACCTTTTAAAGCCAGGAAAATCGCCTTAGTGTGCGAGGGTGGCGGTCAACGCGGCATCTTCACCGCCGGCGTATTAGATGAGTTTCAGCGGGCTAAATTCAACCCTTTCCAGCTTTTGCTTGGCACGTCTGCCGGGGCACAGAATCTGTCTGCCTTTGTCTGCGCGCAGCCGGGCTACGCGCGCCGGGTGATCACCCGCTATACGACCAGCAAGCAGTTTTTCGATCCGCTGCGTTTCTTACGCGGCGGCAATCTTATCGATCTCGACTGGTTAATCGACATCACCCGAAGCGAATTCCCCCTGGCGATGAGCAGTGCCGAAACCCTGTTTTCCAGCGGGCGCGAATTCTATATGTGTGCCTGCCGCAGTGATGACTATGCGCCCAGTTATTTTGCGCCCACCAGTGATAACTGGCTGGAAATCATTAAGGCATCCAGCGCCATTCCGGGCTTTTTTTCGCCTGGGGGTGGATCTGGAAGGCATCAGCTATCTGGACGGTGGCGTCAGTGATGCCATTCCCGTGCGTGAGGCGGCCAAACGTGGCGCAGATACGATCGTGGTGATCCGTACCGTGCCCTCTCAGATGTTCGATACGCCACGCTGGATAACGCGTATGGAACGCTGGTTCAGCGGCGGTGCGCTGCAGCCGATGCTCACTATCCTGCATCATCATGAGCAGACCTATCGGGAAACGCAGCAGTTTATCGAGTCACCGCCAGGGGATTTACGCATCATTGAAATTTTCCCACCGCGCGTGCTGGCCAGTAACGCTTTAGGCAGCCGGATCGCCTCGCTTAACCAGGATTACCACCTGGGACGCCGCTGTGGCCGCTATTTTATGGCCACGCTGGGCCAGTGGCTGAGCGATGCCGAGCCGCAAACGGGGCTGGATATTGTTACGCCTGCCGCGCCGGTGGCGAATGAACCCAACAGTGGGGCGATCGTTACGCCGCTGGCGGGCAATGACGACGCCTGGAATGAAGGCTCGCTGGCATGAGGTTTGTGGATACCCATTGCCACTTTGATTTTCCGCCCTTCGTCGGGCAGGCGGCGGAAAGTCTTGCCCGGGCCGCCCAGTCCGGCGTTGAAAAAATTATCGTGCCCTCGGTGGACGCGGGACGCTTTGCAACGGTCTGCCAGCTGGCTCACGCGCATCCCGCCCTTTATGCTGCGCTGGGGCTGCACCCGATTGTTATTGAACATCATCAGGAATCGCATCTTAGCGAGCTGGAAGCCCGGTTGATAAAGCCGCCCGCTAAGCTGGTAGCGTTAGGTGAGATCGGCCTGGATCTTTATCGGGACGATCCGCAGTTCGGCAAGCAGAAACATTTTCTGGATGCGCAGCTGAAGCTGGCTAAACGTTACGATCTGCCAGTGATCCTGCACTCGCGTCGAACGCACGATCAGCTGGCGCTGCATCTGCGCCGTCACGATCTCTCGCGCCGTGGCGTGGTTCATGGTTTTGCCGGTAGCCTGCAGCAGGCCCAGGCTTTTATCAAACTTGGTTATGCGATTGGCGTGGGCGGCACCATTACCTATCCGCGCGCCAGTAAAACCCGACAGACCATCGCACAGTTACCGCTTTCATCCTTGTTGCTGGAAACGGATGCCCCCGATATGCCGCTGAACGGTTTTCAGGGCCAGCCCAACCGACCAGAGCGCGCTTTTCAGGTGTGGCAGGTGCTGTGTGAGCTGCGTGAAGAAGCACCAGAGGTCATTGCCGATGCGCTATGGCACAACAGCCACAGACTTTTTCGCCTTTCCTGATGTCGCCCGTTTACCCTTCTTCTCACAAAATGTTATAATAATAACATTCCCGTCGTGGGCTTATACGGGCTTCACTTCGCCTGATTTCGAGACTGAATCAACTTTTATCTGAAATATTGCAGTTGTTTCATATTTCGATGTGACGAATGGCACATATTCACCGGCTCCGAATTGTTATTATTATCACATACGGGTGGATAAAAACTCACCCCTTGTCCTGGAGATTGTTATGACTGATATCAAACAGCAGGCCCTGCGCGCGCTGAAACTGATGGATTTAACCACCCTGAATGAAGATGACACCGATGAGAAAGTGATCGCACTCTGTCACCAGGCGAAATCCCCGGTGGGCAATACCGCCGCCATCTGCATTTATCCGCGTTTTATTCCCATTGCTCGCAAAACGCTGCGTGAGCAGGGCACGCCGGACGTGCGTATCGCCACCGTCACCAACTTCCCCCACGGCAATGACGACATCGAGATCGCACTGGCTGAAACCCGTGCCGCTATCGCCTACGGCGCTGACGAAGTGGACGTGGTTTTCCCTTATCGCGCGCTGATGGCTGGCAATACTCAGGTGGGCTTTGATCTGGTCGAAGCCTGTAAAACAGCCTGTGCGGAAGCGGATGTACTGCTGAAAGTGATTATTGAAACCGGTGAGCTGAAGCAGGAAGCGCTGATCCGTCAGGCCTCTGAAATTGCCATTGATGCCGGAGCGGACTTTATCAAAACCTCAACCGGTAAAGTGCCCGTAAATGCAACGCCCGAAGTGGCGCAGATCATGATGAGCGTGATCCGCGATAAAGGTGTGAAAGCGCAGGTTGGCTTTAAGCCGGCTGGCGGCGTGCGTACCGCTGAAGATGCCGCCATCTATCTGCAACTGGCTGAAGATACGCTGGGTGCCGACTGGGCTGACGCACGCCACTTCCGTTTTGGCGCTTCCAGCCTGCTGGCAAACCTGCTGAACACCCTTGGACACAGCAGCGATACCCGTCAGTCAGGCTACTGATATCTCCGGGCGGCATCTTGCCGCCTTTTCTCCTCTTTCCCTGACGTAAGGGGGCGACTTTGTACCTTGCACAAGAAATCATTCGAAAAAAACGTGACGGCCACGCGCTGACTGAAGACGAGATTCGTTTCTTCATTAACGGCGTGCGTGATAACAGCGTTTCGGAAGGACAAATTGCCGCGCTGGCAATGACCATTTATTTTCACGATATGTCGCTGCCGGAGCGGGTTGCCCTGACGATGGCGATGCGTGACTCAGGCACCGTGCTGAACTGGAAATCCCTGAATCTGAACGGGCCGGTGGTTGATAAGCACTCCACCGGCGGCGTCGGCGATGTCACCTCGTTGATGCTGGGGCCGATGGTGGCCGCCTGTGGCGGCTATATCCCGATGATCTCAGGTCGCGGGCTGGGGCACACCGGCGGCACCCTGGACAAGCTGGAAGCGATTCCCGGGTTTGACATTTTCCCCAGTGATGACCACTTTCGCCAGACCATAAAGCAGGTTGGCGTGGCAATTATTGGCCAAACCAACTCCCTGGCCCCGGCGGACAAACGCTTTTACGCCACGCGCGACATCACGGCCACCGTGGATTCGATTCCGCTGATCACCGCCTCGATTCTGGCGAAAAAGCTGGCCGAAGGGCTGGATGCGCTGGTGATGGATGTCAAAGTTGGCTCCGGGGCATTTATGCCCACGTATGAAGCCTCTGAAAATCTGGCGCTGGCCATTGTTGGCGTCGCCAACGGCGCGGGCTGTCGCACCACGGCGCTGTTAACGGATATGAACCAGGTGCTGGCCTCCACGGCCGGTAACGCGCTGGAAGTGCGCGAAGCAGTGCGCTTCCTGACCGGTGCGCAGCGTAACCCGCGCCTGCTGGAAGTGACGCTGGCGCTGTGCAGCGAAATGCTGATCTCCGGCAAACTGGCGGAAAATGAGGCTGAGGCACGCGAAAAACTCATGACGGTACTGGATAACGGCAAGGCCGCAGAGGTGTTTGCCCGCATGGTGGCGGCGCAGAAGGGCCCGAGCGATTTTGTTGAGCGCTACGACAGCTATTTACCTGCGCCAACGATGAGCAAAGCGGTTTATGCCGACCGGGCAGGCTGTGTTACGCATATGGATACCCGCGCGCTGGGCATGGCGGTGGTGGCGATGGGCGGTGGACGCCAGCGCGCCAGTGATGCCATCGATTACAGCGTGGGCCTGAGCGACATGATCACCCTGGGCGAGCAGGTGGATGCTTCACGTCCGCTGGCGGTCATCCATGCCAGCAGCGAAGCGCACTGGCAACAGGCCGCTGCCGCCGTAAAAGCCGCGATTACCTTGGGTGAACGCGCCCCGGCAGCCACGCCTGTCGTGTATCGCCGCGTCACTGAGGCAGGCTGACGCAGGGAACCCCTTTATACCGTCCCGGATTCAGGTATACTGATCTGATCGCTTTTTTTTGACTTGTCGCGCGCTTTTGGCGCAGGAGACTGGCATGAAACGTGCTTTTATTATGGTGCTGGATTCGTTTGGAATCGGCGCCAGCAAAGATGCCGATAAATTCGGTGATGCAGGTTCAGATACGTTAGGTCATATCGCAGAAGCCTGCTTTAACGGTCAGGCGGATAAGGGCCGTAAAGGGCCGCTGCACTTACCTAATCTGACCGCGCTGGGCCTGGGCAAAGCGGCTGAGCTGTCTACTGGTCGTTTTCCTGCGGGGCTGGATCCTGAGGCGAAGATCACGGGCGCCTATGCTTACGCCAGTGAGCTTTCATCGGGCAAAGATACGCCGTCTGGCCACTGGGAAATCGCCGGCGTGCCTGTTCTGTTTGACTGGGGATACTTCAGCGATAAGCAGAACAGCTTCCCGCAGGCGCTGCTGGACAAACTGGTGGAACGCGCCGGTTTACCCGGCTATCTCGGCAACTGCCACTCATCCGGTACGGTAATCCTCGACCAGTTGGGCGAAGAGCACATGCACTCTGGCAAGCCGATTTTCTACACCTCGGCGGACTCCGTATTCCAGATCGCCTGCCACGAAGAAACCTTCGGGCTGGAGCGGTTGTATGAACTTTGTGAAATTGCGCGTGAAGAGCTGACCGAAGGCGGCTACAACATTGGTCGCGTGATTGCCCGGCCGTTTGTGGGCGACAAAGCAGGCAGCTTCGAGCGCACCGGCAACCGTCACGATCTGGCCGTTGAGCCGCCATCGCCGACCATGCTGAAGAAGCTGGTGGACGAGAAGGGCGGTCATGTGATTTCGGTTGGTAAAATTGCCGATATCTATGCTGAGCAGGGCATCACTAAAAAAGTGAAAGCCACCGGTCTGGACGCGCTGTTTGATGCGACCATTCAGGAAATGAAAACTGCGCCGGATCAAGCGATTGTGTTCACCAACTTTGTCGACTTCGATTCCACCTGGGGCCATCGCCGCGACGTTGCGGGTTATGCGGGCGGCCTGGAGCTGTTTGACCGCCGTTTGCCGGAGCTCATGGAACTGGTCAAAGAGGATGATATTTTGATCCTTACCGCCGACCACGGCTGTGACCCGACCTGGGAAGGCACGGAACACACACGCGAGCATATTCCGATCCTGATTTACGGACCGAAGGTTGAGCCGGGGTCGCTGGGCTATCGCGACACCTTTGCCGATATCGGCCAGACGATCGCGCACTATTTTGACCTGTCCCCCATGGACTACGGCAAGAACATGCTGTAAAAACAGCGAAATTTTTAAAAAGGATAGAGAATTATGGCAACTCCTCACATTAATGCAGAAATGGGTGATTTCGCAGACGTCGTACTGATGCCGGGCGATCCGCTGCGTGCGAAGCACATTGCAGAAACCTTTCTGGAAGATGCCGTTGAGGTGAACAACGTGCGCGGCATGCTGGGCTATACCGGCACTTATAAAGGCCGCAAAATCTCCGTCATGGGCCACGGCATGGGCATTCCCTCCTGCTCCATTTACGCGAAAGAGCTGATCACCGATTTCGGCGTGAAGAAAATCATCCGCGTGGGTTCCTGTGGTGCCGTGCGTCCCGACGTGAAACTGCGTGATATCGTGATCGGCATGGGCGCATCGACCGATTCCAAAGTGAATCGTATGCGTTTCAAGGATCACGATTTTGCCGCGATTGCGGATTTCGATATGGTGCGCAACGCTGTCGATGCGGCCAAAAATCTGGGTGTTGACGCGCGCGTAGGGAATATCTTCTCTGCCGACCTGTTCTACACGCCCGATCCGCAGATGTTTGACGTAATGGAGAAGTACGGCATTCTCGGTGTGGAAATGGAAGCCGCCGGCATTTACGGCGTGGCTGCTGAATTTGGGGCGAAAGCGCTGACGATCTGCACCGTGTCCGATCATATCCGTACCCATGAGCAGACGACTGCCGCAGAGCGCCAGACAACCTTTAATGACATGATTAAGATTGCGCTGGAATCTGTGCTGCTGGGCGATTAATCTCCACGCTCATCGATGCTCTTGCTCACCCGGCAGCGCGACGTTGCCGGGTGAGCGCGTCAGAAGATTTACGCTTCCCGCTCATTTCGCAACATTCTCATCAAATGACACACTTTTCATCAGGCTTGTGCATCTTGCTACTGGCAAGGACCGCTTATGCCACTATCATGAAGCCGAACAATAAATAACAACATGCCAGACTGAAAATACCTGCCTGATGAATTTTCGAAATTTCGACGCTGAAGAGAAGTTGTTTGTACGCCGTGCCGCTATGGCATTTGTGCTGGTCTGCATCTGCTTCACCATCCTGGGTTTAAACCTGTATCGCCTGCAGGTACGCGATCACAGCTATTACCAGACGCGCTCAAACCAAAACGATATCAAAATGATCCCTATCGCGCCCACGCGCGGGCTGATTTTCGACCGTAACGGGATTCCGCTGGTGCGCAATGTGACCTGGTACGACATCACTATCACCCCGTATAAAGTGGACGATATGAAGGACGTGCTGCGCCAGCTCACGCCGCTTATCGATTTGACACCGGACGACATTGCGCGTTTTCAGCACGATCTCCGGCAGAACAGCCGCTACAAACCGGTTATCCTCAAAGAGGAACTTACCGACGAAGAGGTGGCGCGCTTTTCAGTCAACCAGTTCCGGTTTACCGGCGTCAGCATTGATACCTATCAGGACAGGGAATATCCCTATGGGGCCGATCTGGCGCATGTTGTTGGCTACGTCTCTAAAATCAATGATAACGACTATAAGCGGCTGAATGCCGAAGGCATTGCTGAAAACTACGCGGCTGACCACAACATCGGTAAGCAGGGGATTGAAGGCTATTACGAATCCCTGCTGCACGGTAAGCCGGGCTATCAGGAAGTGGAAGTGGATAACCATGGCCGCATTGTCCGGGTGCTGAAAGAAGTGCCGCCGGTAGCAGGCAAGAACATCACCCTGACGCTGGACCTGCATCTGCAACAGTATGCGGAAAGCCTGCTGGCCGGACAGCGTGCCGCATTGCTGGTGGAAGATCCCCATGACGGATCCGTACTGGCGATGGTTTCCAGCCCCAGCTACGATCCCAACCCTTTTGTGAAGGGCATCAGCTATAAAGCCTACAAGACGCTGCTGCAGGATAAAAACCTGCCGCTGATTAACCGTGTCACCCAGGGGCTGTATCCCCCGGCCTCCACCGTCAAACCCTATATGGCGATGTCTGCCCTGTTAACCCATGTGATTACGCCGCAAACCACCTTTTTTGGCGGCCCAACATGGACGCTGCCGGGCACCGACCGTCGCTACCGTGACTGGAAAAAAAGCGGCCACGGCACGCTCGATGTCACCAAAGCGATCGAAGAGTCTGCAGATACCTTCTTCTATCAGGTGGCCTTTATGATGGGCATCGATCGCATTCACACCATGCTCAGCAAATTTGGTTACGGCCGCTCCACAGGCATCGATCTGAACGAAGAGTACAGCGGCCTGCTACCCAGCCGCGACTGGAAAATGAAAGTCCATAAAAAGCCCTGGTATCAGGGGGACACGGTGTCGGTGGGGATCGGTCAGGGCTACTGGATTGCGACCCCGATTCAGATGGTGAAGGCGCTGGTAACCTTGATTAATAATGGACGGGTGATTACGCCGCACTTACTGGAAAAATCCCAGCTCGGCACCCGGGTTCAGCTCTATCAGCCTAAGCTGCCACAGGCGCAGATTGGCGATCCGAATTCTCCCTACTGGTCATTAGTGCGCCACGCTATGTTTGGCATGGCCAACGCACCGAACGGGACGGGCTATAAATATTTCCATACCGCGCCTTACGGCATTGCAGCGAAAAGTGGGACATCTCAGGTGTTCAGCCTGAAAGAAAACCAGACCTACAACGCCAAAATGATTCCGGTACGGCTGCGCGATCATACGTTTTATACCGCCTTCGCGCCCTTCAGCGCCCCCAAAGTTGCGGTGGCGTTGATTCTGGAAAACGGCGGAAGTGAAGGCGTGGTTGCCGCGCCGGTGATGCGCAAGCTGCTTGACCATATCTTCCTGCCGCCGACCACCCCGCCGCCCGTTGAGGTGGCACAGCATCAGGCAGGCTAGCGGAAGAATACCCGGTTACGCCCGTGCTTTTTGGCATCGTACAGCGCGGCATCTGCCTGGGTGTAAAGCGTTTCGAACCGGGTGCCTGCTGCGCCCCAGCTGACGCCGAGGCTGGCCGTGACCAGCCGCTCCGGCAGCGCATTTAACGGCGAAGCGTTCAGCGAGGCGAGAATGGCTCCGGCGACGATAACCGCATCGCCCAGCCAGGTATTGGGCAGCATGATGGTGAACTCTTCACCGCCGATTCGACCGATGTTGGCGATGGCAGGCGTATTACGCTGAATACGTTGTACCAGTTCGCAAATCACCTTATCCCCGACGGGATGACCGTATTCATCATTGATGCGTTTAAAGAAGTCGATATCAAGAATGATTAAGGCCGCCGGCGCCTGGTCCAGCGTATCGCTGATGCGTTGAATAATGGCGCTGCGGTTCCAGACATCCGTCAGGGGATCGTGCGTGGCTTTGTACTCCAGTTCCGTTGCCAGCTCGTTCAGTTGCTCATTTACCCGGTTCAGCTCACGCTCTGCCCGATCGCTGCGTGAGATTAACCGATAGGTTTCACGCATCAGCCGCTGGTAGTGTCCGTTGAGCTGTAGCAGCGCCTGCCGATACTCTTCAGCCTGCAGGCTATGCTGCGCCGCGACATGGCTGGCCTGATTGAGTGCCTGGGTTTCTTCCAGAAACAGCTCATTGAGGTGCGTCATTGGCGCTGTTCCGCATGCAGCTTCACGGTTAACGCGGTGAAATCCAGAGACAGCTCTTCGCCAAACTCTTCTGACACGTCATCTTCGGCATCGTAAAACCAGTTCAGTACGATCGTGCAGCCGCTCTGCGCGAGCCTGTTGAACTGATCAAACAGCCCAAACAGCATCTTGGTGCTTGAGCTGTTGAAATAGCTCAGGTCGATATTCACCTCTGCCGCTTGGCTGGCCTGAAGCTGCCAGCCTTCCAGCGCGCTTTGCAGCGGACGGTAAAAGGCGGCGGCATTCTCTGGCCAGGATTCTCCCCGCAGGGAGAATCGGTGGGCCGCAAAGTCAAACTCTACGGCGGGCGTACATTCAGTGGCGGTAAGTTGAATGATTTGCATAGGGGCTTCTTCAGTCATGGCAGATAGTGGCCTTAAGCCAAAAGGCAGAGAGCTCGCTGGCCTCCAGTGGCTGGAAACAATACTCCAGCGGTTCACTGACGTCGCGCGCCAGGGTAAGCAAGCCGATATTGGCGCCTTTGCTCCAGACCGGACTCTCAGCGCGTAACCGGTTTCGGTAAGCTTGTTTAATTTCATCCGCATTCATCACGCGGAGCGAATCCAGATCCCCGCGCAGTTGATGAGTGGCGTCGCTGCCGACCAGGTTTGCGCTTTCCAGATAGTAGCGACCGTCATCGTAACGCAGGCTCAATGAACCAAAGCGATACAGCTGATCGTTGTGGCTCAGCGCCCGGCTGTCCTGCGAGTAACGCAGAATGTTTTGCGCAATCTCGACAAAGCTGGAGAACAGCCGCCGCCTGACTTTTTGCGACCGCTCGTGATTCTCCAGAAACAGTTTGACCACTTCGCCCATCGCCGTGATGTTCTGCGGTGAAAAAAAGCCGGTATACTGCAATGCAATAAGGCCGGACTGCGATTCGGTATTAAAGGGCAGACCCCGTAGTGACTCGTTTTTCATTTTCTTCCCGGTGCAGTCAATAGCGAAAGCCAAACCAGGTGACGTCATCGCGTCGCGCCTGATTACCTTGCCAGCTTAAATAGTCTTGCTGAAACGCCAGCGATAACTCCGCCATAGGCAAATGCTGATAGCGCATCAGCAGAGACTGAATACGCTTATTGCCAAACATGATATTCCGTTCGCCACCCGGTTGATCGGTGACGCCATCCGTGAGGACAAACAGCATGTCGCCCGGATTAAACGCCAGGCTCTGTTCAGGCCAGTGATAGTCTTCCGGCGTATCGGTATAGCCGACGCCGACGCGATCCTGACTGAGCGAGATAATTTCATTGCTGATGTTGCTGAGCATAAATGCCTGGGTTCGGGCGCTGGCCCAGCGCAGCTGATGCAGTCCGGTATCAACTGACATCACGATGGCATCGCAGCCATCGTTAGAGAGTGAGGTTTGCTGGGAGGCGTTCAGCTGGCCCAGGGTTTGTTTAATATGGTGATTAAGGGCATGCAGGATGCTGGCAGGTGCCTGCAGATCGGCCTCGCGCAGCGCGTTTTCCAGCGCAGACTGCAAAATCACCGTCATAAAAGCGCCTGGAATTCCGTGGCCCGTACAGTCGGCGATGACCGCCAGCCAGCCATTGTCATGGCGGTGAAAAGCGTAGTAATCGCCGCCCACGCCGTCTCGGGGCTGCCAGTACAAACACCAGTCGTCGAGCAGGGAGGCAATCAGCTGGTTGGAACGATCCAGCATCGCGTCCTGAATGACTCGCGCGTAATCAATGCTTTGTAAAATTTGCTGATGCTGGCGCGCCTGCAAATCGGAGACGCGGCGAATCAGATCGATCCCCAAGCCAATGCCGATATAGTGCCCGTTCTCCGTCAGGATAAACCCATCGGCGACGGACTTATCCCCGTTGGCCACGACCTGCTGCGCAACGCTTTCCAGCGTATTTTCCACGTCAATCACCAGCGGGAACTTATCCATAAAGGCAATGCAGCTCTTGCGGTCATAGAGTTCGGGAAAGAAAGGGCGCGCCATCTGCGACAAAAAGATGTGGCGGTTGATCATGCCGAACGGCTTGCCGTTTTCCACCACGGGCAACCCGATCAGATCTTTGTGTTCGGCAAAGAGTGCCATGACGGCACGGTTATCTGTCTCCGGACTGACGAAAGGGACCTCAATGCATAACACCCGCGCGTCATAACGGCTTGAGGCGGAAACCACAGTATTCGCAGAGGCGGGTAACTGCATGATGCGGCTCTTGATTGTCCAGGAATAATCTTAGAGTAATGAGCGCAGATGACGGATTTATGGCAAAAAAACGGTTGGTAAAAAGAGGGCCGATAAATCGCAGTTAAAGCAAAATTGCAGCGAAAAATAGCCTGCCAGAGGGCGTTCTGCAGCGCGAAAATCCGGCGGTTGATTGGGCGGATTGTTAAATTTTCGCCCGTTCCCCTTCCTGTTGATGGAAAACCCGTCAGTTGATTTCATTTTTGTGAAAAGCGTTTGACGCTGGGGCCTGCTTAAGGTTTAATGCGCCCCGTTGCCCGAATAGCTCAGTCGGTAGAGCAGGGGATTGAAAATCCCCGTGTCCCTGGTTCGATTCCGGGTTCGGGCACCACAAATTTGAAACCCTCGCTTCGGCGGGGGTTTTTGCGTTTGAGGGCTTTAACGCTGTGATGTTGTTGGGGTAAGGTTGATTTACGCGATCGTAATGTTCTGGTTTACGGTTTCGATGGTCGGCATTTTCACTATGTGATGCTGAAAGCATATGGGCGGGGATGGCACAGAGGCGCATTTCGTCATTGCCTTGCACAACACGCAGCTTCGCCGTGTGCGAGCTGATGAGATACCGCAGAAGCGAATTATTCCCTGGATAACCAAGCAGGCTAAACAGCAACAGGAAGCTGTATGATGAAACGTACATTATTTTTAGGCATCTTATATCCTGCGTTGGCATTCTCAGATACTCCCGGTTTTATGACACCCGAAGTGGAATGCCTCAATGACAATACGATTCCTTTCATAAACACAAAAATTCCAGCCAAAAAATCGTTGACGACGCATACATAAAATGCAAGTCGGAATTGGATGCCTGGTCAAAATCTCGTGAAATGCTTCCTAAAGAAATCAGAGAAAGCCAATATAAAGAATTTCATGATTTCTATATAAGAATGATCGAGAAAAGACGGGCATACGAAGCTAAGAAATAGTGTAAATTGCTCAAAAAGCATAAGGAAGTTTTACAGTTAATGAGCAGGCTATTGCTAAGCTGACTAATTTATTGAAATATATTTCAATTTTTAATTGTTAGTCCATGTAAAATACATATTTATTTAAGCTATCTGAGTATCACTACACTGTTTTTTATAGCTTATATGTTAATTTTGAGGAGTGGTTTGATTTGGTAAGGGGGTTATCTATTTGTGCAAAGGACGGGCTAATCATATAGCTAAAATAATGAACCCGATGAAAAATTAAAAGCAATAAAAAACTGATAATAATATTAATCCAGAAAGATTTGGTTAGCTTATTGAGGTGCGTGCGTTCTATACCTGTTTTTCCTGTTTCTTATATTGATGAAAAAACCGATTAGTGAAGCTAAGCCTCTTGTTACGTAGGAAACAAGATAAAGCACAAAAATAATTTTAATTGTGCCAGGGCTGAAACTGACTCGTCAAAGTCTTACGAAATGTCCATCATATTACCTTCATTCACGCTTAATTGGCGGTTTACCGCCTCCACGCTGTTTCTGCTCAGATCATTTGACTGACGGACTCCTCCGCTGCTCAAGAAGCTCTGTATGCTGAGCCGCAGAAAATGCATCACCTTTCATCTGTCCCCTCTGGCAGCCTACCGTCGAGCTCATACATCAGCGCGTGAGAGAGTACTGGTCGAAGGTGTTCGAGTTTCGTTAGCGGAGGGAAATCGAGTTGTGGTTGCATCTTACCTGGGGTCAGACTCAGGGGCTACCTGAAGGTGTGGGGCTGACTTAATCGCAACCTGCTAAAAGGCGTCCCTTTGAGAGATTCTGCCCGCGCCCTGCCCTGATGCAATTGGAAATTTTCTCCCGGCAGTGGCATTGCATGTTACGCACCAGATGGCCGGAAATGCTGTTGAAAATAACTTCTTAACCGAAAAAATAATTTCGAATGTTAATTCATAAAAGGGATGTCCACACTGATTACAGACATGTATTCGATTTGAACGATCGAAATATCGCGTTATGGACTGAAGCATTTAACGATGCCATGGGGGAACCCGCGTGGCATCTTCAGGTCGACGATGCTTACGGCCCACTTTTCGTACCGATCAATACGCTGGTGCATCTGAAGGAAAAGTTTGGCTTCGTCTATGACGCGGGTGTAGCGGCCGCGCATAACAGCGGCCAAAAGAATACAGACTGCTCAGCCTCGGCCGTTTTAGAGGGCACCATCTGGTCAGCAGAGCCCGGCAACTATTACTGCATGTCCAGAAACTGGGCGGGAAATAACAGGCTGACGATTGAGGTTAGCCGCACGTCTGATATAGCTGGTAGCTCCGCCACAAGGAAAGGAGCTTTATTAAATCGATGTATATCACATCCGATCTTAAGCTAGTCACTGATGCCTGGACGAAGCGTCTTTTCAGTCAGATTCATACGGGGACACGCATTGAAGAGGAGTAGAGCTGTCAGCTGGCACCGGATTGTACGGTGCTTCAGAACCATGAAGGAGAATGCTGACTATGAATGTGTGCTGCGAAGAGCATGCACACATTCATTACGTTGAGCCCTTTATTAACGCGACCTAATTTACTATGCCCGGTAAGCCTCTGGAGTGTTTATGAAGAATTTGCATAGTAAAATCAACTTACTGGATTCAGAGAGAGATACGGACATACAAACCGTAGAACGTCGAGAGCGTTCTGTAAAGCGTGCGGAGCGCAATCTGGTCCAGGCTGAGTGACCGCTGTATGAACTTTATATTCAGAGAGACATACTGGTGATTAAGTCTTGGGGAGATAAACCTAACTGGCAGGCCATTTATTATATATCGGCCCCAACACCTATAAAGAAGAACGTCAGAAAGGGAATTTATGCTGAGCGAAGAAAAAACCCGGAAACATATCACGGTACTGAATGGAAGGATCGTACTCACTCGGCTGCTTTCAACGGTTATGCCATGAACGAATAATGCCACCAACGTTATCTGTCCCAAAATGCGGATCTTATCACCCAAGATGAAAACAGGGGATTCAGTAACAGTCAAAGTGAGGCGTGTAAGATCAATTTATCCCCCGCCTTAAGCAATTTTCCAAAAGTCATTATCGTGGAGCTTGAGATAAGATAATTAACCTCGGATATAAGATAAATCTCATTTACTTGGAAGTGGCGGCACACGGAGAACGCTTGAGTATAAACAAATTAAAACAAAGTTTATTAACAAAAGAAACAAATTGTTTCGTACTAAAAGTTACATCAGAAAATACATAGAGTTAAAAACATGAATAAGTTTCATCTGTTACATGTTTTTTGTGGTGACTATCCTAAGTGTAAAAGATTGCTTTTTTCTAATGTTTAATATCGAATTGCCGCCATTAAATTTAATTTTAATTAAAGTTTAACAATGTAAAGTGTTGGTTTTAAGGGTTTTTTTGCAAAACTGACAAAAGATTACACTTTGATTAACAAATTGAAATATAAATTAAGTTGATAAGATTGTCGGGCGATAGCTATAAGATAGTTCACAGACATAAGCGTGACGGCAGTGATAAATCACGGTTAGTGTTTAACATTACTAATGTTGGAGCATTTTCAGTGTCGAAATACTCCAAACCAGATAGCCAGAATTTAAAGGCGTATTGAATAAACGAACGACTTTTTTCAAAAATTTTTTATTGATCATTTTATCACCACGGAAATGTAAAGCGTTTAGGCAGGCACTCTATAAGAGCGTCTTAATTTCTCATCTTTACGCATCAAAGGTGTTTATATGATCAAAAAACTTATTGCAGAAAAGGGTACTCTGATTTTTATTGAGGCCCATAATCCGCTCTCCGCATTAATTGCGTCTAAAGCAGAACAAACTAATTCAGAAGGCCGTATTGTCAAATTTGACGGTATATGGTCAAGCTCGTTAACGGACTCAGCATCTCGCGGTATTCCCGATAACGAAACACTGGCATTAAGCAGCAGGTTAGAAAATATTGCTGATATCCGAAATGTGACAGACATGCCCATCATCATGGATGCTGATACGGGGGGAAAACCAGAACATTTTAGTTATTACGTAAAAAGAATGATTAACAACGGTGTAAATGGCGTCATCATCGAAGATAAAACAGGATTAAAGAAAAATTCTTTGTTCGGCACTGAAGTAGAACAGACTCTCGCAGATATTAATGATTTTTCAGAGAAGATTAAAAGAGGAAAATCTGCAGTTTATATTGATGATTTTATGATCATAGCCAGACTTGAAAGTCTTATTGCAGGGTTCGACGTAGAACATGCACTCGAACGTGCCGACGCATACGTCGAAGCCGGGGCAGACGGAATTATGATTCATAGTTGTAAGAAGACTCCGGATGAGGTTTTCTTATTCAGTACGAAATTTCGGAAAAAATATCCATCAGTACCATTAATTTGTGTTCCTACTACTTATTCTGCAACCAGCAACAGAGAACTCAGTGAAGCGGGTTTTAACGTGATCATTTATGCAAACCATATGCTCAGGGCTGCTTATAAAGCAATGGAAAATGTTTCAAAAGAAATATTGAGATATGGCAGGACGGCAGAGATAGAAAAATCTTGCATGAGTGTAAAGGAAATTATTTCACTGATTCCTTAAAGAGAATGACCATGAAAAAAAAAGAGATGATAATAGGTGCCTATATATCGTATGGAACAGGACATCATCCTGCTTCATGGCGCGAAAGTGGCGTAAATGCAGCGGCAGCGCTTGATATTGATACGTATGCCAATCTTGCAAGAGTATGTGAGAAAGGATTAGCTGATTTACTTTTTCTTGCAGATACGCCTTCTGTATTTCAGGACAATATGGACGGTTATGGCAGCAGGGTATCTGTACTGGAGCCATTATCATTATTATCGTATTTAGCATCTCAAACACAAAATATTGGGCTGGTTGCGACGGCTTCAACGACGTACAAACACCCTTACAACATTGCGAGGGAATTTGCTTCGCTGGATTACATTAGCAAAGGAAGGGCAGGGTGGAATCTGGTGACATCCTCAAAGTCGGATGCGGCTAAAAACTTTGGCCTTGCCGCTCATCCAGAACATTCAAAGCGTTATGATATGGCCTGGGAAGCATGGCAGGTTATCAGTGGTTTGTGGGACAGCTGGGAAGACAATGCTTTAGTAAGGAATAAAACCAGTGGACAATTCTTCGTTAAGGATAAATACCGGGAAATAAATTTTGAGGGTGAATATTTTAATGTAAAAGGCCCATTAAACATAGCTCGCCCTCCTCAGGGCTATCCCGTCATCGTCCAGGCGGGTTCCTCTGAGGAAGGAAAAGAGTTAGCTGCAAAAACAGCAGATATTGTTTTTACTGCACAAAACAATATTGAAGATGCAAAAAAATTCTATGATGATCTTAAAGGGCGAATGGAAAAATACGGAAGGTCAAAGAGTGAACTTCTTATTCTTCCCGGATTAAGCTTTTATATTGCAAGTGACGAATCTAAAGCCCGTAAAAAGCTTAATGATCTCAACGCACTGATCCCTCAATCATTTGGCTTAAGTATGTTATCAGATTTACTGGGTGGGGTTGATTTAAAAAACAATGATCCTGAAGGACCATTACCAGATTTACCGAAATCTAATGGTAATCAGAGTAGACAAAAAATTATTATCGATTTAGCTCGAAAAGAAAAACTATCTATCAAGAAACTTTATGAAAAAATAATCATTTCAAGAGGACATTATACATTTACAGGTTCCTATCAAGATTTAGCAGATGAGATGATTAAGTGGGTTGAAAATGAAGCATGTGATGGTTTCAACATTATGCCTCCTCTCATGCCTGAATCTCTTATTAATCTTTTCGATCATGTCATTCCACTTATTCAGGCAAGAGGATGGTATAAAAAATCATATTCTACTGGAACATTAAGAGAAAAACTGGGGCTTAAAAGACCTACTAATAAATTGTTTAATCAATAATGTATTGCGAGGAAATATAAAATGCTTAATAAAAATCTGATTCTTGAAGATACCACTTTACGTGATGGTGAGCAGGCGCCAGGTGTTGCATTTACACCAGAGCAAAAAGTAGAAATTTTTTATCTACTTGCAAATATGGGCGTTAAATGGATCGAAGCCGGAATACCTGCGATGAAGGGTGATGAAGTAAAGGCTCTGTCGGAAATGTTAGAGAGAAAAAATGAAATTAACATCATCGCGTGGAACCGAGGCGTGCTTGAAGACATTGAGTACAGTATCTCACTTGGATTCAAAGCGGTGCATATCGGGCTACCGACTTCAGCTATCCATTTAGAGAAAAGCGTTAAGAAAGATAAGTCCTGGCTTGTAAAGACGGCTTCAGATTTAGTTAAGTTTGCCAAAGACAAAGGGATGTTTGTTTCTATCAGCGCAGAAGATATAGGCCGAACAGATATTGGATTCTTACAGGAGTATGCACAGGTAGTTGCTGAGGCTGGAGCCGATCGTCTTCGCCTCTCTGACACGATTGGTATTCTTTCTCCTGCACAATACAAAGAAAAAGTCTCTTTGTTAAATAAGAACGTGAACATCGATTTGCAGTGCCATTGCCACAATGATTTTGGTTTTGCAGTTGCTAACACGCTGGCAGGCATTGAAGCAGGAGCACGCTACTTTCATGTCTGCGTCAATGGCATTGGTGAAAGGGCTGGAATGCCAGACCTGGCACAAGTTGCTATGGCATTGCACTTTTTCCACGGGGTTGATTTAGGGCTCGATTTAACAAAATTAATCGCGTTGAGTGAAACGGTCGCCAGGTACAGCCATCAAAAAATCAGTCCATGGCAGCCGATCGTAGGCGATAACGTTTTTGCACATGAATCGGGCATTCACGCAAATGGTATGCTCAAAGACAGCAGTACTTTTGAACCCTTCGACCCAGCTACGGTGGGAGGAGAACGACGTCTGGTCGTGGGTAAACATTCCGGTCGCGCCATTATCAAACATTTTCTCGAAGAATCAGGCGTGAAAGCTGCCGACGATAAGGCTCTTGATCGCTGTTTAGAACGCGTGAGAAGTCATGCCGTGCGCCACCCCGGTGGGATCCCTCCACATGTATTAGTTGATCTGTATACCGCGGGGTAAACAGGTATGAAAAGTAATCAGCCGATTGTTAACCAGATCATTGCGTCACACAGTGGCAGAGGTCAGGTTTCAGCAGGTGAACTGATCACGGTAGATGTTGACTACGTCTATGTTCAGGATGGAAATTCACCGACCGTGGCAAAACTGTTTCAGGATTATCATCTGTCTGAGGTGCTAAAACCCGATAAAATCGGGTTCTTCTTCGACCATTCAGTTCTGGTACCTGATAAAACCATGGCTAAACGTGTCAACGAGGCCATGGAATTTGCAAAAAAACTTGGAATAAACATCTATTCACGAGGGGAGGGAATTAGTCACGTCATTGCCCTGGAGAGTAAAATATTTAAACCCGGCAATATAGTGCTGGGCGCAGATTCCCATACTTGTACAGGGGGGGCCGTACAGTCTTTAGCGCTGGGAATGGGGGCTTCGGATATTCTGGTTGCTATGTTAACAGGACAAACGTGGTTGAAAGTCCCTCAAACAGTCCATTTGTGTATTAAGGGTAAAACGGGAAAAGATGTGCGGGCAAAAGATGTCATGTTGGCACTTTTAAATAAGTACGGACAAACACCATTTCTTTATAAATCGATCGAAGTTTCAGGGGAATGGGCAGAAGAGCTAACGCTTGACGAAGCTGCAAGTTTTGCAAGTATGGCTGTTGAGTTAGGAGCCAAATGCATATTTATGCCAGATGGGCAAGGCAGGCCTGAGGGGCTATTGAAGGCGGATGCCTCAGTGGCAGACAGTGTCATCAATTTTTCTGTATCAGAATTAATGCCCCATATCGCACCACCTCACAGTCCTTTGTATGCTAAACCTGCAAATGACTTTGAGGGTCTGAAATTTGATTATATTTTCATTGGAAGCTGTACTAACAGCAGACTTGAAGATATCAAAGAGGTGGCCGAAATTGTTGCTGGTAAAACAATACATCCCGATATTCACTGCCTTCTGACGCCAGGATCGAAAAGTGTTTATCTAAAAGCTCTCCAGGCGGGATATATCGATACGCTTATCCGCTCGGGCATTATTGTCACCCCACCGGGTTGTGGAGCTTGTGTGGGTACCCAAGGAACCATTCCTGCGGATGGGGAGAAAGTATTAAGTACGATGAACCGCAATTTTAAGGGAAGAATGGGGAATGCTGAGGCAGACATCTTTTTATGTTCTCCACGAACTGCAGCGATGGTTGCATTGAACGGCACTGTTCCACATTTTGAGGGAGAGTCCGCATATGAGTAAAACTGCTGAAAATTATCGCGTCAGACGCGTGGAAGGGAACATCTCGACCGACGATATTATACCTGCGCGCTATAAACATATGTATACCGAGCCGGCCCAGCTGGCACCGCATCTTTTTGAGAGCCGTTTTCCCGGATTTAGGGAAACGCTCAGTATCAATGATGTGCTTGTATGTGATCAAATATTCGGTATAGGGAGTTCGCGGGAGCAGGCAGTAACAACTCTGTTGGCATGTGGTGTTAAATATGTATTTTCCCCTTCTTTCGGGAGGATTTTTTTTAGGAACTCTTGGAATTTGGGTTTACATGCGATTGAGGTCGATACGAGTGAACTTGCAGATTTAAGTGAAATTAAAATAGAACTGACTGGAGGGGTAATTTATACAGAAAATAATCAAATAAATTTTTTCCCTCCCAGCTCGCAGATGACGGCAATTGTCAGTGCAGGTGGCATAATACCCTACACCATAAATAAAATTATGGAAAAAAAAGGTGATATTTTAAGAGGTTATAGCAATGAAAAGTGAAAAGTTTGATGGTTTGGCTGATAACTATGATAAATATCGTCCCCGTTATCCTGCAATCCTTTTCAAGGAAATCCATGACTGGATGCAGCCGTCTGCCAAAAATATATACGATATTGGCGCAGGCACAGGTATTGCTATTGAAGGTATGACACGTGTCACTGGAAAACACTATGATTTCACGGCGATAGATATTTCTGAAGATATGATAAAAAAAGGAAGGGAAAAACTGCCTGGTACGACTTGGGTTAAAGGAAAAGCGGAAGATATTCTTTCTGATAAAAGCCGTATTGACGTCATTATGGCGGCACAGTCCTTCCAATGGATGGATAGAGCTAAAACATTAGAAGTTTCGATAAAATCTTTAAATAAGGGCGGGGTTTTTGCAGTTTTGCAAAACAATCGAGATTACAGAAATAATGAAATGCTTAACAAATATGAAGGTTTGCTAGAGAAATTTAGTCCAGGTTACAGCAGACATTATCGCGACTATGACTATGAAAATGAAATCACCAATGTTTTTAAATTGCCTATTGCTAACTTTAAGAAAGTCGTCACAGGGTGGACTATGGAAATGATTTCAGAAGATTTTTTTGGATTCATTTCTTCCTCAACCCAGGTACAAAGAGCTATTGAGAACGATCGTAATGGATTCTGGAAGGAGATTGAAATCTTGATTGACGAACACTCAGTTGGTGGAAAAATTAGCATAGATTATATAAGTGAGTTATTTATAGCTAAGAAGCGTGATGATTCATAGCATGACGATTCAGGACATCAGCATTGAACAAGCTTCGTATGAAGATGCGAAGCTGTTAAGAAAGGCTTTAGAAAAAGTTTACGAACCTTATACACTGAATTTCTCACCTACCGCTTTGCAGTTTACTGAAAATATCATTGCTCAGGAATCCTCGAAGTGGCTAGTCGCGAAATACAAGTCAGACATTGTGGGGGCAGTGAGATATGAACTTTATGATATTTATCTGGACTTCCATTTTCTCTGCGTCACACCACCATTCAGAAAAATGGGAGTAGGGAATGAATTATTTCATAAACTGAAGAAAATAGCGTATGAAAAAAGAAAGGATTTTATGAAGATCGTTTTGCGAGATTCGCTAAGCTATAACCGACGCTATTTTGAAAGTAAAGGATTTTACTTTTATCATAAATACCAGACAAATATGCATAGTGTATTTATTTTAAAATTAAACGGTGAAAAGCCATGAATAAAAAAGCATTGGTTATTGGGTTGAAAAGTAATATGGAAAGAGTCATCAAAGGGCTCAATGAGATAGAATTTATTATTATTGACAGAGGAACACTGGATAACGAAAGTATAGATTATATCATTAATCTTTCAGATGATTTAATGCATAAAAAATCATTCAGTTATGTTATAGCCAGTTCTGAGGATTTTATCGCTTTGGCTGGGTTATTGCGTAATCGTTATTCACTTTATGGTGAAAAATATTATAAAAGTACAATTGCAACCAATAAATTCCTGATGCGTAATTTTTGCTCAGGTTTTTTATCCTGTCCCAAGTTCTGGCTATCAGGTGAGATCATCAATTCAGAGAATCTTTTACTGTCATCCCAGAAAGATTACATCGTAAAACCTCTTACAGGTAGTTCTGCAAAACATGTCGAAACAGTCACACAGGAAGACTTAAACCAATATCTTAATGAAAATAACAAATTGATGTTAATTGAAGAAAAGGTTTTAATGAGAGATGAATATCATCTTGATTGTATAATCAAAGACGGTAATATCCTCTTTTCAACACTGTCAATTTACGACAGGCCTATACTCGAGGCAAAAAGTAAAAACAGAGCCAGTATCAACTTACCCGATGGCACACGGCTTCATGAAGATGCCTTAATACTTGCCACGAATTTGCAAAGTCATTTTGAAATGACTAATGGCGTTTTTCATATTGAAATGTATCATACTCAGGATGGATTTATACTCGGTGAGTTTGGTATCCGCCCTCCCGGAGCGGGTGTGACCGATATGTATTATATGTATAGAGGCGTCGATTTCTGGGAGGCATTTATTTATTCTCAGATTGATAAAGAATTTATTTTACCCCTAAATCATAAGTCCGATAAATATTGTGCTGCTATTGGGATATGTTCTTCTTTCCCGGTCGATGATATCAGAAGTACGTCAAAAGTATCCGTGGATAAATATGTAAATTTGCGTGAGAATGCTGCTAAACCCGCAGTTCCCAGTTCAACGTCTTTTAATCATATGATTTATGTTTCTTCATCATCCTTAGAAGAAATAAGGAATTTTTTGCATGATATTTCTGACAGACAAGAGTAAGATTCGATATGTTAAAATATGAAACCAAAAAAAACGCTTTCTTCCAGATATACAATTTTCTTTCATGCTCGGCTGAAGGGATTCAGACGGTTATATTTTTGTGGCTTATATATCATGAAACTCATAGTCCGATGCTTGTCAGTCTGACTATAGTTTCTTCATATCTTCCATCAGCCGTATTAGGATTCTTTTTCCTCAAAAAAGCTGATGCGAGCAGTCCTGGAAAACAGTTATTTATCAGTAATGTTTCTCTTAGTGCCATATCGCTAATTGTCTATTTTATTTTAATGAGAAATGAGGGTTTTGAACTAATCACGCTCAGTATCTTTTATTTGGCACAGGCCGTATTATCTGTTGTCAAAATGTTTAATAAGACATCCCAAAATCGCATTATCAGAACAGCATTCAGTAATAGTGATGCAATAAAAGCACTTCAGCTTGCCTCCTCTGGCATGCAGGCCGCTCAGGTTTTTGGCGCGGCCATAGGAGGATGGGCTATCAGTACGGGTTACTACATGCAAGCGCTCATGCTGACCTGCTGCATCTACCTTTTGAATATTTATATTTCGACACTTTTTGAGAAAGGGAATCCTGATAATAAAGACGCTGAGGTTATTGTGCAGATTCACTCTGTCACTAAGAAAAATGAATCCTTTACATATCTTTTTCGCAGTAAGGACTTTTTGTTACCTTTGATTTTTACTGTTCCATCAAGTGGAGCTTTACAATTTTTAAACACATCCCTTCCTTCATTATCTTCTCTATATGGTAATAGCGAGAAAATTTATCCAGTGCTGAATATGACTCTACAATGTGCTGTCATTATCTCGGGGATAGCAGCAGCACTCAATATGCTTTCTCTAAAGTCTTCATTACGGTTTTCTCTGTGTATTTCTGGCATCTGTCTGATTTTGATGTGTTTATCAACGAGAAATTATTATGCCGTATACTTTTTTTTATTTCTCACTTCTTTTTTTGTTTCATGGCATATGATTTCTATTAAGGTACTCACGAATCAAATGCCTGATATAGAAAATATTGGTAAATTCACAATGATGAGAAACTCAGTCGCTTCTGGTGTGAAAATTGTCTTTTCTATTTCGTCTGGTGCTTTTTTGACTTTTTACAGCATAACTACAACTTATCTAATACTTGCGATACTGCTTATTTTTTTCAATGTATTATGGGTTTATCAGAGTCGCAGTTTTAACTATGAGGATTTAGGTGATGTTAAATTTCAAAAGTGATTTTTCTGAATTTATTACTGGTTTTTATCTTAAACAGTTTACTCATTTAAATACGCAGGAAAGAGAACATGTGCTTGAAACGCTTGGCGTCACACCCAGCGCAATCAATGAGTTTATAACATCAGAAGATATTTATATTACCTTACCTCATGCAAGTATGAATGTTTTTTTTCCAAGAGCGGGGGTCTCACGTTATGTCTACGATCTACAAAATAGTAACAAAAACGCGTTCCATTTAAGGTTTTTCTTGACCCATACCAACTTTAGCGATCTGAACTGGCGCCCTTATGCATGGTGGTTTAATAACGGCGGGAAAATAGATAAACTTACCTTTTTCACACGAAATAAAAAAAAGAAACATAATATCGTTTACTCGCTAAAACCAAATGAAATGCACTCTGCCTCTGTAGATCGACGTCTGCGTCATGACTTTGATACAAGTATGAAGTTTAAACGTATTTCTCTTAGCTTCATCTATATGACAGCCGTTCAAGAGGTCAATAGCGGTTTTGCACATAAAGGCCGTACCCTTTATCTCCCACTTGACGCATTTGTAGCTTTTATTATTCATCAGGCAAAAAACGATGTTATATCTTTTAATTTTTTAGAAGCTTTTTTAAGCCAGGCACAATGCAGAAGACTGAATGGCGAAGAATTGAGTTTTACCAGTGAATGGCGCGATGCATTTATCTTTGATAATTTTACAAACATTGCGCTGTTAAATTTTTTTCAGCCTGCAGCATTTGTGGGAGGCGAAAAAATGGATAACTACTGGCATCAGGTGATTGAAAAATGGAAAATGGCATTACCAAATCAATCTGAAGTTGAGTTTGCGTTACCCACTAATCTGGTCATGCCTGCCGTTCAAGAGTATATTTACCCTTATAAACCATCAAGCGATATAGCAGAACAGCTTATTAAAAATAACATCCCATACAGTCTTACCATGGCTATTCAGGAACATGATCTTTTTTCAAAGAAAGAATAATAAAACATAAACTAGAAATAACCTCTCATTTTGAAAAGGCGACATGGTTACCGGGTTGAAGGTTGTATATAAGAACCAGTTTAAAATATTTTAAAGTTACATGTCATTGCTCATTTAACATCATGCGATAACACCTCAACACTCATTGGAGCTCTATTATGCTAGATAAAAGTGCTTTTCGCCACGCAATGTCGCATCTTCCTACTGCAGTCACTATTGTAACATCAAGCGGCTCCTGCGGGGCTGCAGCATGTACAGTTTCATCCGTGTGTTCTGTCACCGACGACCCACCCACTTTACTCGTATGTATAAATCGTGCCTCCAATAACAATAGTGTTATAAGAAATAATGGCTCTTTGTGTGTCAGCATTCTTTCAGGAGAGCAAAGCAACATTGCAATGCAATGTGCTAATCATCAGGTTTCAGTTGAGGAGCGCTTAGCATTATTCGACGCAGACGTTCTGGTCACGGGGTCTCCTGCTGTAGTTGATTCCGTTTGCTGTTTAGATTGTCGTGTAGATAATATTGTGGAATCAGGAACCCACTCTGTCTTCTTTTGTCAGGTTCTTTCTTCTAAAGCTTTTGTGGGGAAAGATGCGCTGGTTTATTATTGCCGGAATTATCATCGTGTATCATAAGGCACTATGCCTAAAATGCTGTAATACTGTCTTTATTTCGTGGCATAAATATTCTGAGAAAAAACAGGCCGCATCATATTCATCAGATATAATCACCAGGTGTTAATATTCTTGTTTCTACATTAAAATAGAGTTGTAAGGTGTGTTTTTTTTAGGTGTTTAAATTATACCTTCCGTGTAAATATTAATTTTTTATTTGATTTTCACTTTCATTTAAATTCTGAATTTTTGCTTCCTTTTTCCTGAACCCATTATACCTGAATCCCAATTTAAATCAGATTCGGGAACCAGGTCAGGAAGTCAGGAAGGCCGTCAGCAGGAATCAGGGGATCTTCATCAACTATGTGTCCGTAATTAAGACGAAGGTTAAGCTGAGTTTTTACGTAATGCACTATAATTTTTGCAGAAGCCGTCTAATCATAATTCAGTAACATAAGAGGATTAGTCATCCTGATGTAATGCATAGGTACGATTCCTTAATAAAAAGGGAACCTTCCCAGAGGAAAATTATTTTTTTGAAGTGAGAATCAGGCACAAAATGCCAGATGAGTAAAACAGGTGTATGGGAGTGTGATGTGAAGTAGAAAAGGACCGGTGCTCTATTTTAAAGGTTAAACGGATTTGTTACCGCCCGATAGCGTCATCTCTCAGGTAATGATGACATTTGGATGTGGTTACCCCAAGGCGTTTCTCTCAATTCACTGGAACATAGGCAGTTGTTATGATGACAACAGCTAGCATTGATATCGTATTTTTTGATAAAACTAATGCCGATTTGTGGTCATTCTGGTCGTCTTGATGTAGTATTAATTCAGGTTTGGCTTACATATTAGACACTTGTTAGTAAAGGCGATTCCAGCCAAAGGACATGTATTGACGGCTTGCCGTCAGGCTCACAGTGCATGTATTATTATATTTAAGATATCGAAACTACATACTTATTTAGTGCGAGTTAGAAATTTAAATCTGGCATTTAGTTACTCTTTATAACCATTTTAGCTATTGAGTTAGTATTTTATAAACGTTCATTTTTCTATGGATGAAATTAAAGTAGCATAACTAAAGGTGTAAAATGATGAAAAGTTTAATTATTACGTCGCATTTTAATAGTGATTTATCCTCTATGGCATGCGATGAGTTTGGATTAAAAAGATCACTAATTTTCTATACTCCAAAAATAAATGAACTTAGCTTAGGTTTAAAATATGAGTACTACGATAAGATAGATTCTTACTCTGTAAGATTAATGGAGCTTGGGAATGAAATTGATTTTATATGGAGCACTTCCGGTTCTGAAATCAACTCGTTCGCTGAATTAAAAGCTGTTGAGTTGGCAGGATTAAGAAACATCTATCTAGGCATGAATGAAAATGCTTTTTCTACAGCTGCTTATAAAAGCATCACGCAAGAGTTAATGGCATTTTTGGGTGTTAGTATTCCCAAAGGGCTTCAATGTAACACAAAAAAAGAAATACATGATTTCCTTGAATATAATGGTGGAACTATAGTCTGTAAAGCTAACAATGGAGCAGGTGGTGTAAATCAATTTTATTGCCAAAGATTTGATGACATATATAAACTCCCTCATGAGGTAACTGATTGGTATGTAGAACAGTTTCTGAAAGGACTTGAGTTTTCTGTAAACGCTTATATGCTAAATGGGTTTTATATAGCCTCCCCGATAATGTTTAAAGGCGAAACTGATATTCATAGCGGGCACGCAATGGACAAATTCAGGTATATTAGCAAGCTAAAAAATAAAAGCTTAAATGAAAAAATAAATGCCATATTAAGTAAAATTAGTAATACCAATATCTTTAATGGATGGATAGAGGTTGAGTTTATAAAAACACATCAGGATTTGGTAGTTATAGAAATTAATGCGAGGTATAATGGAACAATCAGAGCTACTGGATATGCTTGTAATGAAAATTTATATCAATTGGATTTGGAAAGTAAAATTTATAATAAATTTTCTTCACAATTAAATCATGAAAACGAAGTCATTGAGATGCCAATTCATTTGAAACTTGAAACAGGTTTAAAAGAATTTGGTTTCGTCCAAAAAATGAAATCTCGAAAAACCAACACAGGAAGGGCCACAATATGGGGTGAAGATCAATGTGAACTATTAGAGAGGATCAAAAATACTGAATTAGAAATATACTCAGAAAGAATTATTCATGGCATAAATGAGAGTAAGGAGTTATTCGAAAAATATATTTAAATTTACATGTATTTGTAATATGCAGTTTTAAAATAGAAAACTATAAGTTTATTGGGGAAATAAAATAATTAACTGTATTATTTTGAGGTTGTCAAAAAAATTAGAATTAATTGATAAGTATGATGATTAATTATTATAGTAAACAGAGTGGGGTAGTAATTGATTAATTTAAAGATGGTTGCCCTCCCTGGTGTGGAATTAATTTTTTCAAAAAATGATCTATATTATTGGTTAGCTATGGTGAGACTATACGTGGTATTATATTTATTTAACTCGTAGGCAATGTTTTTGAAGGTCTGTAGATATTTAGATGTTCTGAGTTAATGGGAGTTTCGATGTTCAGAGGGGAGTTGTAATCTGCCTCAATGTTACTTCGCATTGATAAATATCATGTGTCTACGAATTGATGCCAATAATTGTTCATTTTGCCTCCCACAAATGCAGTTGGTATAAAAAGAGTTTAAAAGAACAATGTTTGTGATGTTATCAAAATTAAATGCTTCTTGCCATTAATAAGTTAGACTTAGCTCTTAACCATCAATTCTTCTGCAGCAAGCACTTTTTAAAAATTCATTTAAGATTTAATAATAGATAGTATCATATTTAGCTGTCAGCATCACGTCAAAGCGGACCATTCAACTTTAGAGATCTTTCGGCATAATAATTATTTTACCGGAGGAGATTGTCATGCGCAAAGCCCGATTCATCGAACACCAGATCTTTGCCGTTCTGAAGTCCGTGAAAGATGTCTGCCGCGAAGTCGGAATTTCAGAGGCCTGTGATATCAAAAACATGAAAGACCTCGAAAATGTAAACCGCCGGCTAAAACCGATGTTTGCGGACCTGAGTCTCGAGTGTCGGCATTGAAAGACGTTATTTAAAATAAATGTTAAAACCAGCGATAAAGCGTCAGGTAGTCAGCTGTCTGACCGCGCAGTTTGCTATGAGATGACGTCATGCCTGCAGGATATTTTCGCTGAGCAGGACGGTATTTCGATATCAGCCGGATACGCGACGTGATGAGCCGGCCATTATGGCACTGACCGTGACGGCTGAACGCTATCCGCGATAAGGCTTTAAAAGCTTTTTCAGGTGCTGCGCATGCAGGGCAATAGCTGGAACCATAAGCGCGTTTACCGGATTTATTGCCTGCTGAACCTGAATTTTCGCCATAAGGGAAAACAGCGCTTTGCCGGTGAGTAATCCAGGCTCGCTGCCTACGCCAGAGGCAATGAACCAGAGCGGGTCCATCTATTTTATGCACGATGCGCTGGTATGCGGAAGACGCTTCCGGACCTAAAATGGGTTGGGTGATTTTAACAGCGAAGTACTGGCGTTCGAATTGACCTGAATATCACAGCCCAACGTGTCATCAGGGGACTGGACAGGATAGTGGCGAACCGCGGATATCCGCTGAGGGTGCGGATATGGTTAATTGCCTGGAGCGGGTCTCGCTGAGCTGGCACAATGGGCAGAAGAGCATGGTGTGATGCCAGAGTTTATCAGGCCTGGCAAGCTAACGCATAATGCCTTTGTCGAGCGATTCTGCGGGACGTACTGGACAGAAATACTGGGTTTTTATCTGTTCAGAACCCTGAATGAAGCACAGGAAATTCTAGAGCGCTGGCTGATGGAATATAAAAGCGAGCGCCCTCATGAATCCCTGAATAACCTGACGCCGGAAGAATACCGGCTGATAACTGAAAACCCGGAAATCTCAAAAAGTGCGTGGAACTAAAAAGGTGTACTTACAAGGGAGGAAGCCCGTAGCGATTTTTTTGATTACATCGAAATGTTCTATAACAGTAAGCGTCGGCATGGTTCGAGCGATCAGATGTCACCGACAGAATATGAAAACCAGTATTATCAACGGCTCAGAAGTGTCTGGATTATCCGTGGCGATTCATAGTGGTAAACTTGTTAAAAAAACTTTAAAAGAATATTAAAGTGAATCTTATTAATTTCTCTATGCTTGTGCTTATTATAGTCACTTCTTATCTCTTGAGAGATTTTTTTTAATTTTTAGATGTTATATTCAAACCCAGAAAAATAATCAGTTAAAATAAAAAACCTCTCCACATCAACTTTATACTCGCCTTCACTAAATATGACTTTCATTATATAAGTAGAGTCATCAAATTTATAAAGAGTGAAGTCCTATGGATTAATTGCAACTTTTACTGCACTCATTATAAATCCTCACCTGTCTAAAGCCATTTAGCTATGTAATCTTTACTTTTAACCATACCCTCTTTATTAACTACTGCTTCGAGATCACTTTGGGGTAATTTTACTCTACGTATCCATTATTCGTCAGCACTGTAGTAGTCAACTAAAACTGGCAACCGCATAAGCATTTATCTCTGGCAGCTGAAACATTGGCTGGTTGTTGAGACAACAATAATAATGCCGTTAAAGCGAAATAACTCCAACCTAAATTCCCCCCTTCGGCTCAATGCCCCTTACCTTAAGCTCTTTCCGCAGTACCCGCTTTATCCACGTCGCCAGGTTGACGTCACCATCCTCACACGCCTGTTCTTCGAGCTGCGTCCGAAACTCGTGAGAAAGTCGGATTTGGTACTGATTTGTTTTGGTCTTTTCCTTAGAGATTGTCATCCCATCATCCTTGTTATGAGAGAGGTACACACTTCAATGACTGGGCATGATGCAACAAAAAGAGTGAAGCCCGGTCATGCTGAAATCGAACCGAGTTGCTGACCACACCGTAAAGATGAACCATGCGCCATAACGTGTAAATGATTAAGGTTGCCATGACGAACAGCGGAAATCTGACATGGATGACAAAAATGGGAATCTCTTTCCAAAAACATGCTGTCTGTTCATCACGATGATAAAATCCGTCAGGTGCACAACCCTGTGCACCTGTCCTCTCACGTCACCCGCTTCTGGCTTCGCAGCAGCGCCAGGCCGCTCAGCACCGACATCGCCATCAGGTAATAGCCGGGAGCCAGGCTGGTGCCGGTGGCGGTGATCAACAGCGTGCAGATGAGCGGCGCAAATCCGCCAAATACCGTCACCGCCACGTTATAGCTGATCGCCATGCCGCTGGCGCGCGTGCCCATAGGAAACAGATCGGCCATGACCGAGGGTAACGTGGAGAAGTAAATCGACTTGAGCAACGCCATCCAGCAGACCAGCACGATCAGCGTGGTGGGCGTGGTGTGATTCACCACCAGCTTAAAGGCAGGGTAGATGGTGACAATCAGTAAAATCAGCGATCCCCACATCAGCGGAACCCGGCCCACGCGCTCTGCCCACAGGCCCATAATCGGCGTCACCACGGTCAGGATCACCCCCGCCAGCAAGGTGGCGGTAAAGGCCACAGAGCCGGGCAGGTGGAGATTGCGGGTGGCGTAGGTTGGCACATAGTTGAGCATGTAGTTAACCGCCGTAGAGATAACCATCAGGCCAATCGCCAGCAGCATCAGCTCTTTCTGGCGACCAAACAGGCGCTTAAGCGGGGCGACCTCGGGCTGCTGGGTGGCGAAGCTGGCAGGTTCATGTACGTGGCGGCGAATATAGATCCCCAGCGGGCCGATCAGCAGACCAAAGGCAAAAGGAATGCGCCAGCCCCAGTCCTGGATCTCGCTTTCCGTCAGGATTTTCGTTAATCCCAGACCAAAGGCCGATGCCATCAGGGTACTTGCCCCTTGCGTGGCGAACTGCCAGCTGGCGATAAAGGCTTTGCGCTCGGGAAAATGCTCGACCAGAAACGCCGTCGAGCTACCAAATTCGCCACCGGCAGAGAAGCCTTGTATCAGACGCGCCAGCAGAATCAACAAGGGCGCAGCCAGACCAATGTGTTCGTAGCCCGGCATAAACGTAATGATGGCACCGCCCAGCATCATCAGATTGATGGAGAGCAGTAGCGCTTTTTTACGCCCGTGGCGATCGGCATAGTTACCCAACACAATCGCGCCCAATGGCCGGATCAGGAAGGAGACACCGAAACTGCCGAAGGTCAGCAGCATAGAAACGGACGGATCGCTGGTCGGGAAAAACGCATGGGCAATATAGCTGGCAAAAAAGCCGTAAACCGCAATATCAAACCACTCCAGCGCGTTACCGATGCAAGTGGCGAAAAGGGTTTTATGCAGGCTGGGTTTATTCGCGTGCAGCGGTGCAGCGGTGTTGAGCGTGCTCATGCGGCACCTCCGGCATGTTGACGATGCTTCGCCACCAGTTCGCGGCCTTGCTCGCCTAAGTCCCATAACAGTCGGGTCATGATTTGCAGACCTTCACGCGCAATCGACTTCAGCATATGTTCGTTCACGCCGTGTTGGCCGCAGGCGGGATAGGAGTGCGGCACCCACAATGTGGGCAGGCCGAGGATGTCAGAAAACACCTCGTTGGGCAGCGAACCACCCAGGTTGGGCAGCAGAGCCGGTTTCTTACCGCTGGTTTCGGCGATGCTGGCCAGCACCCAGTCGACCAGCGGATCGGTGGGATCAAGGCGGGTTGCCGGCGATCCGCGCAGGAACTCGACCTTCACATAGCCAAAGCCGTGCTGCGTCAGATGTTCGCTGACGTGCTGCGCCAGCTTTTCCCAGTCGGTGCCCACCACAAAGCGCAGCTGACAGACGGCCGTTGCCTCACCCGGAATGGCGTTCATCGGGCGCGCAGGATTGCCGGTCAGGAAGGCCAGCACTTCCAGAGTGTTCCAGCCGTACAGGCGTTCCGTTGGCGTTAATGCGGGTTCGCCCCAGTTCGGATCGATCTCGGGATCGCCCGGCATCCCGCCCACGTTGATCTGGCTGAGAATGTCACGTACCTGCGGGGTCAGCGAGTTGGGCTTCAGTGCTTCCACCTGAAGTACGCCCTGTGCGTTAACCAGCGCGGCAATGGCGTTGGCCAGCTGCGTGCCGGGATTGCTCAGCAAACCGCCCCAGTTGCCAGAGTGATAGGCGTTGTCACGGGCCGTCACCGTCAGGCGGAAATTCACGGCACCGCGCGATCCCAGAAACAGGGTAGGTTGCACCGCATTCAGGCGCGGGCCATCCGAGGCGATAAACAGATCGGCTTTCAGCAGATCGCCGTGCTGCCGGCACAGCTGCGCCAGGCCGGGTGAGCTGATCTCTTCGCCCATCTCAAACAGCAGCTTACAGTTGAAGCCCAGACGTCCGCCGCGTGCGAGAAACACCTGTTCCAGCGCGGCCAGATTTACGCAGTGCTGACCTTTGTTATCTGCGCTGCCACGGGCGTACCAGCGATCGCCCTCTTCAACAAGCTGCCAGGGCATTAATCCTTCACGCCAGTTTTCATCATCGCCGAACACCACATCGCCATGGCCGTAACTCAGCAGCGTAGGGAGCGCAGGATCTTCGATGCGCACCGCCACCAGAAAAGGACGATGGGCCGCTTCGGCGTTTTCGATGAAGTGGAGGGTGAAACCCAACACACTTAGCTGTGGGCCGATTTCGTCGTGTAAATAGTGGTGTAATTCACTGTCGCGATCCTGGCGCTGGCTCTCGGTTCGCTGCGAAACGCGGCGCGCCAGAACCCGCTGAAATTCCCCACTGTCGAACCAGGCGGTGGCCTGGTCTACCGCTTGTTGGGCTGTCATGTTTGCTCGTCTTTTATTCGTATTATGGTTTTCCCATCATTTCCGAAACGCTGCTTTGCCACAATTATCAATTTATCGAGTAAGATTTGCTTTTAAAGCAAAGCTGCCTGCCCGTTTTCGAGGCATGCACCAGCAAAAGGCGTTCGCATGATCAGTAATGAAATCCGCTATTTTCTTGCCGTCGCCAATGCCGGATCGCTCAGTGCGGCAAGCGAGCAGCTGTTTATTGCGGTATCGGCGATCAGTCGTCAAATTCAGCGGCTGGAGGCGCAGGTGGGCGTGCCGCTGTTTGATCGCCACGCGCGCGGCATGGTGCTGAATGAAGCCGGGGAAATTTTTGCCCATCACGTGCGCAAAAATATGCTGGATATGGAATACGCGCTGGCGGAAATCAAAGGACTAAAAGCAGTACGCCGCACCCTGATTCGACTGGTCTGTACCGATGGCCTGGCCTTCACGTTGCTGCCCCGCATGATCGCCGCATTTCGGGAGAATAATCCCGGCATCCTTTTTGAGATCAAGGTCGCCAGCCCACAGGGCGTATCAGAACTGATACGTAATGGCGACTGCGACCTGGCGCTGCAGTTCAGCCTGCACGCTGAGCACGGGGTTGAGATCCTCGGTTCCTGGCCTGCACCGGTGCTGTTAGTCATGCATCAGGGTCATCCACTGGCCAGCGCGCCGCAGGTAACGCTCAGCGATATCAGCCACTATCCACTGGCACTGCCGCAGCAAAACACCACGGTACGACAGCTGTTCGAGCTGGCAAGCCATATGAGCGGCAATCTGATTGAACCGGTCGTGACCTGCGACAATTTCTCAACCCTGTTCCAGTTCCTGCTGCATACGCCATTAGCCGTCACCATTTGCAGTGCGTTCAGCGTGATACAGGAAGCCGAAGCGCACGGACTGGTTTTGCGCTCCGTCGGCATCGATCAATTAAGCCAGCGCAATCTGCAGTTGCAGGTGCCTTCCGGCCGGCCCCGTAGCGCCGCGCTGGAGGTATTTCTAGCGTTTGCGCGGCAGCAACTGAACGCGCTGGACGAGTCGCTGACCATACAACCCGACCGTTAGCCCGATAATAATCAACAGCAGAGCAAGCATTTTTTGCGGTGAGATATGCTCTCCGAATATCATCATGGAACCTAAAATCCCGAAGACCGGCACCAGTAGTGAAAGCGGTGCGACTGTGGAAACCGGATACTGCTTGAGTAACGAATTCCATATCCAGTAGCCGAAAAGTGTATTGGGATAGACCTGGAACAAAACAGACAACAACGCGCGGTTGTCCATGTGGCTAAACATCTCTGTAAAGCCGCTGCTACCGTTAACCAGCCAGTCCAGGCCAAAAAGCGGTAGCGGCGAAAATGCGCTCGACCATACCAGAAAGGCGAATACCTGTTTTGTGCCTGCCTTTTTAATAATGATGTTGGCGACGCTCCAGGCAAGCGCACCGGCCATGACCAGCAGCATACCGCTCAGTGTAACCGAGCCATCCGTTACAAAAACAATGCTCAGTAAACCCGCACAGGCGATAACAAAACCGGTGATTTGATAGCGACTGAGGCGCTCCCGGAATATCAGGCTGCCCAGCAATAAGGTAAAAAAAGCGCTGAACTGCAGCGCAAGCGATGCTATCCCGGCAGACAAGCCTGTTTTGATTCCCAGATTGACCAGCCCCCACAAGCCGATGCCAAAAATCAGGCCGTAACCGATGAGGTAACGCCACGGCACATCGGGCTTTTTGATAAAAAAAAGGGCAGGCAGGGCACTCAGCGTGAAGCGAATGGCTGCCAGTATGAAGGGATCGATAGTGTGCAGGCCAAGTTTAATGACGGAAAAGTTTACGCCCCAGATTGCGGTAACCAGGATGGCGAGCAGAAGATGTGGGTATTTCATGATTAACGGGATCCTGACCAGATAAGAAAGGCACACGCGCTGACCGAGGCACCGGCAAGGCAGACGGCCTGCCATCCCCAGTAGGCATACAGTTGCGTTGCAATGAGGGCGCCTGCTGCGCTGCCCAGCGAATAAAAACACATATAAGCACCGACCAGACGGCTTGCTGCTGCGGGTCTGGCTGCAATGATGAGGCTCTGACTGGAGACATGAACGGCCTGCACCGCAAAGTCCAGCGCGATGATGCCTGCCACCAGCCAGCACAAAGAGTTTTCGACATATGCGACAGGCAGCCATGAGAACACCAATAGTGCCAATGCTAACCCTGTTGTGCGTTGGGCAAATCCTCTGTCAGCCCACTTGCCCGCGCGTGATGCCGCGAGCACGCCAGCCATTCCGGCTAAGCCAAACATACCTGTCTGGGTATGTGTCAGGGAAAGTGCCGTAAGTGGCATTACCATGGTTGTCCACAGCATGCTGAAAGCCGCGAAGATCAGGAGCGCAATCATCCCACGTTTTCGCAGTTGAGGTTCCGTGATAAACAACCGAAAAACCGACTTCAGCAGGGAGAGGTAACTGGGCCTGCAGGGCCGTGGCGGGGGCGATGGCATCACTTTCCAGACGAAACAGGTAATCAGCAACATCAGGCAGGCAGAGGTGAGATAAACAGCCCGCCAGCCGGCGATATCGGCAATGGCGCCTGAGATAAAACGGGATAACAGGATGCCTGTAACAATTCCGCTGGTCAGGGTGCCAATCACCTGGCCTCGTTTTTGTGGTGTCGCCAGTCTCGCTGCCCACGCTACGATAAGCTGCACCACCACGGCCATCAGGCCAATAACCAGCACGGCCATCAGGCCAATAACCAGCACGGCGCAGAGCAGGACCGTGACACTGCGTGATAACCCCGCCATAACTAACGCCACAACGGAGAATAACAACTGCGTCATCACTACGCGTTTAGGGTTCATCCAGTCCCCGAGCGGCACCAGAAAAAGCAAGCCGATGGCATAGCCCGCCTGTGTGGCAGTAACAATGCTGCCGATCATAGCGGGCGAGACTTTCAGGCTTGTCGCCATCGACTGGAGTAACGGTTGCGCAGAATACACATTGGCTACCGCCAGTGCACAGGTCAATGAAAATAGCATCGTCATCCCTGAACTCAGCGCAGTGACACTGGTCGATGCGGTTTTCGTCCCGTCATTGCGACACGTACTTGCCTTACCTGCCATAAGGTGCCTTTATTCTGGTTTCTTTTTAAAACTAGGTTGCTTATAGAAGTAACAAGAGTGGTTTTTTTTTGCAACTGTTAAATGCGGGAATTAAGCTTACATCAGTAGACAGACTGACAGGGAGAACACCCATGGCAAAACAGGAATCGCTAAGAACCAGCGAATGTCCCGTTGCGCGGACGCTGGAATCGATTGGTGAGCGCTGGTGCATGATGATTATCCGCGAGGCATTTGATGATGTGCGGAGATTCAGTGAGTTTCAAAAAAACCTGGGGCTTGCCAAAAACATCTTGGCTTCGCGCCTGAAACATCTGGTCGATATCGGCGTGTTCGACATTTTGCCAGCATCGGATGGCAGCGCCTACAGGGAATACGTCCTGACGGAAAAGGGGCGTTCCGTTTTCCCCATTGTTGTGGCGATGCGGCAATGGGGAGAGCGTTATATGTTTGAACAAGGGGAAACCTATTCTGTTCTGCTTGATAACGAACAGGGTAAGCCGGTTCAGTTTTTGGATGTGCGCTCCTCTCAGGGAAACAAACTGCAACCGGGCGACTGCCACCGCAGGCGCGTCGTTTCTGATAAAACCGCCGGGTGAATTGCTGAAATACCCGCAGTAAAAGGATGCAAAGCGCCTGAAGGTTATGGCGCAGCCTTTGATGGCTAACAGCTCGCTTACAAGGGGGCTATACCGCGCCGTGGTCACACCATGATATCTCTCGTTAGATAGTGTAAAGGACGTAAAAGGCTGTAAACAGGCGCGTTTTTTACCTGTGACACGCTTATCATTCCTGCTATGCGTCACTGTCACTCTGACGGTCATATGCCGATATAACAGAGAGCGGTGCACATACTGACCTGAACATTCATCTGCAAAGGAGAACCACCATGGATTCTTTCTTTCCTGAGGATGTCATTGATACCCTCAGTAAAACGTTCTGGCAGCGCGTCAGTGCGATGAAAGGGCTTATCGAACGTCACCAGAGTTTTCG